>TARA_R110000868_G_scaffold144412_1_pt1 | contig 52113 bp, 48 predicted proteins | sample TARA_R110000868 | Tara Oceans TARA_R110000868 (sample SAMEA4397489) | marine metagenome | biome: Polar Biome; feature: [SRF] surface water layer (ENVO:00010504); material: water (ENVO:00002006), including particulate matter (ENVO:01000060) such as... | depth 5 m | reverse complement strand
GCATCGCCGCCATCATCGAGGATCATGTTGGCGGTTTCGCCATTGGGCCAATGGAAGATGGCATCGGCATAATCCCAGTACTCGACCAGGCTTTCGCCCTTATAGGCGAAGACCGGCACGCCGCTTTCGGCAATCGCCGCAGCGGCATGGTCCTGGGTCGAGAAGATATTGCACGAGGCCCAGCGCACTTCAGCGCCCAGGGCGGTGAGGGTCTCGATCAGGATCGCGGTCTGGATCGTCATGTGCAGCGAGCCGGCAATGCGGGCGCCCTTGAGCGGCTGTGCCGCGCCAAATTCCTCGCGCAGGGCCATCAGGCCCGGCATTTCGATTTCGGCCATATCCATTTCGATCCGGCCCCATTTGGCCAGCGAGATGTCTTTCACGTAGTTCGGCTTGTCCGCAGCAAATTGCGTCATGACCAGAAGGTCCTTCTATCAGGCAGTCTTGAAAAAAAACGGGGTTGGCCCGGGCCACTCACGGGCCCGGGTTTACACGGTTCACACCAGGGCGCGCAACTCGTCAGCCAGATCGGTCTTCTCCCAGGAGAAGCCGCCATCACTGTCGGGATTGCGGCCGAAATGGCCATAGGCGGCCGTGCGGGCATAGATCGGGCGGTTCAGTTGCAGCCGGGTCCGGATGCCGCGCGGCGACAGGTCGACCATCTGGAGCAGGGCTGCCTCGAGGCGGGCCTCATCGATCTCGCCGGTGTCGTGCAGATTGACATAGAGCGAGAGCGGCTTGGAGACACCGATCGCATAGGAGACCTGGATGGTGCAGCGCTGCGCCAGCTCGGCGGCAACAACATTCTTGGCCAGCCAGCGGCAGGCATAGGCGGCCGAGCGGTCAACCTTGGTCGGATCCTTGCCAGAGAAGGCGCCGCCGCCATGGGGTGCGGCACCGCCATAAGTGTCGACGATGATCTTGCGGCCTGTCAGGCCGGCATCACCATCAGGGCCGCCGATCACGAAGGTGCCCGTTGGGTTGACGTAGAACTCTTCTTCCGGCGGGAACCAGCCTTCGGGCAGGACGTCCTTGACGATCGGACGCACCAGCTCGCGGATTTCCGCCTGGCTGACATGTCCCTTGTGCTGGGTCGAGACGACGACCGACATCACGCCGGCAGGCTGGCCATTTTCATAACGCAGCGTCACCTGGGACTTGGCGTCGGGCTCGAATTCAGGCCGTGCGCCGGATTTGCGGGCCGTCGCCATGCGCTTGAGGATGTCGTGCGAATACTGGATTGGCGCCGGCATGAGCGAAGGGGTCTCATTGGTGGCATAGCCAAACATGATACCCTGATCGCCCGCGCCTTCATCCTTGCCATCGCCGGCATCAACGCCTTGGGCGATGTGCGCCGATTGCTCGTGCAGGAAGTTCTGGAAGTTGGAATTCTTCCAGTGGAACCCGTCCTGCTCATAACCGATATCGCGCACGGCCTCGCGGGCCGCCGCTTCGATTTCCTCGGAGGAGACATCAACGGCGCAGCGGACTTCACCGGCGAGAATGATCTGATTGGTTGTGGTCAGCGTCTCGCAGGCGACCCGGGCTTCCGGGTCCTTGGAGAGCATGAGGTCGACCACAGTATCGGAAATCCGGTCACAGACTTTGTCCGGATGGCCTTCCGACACACTTTCGCTGGTGAAAATAAAGGATTGGCGGCTCAAAGCTGGCTCCTGATATAAAGATTGCTTTATGTGGCGCGGACAGAAGCAGATTAGCGATGGCTGCGCAAGGCAGGAGTGCTGCCATGGCGTGTCTGCCTCTCGATGAAGTGACGCCGTTGATGCCAGGCCCCGGCCCGGACTGCAGCCGCAATACGCCTGTCCCTGCTGCGCTGCATGAAACAGATGGCTTGCTCGATCATATAAGGATATGTTTATGTCTTATTGTGATGTAATCTATTTCGGATAGGGCAGGTTTCGGCCTGCTCCGGTGGTGATCAAGGCAAAACGTGATGAATTCAGGCAAGGCCATCAGCGAGCAGTCCGGCAGCGGCGACGCCCTGTCTGTCTCGTTCGAGTTCTTTCCGCCCAAGACCGAGGCGATGGAAGACACGCTGTGGCAGTCGATCAACCGGCTCGAGCCACTCAATCCGAAATTTGTCTCCGTGACCTATGGCGCGGGCGGATCGACACGCGAGCGGACTCACCGCACCGTGCACCGCATTGTCGAGGAAACCTCGATCCGGCCTGCCGCGCACCTGACATGCGTCTCGGCGACCCGCGAGGATGTCGACGCGGTGATCCGCGATTACTGGGATGCTGGCGTCCGCCATATCGTGGCTTTGCGCGGCGATCCACCGCAAGGCCTGGGTGAGGCCTATCAGCCTACCGCCGGCGGTTACGCCAATGCGGCCGAGCTGACGGCCGGCATCCGCGCTATCGGCGATTTCGAGATTTCTGTGGGTTGCTATCCTGAGGTCCATCCGGAAAGCCAGGGACTGAGCCATGATCTCGATCTGCTCAAGGCCAAGATCGATGCCGGGGCGACGCGTGCCATTACGCAATTCTTCTTTGAACCCGAGACCTTTCTGCGTTTCCGCGACGAGGCGCAGCGGGCCGGCATTACTATTCCGATCGTGCCAGGCATCATGCTGCAGTCGAATTTCAAGGGCCTCACCCGCATCGCGGGGCTGTGTAATGCGACCATTCCGGACCGCGTGCACCGCCATTTCGACGGGCTCGACGAGGATCCGGCAACCCGTCAATTGGTGACGGCTCACCTGGCGGCGCAATTATGCTCTGATCTCAATGAGGCCGGCGTGACTGATTTCCATTTCTACACGCTCAATCGCGCTGAACTGGCCTTGTCGACCTGCCATTTGCTGGGTGTGAAGCCGCAGCCCACACCGGTGGAAGCTGTAGCATGACCAAGCGCACCGAACGCCTCGCTGCGCTGGAGCGTCTTGCCCGCGAGCGGATTCTCATCCTGGATGGCGCCATGGGCACCCAGATCCAGGATCTGAAGCTGGACGAAGCTGGCTATCGCGGGACGCGTTTTGCCGACTGGCCAACCCTGATCAAGGGCAATAACGACATCCTCAATCTGACCTCGCCGTCGGCTGTGAAGGCAATTCACACCGCCTATTTCGAGGCGGGTGCCGATATTGTGGAGTCGAACACCTTCTCCGCGACCTCGATTGCCCAGGCCGATTACAAGATGCAGGACCTGGCCGCGGAAATCGCCAGCGAGGGCGCCCGCCTTGCGCGCGAAGCCGCCGATGAGTTTGAGGCGAAGACCGGAACGCCGCGCGCTGTTGCCGGCGCGATCGGGCCGACCAACAAGACCCTGTCGATCTCGCCCAAGGTCAGTGATCCCGGTTATCGCGAAGTCGATTTCGACCAGGTCCGCATCAGCTATGCCGAGCAGGCGCGGGCCATGGCGGATCATGTCGACTTCTTTCTCGTCGAGACGATTTTTGACACGCTCAATGCCAAGGCGGCGATCAAGGCGCTGATTGATCTGCGTACCGAAGAGGGGATTGAGCGGCCGATCATGCTGTCCGGCACGATCACTGACCGCTCGGGCCGGACTTTGTCGGGCCAGACTGCCTCGGCTTTCTGGTACTCCGTGCGTCATGCCAAGCCCTGGGCGATTGGGCTCAATTGCGCCCTCGGGGCCGATGAGCTGCGGCCCTACATCGCCGAACTGGCGCGCATCGTGGACACACGTGTCCTGGCCTATCCCAATGCCGGCCTGCCCAATGATATGGGTGAGTATGACGAGACGCCCGAGCAGACCGGTGTGCAGCTCGGCGAATGGGCACGCTCTGGCCTGGTCAATATTCTTGGTGGATGTTGCGGTACAACGCCGGCGCATATTCGCGCCATCGCCGAGGCTTCCCGCGAAGCGCCGCCCCATCGCGCCGTCCGTCGTGAGCCTGCCATGCATCTGGCCGGGCTCGAACCCTTTGAACTCTCAGCGTAAGAAACCTCCTTCATGACGTCTCCTGTCTCCAGCTTCGTCAATGTCGGCGAGCGTACCAATGTGACCGGTTCGGCCAAGTTTCGCCGGCTGATTACCGAGGGCGATTACGCCGAAGCTGTCTCGATCGCGCGGCAGCAGGTGGAGAATGGTGCCCAGATCATCGACATCAATATGGATGAAGGCCTGCTCGACAGCGTCGAGGCAATGACGACTTTCATGCGGCTGATCGCCGGCGAGCCCGATGTCGCGCGCGTTCCGGTGATGGTCGACAGCTCCAAATGGGAGGTGATCGAGGCCGGGCTGAAGAACACGCAAGGCAAGCCGATCGTCAATTCGATCAGCATGAAAGAGGGCGAGGAGACCTTCCTCACACAGGCCCGCCTGTGCCAAGCCTATGGCGCTGCCGTGGTGGTCATGGCCTTTGACGAAGCGGGACAGGCCGATACCGCTGACCGCAAGGTCGAGATCTGCAAGCGCGCCTATAAACTGCTCGTCGAGGGCGTCGGCTTCGCGCCGGAAGACATAATCTTCGATCCGAATATCTTCGCGGTGGCGACCGGGATTGAAGAGCATAATGATTATGCGGTGGCCTTCATCGAGGCGACCCGGCGTATCCGCGCCGAATTGCCCGGCTGCCACATTTCGGGCGGGCTCTCCAACATCTCCTTCTCTTTCCGCGGCAATGAGCCGGTGCGGCGGGCGATGCACTCGGTTTTCCTCTACCACGCCATTCATGCTGGCATGGATATGGGCATCGTCAATGCCGGTCAGCTCGACATTTATGACGATATCGAGCCGAAGCTGCGCGAGCTGGTCGAGGATGTGATCCTCAACCGCCGGCCCGACGCGACCGACCGGCTGCTGGCCGAGGCCGAAACCTATCGCGACCAGGGCGGCGGACAGACCCGCGAGCGCGATCTCGCCTGGCGTGAGGCGCCGGTCAATGAGCGCATCAGCCATGCCCTGGTGCATGGTCTCAACGAGTTCATCATCGAGGACACCGAAGAGGCGCGCCTGCAGGCCGAGCGCCCGCTGCACGTGATCGAAGGCCCGTTGATGGACGGGATGAATATCGTCGGCGACCGTTTTGGCGATGGCCGTATGTTCCTGCCCCAGGTCGTCAAATCCGCCCGCGTGATGAAACAGGCGGTCGCCTATCTCTTTCCTTTCATGGAAGCGGAGAAGGAAGCCGCAGGCGAGGAACGCAAGGCTGCCGGCAAGATCGTCATGGCGACGGTGAAGGGCGATGTCCACGATATCGGCAAGAATATCGTTGGTGTTGTGTTGCAATGTAACGGCTATGACGTGGTGGATCTGGGGGTCATGGTGCCCTGTGAGACCATTCTTGAGACAGCGCTGCGCGAGAAGGCCGATGTGATCGGCCTTTCCGGCCTCATCACCCCCTCGCTGGATGAGATGGTTTTCGTCGCCTCCGAAATGGAGCGGCGCAATATCACCCTGCCACTCATGATTGGCGGCGCCACGACCAGCCCGGCGCACACAGCCGTCAAGATCGACCCGGCCCTGTCGGTCGCACCTGTCATCCACGTTCTCGATGCCAGCCGTGCGGTCGGCGTTGTCTCCAAGCTGCTTTCGGCCGACCGGGACAGCTATGCCGCTGGCATTCGCGACGACCTGGCCAAAATCCGCGAACGCCGGCTGGCGGCCCGGTCCGGCAAGGCACGGCTCTCGCTTGAGGCGGCGCGGCAGAATGACTGGAAGTTTGACGGCAGTAATTATGTGCCGCCGCGCCCGGCCTTCACCGGCACGCGCGCCTTCACGCCATCGGTGAAGACGCTGATCGAGTATATCGACTGGACGCCCTTCTTCTTCACCTGGGAGTTGAAGGGTAGCTATCCGGCGATCTTTGATGATCCCAAGCGCGGTGAAGTGGCGCGTGACCTGTTCCGCGATGCGCAGGCAATGCTCGGCCGCATCGTTGAGGAGGGCCTGCTGCAGCCGCGCGCCGTCTGCGGTTTCTGGCCGGCCAACCGGGATGGTGATGATGCCGTCGTGTTCACCGATGAGAGTCGCAGTGAGCGGCTGCGAGTGTTTCACGGTCTACGTCAGCAGGCAGCCAAGGATAATGACAGGCCGCACCTGAGCCAGTTCGACTTTCTCGCGCCAGCCGGGACAGCTGATTACCTCGGCGGCTTCGTCGTCACTGCGGGCGAAAACGAAGCGATCCATGCCGAATTCGCCGCCGGCAAGGATGATTATTCCTCGATCATGTTCAAGGCGCTCAGCGATCGCCTGGCCGAAGCCTGTGCCGAGTGGCTGCACCGCGAGGTGCGCCGTGAGCATTGGGGCTATGCGCCTGGCGAGGATTTGTCGCGCCAGGAGCTGATCGCGGAGAGCTATGCCGGCATTCGCCCTGCGCCTGGCTATCCGTCCCAGCCCGACCACTCCGAAAAGCGCACCCTGTTCGCTTTGCTTGATGCCAGCGAAGCGACCGGCGTCAGCCTGACCAATTCCTTCGCCATGACGCCCGCCTCTTCGGTGTCGGGATTCTATCTGTCACACCCCGAGAGTTGCTATTTCGCGGTCGGCCGCATCCTGCGCGATCAGGTCGAGGATTATGCGGCGCGCAAGGGATGGCGGGTCGAGGACGCGGAACGGGCGCTGGCGCCGATCCTCGATTATGAGCCGAAAGCCGTTGCGACGGCCTGATCCGCTAGCGCGTGTCAGCGATGATTTGGACATTGGCCGCGTTATGCGCCATATCCGGCGGCTTGATCCTGGTTGGAGCTCCGCATGCGGTTTGCATTTTTCGGTGATATCGTCGGCAAGACCGGCCGTAAGGCGCTCGAGACTCATTTGCCGGATCTTCGCAAGGCGCTCGCGCTCGATTTTGTCGTCGTCAACGCGGAGAATGCGGCGGCCGGTTTCGGCGTCACCGAGAAGATCTGCGAAGGCCTGTTCGATCTTGGCGTCGATGCACTTACGCTCGGCAATCATGCCTGGGACCAGCGCGAGACCCTGACCTATATCGACCGCGAACCGCGCCTTTTGCGGCCCGCCAATTATCCGGCCGGCTCGACACCAGGGCGCGGTGCCAATCTGATCGAAGCGGCCAGTGGCGCGCGCGTCCTTGTGGTCAATCTGATGGGCAATCTGTTCATGGAGACGCTGGATGACCCGTTTGCCGTGATTGAACGGGAGCTGGAAGCGGCTCCGCTGGGGCAGGTGGCTGATGCCATCATCATTGATTTTCATGCTGAAGCGACCAGCGAGAAAATGGCAATGGGCGCTTTCTGCGACGGGCGTGCCAGCCTGGTCGTGGGCACCCATACGCATGTCCCGACCGCCGATGCACGCGTGCTCCCCGGAGGAACGGCTTATCAGACCGATGCCGGCATGTGCGGCGATTACGATTCCATTATCGGCATGGACAAGGAAGAGCCCTTGCGCCGGTTCACGACCCGGATGCGAACCGGCCGCTTCGAGCCGGCGACCGGCGAAGCGACGGCGTGCGGAGTTTTTGTCGAGACCGATCCCGCGACCGGTCTCGCTGTCCGGTGTGAGCCAATTCGCATTGGCGGGCAGCTTTCGCGGCAGATTCCTGCGTATTGATCGCGCGATTCACAGTTGTGCGCACGTGTCTGCGCACGCACCCGTGTCTCAAGGCTGATTCTTTCCACTTGAAAAATTACTCATAGTTCATGATCCTGATCACGGGAGGCACCCTGCTGGCTCTGCCATGTTGCAGAAATCAGCATTCGGGTGAGCAAGGCAGCAAATCGTGGCCAGCAAGAGCCGGATATCTGTCAAGGCACACAGTCGATCCAGTCCGCTTGCCCGCAATGCCGGGCGCCCGCGGCCGCGAGTGCCCTGTGTGCACGGGTTTGGTGTCGAGAAGCTATCGGGGGATGGCATGTTCAAGCAGACGATAAGGTTCGAAAAGGCGCATGATGCTCATGTTTTCGACCAGTATCTCGTCGACTTTCTGAGAAGTTGCGAGGCGAGTGATGCCGACAATCAGGCCTGTGTCTTCACCACCAGCCTGCAGGAATCGGAAGCACATATCCGCGTGGTACAGACCGATAGCGCGAATATGCTGGGTCAATTCCTGAACTTTCTGAGCATCCGCAATTTTCCGCCGGCCACGCGAATGGCCAATGACGGAAAGGCCCTGCGGGTCTAGGTACTGCCGGCGTCGGTAAAGCCGGGCAGGGCGCGCGCGCTTGCGCCGGATTCATGCCGGCCTCCCCGGCGTTCAACGAGAGCAATTGTCCGCGACCCACTTTACCTGACTCTGTGGCTGTGCTTTTGCATCCCCCCGATTATAACGTCCCGAACCGCGGCCCTCAGGCAGCGGCGGCGCAGAACTTCAGAAGGTTTGTCATGGTGGTCCGGATCGTTCCTGTAGTGATGTCGGGCGGGTCCGGGACCCGGCTCTGGCCGCTATCGCGCATCGCACACCCAAAGCAATTGCATGCCCTCGTTACCGAGTTGAGCATGGTTCAGGAGACGGTTCGCCGGGTCGCCGAAACGCTTGAAGGCTTCGCGTTCGAACCGCCGATGGTTGTCCTGAATGAGCGCCAGTACGATCTGGCGCGGGATCAGCTCGATGCTGTGGGTATTGACCCGTTCCGGTATGTTGTTGAACCGGTCGGCCGCAATACCGCACCGGTTGCCGCTGCCGCGGCCAGAATAGTGCGCGACGAAATCGGTGAGGATGCGCTAATCCTCCTGCTTCCGGCCGACCACCATATTCGCGATGTCGACGCTTTCCACAGGGCGATTGCCTGTGGTGCCGAGCTGGCGGCGGAAGGCCATCTCGTGACTTTTGGCATTGAGCCGGATGGCCCTGAGACGGGCTATGGATATATCCGCCGCGGTGCGCCGGTCCGCTCGGGCTTTCACGTCCAGGCCTTCACCGAGAAACCTGACCTGCCAACCGCCACGGCCTTCCTGGCCAGCGGAGATTATTACTGGAATGCCGGGATTTTCCTGTTCGGAGCGGGTGCCTTGCTGGCAGAGCTCGAACAGCATTGCCCCGACGTCGCCAGCTCCAGCCAGGCGGCTGTGCTCCAGGGGAGTCTGAGCGGCAACAAGCTGACGCTCGACTTCGAGGCCTTCGAGGCCTGCCCCTCGATTTCCTTCGATTATGCTGTGATGGAGCGGACCCGCCAGGCAGCCGTCGTGCCCGCCAATATCGGCTGGTCTGATGTCGGGTCCTGGGACGCGTTGTGGAGCATTTCCGACAAGGATGAGAACGGAAATGCCAGCCGTGGCGATGTGGCGATCCATGCCAGCGAGAACAGCTTCGTGATCTCGAATGGCGCCAAGGTCGCCATCCACGGGGTCAAGGATTTGATTATTGTCGCGACCGGCGACGCTGTCCTGGTAGTCCATCGCGATGACGCGCAGGCCGTCAAGAAAATCGTGGATGCCCTCAAAGCAGCTGGCCATACCGAACTCTTGTAGATCGCGTGCCTGGAATGTGGCTAATCCGGTGGCGTTTGGTCCCCATTCTCGGTAAGGAAAGCGCCTCGAATCCGCAGGCATAGGGAAGCCGATCATGGCCGGACATTCCAAATGGGCAAACATCCAGCACCGCAAGGGTCGCCAGGACAAGTTGCGCTCGAAGCTGTTCTCCAAGCTGTCCAAGGACATCACGATTGCCGCGAAGATGGGCGGGGGCGATGTCGACGCCAATCCACGTCTTCGGCTCGCCGTGAACATTGCCAAGGGGCAGTCCGTCCCCAAGGACAATATCCAGCGCGCGATCGACAAGGCCGCCGGCGGTGATGCCGACAGCTATGAAGACATTCGCTATGAAGGCTTTGGTCCCGGCGGGATTGGTGTGATCGTCGAGGTGTCGACAGACAACCGCAATCGCGCTGCCGCTGATGTCCGCACCGCCTTCGCCAAGAATGGCGGCAATATGGGCGAAACCGGCTCGGTTGCCTTCATGTTCGACAATGTCGGGGAAATTCGCTTTCCGCTGAAAGTGGCCGACGAGGACACGATGATGGAAGCCGCCATCGAGGCCGGCGCCGAGGATGTCGCGGCTGAAGAAGGCGATGAGGACACTGAAGGTCAGCACATCATCTACACAGCGCGTGCGGATCTCATGGAAATCGCCGCCGTCCTGTCCGAGAAATATGGTGATCCCCTCTCGGCCAACCTGATCTGGAAGCCGCAAAACCTCATCGAAGTGCCGAGCGACAAGGTCCCGGTTCTGATGAAGATGATGGAACAGCTGGAAGACAGCGATGACGTCCAGAACGTCTACGCCAATTTCGACATCTCCGACGAGGACATGGCCGGTCTGGGCTGATAGTTTGACGACAGCCAATTGATCGGGGTTTCAGGTGGACGGGGCACATAGAATTGCAGACTGGGGGCTGCGAACTGCATTGCCGTTCTGGGCCGGACATGGCTGGGATGCTGTACATGGTGGCTATCTGGAGTCCGTCGGGCTGGACGGCTCACCGGTCACAGGCGACCGGCGCCGGGTCAGGGTCCAGGCCCGTCAGATCTATGTGTTTGCGCGCGCCCAGTTTGAAGGCTGGCAGCCCGGCCTCGAGCGGGCCGTTGAGGCTGGCACGCTGCTGAAGGCCCGGGCCTGGCGCGCGGGTGGCATGGATGGCTGGGCACATATGCTTTCGCCTGATGGTCAGGTGATCGATCCGGTTCGCGACCTCTATGATCATGCCTTTATCTTGCTGGCGCTCGCCTGGCTGGGCAAGGCCAGTGGCGATCCGGCCTGGTTCGACCTTGCCGACGAGACGCTCGCCTTTCTTGATCGCGACATGACAGACCCAGCCGGAGGCTATGCCGAAGCGCTGGGAGGGCGGCTTCTGCCGCGCCGGCAGAATCCTCACATGCATTTGTTCGAGGCGCTGATGGCCTTGCACGAGACAACGGGCCGGAGTGATTTCCTCGACCGAGCGCGGGCGATCAAGGCCCTGTTTGACCAGCATTTCTACGACGCTGCACACGGTGTTCTGGGCGAGTTCTACACGGCGAGCTGGGCCCCCGATTCCGGGATGCCAGGCGACACGATTGAGCCGGGACATCTGTGTGAATGGGTCTGGCTGCTGCATGAATTCGCACGCCTCACCGGCGAAGCGGTGAGCCCCGCGGCGAAGGCCTTGTACGAGACCGCCATGCGAAGCGGCATCAATGCCCGGTCTGGCCTGCTCTATGCGGCGACCGACCGTGCGGGGCGCGCGCTGGAGAAGACGTCACGCACCTGGATGCAGACCGAATGGATCCGCGCAGCGGCCCGGCTTTGCCGGATGGGCGATGTCGGGGCAATGGGTCAGCTCGACCGGGCCTGTGATGCCACATTCGAGCGCCATTTGACGCCCGCGATCGAAGGCGGCTGGATTGACCAGATCGACGGTCTTGGTGCCGGGATCTCCACACGGATGCCGGCCAGCACGCTCTATCATTTCTTCGGCTGCATCGCCGAGTGCCAGGCAATGACCGTCGACGCGTAGAACCGGGAGCGCAGGCTGTTTGCACGGGGGCAATCTCCATTTCCTTGTGTTCTATTCCGCCCGGTCTTAGGCTTTCGCAACAACCAGCAGGGGTGGGAAAATCGTGACGCTTCAGGACCTGCGGACACATGCCGGGCGCCTGGCCGGAACAAATCTGCGTGCTTTGGTGGAAAAGGCTCTGGCGCTCGCGTCCGGTCCACCGCTCGCGCATGCGGGCATCGAGCTCGACATCAGCAAGCAAAGGCTCGATCAGGCGGCTCTCTCTGCCTTGCTGGCTTATCTGGAATCCCTCGATTTTGTAGCGCGCCGCGAGGCCTTGCTGGGCGGCGGCATCGTCAATCCGAGCGAGGGACGCCCAGCGCTGCACATGGCCTATCGCCACGGCGGCCGGATCGAGGGTTCGGCTGCTGCAGCCCATGTTGACCGGACGCAGGCGCAAACCCGTGCCTTCGCCCAGGAAGTCAGGGACGGGAGCTACCGGCCATCGGGCAAACCGGTTCAGCGGGTGATCAATATCGGCATTGGCGGATCTGATCTCGGCCCACGGCTGGTGGGTGACGCGCTGTCTGCCAGTGCGGCAGGCGGGCCGGAAATGCGCTTCGTGGCCAGCCTTGATCCTACGGATTTGCAGGCCGCGACCGCGGGGATTGACCCTGCCACCCTTCTCTTCATCGTCGCGTCGAAATCCTTCTCGACCCAGGAAACCCTGATGACGGGCCAGGCGGCGCGCGACTGGCTGAGCGGGCAGCTTGGATCTGGAGATGCCGGCCAGCATTTCGCAGCCGCCTCGGCAGCGCCTGACAAGGCGGCTGCCTTCGGGATTGCAGCCGAACGCGTGTTTGACTTCCCCGATTGGGTTGGTGGCCGCTATTCTGTCTGGAGCGCGGTTGGCCTGAGCCTGGAAATCGGGCTTGGTCCCGAGGTTTTTGCGGCCTTCCGCGATGGCGCCAAGGCGATGGACGAACATTTTGCCACCGCGCCGCTGGCGGCCAATCTACCGGTCATCAAGGGCCTGGTCGATTTCTGGAATCGGGCCCTGCTGGGCTATCCGAGCCGCTGCGTCGCTGCCTATTCAGCCCGCCTCAGCCTTCTGCCCGCCTATCTCCAGCAATTGGAGATGGAGTCGCTGGGCAAGTCGGTCACGCCCGACGGCCAGCCAGCCCCTCTGCCGGGCGGGGCGCTCGTCTGGGGTGGAAGCGGCACCGAAATCCAGCACTCCTTCTTCCAGTGGCTGCATCAGGGCACGGATATCACGCCCGTCGATTTTATCGGTATTGCGCGGCACTTCTCCAGCGCCGACCCCAGGGAGCGCATTCTCGCTGCCAATCTGGCAGCGCAGGGTGCGGCCCTTCTGGACGGGCTCCAGATCGAGCCTGGCGCTGATCCGGTGCTTGCGGCGCAGCGCTCCATGCCGGGCGGGCGCGTCTCGTCCTGCATTCTGATGGATGATCTGACGCCGGCATCGCTGGGCGCTCTTCTGGCCCTGCATGAGCACAAGGTCTTCGTTGAAAGCGTGCTCTACGGCATCAACCCGTTTGACCAATGGGGCGTTGAACTGGGGAAGATGCTGACAAAGGGTATTCTGGACGGGCAACTAAGTGAGTATGACGCCTCCACCAAGGCATTGCTCGAGCGAACCGGCTTTGTCGCGGATTGACTGACTGCCGTAAGGCAGGCACCACGGATCAGATTACAGGCACCGGGAAAGACAGTGATGAACGACGCTGAACGGACAAGTCTCACCCGCATGGCCAATGCCATTCGCGCCCTTTCCATGGACGCGGTGCAGGCGGCCAATTCCGGACACCCTGGCATGCCGATGGGCATGGCCGATGCGGCGACCGTGTTGTGGGCGCGGCATCTGAAATTCGATCCGGCAGCGCCGGCATGGGCTGATCGTGACCGCTTCATCCTGTCGGCCGGTCACGGCTCCATGCTGCTCTACTCTCTGCTGCATCTGACCGGTTTCGAGGAAATGACCCTCGACCAGATCAAGCAATTCCGCCAACTCGATTCGATGACGCCCGGCCACCCTGAATATGGCCATACGGCCGGCGTTGAAGCGACGACCGGACCGCTGGGGCAGGGGATCTCGATGTCGGTCGGCTTCGCGCTTGGCGAGCGCATGCTCAATGCGCGCTATGGCGATGCGCTGGTGGATCACCGTACCTGGGTGATCGCCTCTGATGGCGATCTTCAGGAAGGCATCAGCCATGAGGCGATTTCGCTCGCCGGGCATTTGAAGCTCAACCGGCTCTGCGTGTTGTGGGATGATAATGAAATCTCCATCGACGGGCCGACCGACCTGTCGGAATCCTCTGACACGCTCAAGCGCTTTGAAGCCGCAGGCTGGGCCGTCAGCCGTGTTGACGGGCATGATATGGAGGCCGTCGATGCCGCGCTTGACGCGGCCAAGACCAGCGACCGCCCGGTCCTGATCGCCTGCCGGACGACGATCGGCTATGGCGCCCCGACCAAGGCCGGTACCGCAGGCAGCCATGGCGCCCCGCTTGGCGCCGAGGAGATTGCCGGCACGCGCAAGGCGCTGGGCTGGACCTATGGCCCGTTTGAAATTCCCGATGACATCTATGCCGCCTGGCAGGCTGTCGGCGCTGGCGATGCCCATACGGCCTGGCGCGACCGTCTGTCAGCCTCTGATCAGGTCAGCGAGTTTGTGTCGCAACTCTCCGGCGATGCGGGCGAGGCGGAACTTGCCGCGCTGGAAGCCTGGCGCCGCAAGGTCGCCGAGGACCGGCCGGACCTCGCTTCGCGCGCCGCATCCGGCAAGGCGCTGGGCGCGATTATTGATGCCTGGCCCGGCCTTGTGGGCGGCTCTGCCGATCTGACCGGCTCCAACCTGACCAAGACCCCCGGGGTTGGCGTTGTTTCGGCCAAATCCTATGCCGGCCAGTATATCCATTTCGGCGTGCGCGAGCATGGCATGGCGGCGTGTGCCAACGGGATCGCGCTGCATGGCGGTTTCCGGGCCCATGTCGCGACCTTCCTGGTCTTTGCCGATTATTGCCGGCCCGCCATTCGCCTCTCGGCCCTGATGGGGCAGCCGGTTGTCTATGTCTTCACCCATGACTCCATCGGTCTGGGCGAGGATGGACCAACCCACCAGCCGGTCGAAACGCTGGCCTCGCTTCGGGTCATTCCCAATCTGCATGTCTACCGGCCCGCTGATGCGCTTGAAACGGCCGAGGCGTGGGAGCTGGCTCTGCTGCGCCTGACCGGGCCGTCCGTGCTTGCTCTGTCGCGTCAGACCCTGCCTTTCCTGCGCGATGATGATGGCGGTGAGAACCGGTCGGCGCGCGGTGCCTATGTGCTGCGTGACACGGCGGCTCGTCCGGACATCGTCCTGATTGCCACCGGCTCCGAGGTCGCCCTTGCGGTGACCGCGGCCGAGCAGCTCGCCGGTGAGGGTATCGCGGCGCGGGTCGTGTCTGCACCCTGTCTCGAAGCCTTTATGGAACAGGGCCGCCGCTATCGCGATGAGGTATTGCCGCCTGACGTGCCGCGTATCGGTATCGAGGCCGCCCTGCGCTATGGCTGGGATGCGATCATCGGGATGGATGGTGATTTCGTCGGGATGACGGGCTTTGGCGCGAGCGCTCCGGCGGAGCAGCTCTATGAATTGTTCGGCATCACCGTACCCGCCATCGTCAAGACGGCGCGGGATCGTCTGGCGCGCTAATTGGATGTCGTTTCCCGCCCGGCATCTGCGGGCGGGGACGGTGGAAGATAGCGGGCCACGAAACTGCCGAAGGCTGATCCGAACCAGAGTGCACCATCGGCGTCGGTCGTGATGTTGGAGATATAGCTCAGCTCGCTGTCAGGGGACTGGAACGTGTCCAGGATTTCGCCAGTCCCGGGGTCGAGGCGCAGGATATAGCCCTGGGGCTTCGCATCGCTCGGGCGCAACCATTGCGGCAGCTTGATCAGAAGCCCGGTCGGACCGGGATTGCGATGCACGAAAGTCAGCAGGCGCGATCTCTGGGAGAGCATGGCAACGGCAAGATTGCCATGTTGATCAAGCGTCAGACCCGCTGGCATACCGGGTAGATTTTCAGCCACGATGTCGAGATGACCAGCCTGCGGACCTGCAAGCCACAGGCGCTGGATCGTGTATCTGAAGGGCTCGGAGAAGAAGAGCGACTGCCCGTCGGCCGCCATTACGATCCCGTAGGGGTAATAGAGCCGGTCCTGGAGTATCTGGGTTTGGCGGGTGACGGGGTTCCAGGAGTAGATCACTCCATTGGGCCGGTTTTCCAGCATGTCGAAATAATATGCCGCTCTACGCGGATCGTGCGCCCACCGGGTCGAGGCGTCGGTGAAGTAAATGATCCCATCCGGGCCGATAGTCATCGCGGTGACAATACCAAAGCCGCGCGTCATCTCGCCGGTGCTGATGGTGCGAACTTCGAGACTGTTCAGATCGAGCGAATAAACGCCAGAGGCGCAGGTCACGCCGAGGACCGCATCCTCGATCCAGCCCAGGCCATATACGCTGTCATCAGCAATATGAGCCACCAGGACCGGCTCACCCTGGACGGTTTCGTCCACCAGGTTCAACAGGAAAACATTTCCGTCCGGAGTGCCGAAATAGACCTGGCCGTCCGGTGAGACGGCGATGCCCCTGGCGGAGCCGAATATCCCGGTCTGATAGATCGTGGCGTCGGAGAGGGCGGCGTTGGGAGCGAGGCGTCCGGTCAGCTCCGGTGGCGTGGGTTCATCCCACCCCACCGGATTGATCGGCGATGGCCACAGCCACCATAACAGGAGGAAGGCCATTATCATTCCGACAGGGATGGCGATCGATCTCAGGAGCATCCGGCTTCCATATTTTTCCCCGGTCTGAAATCTAGCACCGATAGCTTGTCAGGAGGTTAGCGGGCATCGGCCCTTCAGCCCGAATGAGGTTGAACGCCTCTTCCCCGTGCTGCCAGTCATTCGACCGGCAGGGCGAGCCCGAAGGCGAACAGCTTCTGAATGGTCTCGAGCGCCTTGTCGGCCGGTACATTCGAAAAGCTGGATTGGGAAATTTCGCCGCCGTCCAGGAGGGTATGAAGTCCCGGCTCGACCGCCGCCGGGAAACGGACTTCGCCGCCAGCGGTGATAATGACGATTTCCTCGCCATCCTCGGCCAGGCGCCAGGGCGTCAGCGGGCGAAGCCGGTAACGCGTCTCTGCCTGGGTCGGGGTGCGGAAATTGACAATGGTCCCCGCCGTATTGGGTGTGCGCGAGCGGATGAAATTGTCGACGAAAATGTCGAACGAAGAGTCGAGATCCGCTTCGCTGACCAGCGCATTCATCATGCCCTTGAACCGGGCCGCGCTGCCGCTGCGATCAAAGTCCGGCCGGGCAAAGCCGGCGGGAAGGGCGTTGCGGAATTCCGGCCGCCGCAGGGCGACGTCCGAGACGACTTCCAGCATCAGATCGGCCCAGGTCTTGACGATGAGGCCGACGGTGATGTGTAGCGAGACATCATGCCCATGGGTGGAGGCATCATGCATCAGGCCACGTGGCACATAGGCGCATTCGCCAGCATGCAGCACGAATTCCTCGACGGGTTCGCCGACTTCATGCTGGTCCGGCTGGAAGCCTTCGCCGCGATAGGGGTTTTCGATCGGCGTGTCATAAAGACGCCAGGCTTTGGAACCCTGGATCTGGAGCACCAGCACGTCGTGATCGTCATAATGGGTCTTGAAGCCCTGGGCGTCGGGCGGCGTCAGATAGATATTGGTCTGTACGTGGCAGGAGAAGAGCGCCTCGACGGCCCGCGAGAAATTGGCCAGCGTCGCGTCCATCTGATGCAGCTGTGGCAGGATGATGGTCGCGCCGCTCTGGAAATGCCGGGCGACGGCGCCGCGATCAATCATGCCGCTGTCGAAACTGTAATCGGTGCGCGAGATCGGCGGGTCGGCTCGCGCCATGTCCAGCTGCCCGGACTGGAAGTCGATGCTGGAGATCAGATCGTCAATGCGCTGGATCGAGAGCAGGTCCTTATAACGATCCGGGTCGCTTCGGTGCGCCACCAGGGCCTTCTTCTCATGATACTCGCTGAAGAATGTCTCTTCACTGACCGGATTGAGCAGGTATCCGATCACGTCCTGCATCCACTTTGGGTCGCTCATATAATTCTGCCTTGTCAAAAACCGTCGCCAGACTCGCTATCTGGCCCGTGCTTGGGTGGTTTGTCGATTGTGGGGAGCGGCTTTCGCTCGCGGCATAGTGCCGCCTTTGTGCAGCAGGCCAGCCGGCCGGGCCTGATGGTCCTGCCAGCTGTGCTTGCTCATGCCACGTGCTTAGTAGCGTCTGCCACGGCCCTGGCCGACGGGGTCGGCATAGCTGCCGCTGTCATTATCGGTCACGCCGCCGCCACGTCCGCGACCAACCGGGTCGGCATAGCTGCCGCTATCACCGTCAGTAACGCCGCCGCCATTGCCGCGGCCACGTCCGGGTGGGTCGGCATACCGCCCGCTATCACTATCGGTGACGCGATTGCCGCCATAATTGCCGCGGCCGCGCCCTGATGGATCGGCATAGCTGCCGGTATCGCTGTCCGTGATGCCGCTCTGGCCGCGCCCGCGTCCGACAGGGTCGGCGTAATTGCCGGTATCGCTGTCGGTGACACCGCCCCCGCGCCCGCGCCCGACCGGGTCGGCATAGCTGCCGGTGTCCGCATCCGTGATGCCGCCCCCGCGCCCGGCCCCGGCAGGGTCGGCATAGCGGCCGGTATCACTGTCGGTTACACCACTGCGATAGCCGCCACCACCGGCAGGGTCAAAGGGGTCGGCGTCGGAATAACCTGTTGTCGCGCATCCGCTGACGACGCCGGTCGCGCCGATTGCGAGTGTCGCGCCGGCGACGCGCGTCAGGAATGACCGCCGGCTCAGCTTTCCTCGTTTGGCCATGATCAGGCCTCCATTTCTAATGGGTATGCGTCAGAAAAAATTGGGCGGGCCACAGGGTTTGCGGCCCGCCCGCAAATTCAGTCGCGAGCAAAACAGGCTTTAATAGCCCGGACGTCCACGTCCGCCCGGATCAGAGCATCCGCCCGAATCGCTGTCACTCGTGCCCTGGCGCACCGGACCACGTCCGCGTCCGCCCGGATCGGCACAGCCGCCGGAGTCGGAATCGGTGAAGCTCTGAGAGCCCCGGCCGTTTCCGACCGCATCGGTCGGATCAGAATCAGTCAGGCCTGATCCACCACGGCGTCCGCCGCGGCCACGACCGACCGGGTCTGCATAATTTCCGCTATCGCCGTCCGTCACGCCGGTGCGGCCACCGCGGCCACGGCCACCTGGATCGGCATAGCTGCCAGTGTCGCTGTCGGTGATGCCGGTCGTGCCACGACCGCGACCGGCCGGATCTCTCCAGGCACCTGTGTCGCTGTCTGTATAGCCCGTGCTGCCACGCCCGTAGCCGCCGCGGTCAGCATTTGAGCCGCTATCGCTATCGGTGAGGCCTGTCCGGCCATAGCCCGACCGGTCAGCATAGCTGCCGGTGTCGCTGTCGGTTCGCCCGGTATAGCGTTGCGCTTCCGACGCGCCGGTTACCACGGCAGCGGCCCCTGTTGCGACTGCCGCGCCTGCCACACTCGTCAGAAACGAGCGGCGGCTGAGTTTACCTTTTTTAGCCATGCCATATTCCTTTGAGATCCAATCCGCCTCCCCCCAGGAGCCGGCATGCCATCCCTCGCATGAGCAGTCTGCGGGCCTGACCACTAATCGCGATCAGGCCCGCGTATTTCTGCCTTAGCGGCTCGGTCCACGACCGCGGCCGCCCGGATCAGCGCAGCCGGAGCTGTCGCTGTCGGTCCAGCCGGTATTGCCGCGGCCATAGCCGCCTGCATCGGCGCAAGCGCCGCTATCGCTATCGGTGATGCCGGTGCGCGAATGGCCGTGATTGGCTGCATCGCTTGGATCCGCATCGGTGATGCCGGTGCGACCGACACCATCAACCGGATCAGCGTCAGTATAGCGTTGCATCATCGTCGCGCCGGCAACAGTGCCGATCGCGCCAGCGGCAATCGTGCCACCTGCTACGCGGGTCAAAAATGAGCGACGGCTCAATTTGCCTTTTTTGGCCATAGAGTTCTTCCCCTTGAAAAGCCGGCGAGCCACATGCCCGCCACGTTATGCGTCCAGCATTATTGTACGCGTGAGATTCCAAGCCGGTCAAACGATACGAACAATAATTATAACTAGCAAAATCAACAGCTTAAACATGAATATCGCGAACAATTCTCAAGATTTCTGCTCCTGAGAAGCGTTCTCAAGCGATTGGTCTGCGGGTTTGCATCCTGTGCGGGCGCCCCTCGAGGCCGATGGGGGGCACATGGCCCGGGTCGCGGAAGAAAATCGCCAGACAGGCAAGTCGGGTCAAATTTGTGTTCACGACTTGTTCTCACATTCCAATCAATGCTAGGTCATTGAACAGAAAGTGGGACCCATGGCCGCGCCGATTCGAATACTCGGGATTGATCCTGGCCTGCGCCGGATGGGATGGGGTGTTATCTCCGTCGACGGCAACCGGCTGAGCGCAATCGCGCACGGCGTCGTGACACCGCCGGTTGCCGAGAGTCTGGCCATGCGTCTCAATCACATCTTTGATGCCGTCAGCGCGCTGGTCAGCGAGTATCAACCGCATGAGGCGGCCATTGAGGATGCTTTCATGGCCAATAACGCATCGTCCGCGCTCAAGCTCGGTCACGCGCGCGCCGCCGCCTTGCTCGCTCCCGCCCAGGCCGGATTACCGGTTGCGGAATATGCGCCGCGCCTGGTGAAGAAGGCCGTGGTCGGGACCGGCGCCGCCGAGAAAGGGCAGGTCGCAGCAATGGTCGCCATTCTGCTTCCCGGCACGAAAGCCACAGCGGATGCAGCCGATGCGCTGGCCATCGCAATCTGCCACGCCCATCATCGGCGGGCGAAGAGTCTGGGGAGCGTGGCATGATCGGCGTGTTGAAGGGGATTGTCGAAGCGATCGGGGCCGAAGAGGCGGTGATTGACGTTCATGGCGTCGGCTATCTTGTCGGTGCCGGTGCGCGCACCCTGTCTCGCCTCGAGCCGGGCCAGGCGGTCGTGCTGCACATCGAAACCCATGTCCGCGAAGACGCCCTCAAGCTCTACGGTTTCACCGATGATCTTGAGCGCGCCTGGTTTGTCCGTCTGCAGGAAATCCAGGGTGTCGGGGCCAAGGCGGCGCTGGCCATCATCGATGTGCTCCCCGTCAGCGAGCTCGCCAATGCGACAGCACTGGGTGACAAGAGCGCCTTCAGCAGGGCGAAAGGCGTTGGCCCCAAGCTGGCCACGCGGATCGCCACCGAGCTCAAGGACAAGGCACCGCCGCAGGGCCGGAGCTTCTCAATCGGCCTCGCCCCGCATTCGGCGCCTGCTGCGGCGCCCGGCGATGCCAGCCCTGTCGCTGCGCCAGCGCCTGCCAGCGCGTCGAGGGATGATGCCGTCTCCGCCTTGCTCAATCTGGGCTATCCGGAGACGATTGCGCGCCAGGCTGTTGCCACGGTGTTGCGCGATACAGGCGGCGATGCGCCGCTCTCCGATCTGATCCGTCTCTCCCTTCGGGTGCTCGCACCATGAGGTCCGCGTCGGCCTCGGTATGCCGGATTGAAGCTGGCCCGCAGTTCGCGCTAGAGACTATGCATCATGACTGACGCCTTCATCGACCCTGCTTCTGACCGTCTCGTCGACCACGCCCCGCAAGCGGGCGATAGTCGCGACAAGGCGCTGCGTCCGCTGTCATTTGACGATTTCGTCGGTCAGAAGGCCTCGATTGCCAATCTCAAGGTTTTCGTCGATGCCGCCCGCCGCCGCGAGGAAGCGCTCGACCATGTCCTGCTGTCCGGGCCGCCAGGGCTGGGCAAGACGACGCTGGCACAGATCGTCGCGCGCGAGATGGGCGTCGGGTTTCGCGCGACTTCAGGTCCGGTGATCGCCAAGGCCGGCGATCTCGCCGCCATCCTGACCAATCTTGAGCCGCGCGACGTTCTCTTCATCGACGAGATCCACCGCCTGCCGCCTATCGTCGAGGAGATCCTCTATCCGGCAATGGAGGATTACTGCCTTGATCTGGTGATCGGGGAGGGCCCCTCTGCGCGCACTGTGCGGATTGAATTGCCGCCCTTCACCCTGGTGGGCGCGACCACACGGGCCGGATTGCTGGCCAATCCGCTGCGCGACCGTTTCGGCGTGCCTGTCCGGCTGGAATTCTATGACGAGGCCGAGCTTGCCCTGATCGTCTCTCGCGCCGCCGCCAAACTCGGCATCGCGGCTACGCCCGACGGCGCGCTGGAAATCGCTCGCCGTGCCCGCGGCACACCACGCATTGCCGGCCGCCTCCTGCGCCGGGTGCGCGATTTCGTCGAGGCCGATGGTCATGGCGAGATCACGAGGGAGACCGCCGATCACGCCTTGCGCCGTCTGGAAGTGGATGCCCTCGGTCTCGACAGTCTCGACCGGCGCTATCTCAAGGCCCTGATGACAGGCTTTGCCGGCGGCCCGGTCGGAGTGGAAACCCTTGCCGCCGCGCTGGCAGAGGCGCGCGATGCGCTGGAAGATGTCGTCGAGCCCTTTCTCATCCAGCAAGGCTTCCTGCAACGCACGCCACGCGGCCGCGTCGTTACGGCGCGCGCCTGGGACCATCTCGGCTTGCCGGCGCCATTGGCGCCGAGTGCGGGGCCAGCCAATCTGTTCGGAAAGTAGACGGTATGTCCGACCCGCTTATCCCCACCTCCGGCGCCTTTGGCGCTGACAAGATCCACCGGCTGCCGGTGCGCGTCTATTATGAGGACACGGATTTTTCCGGCGTCGTTTATCACGCGCGCTATCTGCATTTCTTCGAGCGTGGCCGTACGGATAGCCTGCGCTGTATCGGGATCAAGCATTCCGAACTTGCTGCGCATGAGGATCCGCTGGCACTCGCCGTGCGGCGGATGAATATCGAGTTTGTCCGCGCCGCCCATGTCGATGATGCGCTCGTGGTCGCGACGCGCTTTCTGCCGCAGCAGGGCGCGCGCATGATGATGCAGCAAGTGCTCACCCGCGGTGACGAGATCATTGCGACGGCCGATGTCCAGGCGGTCTGCATGGATCCGGCCGGGCGTGCCAAACGCCCGCCGAAATGGATGGCCGAAGCCTGGGCGCCCTATATCGACGCCGGTGCCTGACGCCGGGCCAGGCCAGGACAGTCTCCCGGCCAATATCCCGTGCTGAAATAATCCACCGCATCTGCCGAACGGGGCGGGTTCGGACTTGAAATCACGGCGCTCTGCGGTGAGGGTCTCACTGCAAGTGGTCGGCCGTATCTCCGGGCCATCTGAAATTTGCCGCATTCGCAAGGCATAGCGCGGTTGGTGCACCGGAAAGTATGGGATTTTGCCGGAGCATGGCCGTGTGGCCTGCAATGTGAATAATGGGCAAGCCAGTCGCCCGGCGTGTCGTGCCGGGACTTTATTGAGGGAATTCTCATGGATGCAACCGTGGTAGATGTGGCCCAGGCCGTTGAGGGCTTCAGCTTCTTCGCCCTGTTCATGCGGGCCGACTGGGTCGTGAAGGGCGTGATGTGCATCCTCGCCTTCATGTCGGTCTGGTCCTGGTCGATCGCCATCGACAAGGCGCTGCAATTGCGCGGGCTGCACGCCAAGGCGCGCAATTTCGAACGCGAATTCTGGTCCGGCCGCTCGCTCGACGCCCTCGCCGACCAGTTTGCCAAGCATGCACGCGAACCCTTCAGCCGCGTCTTCGCTGCCGGTCTGCGCGAGTGGAAAGGTGCCAATCCGGGCGGCCGCGTCGCGAAGGCTGCCGGTGCCGAAGCCGGACGTCAGCTGACGGCGACGGAGAGCGGGCTCGGTGTTCTCGCTACCATCGCCTCGGCGGCGCCCTTCGTCGGCCTGTTCGGCACGGTCTGGGGCATCATGAATGCCTTCCGGGCGATTGCCGCCTCCCAGGACACCAATCTCGCCGTCGTCGCGCCGGGCATCGCCGAAGCACTGTTTGCCACGGCGCTGGGCCTGCTCGCGGCCATCCCCGCCGTTATCTTTTTCAACACGCTCTCGGCCAATCTCGCCAAATATGCCGCGCATCTCGACGGCTATGTCGATGAGTTGTCGGCCCTCGCAGACCGGGATGATAGCTGAGCCATGGCCGCTTCCCTCGATAATGGCCGTTCCGGCCGCGGGCGCGCCCGCTGGAAACCGAAGGCGGAAATCAACGTCACGCCTTTCGTCGATGTGATGCTGGTCCTGCTGATCGTCTTCATGATCACCGCACCCCTGCTGACCGTGGGCGTTCCCGTTGACCTGCCCCGCACCGAGGCCCGCAATCTGCCTGCCGGCGAGGAACCGCTGACGATCACGATCAACACTGCGGGCGAGATCTATCTCCAGGAGACAGTCGTCACCCTCGAGGAGCTGGCCCCGCGCCTGCGCGCCATTGCGGGCACGGGCTACACCAGCCGCATCTTCATCCGGGCCGATGGCGCGGCACCCTATGGCGACGTGGCCCAGGTGATGGCGCGCATTAATGCGGCCGGTTTCACCAATCTGGGTCTCGTCACGGACCCGATCGAACGGTAGCGGCCCAAGGCGTGCGTGGTTTTGTCCTCTCCCTCTTTGTACACGCCGGCATCCTCGCCGCGGGGCTGATCTATCTGCCCCAGGCCGCGCAGATGTTTGACGTCGCGCCGATCATTCCGATCGACCTGGTGACGCTGGGCGATGTGACCAGCGTGCGCGCCCGCGCGCCGGAGCCCGAGCCTGTGGCCGAGGAGGAAACCCAGGAGGCGACGCTGGAGGAGGAGATCGCTGCTCCCCCGCCGGCCCCCGAGCCTGAGCCCGAGCCCGAGCCCGAGCTGGCCCCTGAAATCATCGACGAGACGCCGCAGCGCGCGCCCGATCCTGTCGTCGAGCCGGAGCCAGAACCGGAACCGGAACCGGAAGCCCCGCCGCCGGCGCGGACACCGCCGCAACGCACACCCCAGCCACCGCCGGCACGCCCGGCCGAGCCCTCTCTGGCCGATCTCCTGGGCAATCTTGAACGCGTGGTCGCCGATTCCAGTACCCAGGCCGGCGCGCCGGACCAGGGGGCACAGCGCGATGCGGTCGGCGCGGGCAATGCCAATACGGCTGACCTCGCCACGCTGATCCGTTCACAGACCTATCGCTGCTGGCGCACCGTTGCGGACATGCCCAATCCGGAGACGCTTGGCGTTATCGTCGAGGTGAGGCTCAATCGCGACGGGACGCTTTCGGCGCCGCCGCGGGTGAGGGATCTCGGCCGGATACAAGGCTCGGGCAATTCCTTCTGGATCACCGCGGCCGAACGCGCCCAGACCGCAGTGCTCGATTGTGCCCCCTATAGCCTGCCCGCCGACCGCTATTCGCAGTGGCGCCTTATAGAAGTCAATTTTCACGTCGATCTTGCGGCGGGATAACCTGCAATACTGGAGTTTGAGAGCATGACCCGACTATTCCGAGCCATATCCGTTCTCCTCGTGAGCCTGATGTTCGCGACGGCAGCCCATGCCCAGGACCCCCTGCGCGTCGACGTCACCCAGGGCAATCTCGACCCGCTACCCGTGGCACTGCCTGATTTTGTCGGCGCCGATGATGAGGCGATGATGCGCGGTGCCGACATTACGCGCGTGATTACCAATGACCTGGCCAGTTCGGGTCTCTTCGCGCCCATCGACCAGGCCGCCTATATCGAGGATATCGAGAATATCGATCTGCGCCCGCGCTTCTCCGACTGGCGGGTGATCAACGCCTCGGCGCTCCTGGCGGGCCGTATCACCATCCAGGATGATGGCCGGCTTCTGGTCGCCTTCCGGCTCTGGGATACGCGGCTCGAGGATCAATTGCTCGGCCTGCAATTCGTCACCGCGCCGGAAAACTGGCGCCGCGTTGCGCACAAGGTTGCCGACGCCGTCTACCAGCGTCTGACTGGCGAGGCGGGATATTTCGACACCCGCATTGTCTACGTCTCTGAGGGGCGTGGCACGGAAGAAGAGCCGGTGCGTCAGCTGGCGATCATGGACCAGGACGGCGCCAACCCCTCCTTCCTGACCGACCGCTCCTATATGGCACTCCTGCCCAATTACTCACCCGGCGCCCAGGAGATCACCTATGTCTCCTTCCTCGATGGCCAGGCGACGACCTATCTTTACGATCTCCAGACCGGCCGCCAGGAAGCGCTCTTTGCCTCGGGTGGTCGCGGTGCGGCTTCGCAGGTCAATCCCGAGGGGCAGAGCCTGTCGGCGCGCTTTTCGCCCGACGGGTCACGTCTGGCGGTCTCGATCGAGACGCGCGGCGGGCATGATGTTCACCTCTTCGATCTGCGCACCCGCGCTCTGACCCGCCTTACCGACCACCCGGCCGACGACGTCGAGCCCTCTTTCTCGCCCGATGGTAACCAGATCGTCTTCTCCTCGGCCCGCGGGGGTGGATCCCAGCTCTATGTGATGAATGCTGACGGCAGTGATGTGCACCGTGTCAGCTTCGGGGAGGGCCGCTATACAGCGCCTGTATGGTCTCCGCGTGGTGATCTGATCGCCTTCACAAAACAAAGTGGAAACCAGTTCTCTTTGGGCGTTGTGCGCGCTGATGGTTCTGGTATTGAGCGCATTCTGTACCAAGGATATTTTGTTGATACGCCGGCCTGGTCCCCGAATGGACGGGTGCTGTTGTTTACGCGCGGTGAGGCGCGCTCGAACGGCATGCGCTCGGAAATCTGGAGCATTGATCTGGCCGGATTCAATCTGAGGCGGCTCGCTACGGGCGGAATGGCGTCCGATCCGGCGTGGTCGCCCTTGATTGAATAGCAGATTTCTGCGTAACGTTTTGTCCAGAACGTGGCGGCGATGGCTGACTGGCCTGTTTCGCGCTGTTCTGTGTCAGCAGGGGCTACGCCGAGCGCCATTGTGGGCTTGGTCGGATGAGGGTGTACTAAAATGAATATGAAGCTGTTTGCTATTGCCGCGCTTGGTGCTTTCGCCACTGCGTGCGCCTCCACGCCGCCGGTTCAGACCACTGAAACGATCGCGCCGCCCCAGGATAATCGGGACACGTCTGGTCCTGTCGTCCCGACCGGCCCGGTCGAGGGTTCGGTTGAGCATTTCATCCAGACCGCAGGTGATCGGGTCTTCTACGGCTATGATCGCCACGATCTGACCCCGGAAGCCCGCGACACGCTGCGCCGTCAGGCCGCCTGGCTTGCCAGCTATAGCGATGCCCGCATCCTGGTTGCCGGCAATTGCGATGAGCGCGGTACCCGCGAATACAATCTGGCACTCGGTGCCCGCCGCGCCAGCGCTGCCCGCGACTATCTCGTCAGCCAGGGTGTCGATCCGTCGCGCATCTCCACCGTGTCCTACGGCAAGGAGCGTCCGACGTGCCGCGAGTCCGGCGATGCCTGCTGGGCCGTCAACCGCAACGCCGTCACGACGATTACCGGCGGTTACACCAACTAGTCGTGCCGGATACCGAATGACATGAATGGACGCCCGTGGCCGCAAGGTTGCGGGCGTTTTTCATGCCCCGATACGCCTTTGACACTCCACGCTCCGAACGCCGCAATTTTGCCCAGCTCCTGCATTAGGTCTGCATCATGATCCGAAGCCTCTGTCTCTCCGTGCTTGCCGCCGCGCTCTTCGCGGCCGCGCCGGCCAATGCCCAGTCCCGTCGCGAAACGACCGAACGCATTGATGCGGTCGAAGTGCGTGTCGGGCAGCTCGAAGCCCGTTCCATGACGGGTGACCCGGTGGTCGATACCCTGATGCAAAGGCTCGATGCGCTGGATTACCAGGTGCGCGAATTGACCGGCGAAACGGAGCGCCTGGCCTTCGAGAACCGGCAATTGCGCCAGGAAATGGATCGCCTGCAGCAGCAGAGCCGCGCCTATCCTGCGCCAGCCGGGGAGGGTGCCAACCCCGCCGGTTTCGAACCGGATTCTGAGGCGGGCGCGCTCGTCCCGGACAATGAGGCCGCCGCCTGGATGCGCGAAGGCCTCGATGAAGGTAATCCCTCAACCGGCGATAATGTCGCCATCGTCAACCCCGATGACCCCTTCGCCGAGCGTCGCGCCGCCGCGACCGGTGTGCTCGGGGGCGGGACTGGCGCCCAGCCACAACCGGCCGTTGACCCGGCCGCGCGCTATGAAAACGCCCGGGCCATGTTGCTGGACGGTGATTTTGACGGCGCCCAGGACGGGTTCGAGAGTTTCGTCCAGGACCATCCCGACGATGCACGCGCCAGCGAAGCCTGGTACTGGCTCGGCGAGACGTTTTTCGTCCGCAATAATTATGCTGACGCTGCCGATGCCTATATCGCGTCTCTGCGCAGCAAGGCCGATGGTGAGCGCGCGCCCGATGCGCTGGTAAGGCTCGCAGCCTCGCTGCATGGCCTCGGTCAGACGCAGAATGCCTGCGATACCCTGGCCCGGTTCGGCCGTGAATTCCCCAATGCCTCGGCCGCGTCGCGTGATCGTGCTGCCCGTGAATCGGTGCGTGCCGGCTGCCGGTGAGCGATCACTCTGATCCGGCCTGGCATGTTCACACCTGTCTCGACCGCTGTCTGAGCGATAGTCGGCCCTTCGCGCTGGGCTATTCAGGCGGCGGTGATTCTCACGCCCTCCTGTGTCTCGCTGCGGACTGGGCCAAGGCCCGAGCTTCCCGGCTTTACGCCCTGATCGTCGATCATGGTCTGCGTCCGGAAAGCCGGACGGAAGCCGAGGCGGCTGCCGCTTCGGCCCGCCGGCTGGGCGCGGAGCCCGTCATTCTCAACTGGACGGGCGAGAAGCCCGTGAGCGGCATCTCGGCTGCAGCGCGCAATGCCCGCCATAGCTTGCTCGCGGAAGCCTGCCGGGGGCTCGGGATCGAGCATTTGCTGCTTGCCCATACGCTCGACGACCAGAACGAGACCGTGCTCATGCGTCTTCAGGCCGGCGGCGGATGGCGCGGATGCGCAGGCATGAGTGAGGTCTCGGTCTCGCCGATCTGGCCGGAAGGGCGGGGGATCGCCCTCGTGCGGCCCCTGCTTGGCGTCCGCCGGCAGGCCCTGCGGGACTATCTGGTTGCGCGCGGCGAAACATGGATCGACGACCCGTCCAATCTCGACCGGCATTATGCGCGCATCCGCGCCCGCCAATCCCTCGAACGCATGGAGGCGGCGGGTTTGCAGCCAGGCCGTTTCGCGGCGCTGGCGAGAGAACTCATGGCGATCAGCCGTGCCGAGCGGCAGGCCGCCGCAGCCTTTGGCCAGGATGCGGTCCATTTCCACGATTGGGGCGGCGCTGAGCTCGACGCCCGGAGGCTCACGCAGGCCGAACCGGTGATCCGGCGACGCATTCTCGCGGCCGCAGCTATGGCGGTCTCGGGCAATCGCGCGCCAGCGTCCGGCGCGGCGCTGGACCAGCTTGCCGCCCGTCTCGTCGCGGGACGCTCCGGTACGGCGGCAGGCGTCCAGATCCTGCAATGGCGCGGTTCATCCTGGATGATCCGTGATCCGGGGGCGGTGCTTGGACGGGTTGATCATGCGGTCGCCAATGCCGTGGCATTGCCGGTGGGGAGGGCGATGGTCTGGGACGGCCGCTACGAGATCGAAACCTCAACCCGGAATATCATCGCAGAACCGCTTGGAGCGGCGTATACTGGGCTTGATGACAAGTCGGGCCTTGAGGCTGTGCCAGGCCAGGCGCGTGCGGGACTGCTGTCGCTGCGCCGTGATGGCGAAGTGCTGGCCGTCCCAGGTGTGCGTGCGCACGCAGACGTGAGGATCGCCCCCTTGATGGAGCACAGATATTGCACAAGGCTGGCGCAGAGGGCTCCGGCTGAACCATTACGGGCCGAGCCAATGGCTGTGTGACGGGAAGTGTAGCCGGGCACGGACAGTTTCTGCCGTGGCTGCGCCTGTGACTCGCACTCGTCGCCTCGAATGCCCATATCTGGTCTGAAACGACCGCTAGAACGAACGGATTACGCGGATGCAAATGAGAAATCTTGCGATATTGGGCGTGGTGATGCTGCTCCTGCTGGCCCTTTTCCAGCTGGTGAGCCACTCGGGTGAAGCTGCAACGACACCCAGCACGGTGACGTATTCGGAATTCCTCGGGCGTGTTGAGCGTCACGAAATCACTTCCGTGACGATCCAGGGCGATACGATCAGCGCCCAGGCTGGCACGGGTCAGACGATTGAGGCCACCCTGCCTCCGCAAGACAGTCAGACCGTGGGTATCCTGCGCGATGCCGGCGTCAATATCGATGTTCGCCCGGTGGATACCGGCGGCAATTTCCTGGTCAATATCCTGATCAACTACTTCCCCTTCCTGCTGCTGATCGGTGTGTGGATCTTCTTCATGCGTCAGATGCAGGGCGGCGGCCGTGGCGGCGCGATGGGCTTTGGCAAGTCGAAGGCGCGCCTTTTGACCGAGACCCATGGGCGCAAGACGTTCGAGGACGTCGCCGGTGTCGATGAAGCCAAGGAAGAACTCCAGGAAGTTGTTGAATTCCTGAAAGATCCAAGCAAGTTCCAGCGCCTCGGCGGCAAGATCCCAAAAGGTGTTCTGCTCGTTGGCCCTCCGGGTACCGGCAAGACACTGCTGGCCCGCGCCGTCGCCGGCGAGGCCAATGTGCCCTTCTTCACGATCTCCGGTTCCGACTTCGTGGAAATGTTTGTCGGCGTGGGTGCCTCCCGTGTTCGCGACATGTTTGAACAGGCCAAGAAGAATGCGCCCTGCATCATCTTCATCGACGAAATCGATGCCGTTGGCCGCTCGCGCGGTGCCGGTATCGGTGGCGGCAATGATGAGCGCGAACAGACGCTCAACCAGCTCCTCGTCGAGATGGACGGGTTTGAAGCCAATGAAGGCGTGATCCTGATCGCGGCGACCAACCGTCCTGACGTGCTCGATCCCGCTTTGATGCGTCCGGGCCGTTTCGACCGTGAAGTTGTGGTCGGCAATCCCGACATCATCGGCCGCGAGAAGATCCTCAAGGTTCACATGCGCGACGTGCCTCTGGCCTCCGACGTCGATCCGCGCGTCATCGCGCGCGGCACGCCGGGATTCTCCGGTGCTGACCTGGCCAATCTCGTCAATGAAGCGGCCTTGCTCGCGGCGCGCCGCAACAAGCGCGTTGTCTCCATGGTCGAGTTCGAGGACGCCAAGGACAAGGTCATGATGGGGCCGGAACGTCGCTCCATGGTCATGACCGATGCTGAGAAGAAGCTGACCGCCTATCACGAGGCCGGCCACGCGATTGTCGGTCTCAACATGCCGCAGCATGATCCGCTTCACAAAGTGACGATCATCCCGCGTGGCCGCGCCCTGGGCGTGACCTTCAGCCTGCCTGAGTCTGATCGTCTGAGCTATACGCGCCAGTATTGCGTCTCCAATCTCGCCTCGCTGTTTGGCGGGCGGGAAGCCGAGGTCATCGCCTTCGGTCCGGAAAACGTCACCAATGGCGCCACCAGCGATATCCAGCAGGCTACGCGCATGGCGCGGGCCATGGTGATGGAATGGGGCATGTCCGAGAAGCTCGGCCGCGTGCGCTACCAGAACCAGGCCTATGAAGCACCGCAGATCTCGCCCGACACGTCGGAGCTGATCGACAAGGAAGTGCGCTCCCTGATCGAGGAAGCCGAAAAGACCGCGCGCACCATCCTGACCGATAACCGGAGCAAGCTGGACACGCTCGCCGAAGGCCTGCTCGAGTTCGAAATGCTCTCCGGCCAGGAAGTCCGCGACCTGCTTGACGGCAAACGCCCGACCCGGCCTGACGAACCATCCGCGCCGAGCTCGCCGCCGCCCTCCAGCGCCGTACCAACGACCGATGACGGTCCGGCTGGCGATCCGGAGCCTCAGGGCGCCTGATCGCAAAGCGGCCAGAATGAAAACGTGAACCCCCGGAGCTTGCCTCCGGGGGTTGTTTTTTGCTTGCGGCAGACCACAAATCATCGGCATGATTTTGCCGATCAGCCTTGGGAGATGAGCGATGATCGGGAAAGTCCTGCGAGTGCTGCCGCTGGCCATGGTCGCTGCCTGCGCCACGCCTGATGCCAGTGATGATGTCGCGCCCGCCCTGACGGTCAGCTATGAGGCGACCTTCGACAGCGTGCTCCCCGGTGCGGCCCATAATAGCCGCCAGACATCGCAGGTCGTTCTTGCCCACGGTCAGACATTCGATTTCACGCTGGAAGACCTGCCCGACGGCGCCTTTGATATGGGCCAGGTCGGAAGCGGCCAGCGGCTCGACCTGCATGTCAATCTGAGCGCTTCACGTCTGGATAGCGGCGAGATTTCCTACGCCGTCCGGCTCACCACCCAACCTGCTGGCGGGGGTGAAACATCGCCACTCGCCGAGCCAAGTCTCGTGGTAGCGGCTGGTGAAACTGCGACGGTCCATCTTGGCCAGGATGGCGGCGAATTCCATACCGGCTTTACCCTCGATCTCCAGGCAGTGCCGGTGCAATAGCACCGCGTCTTGCCAATCTGAGCCGGGCGGCTTAGCAGGACAGGATGCGCAGTATCCGAACCACCCGCCGCCAATCCGGAATCCCCTTCATAATGGGGGTGCTCAACGTCACACCTGACAGCTTTTCTGATGGCGGTGATTTCATCGACCAGGAAGCCGCCGTCGCGCGCGGCCTGGAAATGCTCAGGAATGGCGCCGATGTCATCGATGTCGGCGGTGAATCGACCCGGCCCGGCGCTGCACCGGTCGAAGCGGCGGAAGAATTGCGGCGCGTCCTTCCCGTGATCAAGACGCTGCGCGAGCATACCGGCGCGCGCATTTCCATCGATACCTTCAAGCCGGAAGTCGCCCGCGCCGCCGTCGAGGCCGGCGCGGACATCTGGAACGACGTCATGGCGCTGCGTGAACCCGGCGCGATCGAGACCGCAGCCGAGCTCGGTGTGCCTGTCATCCTCATGCACATGGCCGGCACGCCCGCGACGATGCAGGGCGCGCCGCAATATCGCGATGTGGTCAATGAGGTCTGCGACTTCCTCACCGACCGGGCCGATATCGCCATGGCGGGGGGCGTCGATGCCGGCAGTATCTGGCTCGATCCAGGCATTGGTTTCGGCAAGTCGCTCGATCACAATCTGGCTTTGATGCGAGATCTCGACCAGGTCATCGCGCTGGGCTATCCGGTGCTTTTCGGGGCATCGCGCAAGCGCTTCATTGCTGCCATCGACGAGGGTGCCGCCGAGACCGAAAGGCTGGGCGGCTCGCTCGCAGCCGCACTTCGGGCGGCCCAGGCCGGTGCCTCCATGGTGCGCGTCCACGATATCCGCATGACGTTGCAGGCGCTGAAAGTCCAGGCCGCCATTCGCGAGGGCAAGGCATGAGTTACACGCTCTATGGCCAACAGGGCTTTGGCTCGACCTGTGTCGAGGCGGCGCTGGAGCTTCATGGTTTCAAGTATGATTTCGAGGAAGCGGATCCGCTTGACGGAGCGACAGGTCTGGCCAAGGTCAGATCCATCAATCCGGCCGGCCAGGTGCCGGTGCTGATCCTGCCCAATGATGATGTCATGACCGAGAGTGCCGCCATCCTGATCTATCTCGGTGATCTGGACGGCCAGTATCGCTGGGCGCCGCGCCCCGACGCGCCCGAGCGCGCGGAATATCTGCGCTGGCTGATCTTCATGTCGAGCAGCTTCTATTCGACGTTTGCCATCTCCGACGGGCCCGGCCGCTTTCATCCCGATGCCGCGACCCACAAGACGCTGCTGCACCAGGCCAATGAGCGCCGCAAGCAGATGTGGCGCGTGATCGATGCCGCCTTCAAGGGCGCACCCGGCCCCTATATGCTCGGCAATGCCATGAGCCTGCTCGATGTCTATGTCGCGATGATGAGCCATTGGGATCCGCGCGGTGGCTGGTTCCTGGAGAATTGCCACAATCTGGCTGGCGCCGTGCGCGCAACCGAGAAGAACCCCGTCCTCCGCGAGGTCTGGCGCCGCAATTTCGATCTCGAGCTCGAGGCATGATCGCCTTCCTGACCGGTCCCTGGACGATGCTGGTCATGGGCGGCGTGCTGGAAATGGTCTGGGCGATCGGTTTCAAATACGTCCGGGCTGACTCGCCTCTCGCCCTGAAGGCGGGTGTGCTCCTTGCCCTGATTGGATCGATGGCTCTGCTCTTTGCCGCCATGCGGCATCTGCCCGCCGGCACGGCCTATGCCGTGTGGACGGGGATTGGCGCGGTGAGCGTGGTCGCCGTGGGGATCATCGTGTTCAAGGAACCGGCGACCATGGCACGGCTGGCCTTCCTGGCACTCATCCTGATCGGTATTATCGGCGTGCGCATGACCAGCGGTGAACACTAGCCAAACGGGTCTTCAATCGATTTCGAAGGCTCGGTAAACCAGTGCGGGCCGTCCAGCCCCATATAGAAATGGTCTTCCAGCCGGATGCCAAATTCGCCCGGCACGCAGATCATTGGCTCATTGGAAAAACACATCCCGACATCGAGCGGCGTCTCGTCGCCGCCGACCAGATAGGGCGCTTCATGGATGTCGAGTCCGATACCGTGGCCGGTCCGGTGCGGGATGCCGGGCAGCTTGTATCCAGGCCCGAAGCCGCGGCGTTCGGCCTCGGCACGCGCTGCGGCGTCGACACTGGCACAGGTCTTTCCCAATTGCGCGGCGTCGAAGGCGGCGGCCTGGCAGGCCTTTTCCGCATCCCAGACTTCCCGCTGGCGCGCTGTCGGCTCACCGAAGACGTAAGTGCGTGTGATGTCAGACTGATAGCCATGGATGGCGCAGCCGGTATCGATCAGTACGACATCGCCGGTCTCAAGCGCCTTGGGCCGTGCAACGCCGTGCGGGAAAGCCGTGTCAGGACCGAACAGGACGATGCAGAAGGTCGAGCCGCCCGGGGCTCCGATGCGCTTGTGGGCCGCGTGAATGAATTCTGTGACTTCGCCCGTGGTGATGCCCTCGCGCAGGATACGGGCCGCCGCCTTGTGCACCTCGATCGTCGCTGTCTTGGTGGCCTGCATCAGCGCGATCTCGGCGCTGGATTTGCGCGCCCGTGCCGGCAGGATCAAGCTGCCGGCATTGCCCGCGCGGTCGTCCACGGCAGCGCCCAGCCCGGAGACCGTGAAATGCGGTGCCGCCGGATCAATACCGAGCCGTGCGTCCTCGGGCAGCAGGGACGCGACCAGGGCATAGGGGTTTTCATGCTCTTCCCAGCCCTGCAGCGGGGCTGTGAAACCCATATAGTCATTGATCGTGCCGGCCTCGAAGGCGGGGCCAACATAGGTGACCGTGCCGTCGGCGCGCAGCAAGGCCCCGACCAGGCGTTCCGACGGGCGCCATTTTGTCCCGGTATAATAGGTGAGATTGCTGCCGGCATCGAGCCAGACGGCATCGTACCCGGCTTCGTTCATTCGCGCCGTCAGTCCAGCCAGCCGCCCGACATATTCCTCGATCGCGATAGGCTGGCAATCGGACAGCATGGGTTTGAGGCGGGCGAGTTCGGCCTCGGCGTTCGAGCCGCCAACGCCTTTCGTCATCGCAGCACTCATGGTCAGTCTCCTTAGTAGGGGAGTTTTTCCAGCACCTGTTCCAGCGCTTTCATATCAGCCGGCAATTCGCTCTCGAAGCGCAGATGTTTGCCGGTTACCGGATGATCGAAGCCGAGGATGGCTGCGTGCAGGGCCTGACGGCGAAACTCGCGCAGGAAGGGGTCGCAAATCTCCGAGCCCAGCAGGCGGCCACGTTTGGAGCCATAGACCGGGTCGCCGAGCAGATGGCAGCCGATATGCGCCATGTGAACGCGGATCTGGTGGGTGCGGCCGGTCTCAAGCCGGCACTCGATCTTGGCGGCCAGCCCGGCACCGACCGAGGCGTGCGGGTCCTGGCCATAGCGGGCGAGCGTGACGTAATTGGTGATGGCGTGCTTGCCCGCCTGGCTTTCCGGATCGTGCGGCACTTCAAACTTGGTGCGGTCACGCGAGGAGCGCACCAGCTGGGTCTCGATGACGCCATCCTTGGGCAGAGGCGAATGGCGGGTGAAGGCGATATAGGCGCGCTCCACCGTGTGGGCGGCAAACTGCGCTGTCAGGCCCTGGTGGGCCGCATCCGACTTGGCGGCGATCATCACGCCCGACGTATCCTTGTCGAGACGGTGCACAATGCCGGGCCGTTCCACGCCACCAATGCCCGAGAGCGATCCGGCGCAATGATGGAGCAGGCCATGCACCAGCGTGCCGGACCAGTTTCCCGGCGCCGGGTGGACCGAAAGCCCGACGGGCTTCATCAGCACGATCAGATCACTGTCCTCATAGAGGATGTCGAGATCCATCTTTTCCGGCACGGGCGCAGCGGCGACTGGCGGTGGGATGGTGAGGGTATAAACCGAGCCCGCGATCACCTTGGCCGAGCAATCGGTTAGCGGTGCTCCATTGCAGGTCAGCTGGCCGCTATCGACCAGCGTCTTGAGGCGCGAGCGGGACAGGGTTGCGATCTCGGACGCCAGCCAGCGATCAACGCGCTGGCCGTGGGCCTCGTCATCGGCGGTGACGCTGAGGTTTTCTTCGGAAGCGCTCATGGGTGGACAGTCCCTCAGGCGTAGCAGGAATGCAACGCACGCCGTTTTGCTGCGGTGCGTCAAATACCTGTCATCTCCCTGTCGGGGAAGTGTCATGTCCAGCGCGTACCCCGTCTTCGAACCAAGCATGGCTGCGATGGCCATACCGCAAACAGGGGACGTTTCATGACATTCAGGGTCCATCTACTTTCCGCAGCTGCCGTCACGGCAGCGCTTGCCTTTGCTGCAGGTGCACAGGCGCAGCAGGATGATAGCCTCTCGCAGAATGACAATATCGAGGTGATCACTGTCACCACGCAGTTCCGCGAACAATCCCTCGCCGATGTGCCGGTCAATGTGACGGCCTTCGACGCCCAATTGCTCGATGCGCTCGACATCCAGGACTTCGAGGACCTCGCCGCCTTCACGCCTGGCCTGATCGTCCAGGAGCAGAGCCCCAACAATACCGGCTATTCGATCCGCGGTATCACCACCGATAGCGGCGAAGCGACTTCGGAAACCCGTGTCGCGGTGTTCCAGGACGGTGTCTCGATCACCCGCTCGCGCGGCTCCTATGTCGAATTGTTCGATATCGAGCGTGTCGAAGTCGCCAAAGGGCCGCAACCGACCCTGTTCGGCCGCGGCGCCCTGATCGGTGGCATCCATATCATCGAACACAAGGCCGATGACGAATTCTCCGCCTCGGTTGAAGCCGGCTTCGGCAATGATGGCCAGCGCGAAGTGCGCGGCCACGTCAATTTCCGCCTGGCCGAGGATTACGGTCTTCGCTTCGCAGTCGTCAGCCGTGAACGCGATGGCTATATCGACAATGTTCTCGGTGGCCGCGCCCTGCAGGGACGCGACACCTGGGCCGCCCGGGCCGTTCTGTCCGGTCAGCCGAATGAGCGCTTCTCCTTCGACGTGATCGCCAACTACCAGGAAGACACGCCTCCGGGTACCTCGTTCAAATCAGGCACTTTCCCGGCACCGGGCGGCGACACCGATCCCTTCACCGCCGCTGCACTGCAGACCTTTGGCGGTTTTGAGGGCGGCCAGGAGCTGGGTCTCGAGCGTTCCGTGCGCGGCGTGACCGCACTCGCCCGCCTCGATCTCAACGATGCCTGGACCCTGTCCTCGATCACCGGCTGGCGCGATTTCGACTCGGTCGAAGTCTTTGATCCGGACGGCTCAGTTCTGCCCCTGGTGGTCATCGCCGAGGACGCGACCGGCGAGCAGGCCAGCCAGGAATTCCGCCTCTCCTACGATAATGGTGGCCGCTGGACCGGTTCGGTCGGCGCGCTTGCTTTCCACGAGACCGGTAGCCAGCGCCTGCCCGTCGCCCTCAATGAGGCCCAGATGCAGGCCTTCCTCGCCCCGACCCTGGCGGCAGGATTTGGCGCAACCGTGCCCCAGCTTGAAGGCCTGCTTGCCCTCAATGGCTTTCCCGGCGTTCAGCTTGCCAATCCGTTCAACCCCTTCCCCTATTCAGTTGCTGCACTCCTGACGCAGAACCAGCTGGTGCCGCTGCGTGATTTCTACCTGGAAGAAGGCTCGAACAGCGGTGAGACGACCTCCTATGATCTCTTCACCGACGCGTCCTACACGGTGAATGATCGTCTCACCCTCACGGCCGGCCTGCGCTGGACCTATGAGGACAAGACCTCTTCGGGCTATGGCCGCAATATCTCGGGTCCGAATTTCGTGACCTTCGCCAATACACTCATCATCCCGGGCACGCCGGGCGGGGCCGAAGTGTCGGCCTCGGACAGTTTCGATGATTTCACCTGGCGCTTCGCCGCGTCCTACGCGCTGACCGACGACATCAATGCCTGGGTCAGCTATGCCCGCGGCCGCCGTCCGGATGTGATCTCGCTCGACAGTTCCGCGGCGAACTTCTTCTCGACCTCGCCGGCTGAAATCGTCGACTCGGTTGAGGCCGGGGCGTTCTGGACCTTCGCGTCCGGCTCCCTGTCGGGCTCGGTCTTCTATTCCGAGTACGATAATTTCCAGACCACGCGCTTTGATCCCAACCAGGTCAGCTTCGTCGTCGACAATGCGGGCAGCGCGACCCAGTACGGGCTCGAGCTTCAGGGTGAGTATGAGTTCGGCGACCGCATCCGGGCCTATGCGACCTATGCCTATAACTCAGCGACCTTCGACAAGACTGATGATGCCGGCAATGCGCTGGAGCTGGCAGGCAATACCTTCCGCTATGCACCAGAGCACTCCGTCTCGCTGGGCCTGGTCGTCGACGTGGCCGAAGGCGATTGGGGCCGGGTCAGCTTCCTGCCGACCTATAGCTGGCAGTCGCGCATCTTCTTCGACAATAATAATGACCGGTTTGGCGGCATCCTGACCCAGGACGCTTATGGTCTGCTCAATGCCCGCCTTCGCTTCGAGACCGCGGATACGCGCTATCATGCCGAGATTTACGGCTCCAACCTCACTGATGAGCAATATCTCATCGATGCCGGCAATACGGGCGGCTCTTTCGGGATCCCGACCTTCATCGCCGGTTCGCCCCTGCTCTGGGGCGTGCGCGTTGGCGCAGACTTCTAGACCGGCCAGTTCGGCCGTATGAAACAGGGAAGGGCGCGTCATGCACACGGATCGTGCGGGCGCGCCCTTTCTCGTCGCATGATGCGGGTGATGGCTGCAGGCAAACTCAGCGCTTGAAAAGCGGCTGGCCTTGCTGTCGTGAACACGCAACAATCCTGCACTAGACCAGTGCAGATAACCGGCATGTGGGCCGACAGGGGAAAACGAGATGAGCAAGATCAAGCTGACGCGCCGCGGCGCAATTCTGGGCGCTGCAGGCGCCGGTCTCGCAGTGAGCGCCTGCTCGCCGCGCATCCAGCCCTTCGAGCCGTCCTCCAATGATAGCCCTTTCCGTCATGGAGTCGCCTCGGGCGATCCGGACCAGACCAGTGTCATGCTCTGGACGGCCCTGACTAATGATGGCGGCGGCTATCGCGGCGTCGAGGTGGCGACCGACCCGGCCTTCGACAATATCGTGTTCGAGAGCGGCGACGACATCCGCTATGTGATGATGCAGCCGCTGGGGACGTTGAAAATCCTTGCCACAGGTCTGCAGCCGGGCGGCGCGTATTTCTACCGCTTCCGTCTTGATGACACCTATTCGCCGATTGGCGTGACCCGCACCCTGCCAGCCGGGGCACTCGACACCTATACGATCGGCATCATGTCCTGCTCCAACTTCCCGGCCGGGCATTTCAATGTCTATCGCGAGGCGGCGGAGAATGGCGGGCTCGACCTCGTCCTGCATCTTGGCGATTATCTCTATGAATACGCCATGGGACAGTATGCGACCGGCAATGCCGTGGCGCTCAACCGCGTGCCCGATCCGGTGCATGAAATGGTTTCCGCGGCCGACTACGTCGCGCGGCACGCCCAGTACAAGACCGATCCCGATCTGCAGGCCCTGCATGCAGCGGCTCCCTGGATCATGACCTGGGACGATCATGAGACCGCCAATGACAGCAATCGTGACGGCGCCCAGAACCATAATGAGGGTGAGGGCAGCTGGGCGGACCGACGCACGGCCGCCCTTCGCGCCTGGTATGACTGGACCCCGACCCGCGAGCCGGCAGGCGATAATCGCCGCCGTTTCGGTGCCTATGAGATTGGTGATCTGGCCACGCTGGTCATGCTGGAATCGCGTCTGGTTGATCGTGACCCCCAGGTTTCGCTCGACAGTTTCCCTGTAGCCTCCGATGCCGACGACACGGATCCGGAGGTTCTTGCCGCCGTTGCGGCCTGGAAGCGCGATGTCGTGGGTGAGGAAAGCCGCACCCTGCTCGGTGACGAGCAGATCGCGGGTATTCGCGATGCCTGCGCCGCCTCGCTCGCGGCCGGCAAGCCGTGGCGTATCCTGGGCAATCAGGTGATTATGGGCCGGGTCAACTTCCCCAATTTCGCGACTGAAATGCCGGGCTGGCTGCGCTGGTATGCGACCCGCGACAGCGAGTTCGCCCGCAATTTCATCATGCGCACCCGCTTTGGCATCCCGTTCAATCTGGATATGTGGGACGGCTATCCGGCCGAGCGCGAGCGGCTCTATGCGGCCCTCAATGAAGTGGGTGCCGATGTCATCACTGTGACAGGCGATGTGCACTCATTCTGGACCAATGACCTGGTCGATGCGGGTGGCCGGCGGATCGGCACCGAGTTCGTCGGCTCGTCCGTGACGAGCCCTGCGCCATTTGCGGATTTCGCCGCGCCGGGTGTCGATTACGGGAAGATGATGCGCGAAGCCAATGCCGATGTCGCGACCTGCAATATGGTCGATCATGGCTATATCCGTCTGACCCTGACACCAAACGAGGCCCTGGCCGACTATGTCACCGTCTCGACGATCGAGAGCCGTGATTATCATGCCGGGCTCGACAGCCAATGGCGTCTTCAGCGCTCCGGCAATGGCGAAGCGCCGGTCGCGGAACGCGTCGGCTAGAGGTCCATTCTGAAGCCGGCCTGGGCCCGGCGCGCGAGGTCGGTGGGGACGCCGGCCTCGTCAGCGAAACGGGTCCACCGGTCGGCAGCCGTCTGCGCATCATCGAGCAGGCTTTTCATGCGGGCCGGTTTGAGATCGGCATAGCGTCCGAAGGCGATCAGGTCGTCGCGGGTAAAGCCGCGCGTCTTTCCGTTCAGCGACATCTGGTGTTCGCTGGTCCATTGGCCGGCCGGATTGTGGGCGTAGACGACGTCAAAGGCGGGCGAGAGCCGCCATTGGCCCTGCTTGTCCATCAGATAGGCGATATTCTTGACGTGATCATCCTGGTTGCGGATGACCAGATTGAGGATGGCGCGGCGCACCTGTTGCTCGATGGCATCCGGGCCAAGGCCGAGAAGCCGCAAGGTCTCGATCGCCTGCTCATAGGAATAGGCGCGCGGGATGTTGAAGTCGAAATGCCGCATGGCGCAGAGGGATTGCATGTGCAGCTTGCCGCCGCCGGGTGTGCGGTCAAAGCGGCGGGTCATGAAATGGGCGCGGCCGCCTTCCTCGTGGAGCCGGGAGAGGGCCATCTCGACCCCGGCCTCGCGCGCCAGGAGATAGCAGGCATATTCCAGCCGGCCATAGCCCATCGGGTCGGCAACTTCCTTGTCGGCATTGCCGCTGACCCCGTCAAACTTGATCAGCCACTGGCTGAAACCGCTGGCCGGATCAAGCTGACCCGAATGGAAGGCGCCCGTCGCCTCGTTCCAGGCCAGCACCGCCTTGGCGCGGGCACCGCCAGCCGAGGTGCCAACGCGGAGGATGTCGCGCAGGGCATCGCGGTCGTCCTTGCCGTCGAGCGTGCCATCCAGCGTCTGCCGCTCATGGACAATGCGGGACGCCAGTTCGACCAGCGGCGCGATGTCGACGGCGCGGCCGGCCCGACCCGACGTGCCACGCGAGGGCTCGAATTCCAGCGCACCCATGCCGCGAGTGCCGGTATAGCAAAGCCGTTCAACGGAATTGAAGCTGTCGGCCGAGCGGCCCTGGCCAGCCAGCCAGCGGTCGATCAGCAGATTGCCGAACTTGTCGGGCAGGCTGTCGGCGAGCAGGCCGGGCAGACCCTTGAAGGTTTCGCGGGGCAGGGACGGGAAGTCATAGACGCCGTGGCGCAGGGGCATCATCAGGGGCGCGACCTCGATCTGTGAGGCGGCGAACTCCGGTGTGTACTCAAACACAGCGACGTCGCGCTCCGCATCCCAGACGACCGCACCGATCATGCGACCCCAGAGATTGACCTTGGCGCGGGTGTTTGGCGTCTCGCTCATTGACCGGGCTCGTCACCCCAGGTCCAGGGCGCGCTGTCCGTCTTGCGATCACGGACGCGCTGACGGCGCCGGCCCGTTTCGCTCATCGGGTCGAGCGGGCTGAGGGCGGCTGCGGGCAGGAGGTTTGCAAGCCGGTCGTCAATCTCCAGCGCCCGCAACACACGGACCAGTGTCTCAACCGTTCCGCCTTTGCCGGCTTCCAGACGGATCAGCGTCGAGCGGGATATCCCGGCCCGTTTGGCGAGATCCGCCTGTTTGAGATCGCGGGACAGGCGATAGGCCTCGACCTGTTGGCCGAGCTGGTCCACCAGCTGGGAAATGGATCGAATGGGCGGAGTGTCAAGTTCCATATTTGCTACATTAAGCTCCATATAGGAGTTAATGTAGCAAATATGCGTCTTAAGAGCAAATTACATTATGTCGTATAATTGCTACTTTAAAGTCAGATTTGGCCGTAAACTATCATAAGGGCGACATAGAAAGCGTGAAATCAGGCCTTCTCGGCGAGGCGCATGAAGCGGTCGCGCAGGTCCTTGTCGTGCTTGAATTCACCCGTGAAGCTCGAGGTGATGGTCGAGACATTCGGGTGGTGCACGCCGCGTGTGGTCATGCACTGGTGTTTGGCGTCGATCAGGATCGCAACGCCGCGCGGCTTCATGGCGCTGTTCAGGGCTTCGGCGATCTGCGCCGTCATGGTTTCCTGGGTCTGCATGCGCTTGGAGAATATCTCGACGACGCGGGCAATCTTGGAAATGCCGACTACGGCAGCCGAGGGCAAGTAGGCGACATGCGCCACGCCCATGATCGGGGCGAGGTGGTGTTCGCAATGGCTCTCGACATCGATATTGGTCAACATGACCATATCGTCATAACCCTGCACATCCTCGAAGGTCTTGCCGAGCGCGGCGGCCGGATCGGCGCTATAGCCGGAGAACCACTCTTCCCACGCCTTGACGACGCGCTTGGGGGTGTCGAGCAGACCTTCGCGGGCCGGATCATCGCCGGCCCAGGCGATCAGTGTACGTACGGCGTCCTCAGCCTCCTGGCGGGAAGGGCGAAGGGGGCTGGCAGCAGCCAGTCGGGCAGCATCTGGTGTCACGGCGTCCATCTCCATGGATCCTTTCGTTATCGGGTCGGCGCTGCCATCGCAGCAGTCGCCGTAGTGCCGGTTTCGGGATCGGGGATGGTCTGGAGGTCCCGTTTCGGGGGCCGTGCCGTAAATCCACCGCTTCCACGCTTGCGCGTGGAGAAGCATTTAGGCCTTCCCTGGCGCAATTCCAATGATATGACCGCACTCGACAGGTAGATTTTTCATAACGCACCCACTGAATGAACGGATAAGAGCAATGGCATCCCTCACCCTTTTCGACACGATGGCCAAGTATAAACGGCCCTTCGAACCGATCGATCCGGACCGGGTGACGATGTATGTCTGCGGCCCAACCGTTTATAATTACGCTCATATTGGAAATGCACGACCGGTTGTCGTGTTCGATGTTCTGTTCCGTATTCTACGCCGGGAATTTGGATCGGATCACGTCGTCTATGCGCGAAACATCACCGATGTGGACGACAAGATTATCGCAGCGGCGAAGGAGCTTGGTGAGCCGATCTCGGAGATCACCGAGAAATTTGCAGCGATCTACGCCGATGACATGGCATCGCTGGGGGCATTGCCACCAAACCTGTCGCCGAAGGCGACCGAGCATATCGGCCCGATGATCGGCATGATCCAGAGCCTCGTCTATGGCGGCCATGCCTATGTCTCGGAAGGTCACGTCCTGTTCGACGTCAATTCCTACGAGAAATACGGCAAGCTCTCCAATCGCGATCTCGACGACATGATTGCCGGCGCCCGCGTCGAAGTGGCTGACTACAAGCGCAATCCGGCTGACTTCGTGCTGTGGAAGCCTGCCGCCGATGACGAGCCGGGCTGGGACAGTCAGTGGGGCCGTGGCCGTCCGGGCTGGCACCTGGAATGCTCCGCCATGACCGAAGCGCATCTCGGCAAGACGATCGACATCCATGGCGGCGGCATCGACCTGGTCTTCCCGCACCATGAAAACGAGATCGCGCAATCGGTCTGCGCCCATGACGGCGCGCCAATGGCCAAATACTGGCTCCATAACGGCTTCCTCACCATGGGCTCGGACAAGATGTCCAAATCCATCGGCAATGTGCAGCTCGTGCATGACCTGATCGACCAGTATCCGGGCGAAGTGCTGCGCTATGGCCTGCTGACGGCGCACTATCGCGCACCGCTGAGCTGGACCAGCGATCTCCTGTCCAAGTCGCGCCGCTCGCTCGACCGTGTCTATGGTGTTCTGCGCCGTCTGGCCTCTGTCGAGGCGCTCGAGACCGAGGCGCCCGAGGCCTTCCTTGAAGCCCTCTATGACGACATCAACACGCCCAAGGCGCTGTCGGAACTCTTCCAGATCGCCGGCGAGGCCAATCGGGCCGAGACCGATGAGGACAAGGCCCGTGCCAAGGGCGAATTGCTCGCCGCCGGTGCCTTGCTCGGTCTGGGGCAGGGTGATCCGGATGCCTGGTTCGGCCTGACAGGGATGGACGCTGCCGAACGCGACGCCATCGATGCGCTGATCATCAAGCGCCAGGTGGCGCGCGAGACCAAGGACTGGGCCGCCGCCGACGCCGTGCGCGCAGAGCTGACCGCACTCAATGTCCAGGTTGATGACGGGCCGGAAGGCTCGACCTGGCGCAAGCTGGACTAAGGCGATGGCACTGACCGGTTTCAACGTGCTCGTCCAGATCGAGGATGCGGTCGGCGAGGGCTTCGTCACCTATGGCGTCGTCGCGGCTGATAAGGACCAAGCCTGCAAGCTCGCTTTGGGCGCGGCCCAGGCGGAAGGCTTCTGGAATGTCGAGCTCGACGAGGCCTGGTGCCCCGAGGGCGTCGACCCGGCCGATCTCGGCGATATCCCGGAAGTGCTGGGCCGCACCGAGCCGACCTATCTCGACGAGGATGGCGAAGAGATCGACGACGACGAGGAGTGACGCCACCTGCTGGCGCTCGCGCGCAAGATCGCATACATTGTGTGCGATGTCAGACGAGCTCTACTCCAATGCCGTTCTCCGGCTTGCCGCGGAAATTCCGCGGATCGGACGCCTTGCGCGGCCGCAAGCCTCCGTGCGCAAAGTGTCGCGCCTGTGCGGATCCGAGATCGAGCTTGATGTCGTGATGGCCTCGGGCCGGGTCGCTGATCTGGCGCTGCGGGTCAAGGCCTGCGCGCTCGGCCAGGCCTCGGCCTCGGTGTTGAGCCGTGCCGCCATCGGCGCCTCCCTGGGTGATCTGAAAGCGGCGCGCGACAGTCTCAAATCCATGCTGAAACAGTCCGGACCCGCCCCGCGCGGACGCTTTGCCGAGCTGCAGCTGCTGCAGAGTGCGCGCGCCTATCCGGCCCGCCACCAGTCCATATTGCTGGCCTTTGACGCTGCGGTTGATGCCGTCACCCAGGCGACATCGACCCGGACAGCGACCCCGCTGACCGGCTAGGGTTGTCCTGGCCTGCCGCGCCGGCAGGACCGCCCGGACAACCCGTCAAAAAACCAGGCTGAAACCCCAATTCATTGCGGCCGGCCGCGCGCATATCATGTCCATGGTGGACAGCGCGCGGTGCGGCGTTAAAAGGCTTGAATCCAAATGCGTTCGAGCGACGGGATAAAACGGGCCAAGGGGCCGATAGGGTGGCTGATGATTGGCGCAATCCGCGTCTATCAATATAGTCTGTCACCGGTTCTCTATGCCTTTGGCGTGCGATGCCGCCATGAGCCGACCTGTTCGGCCTATGGCATTGAGGCGATCCGCGCCCAGGGTGGCTGGCGAGGTTTCTGGCTGACTTTCGGTCGGCTGGGGCGTTGCCGTCCGGGAGGGAGCCATGGCTTCGATCCGGCCCCGACGCAAAAGACGCAGGTGCCCTGGTGGGCGGTCTGGCAATTCAGATCCCGCCCCCGGCCCGGTGCCATGGACCAGCTTCCGCCGGCAGGCCGCGCCGACGACAAGGACGACGACCAATGATCAATATTACGCTCCCTGATGGCTCCCGACGCGAACTGCCCGATGGCGCCACGCCGATGGATCTCGCCGAGAACATCTCCAAATCCCTCGCCAAGGTGGCGATGATCGCCCGTGTGGACGGGGCCGAGTGGGACCTCATGCGCCCGTTCGAAGGCGATGCCTCCGTTGCGCTCATCACGCGCAAGGATCCCGAAGCCCTCGAGGTGATCCGCCATGATACGGCGCACATCCTCGCCCAGGCCGTGCAGGATCTCTTCCCCGGCACGCAAGTCACGATCGGCCCCTCGATCGAGGACGGCTTCTATTATGACTTCGCCCGTGACGAGCCGTTTTCCACGGAAGACTTCGCGGCGATCGAAAAGCGTATGGCGGAAATCGTCGATGCCGACCTGCCCTTCGTGCGTGAAGAGTGGGACCGCGATGAAGCCATCGCCCTGTTTGAAAAGATGGGTGAGGCCTACAAGGCCGAGCTGATCCGCGATCTGCCCGAAAGCGAGACGATCACGATCTATCGCCAGGGCGAATGGTTCGATCTCTGCCGCGGGCCGCATTTGCCCTCGACGGGCAAGATCGGCAAGGCCTTCAAGCTGATGAAGGTCGCGGGTGCGTATTGGCGCGGCGATCATCGCAACGCCATGCTCCAGCGCATCTATGGCACGGCCTGGGCCGACGACAAGCAGCTGAAAGACCACCTCTTCCAGATCGAGGAAGCGGAGAAGCGCGATCACCGGCGTCTCGGCCGGCAGATGGAGCTCTTCCACTTCCAGGAAGAAGCCCAGGGCCAGGTCTTCTGGCACCCGGCCGGCTGGACGCTCTATCGTACGGTGATGAACTATATGCGCCGGCGTCTCGAGACGGCGGGCTATCAGGAAATCCGCACGCCCCTGCTGATGGATCGCAAGTTCTGGGAAGCCTCCGGCCACTGGGACAAATACCGCGAGAACATGTTCATCTCCTCGATCGACCAGGAAGAGAAAATCCTGGCCGTGAAGCCGATGAATTGTCCCTGCCACGTCCAGGTCTTCAATCAGGGTCAGAAATCCTATCGCGACCTGCCCCTGCGCCTGGCCGAATTCGGCTCCTGCCACCGCTATGAGCCATCCGGCTCACTGCACGGCCTGATGCGCGTGCGCGGCTTTGTGCAGGACGATGCCCACATCTTCTGCACGATCGAGCAGATCGTTGATGAGGTGAAGGGGTTCTGCGACCTGTTGAAGTCGGTCTACGCCGATTTTGGCTTCGAGGAACCGCGCGTCAAATTTGCCGACCGGCCGGATCAACGCGTTGGCTCGGATGAGGTCTGGGACCAGGCCGAAGCGGCCTTGCGCACGGCCGCGGAAGCGTCGGGTCTGGATTTCGAATACAATCCCGGTGATGGCGCTTTCTACGGTCCGAAGCTCGACTTCGTGGTCAAGGACGCCATCGGCCGCGAATGGCAGACGGGCACGATCCAGTGTGACTTCAACCTGCCTGAGCGGCTCGATGCCAGCTATATCGGCGATGATAATGACAAGCATCGCCCGGTCATGCTGCACCGTGCCATCCTGGGCTCGCTGGAACGCTTCCTCGGTGTGTTGCTGGAAAACTATGCCGGCAAACTGCCCTTCTGGCTCGCACCGCGTCAGATCGTCGTGGCGACGATCACGTCCGATGCCGATCCTTATGCGGTAGACGTGCTGGCAGCAATGAAAGCAGCCGGATTGCGGGCAGAGACGGACTTCCGGAATGAGAAGATCAACTACAAGGTCCGCGAACATTCCGTCGGCAAGATTCCGGTGATCGCCGTGATCGGTCGCAAGGAAGCGGAGGAGGGCACGCTCGCCCTGCGCTTCCTCGGCGAGGACGGCAGTAAGCAGGAAGTCCTGCCGCTGGCCGAGGCAATCGAGAGATTGCGCAATGAGGCGCTGGCGCCTGATCTGAAGCGCCTCTAGGCGGGAGCGGCGGTATTTTTGATGGCTCAGGGTGAGAACAGAGTGGGGTGGATAGGCGTAATCGCCTTCGCCTTCTCCTTGCCCTGGGCTGTCGCCGGCGGCCTGCTTATTCCGCCGCTCATGGCGTTGCTGGCGATGGCTGCTGTCCCGGTCGACGGGCCGTCCTGGCGGCTGCGCAGACCGTCCGTACCGCTGAGTTTTGGTCTGCTCTTTCTGGCCTGGGTCGGGATCAGCTTTCTCTGGTCTCCCTATGATAACCCCGATCAATTACCCAAAACGCTGATCGGTGTGCCGCTCTATATCCTGCTCGTCTTGCGGGTCGGCAATCTGCAAGGGCGGTGGAAGACGCGCAGCGAGGCCTCGCTCATCTTTCTGGTCGTCGCGCTCGGTCTCTTCCTGCTGGCAGAAACCCTGACCGATGGGGCCATGACCCATAGTTTCAAACTGGCGGTCGAGGAGTATGGCAATGTGCCGGAGCATGACGTGATGACCTACGTCAATCGCGGCCTCGGCCATGCGACCGTGCCCTTGCTGCTGCTGGCGGGGCCCGCCGCCTTGCTTGCCCGGCGCGCTGGCGGGCCGGTCATCGGTATTGGCGTGCTGGTACTCGCTGCGATAGCCGCCTTCAGTTTCGGAACCGAGGTCAATGCCGTTGCTTTCGTCCTTGGCGCAGTGGCTGCCGCCCTGACAGCGCGGTGGCCACGCCCGATGATCGCCGGCCTGTTCGGGACGGTCGCCGGCGGCGTGATTGTGGTTCCCGTCGTCCTGCCGGGGCTCATCGCCGCCATTCCACAGGGCTTGCGTGATGCCTTGCCGCTGTCCTGGATCTGGCGGCTTGAAATCTGGACCTATGTCAGCGAGCTGATCAAGGAGCGGCCCCTGTTTGGCTACGGGCTCGACGCGTCTCGCCCGCTCAATAGCGAAATGGAGCTGGCCGGCTACCAGATCGAGCGGCTGCCCATGCATCCGCACAATGCCAGTCTGCAGGTCTGGCTGGAGACGGGACTGGTCGGGGCTGCCCTTCTCACCTGCACGCTGGTCTTCCTTGGCGGGCGCATCGCCAGCGCGCCACGCCTCTCCCTGTCACAGGCGATCGCGACGGCCTGGGTGCTCGTCACTTATGTCTCCCTGGTTCTCTTTTCCTATGGTGTGTGGCAGGAGTGGCATCAGGCCGTGCTCGCCCTTGCGGCGATGGCGGCCATGTTTCTGGGTGCGAGAAAGCCTGCTTGATGAGTGAGTTGCGCCTCAGTGTTGTAACAGTGTCATGGATGACAGGCCCGCATCTCATGGAGGCCGCGGCCGCCGTGCTAGAGGCGCCGGGCGTTGATGAATTCGTGCTCGTCAGTCATGAAAACCCGCCCGAAGCGGTGGAGGCTCTGCGCCGCCTTGCCGCGCAATACCCGCATTTCAAGCTGATCGAGACCAATCGCAATCTGGGCTTCGCGAAGGGCTGTAATATCGGCGCGGCGGCTGCGACGGGTGATCTTGTCCTTTTCCTCAATCCCGACGCCATCCTGTCGCCGGGCGATGGGGCCCGGCTGAAACAGTCCGCGACCGAGACCGGCCCGCGGCCCTGGATCATCGGCACGCGTATTCTCAATCGTGATGGTACGGAGCAATCCGGCGGGCGGCGCGGCGAGCTGACACCGCGCTCGGCAGCCGTCACATTCCTGCGGCTCGACCGGCTGATCCCCGGCCTGCAGAACCTGCACTGGGAACATGAAGCGCTCCCCGAGACACTGACGCCAGTGCCCACAGTTTCCGGTGCCGCCATGATGATGCGCCGGGATGACTTTCTCGAGCTTGGCGGGTTTGACGAGCAATATTTCCTGCATGTCGAGGATATTGATATCTGCCGCAGCGTCAGGGCAGTAGGCGGAGAAGTCTGGTTCGAGCCGCGTGTCGAGATCCTGCATTTCGGGGCCACCAGCCAGTCCAGCCCCTGGCGGGTCGAGACCCACAAGGCGGCCGGTTTCGTCAAATATTTCTGGAAATTCTATCCCGGCCCGCTGCAGCGCCTGGCGACAATCCTGCTGATCCTGCCGATCTATGGCGCGCTCTGGGCACGGGTTTTCTGGATCGCGATGCGGGGCCGTGCCCACGACATGAAACGCAGGCTGCGCGCGCGGCTGCGTCTGTCGCGGCAACGCAAGGCGCGCAGATCCTCCAGCGATCAGGCCTGAAGTCTCGGAAAGCCGCCGGCGCGTTTGAGTGCCGATTCCACCGGATGTTTCAGCGCCACATCTTCCAGCCATTTGGCCGTTGCGATCATCTTGTCGAGATCGATGCCGGTATCGAAGCCGCCGCGCTCGAGCATGTAGACCACGTCTTCCGTCGCGACATTGCCCGTTGCCGCCGGCGCAAACGGGCAGCCTCCAATCCCGCCGCATGAGGCGTCGATAACATCAATCCCGGCATCGACCGCCGCAGCGATATTCGCCATCGCCGTGTTGCGCGTATTGTGGAAATGCAGACGCAGCCGCATCTCGCCGCTCTGCGCCCGCACAATATCGATCGCCTTGCGCACGCGCCACGGATCGGCGGCGCCAATCGTGTCGCCCAGCGCAAATTCGCACGCCCCAGCTGCCCGGGCCCTGCCCGCCAGCTCACCCAGGATTTTCGGGTCGACCTCGCCGTCAAAGGGATCGCCAAAGGCCACCGAGACCGTCACCGAGACCGGCACACCTTCGTCATGGGCGAGGATGGCGATCTTGTCGAACAGGTCCGCGGTCTGCTCGGGCGTGGCGTTCTGGTTCTTCAGGCCGAAGCCGGGTGAGGCGACCATGACGTAATTGATCTCGTCGCAGCCGGCCTCGAGCGCCCGCCGCAGGCCGCGTTCATTGAGCGCCAGCCCGATATATTTCACCCCGTCCTGCCGCGGCACCAGGGCCATCACCTCCGCACTGTCGGCCATGGCCGGCACCAGCCTGGGATGGACAAAGCTAGCCGCCTCCATCCGCCGCACCCCGGCCTCGATCAGCCGCGAGACGAATTCGATCTTCATCTCTGTCGACAGCATGACCGGGTCGTTCTGCAGCCCGTCACGCGGCCCGACTTCAACGATTTCAATCTTGCGGGTCATTGGCGGTGTCCTCGTTTTCGTTCTGTTGTCGGTCATTGATCGACCGGGGCCCGTCCTGAAGGTCGCCAACGCCTCCGCCAAAGAGTTCCCCGTACGCGTCGGAAGGCAGCGCGTCCGGCCCAAGGCCACTCTGCCCACAGCGTGTAAACAGGACGATCAAAGTTGTCTCGTCGCCGCGCGAGTAATTCGTGCCCGCGGCGAGACCCGCGTGACAAGCGCCGAGCCGTGACAACGTCTCCGCCCAGACCAGCCGGGCAACCAGACTCCGTGGAAGTGCTTGGTCATCCTCACTCGACGGGGGCGTCTCATCTGAAGGTGTTATTGTTGAGCGCGCCCACTCAAGGATCGTTCCTGATCGCTGGAGAGTGAGGAAGGCTTCAAGGGCTTCCTGGGAAATGGGCTGGTCGGTGACCACCGCGCGTAAGGCGCTATCCCGCGACAGATCCAGCACCACCATCGTCGGCTCTTCGCGGCTCTCCGCAAAGGCCAGAACTTCCTCTGCCGTGCCGAGCATAGTGTCGGTACCAAGCGAAAACACCAGGCTCGGTTCGGTATAGCTCGACGCGGTGACGATATCGCCCGGCGCGATGCCGGCAATCGTCTGTGAATAGCTCCGTGCTGCGCGCACCTGATCGGCCAGGCGGACGGCATAGGCACTGGGCGCGGCAGCCCCGCGCGCCATCACCTGCCATCCGAGACCGGCCGTCACCGCGAGGCAGAGCATCAGCACCAGCGAGCGTCCACGCGCCGCCATCAGCGCCGCGCCGCTCAGCCCGGCGAACATCGCCGCGGTGAGGAACACAATCGCCGCCGTCGCTGGGTCGAGCCCGAGCTGGAAGCCGCCCTCAAATCCGCCCAGCGACAGGCGCACCGCGTCCCAGCTGGCATTATTGCCATAGACGACAAACAGCACCGGCAAGGCGATCGCGAAGACCAGTCCTGCAAAAGCGAACAGGCCCCAGCTGATCCATTTCTGCCATGCGGCGGCCTTGGTCAGTTCCACCAGCCCCCAGCCCGCCATCAGGGCGAGGGCGGGGTAGGCGGGCAGGACGTAGTGGGGGAGTTTGGTCGGCAGGATTTCGAAGACCAGCCAGACCGGGACGGCCCAGGCGAGGAGAAAGCGTGCGGCGCCAGCAGCCTGATCGCTATCCTTGCCGCGCAGGGCGTCGGCGACGCGTCCCGCACCGGGGATGAGGAAAAGGCTCGCCGGGAAGAAGAGCAGCGGCAGCAGCATCAGGTGATAGCCGAAAATCCCGCCATGACGTTCGGCGGCACCGGCCAGTTTCGGGGCCAGATCATCGCCGACGGCCTGGCGCAGGAAACCGCCATCGGTGGCGATCTGGATCGAGATC
>TARA_R110000868_G_scaffold391396_1_pt1 | contig 52159 bp, 47 predicted proteins | sample TARA_R110000868 | Tara Oceans TARA_R110000868 (sample SAMEA4397489) | marine metagenome | biome: Polar Biome; feature: [SRF] surface water layer (ENVO:00010504); material: water (ENVO:00002006), including particulate matter (ENVO:01000060) such as... | depth 5 m | reverse complement strand
TCGACTATCGACTATCGACTATCGACTATCGACTATCGACTATCGTTTTCTTATAACTTGAAGCTTCCCTCTTACAGCTGCCCCAAAGGGGCACCTCCCCCTTGCATTCCCCCCCCAACTTGGGTAGTTTCGCGCTTTATTTTAGCTAAGGTTGTTTCGTGCCCTATACCCTGCAACTACAAACAGCGGTTGATGTTTTACATCGCGGTGGCGTGGTGGCTTATCCTACCGAGGCGGTATGGGGGCTGGGCTGCAATCCGTTTAATGCGCAAGCTGTTGAGCGCCTATTGCAGCTTAAGCAGCGCGACCCCGCCAAGGGCCTGATTTTGGTAGCGGCGTCTATCAAACAATTTGAGCCTTTCTTAGAGGGTCTATCTGAGCAGCACCGCGAGACCTTAAATCAACATTGGCCCGGCCCTTATACCTATTTAGTCCCTGCGAATAAGCATGTGCCTGCATTGATTAAGGGTCAGCATAGTTCCGTTGCACTAAGAGTTAGCGCTCACAAACAGGTAGTGGAGCTATGCCAGGCCTTTGGCGGCCCGGTTGTTTCTAGCTCGGCTAATATCGCCGGCGAACCGGCGCCGATACATGCCTGGCAAGTGCAGCAGCAACTGGGCGATGCTTTAGATTATTTGTTACCTGGGCAGGTAGGCGATGCCAGCCGCCCTAGTGAAATTAGAGACTTAATCAGCGGCCAGGTATTGCGCCAAGGCTAAGCTGCCGCAGGATAAACTATGAACTCCGTCGATATTAATGCCGTAAAAACCTACCTGTTAGGCCTGCAAGAGCGTATCTGTCAAAGCCTAGAGGCCGTAGATAGTGGTGCGAGCTTTGTTGAAGACAGTTGGCAGCGCGAGCTGGGCAGTGGCCGCTCGCGGGTGCTTACCGATGGTCTAGTGTTTGAAAAAGGCGGGGTTAACTTTTCCCATGTGCAGGGCAGTAAAATGCCCGCCTCGGCCACCGCCAGCCGCCCCGAATTGGCAGGCCGCAGCTATCAGGCCATGGGGGTATCGCTGGTGATGCATCCCAACAACCCCATGGTGCCCACCAGCCACGCCAACGTACGTTTTTTTATCGCCGAAAAAGAAGGTGAAGAGCCGGTGTGGTGGTTTGGTGGCGGCTATGACCTTACCCCCTATTACGGTTTTGATGAGGACTGCCAGCACTGGCACCAAACCGCCAAAGCCGCCTGCCAGCCCTTTGGCGAAGCGCTATACCCCAAGTATAAAAAGTGGTGTGATGACTACTTTTACCTGCCCCACCGCGACGAGCAGCGTGGCATAGGCGGCTTGTTTTTTGACGACCTCAACGATGGCGATTTCGCCCATAACTTTGCTTTTATGCAGGCCGTGGGCAACTCCTATGTAGCGGCTTACCAGCCCATAGTCGAGCGCCGGCAAGCACTACCTTTTAACGAGCAGCAGCGCGCGTTTCAACTGTATCGCCGTGGCCGCTATGTCGAATTTAATCTAGTCTACGATCGCGGCACCATCTTTGGTTTACAAAGCGGCGGCCGCACCGAGTCTATACTCATGTCGCTACCCCCCTTAGTACGCTGGGAATATCAGTGGCAGCCAGAGCCTGGCAGCCCGGAAGAGCAACTAACTAGCCACTACCTGCGCCCACATGATTGGGCCTAAATAATTAGACGATTTTATGGATATTACGGATAAGTACGCCGTTTACGGCAACCCGATTAAACACAGCAAATCACCGCAAATACACAAACTGTTCGCCGAGCAAACCGGTGAGCACATGGTGTATCGCAGTCATCAGGTCGAGCTGGGTAAATTTGCCGACGCGGCGCAAAGTTTTTTTGATAATGGCGGCAAAGGCTTAAACATCACCCTGCCCTTTAAGCTGGATGCTTACGAATTTGCTCAACAGCTTAGCGACAGAGCGCGTTTGGCGGGTGCGGTAAACACATTGGCATTGCAAGGCGATGGCAAAATCTATGGCGACAACACCGACGGCGCCGGCATGGTGCGCGACATGCAGCACAACCTAGGTTGGCAAATAGAAGGTAAGCGCATTTTATTATTAGGTGCCGGTGGTGCCGTGCGCGGCGTGATAGAACCACTCGCCAAACAAAAACCGTCGCTAATAGTTGTTGCCAATCGCACCGTAGGCAAGGCTCAAAAACTGGCCCAAGACTTTGCCGAATACGGCGACATACGCGGTTGCAGTTACGAAGCTCTACACGGCAATCAATTCGATTTAATTATCAACGGCACCAGCGCTAGCCTAGCAGGCAAATTACCGCCCTTAGAAACCAACATGCTTAGTGATGGCGCCTGCTGCTACGACATGATGTACAGCGCCGAGCCCACCACCTTCATGCACTGGGCCGCCGAAAATATGGCCTGGGCTGTGGCCGATGGTTTAGGCATGTTGGTAGAGCAAGCCGCGGAGTCGTTTTGCATCTGGCGCGGGGTGAGGCCTAAAACGCGAGAAGTGATAGACGCTATACGGACGCAGTTGGAGGGTTAAAAGTCGCTAGGCATTAGTGGTTAGTCGCTAGAAAGGTAGGAGTCACTGTTTACAATGCGCATACTGCAGAGAGCATCGTCGGCAATTTTATTTTGTCAACTGTCTACGATTAAAATATTCCCAAACAAAGTTTAAACTAGTGGGTGATTCAGCCCCGCCGGTTAGACCAAAATTGATCGCCTAAGCGAATGAGTTGATCGATATAAGCGCCGGTAGTACTGCATAGTCGGTCACTATTTTTTGAACTTTCCATCACTGCGTCGGCGTAATCTTTAACCCTGGCAATATTTTGGTTGATATCTTCAGATACCATCCCTTGCTCTTCAACAGCAGCGGCGATTTGTGTGCTCATATCACTAATTTGGGTAATCTTGCCATTAATTTTTTCAATGGCATCGGCGGCTTGTTGTGCATGGTCAGATCCGGTAACCGCCCGGTCAGAAGCTTTTTGCATGCAGCTAACGGCTTTTCTTGCTCCGCTTTGCAGAGCTTCGATGGTATTCATGATCTCCTCGGTCGATTCATGAGTGCGGTTAGCTAAAGAGCGCACCTCATCAGCTACCACGGCAAAACCGCGACCTTGCTCACCAGCACGGGCCGCTTCAATGGCTGCATTAAGCGCCAGTAAGTTGGTTTGTTCGGCCACAGAGCGAATCACATCAATAACGCCAGTGATGGCTTCGCTGCTGGCCTCAACTTGCTGAATAACAGCGCTGGCATTGGCAACCTCCTCAGATAAATCGGCAATGACCTCGGCGGTGGTATTGACGATCGCCTTGCTGTGATCGGCCCCTTCCTTTGCTTCATTGGCCGCATCAGACGTATTTTGCGCATTTCGTGCAACCTCCATTATTGTTGCCGACATTTCGTGTACCGCCGTGGCGACTTGGTCAGTTTCGTTATACAGTTTTTGTATTTCAGTAACATTATTGCGCACAGCTTTGATCATTTCGCAGGTGTTGCCGGAGAGCTGCTGTGAATAGTTGGCGATTCGGCCAATAACGGCACCTGCTTCTGATTCTAAGGATTTCATTGCTAGCAATACCTGACCGGCCTCGTCGTGCCTACCGGTGTAAATATGCATAGCAAGAGGATCATCGGTAATAGCGCGAGCACGAGCGAAAACTTGTTGCAAAGGAGATAACAAGCAAAGTAAACCTGCACTGGTCAGCGTAGAGGCTACAGTGGCTATTACTAACGATAAAATCATGCCGCTTTCAAAAAATAGAATTAATACCACCGCACTTAAAAAATAGCTGGAAAATATAGCCAGTATTACCTTGATGCGTAAATCCAGATACTTTCGCTTTAGAAACGAAGGGGCCTGGTTGCTGTTGATTTTATCATAGAGTTTTGAGGCCCTATCGACATAGGCTCGGTCAGGAAGTGTTCTTACTGATTGATACTCAATGGCAACACCCTGTTCCATAATAGGGGTAGCATATGCATCCACCCAATAATGATCTCCATTTTTGCAACGGTTTTTAACCAAGCCCATCCAGGATCTGCCTTTAGTTAGATTGCCCCAGAGGTCACTAAATGCAGCAGAGGGCATAGAAGGATGGCGGATAATATTATGGGGTTTGGTTAGTAGTTCGTCTTCAGGAAATCCACTGATATCAACAAAATCTTCACTAATATAAGAGATATTACTTTTGATGTCTGTCGTTGAAAGAATGTTGGCACTTGCACCAAACCGTCTTTCAATATTAGTGATCGTTGGATTTCTCGGCATTGATAGCTCCTGATTTTTTAATGATAAAATTGATGGCTAGGGTTTTTATTATGCTTAAGCGTTTTGTTTTTGTATGGCAGAGTCACTAGCTTTTTGTAGTGCTAGGTATAACTCTTCAGATTTAAATGGCTTTCCAATTACATCGAAAAAAATGTCTCTGGCATCGTTCATTTCATCAATTGAAGCACTGACAGCTAGAATCGGTGTATGAGTAAAATCACTCATTGCTAGAATTTTTTTAGCCGCAGTATGTCCGCAATCACCTGGCAGATTAATGTCCATTAAAATAATATTGGGTTTATGTGATTCTAAGTATTGGTAGGCAAGTTCAGCACTTTGAACCGCGTTAACATTGACACCGATACGGGACAACATCCTCTCCATAAGCCTAATGTTGACGTTATTGTCTTCAATATAGAGGACGTCTAGATGACCCCATTCAATTTTCCTGAGGGATTGTTTTATCGGAATTTCAATGATGGGGTTTTTGGCAAGAGGTATCTTAATATAAAATATTGAGCCGCCTAGTGGGTTGTTTTGATAGCTTATTTCGCCGTTCATTTTTTCGATCAAATTCTTACTTAAAGATAGCCCGATACCGCTACCATCAATGTGAATATTAAGGTCATGTAGGCGGCTGAAGGGTTCGAACAAATCAGTAATTCTATTTTCAGAAATCCCCATGCCGGTATCAGCAATACTGATAATCACGTATTGTTTGTTTTCTATACTTACATCAACAGTGACTAGTCCACGTTCTTTATTAAATTTAATAGCATTGGAAATAATATTTATTATGACCTGTTTAAGTCTGACTCGGTCCGCATAAGCCCATAGAGAGTCTTTACAGCACAATTTTAATTTGAGCTTATGTTCGCTGATAGCAGCAGAATGCATACGCAGGCATTCTTGGAGTACTTCTCTAACCTCAACTTTATCAATTATAAGTTTCATTTTTTTACTATCGATCTTGGCATAGTCCAGTACATCATTAACTAACTGTAGTAACAGTTTAGCGCTGCTATAAATATCTTGAACGTAGCTGAAATGATCATCATCTGAAATAATTTTATTATCTTTTGATAGTATCTCAGAAAATCCCAAAATTGCATTCAAGGGTGTGCGTAACTCGTGACTCGCTGAAGAAAGCAGACGATTTTTGGCTTCGCTAGCCAGCTCCGCATCTTGTAAGGCAGTAACTAAATTATTTCGTTCAACTGCTAAATGTGAAATGTCCCGAACAACGCCAACATACTTCTTTTTATTATTTTCTTCATAGCTATTGAGTGTTACTTCTAGGGGGATTGGGGCTCCTGACTTGTGTCTCCCGTAGAGTTGACGGGATCTATGTAAATATTTAATGCCTGTTAAGGAGGCCTTTTTTAAGTACGTTTTATGCTGGTTTTTTTCTTCATCAAGGATGATTACACTAATATCTTTGCCTATAACTTCGCAGCTATCATAACCAAATGTTTTACTCGCTCCTAGACTGAAGCTTTCGATGACGCCGTGATTATCAATGCTGATAATGCCGTCATGACTACCATCAAGAATAGCCTGTAAATGGCGCTCACTTTTTTTAAGTAAATCGCCAATGTGGCCTTCTTCGGAGTCTCTTAAAATTAAACGACGCTTAATTTTAATGTGGTTATAAATTAAAAATAAAATCAGCAGTGTACAAACAATAATAAAAATACTTCCAAAAATAATGGTGCTTTTTATTTGTAGGGCAAGCTCGGGGGGGGAGTTAAATCCTTGCTTATCTAAAGCTTGTGCAGTCTTATAAAATTGATGAGATGAATATCCTGCAAAAACAACCAAGACGATGAATGAAATTAAAATCATGCTTTTTCTCATAAATCAGACATCAATCGGATGGGGTCTAGCAAGTAAGTTTCTGGATATAACATGATGATTTAATTCCATTTTGTAAAAAACCTCTCGCTATGTTAGCGAATAAGCAAGTTGTCGCTATCAAAAAGACGAACTTAAAACTTATTAATGGCGTTTAATTGCTAAGCCGAAGAGAACTTGGTGGAAGTTCGCTTTTTTGATAGGAGAGGCTCAATAGTTTTGTTATGATCAAATACACGCATAAAACGTAGGGATTTAACGGTGAGAGCTTAATTGTTCATTATTTGTTGCTATAAAATTTATTTTTCTGAGTAGTAATTGGTATTATGTGCAAACTTATGGAAGATGACGGCCTGTTTAGCAGCGACCAAAAGTTCGTAGATATTGATCAGTACATGGAAACCCTTAAAGGCTGGGATCTCGAAGTAGGACAATTGTCGGCTGGGCAGTGGCGGGGGCGACAACAGGTGATCTCTACAGATGATTATGAGTATTTATTTTTTTCGCACTCACTTAAATGTTTGTATCATGCAGTGCTATGCAAGCCTGGGTTTTCATTTTTTATTCCGTTGACGCCTGAGCACGTAACCTACTTATTCTACAAGACAGATAGGGCGGCTATTTCTTCGACTCCTTTTGGGGAAACGCTCAGCCTGATTACCCCTGATGAATTTGAAGGGGTAACTCTAACTATCAGTTATGAGCGATATCATTATTTGCTTGAACATCGTTATAACAGCCCGGTATGCTGCCCTACTCGGCATAAGACTACGATCTATTACCCTTCGGAAGAACAGTTACACACTTTGCAAAAAGAACTTCTTCAAATTAGAAGTGCGTTTTCTAAAGATACGATTATACAATTACAACCTATGCAATGGCTGCAGTATATAAGCGATACGGTAGTCGCTCCTTTGCTGGTATCAATCATGGCCAATGAGACTAACACCCTATTACAAGGAAGGATCTCACCGTTATTACAAGCCTTGGATATTATTGCTGAGAATTTGGACTCACCACCGACGGTACAGGAATTATCGGAGCGTTTAAATTTGACGCCACGTTATTTACAGCTACTGTTTAAGAAAAACCTGAATTTATCACCGAAACAATTTATTCGTTTTTGCCGATTAAATCGTGCCAGATCTTATTTATATAAATCCAAGCTCCAAAAGGGAAGTATTTCTGATGTGGCAAATGAGCTGGGTTACTGGCATATGAGTAATTTTTCTCAAGAGTTTAAGTTGGTGTTTGGTGCAACTCCAACGGAGTTTGTAAAAAATAACAGGAAAGTGGATTTGATTAGCTAATTGGAATTTCTGTCTAGGCAAGAGTACTTATAGATTGGGAAAATAATTAAAAATCTCATCTGGATAAGAGAAGAAATGGCCATCAAAATAAGATGGCTTTATAGTCGCTATACACAGCAGTTACACAGAAATAGTTACAGGCTAGCTCGTAAGCCCTATGAGCAGAGCAGGTGCTCAGCGTGGCCCACAACGCGTATGGCCAGCACCTAAGACGCATACTCCCCCTTCAGCTCCACATAATCCCCCGCCGTGCGGGTAAATAATTCCCTCTCGCCATCTTTCAACGGCCGTATCTTTTTCGCCGGTGTGCCCATATACAAATACCCGCTCTCCAGCCGCTTGCCTTGAGTGACCATGCTGCCCGCACCGACTAGCACTTCATCTTCTATCACCGCGCCATCTAAAATAATCGCGCCCATGCCGATTAACACGTTGTTGCCTATGGTGCAGCCGTGCAGCATCACTTTGTGGCCTATGCTGACGTTGTCGCCCAAGATAGTGGGGTAGCCATTGGGGTTGCTGGGGCGGGTGCGGGACAGGTGTATGACGCTGCCGTCTTGTATATTGCAGCGCTCGCCTATGCGGCAGTGGTTGACGTCGCCGCGTATTACGGTGAGCGGCCATACCGAGCTGTCTTTGCCTATGTGCACATCGCCAATAATCACGGCGCTTTCGTCTATGTATACGCCTTCAGCTAAAACCGGGTGTATACCTTTATAGGGGCGTATGTTGCTCATAGTAAACCTGTGTATGTTAGAGGGTGCTTGCTGGATGTGGCTCAGTCTATCAGTCATTAAACGACTCACATAGCGCTGCTGCGGGGGTCTAGTCAGCTTGCTAGTGCTATACCCTCAGCAATATGGTCTGCACTGTTAAGCCTGCACTATTGAGATAGTCTCACATAAGATGGACCCGTAGCTCTAGGCTAGGCCTGCTAGTGTGAGCAATTTGCCCCTATAGTAATTGCGGTGGCTGGCGTAGAATAGTGGCCTTAGTTTTAGCAATCAATGAGAGTGAACCGTGCCCCAGTCTACACCTGCCCACCATGCCCTATTAGCGCAAAGCGCCCTACCTAGCTTTTCTGATTTTGCCGTTGAGCTGATAGAGCCTGCCTTGGATGAGTTGCTAAGCCGCAATCGCAAAAACATTGCTGAACTACTGGCAAGCTTTGAACAGCAAACGCCAACCTGGCAAACGTTAATTGCACCTATGGAAGAGTGGGATGGTGCGCTGAATAACTTTTGGTCACCGGTTAGCCACTTAAACGGCGTTAAAAACTCCGATGCCTTGCGCGATGTGTATAACGCCTGCCTGCCCAAGCTCACCGAATACAGCACCGAGATGGGGCAAAACCAAGCCTTGTTTGCAGCCTACCAGCAACTGGCCAACAGCGAGCAGTTTGCCAGCCTTAACACCGCCCAACAAAAAACCATCAACAACGCCCTGCGCGACTTTACCTTGTCGGGCATAGCACTAGAGGGCGAGGCCAAGCAACGCTTTGCCGCGATTAAAAAACGCCAGGCTGACTTGGGTACCCAGTTTTCCAATAATGTGTTGGACGCCACTCATGGTTGGTACAAACACATAGAAGATGTCAGCGAGCTAGCGGGCGTACCTGATACCGCTTTGGCTATGTATCAACAACTGGCCGAGGCAAAAGAACTATCCGGTTATGTGATTAGCCTAGATATACCCGCCTATTTACCCGCCATGCAATACGCCGACAATGCCGCATTGCGCGAAGAGCTATATCGCGCTTACAACACCCGCGCCTCCGAGTTAGGCATGGCTTTAACGGGCGATGGTAAGCAGTGGGATAATAGCGCTTTAATCGACGAAACCTTAAAGCTGCGGCAAGAGCTGGCGCAGCTATTAGGTTTTAATAACTATGCCGAACGCTCACTGGCCACCAAAATGGCCGAGAGCTGTGAGCAAGTGTTAGGTTTTTTAAACGACTTAGCCGAACACTCTTTTGGCGTTGCACAACAGGATTTTGCCGAGCTACAGGCCTTTGCTAAGCAGCAAGGTGCGGCACAAGTTAATGCATGGGATGTACCCTACTACAGCGAAAAACTGCGTTTAGCCAAATACGATTTATCGCAAGAGCAGCTGCGCCCTTACTTTCCCGCCGATAAAGTGATCGCCGGTATGTTTGCCACAGTTAAGCGCTTATTCGCCATCGATATAGAAGAGCAGCAAAGCTTTGATAGCTGGCACGACGATGCGCGTTTATTTAGCATTAAAAAAGATGGCCAGTTAATCGCCCAATTTTATTTAGATATTTTTGCCCGCCAACACAAACGCGGCGGTGCCTGGATGGCCGACTGCCGAGTACGTAGAATTAAACAAAACGGCGAGCTGCAATTGCCGGTGGCGTTTTTAACTTGCAACTTTAGCCAGCCCACCGCCGACACGCCTTCGCTATTAACCCATAACGAAGTCACCACCTTATTCCACGAATTTGGCCACGGCTTGCATCATATGCTTACCCAAATTGATTGCGCCAGCGTGTCAGGTATAAATGGCGTGGCCTGGGATGCGGTAGAGCTACCCAGCCAATTTTTAGAAAACTGGTGTTGGGAAAAAGAAGCTATAGCGATAATATCCGGCCATTATCAAACCGGCGAAACCCTACCCGATGAATTGCTAGAAAAAATGCTAGCGGCTAGAAATTTTCAATCCGGTATGCAAATGATGCGGCAAATAGAGTTCTCGCTGTTTGATTTTAGCCTGCACATGCAAAGCGATAATAGCCAATCGGCGCAAGAAGTGTTGAGCCAAGTGCGTGAAAAAACGGCGGTATACCCTACTCCCGAATTCAATCGCTTCCAAAACGGCTTTAGCCACATCTTTGCCGGTGGTTATGCCGCGGGTTATTACAGCTACAAATGGGCAGAAGTATTATCGGCCGATGCCTTTTCGCGTTTTGAAGAAGAAGGTATTTTTAATACCGAAACGGGTGAATCCTTTTTGGCGAATATTTTGACTATGGGTGGCTCTAAAGAACCCATGGAGTTGTTCGAGGCTTTTCGTGGCCGTAAACCTACAACCGATGCCTTGTTGCGACACAGTGGCATAGTAGCGTAGTTGATTAGCTTGTCGTACCCAATGGCCAAAGCACTGCGTGGGCCACGCTGAGCACTCGCGATGCTCGCGGGGTAGGCTCTGCCGGCCTTGAGCCGGTAGCCAATGGCTTATAGTTGTTAGCCATAGTTTTATTTCGCCTTGCTAGGCGAGTTACTTGACTCGCTTCGCTCGGCCTACGGCCCGACCTAAAGGTCGTTCAACGCAAAAAAGCGCTTATGTGCTTTTGCGTGCCCATAAATTGCATCGCAATTTAGACGCCTGTTTTGTAAAGGCGCCCGAAGGGTGAAAAAACTTCAAGGAGTTTTTGAATCAAAAGAAAGTAACCAAAGAAAAAGGCACCCCTAATACATCGCCCTACGGGTGCCCTGTGCTACTCAGAAAATAACGGCCGCTGCGCAACTCACTATTTTTGATAATTAATCAAAAATAGCTCGAACAGTGCTCGCTACTTCGTGCCGTTATTTTCTTCCGTTGCTCGGCGATTCCTAAGGGGATTGGGTGCTACGTAGAGAATTCAAATTGGATAAAGAGTTATGACAGAAAAAACCATAAAACGCTTCATCGCTGGTGCCGTCTGCCCCCGCTGTGCAGAGCTGGACAAGTTAATGATGTTTCGCAATGAAAAAGATCAACAGGTGCGCGAATGTGTACGCTGTGGTTATAGCGATGCGATGAATGAGAATGGTCAGCCGGAAGAAATTTCTACCCGGGTTAATCAACCCAGAATAGGCGAGCAACCTTTATCACATGAAGATGAAATATCGGTGGTAAATATTATGGATCCTAAAAAGAAACATTAGGCTAGTAAGCATTAATGATAAAGCTGCTGCGTTTGCGTCAAAGTACCGATGTACTGTTAACAGGTTTTGGCCAAATTATGCTGCAGCAAAATCGCTTAACGGGTTTGTTTTTTCTGGCGGGCATTTTAGTTAATTCCCTTACATTGTTTTTAGCGGCAGTGAGTGCATCTATTATCTCCGTAGCTACCGCTTATAGTTGTGGCTTTAATCATCAGCATATTGCAAAAGGCTACTACGGTTTTAATGGCGCTTTGGTGGGCCTAGCGGTGTTTAGTTTTTTCCCGGCAACACCATTAGCGTTGGCTATGTTAGCTATAGGTAGCCTGTTAGCTACCCTACTCATGCGTTTGATGTTAGCCAGCAAAACCCTGCCCCCTTTTACCGCTCCCTTTGTGATGAGTACCTGGTTACTGTTAATTATTGCTCAGTTTGTGGGGTTGCCCTTGCTGGAGGCCAGGCCCGTAGCTAACGAGTTGGTGATTTATAAGGCGATTATTAATGGTGTGGGCCAGGTGATGTTTCAAGATCAATGGCTAGTGGGTTTGCTATTTATTTTGGGGTTGGCGTTTAGCTCTCGCTTGATGGTTGTTTGGGCTTTGGTGGCGGCAATGTTGGGGGTGTTATTGGCTATGTTGTTGGGCCTTTCCCAAGAGTTAGCGGGGGCGGGGGTTTATGGTTTTAACTCGGTGCTGGCCGCTATGGCCTTAGCGGGTAGTTATAATAAAAGTATCGTACTGCCTTTGTTAGCGGCGGTATTGGCCTTTGCCATTATGCAATTGTTTCACGTTATGGCTGCGCCGGCATTAACGGCACCTTTTGTGTTAGCGGTGTGGCTGGTGATGGTTGGTAAAAAAATAGTCGATAGGTTTTTGCACCTGCCTTATGTGGCTTAGGCCTAGTCTTTTAAACCCAAGCTTTACGTGCCGCCAAACTGTAAACCTATAGCGAGGTTGTCGGTTAAACAAGGCCATTGTTCGCGTTCATCCAACCAGTGGTCAGCTTTGTGTTTTTTAGCATAGGTAATAAATTCAATGCTTTTATATAGGTGCTCGTTGGCCATGGATTTTTGCACCGTGTAGTCAACAGCTTCGTCTAGCTCGTTGGCAAAAGGTTCGCCTATTAAGCTGTGAATAATTAAATTAGAAGTCGTCATATCCATGGGTACTAAGGGAATTCCAGCCTTAACCATAAAGCGATCATTCACTTCTTCAATTAGCCTATGGGCTAAATACGCCTCATCCATTAACTCATCTAAGCCTATGTGGCCAGCGACAATTTCGGGGGGTTTTAAAAAGAAATTTTCAGCTACTTTAAAATAAGGTTCTGCGTATTGCCCTATATTGGCTTGCTGGGTAATGGCGCGCGCCGCCTCTAAAAAACTGGGGACATTTTCTATATAAGCGCTCACAAAGTCTAGCAAACTTTGTTCGGGATTTTGCTGGGGTAATTTAATCGCTAGGTGTACACGTTGATCTATTTTTTCAGCTAACAGTTTTGCTAGGTGGCCGGTTTTCGCTTCGTGAGCTTTAGCCATAGCGATGGTTTCGTGTATAGCCTTAATGCTCACGGGCCCCTCTCTATGGTAATGGGAAAATAATGAATGATGTTTTAGTGCTATGGTTAAGGACTATGGTTAAGCACTATGATTTAGTTCTACGGTTTAATTCACTAAGGCTAGTACAAAACGGGGGTATGACTAGTGAAAAACGTTAGTGAATACCAAACTTTTTCATTTTAGTGCGCTGGGTACCAATAACGCTGTTTGTTATAGCGATAAAAATAGTAGCCCAGGCTTATGCCGCGAGTGAGGTTGAACGCGGCAAAGGCAAACCATAGGCCGTGGTTGCCCCAGTGTTGGCTGAAATACCAGCAGGGGATATAAACCAGAAAACAAGAAAATAGCATGGAATATTGCATGGCTTGCGATTGCGAGGCACCGATAAAAATACCGTCTAAGCAATAGCTGGCTACAGCAAGCAGGGGCAGGGCTATGACCCAGGGGAAATATTGCTTTGCACTATGGACCACGGCATCTATGTTGCTAAACAGCGGCAGTAAGTGTTCACCCAATAGGTAAAACGCGAGGCTGAATAACAGCGCCGATAACGCCGCCCAGAAAGCACAGCCCCGGCAGCTGGCGATAAATTGGCGATGGTTGCGCCGGCCTACGGCATCACCCACCAGCGCCTCCGAGGCGTGCGCAAAACCATCCATGCCATAGGAAGATAACATCACCAGCTGCATTAAGATGGCATTGGCCGCCAGAATAATTTCACCCTGTTGTGCGCCTTGGGCGGTAAAAAAAGCAAAGCTGGCCAGCAGCGCTAAGGTGCGCACAAACAGGTGACGGTTAACCTTAAGCAGCGCGTGGTAGTTATGCCACTGCAGTAGGGGTGGCCACTGTAATGCGCCGCTCATAGGGCCTAGTTGCCGCTTAAGCGCATAGAGGGCCAAGCCGCACCCTAGATACTCAGCGATTAGGGTGGCCCAAGCAGCGCCGTCACTGTTGAGTTTTAGGCCTATAACAAACCACAGGTCTAACAGGATGTTGCTGGCATTGGTTAGCAGCATAATCAGCAGCGGCCAACGGGTGTTTTGATGGCCTATAAGCCAGCCGATTATGGCGTAGTTAATCAACACGGCGGGGGCACTGAAAATACGAATTTGGGTGTAGCTTAGCGCCAAGGCTTGTGCGTTGGCGGGGGCCTCTATTAACGATAAGCCCAGCTGTAATAGCCAGGGGCTGGTGAGAAGCAGGGCAATGCCGATAACCGCGCCCATCAATAAGCTTTGTGCGGCCAGTTGGCGGCTAGCTTGGTGGTTTTTTGTGCCATAGGCCTGCGCGGCAAAACCGGTAGTGCCCATGCGTAAAAACCCAAAACCCCAATATAAGAATGTTAAAACGCTGCTGCCTACCGCCACAGCGGCTAAATAGTGAGCAGAATCTAGGTGGCCCAAGATGGCGGTATCAACTAAACCCAATAACGGGATAGAAAGATTAGAAATAATTATTGGCCAAGCTAAAGCCCATATCTTGTGGTTTAGTGTTTTGTTATATGGCATATCTGTCTATTTTTAAGCCCGTTTGAATAAATATTTATCGCTTTGCATGCACTTTAATCAGATATTTGCTAGGTTTGACTTGGCCTAAGCTAAAGAAGGTCGTTATAATCGCGGCGTTTTGTCGCATTTCGGTTACTCGTGGAGCTAAGCTTCCATGGTTACTACAGTGGTTTTTTAGTCGTCCAATAACAACAAGAAGACACTAATTTCACAAGCGATTGCAGTTTAATCTCTTAATTGGTGGTTAGTGATGCGCATAGCGTTTAGCTAACAAAGTAGCAAGGCCTAGTGTGTTTAGTGCTATAGCTATTATTTTATTGCCTATTGGTTTGGCGAGTACCGAACAATATTAACAATAAAATGGAGACACGGGAGATGCATTTACAAGCGAAGCGGCTCTCAAAGCTAGCGCTTAGTCCTGTGCTGATGATACTCAGCATGCTGGGTACAGCTGCGTGGGCTGAAGAAGCTCAGCGCTGGCAGACTAACCTCACGCCAGGCGTTACCGAACTCGGTGCAAAAATTTACGACTTACACATGACGGTTTTTTGGATCTGTGTGTGGATAGGCGTAGTGGTTTTTGGGCTGATGTTGTATTCAATACTTACTCATCGTAAATCACTGGGCGCCAAGCCTGCGGATTTCCATGAAAGCACCACGGTTGAGATAGCGTGGACCATAGTGCCTTTCATCATCCTGATAGTGATTGCCTTCCCCGCTACTACAACGTTGTTAGAGGTGTATGACACCGACGATGCCGATTTAGATGTGATGATTACGGGCTATCAGTGGAAGTGGAAATACGAGTACATGGACCCTAACGGTGATAATGTCTCCTTTTTCAGTAACCTCCGCACCGGCAAAAATGAAATTTATAACGAAGATGCCAAAGGTCAGCACTACTTATTAGAAGTAGATGAGCCTATGGTGCTTCCGGTCAACAAAAAAGTGCGTTTTTTGGTGACGGCTAACGATGTTATCCACTCCTGGTGGGTACCGGCGCTATCGGTTAAGCGCGATGCCATCCCCGGTTTTATTAACGAAACGTGGTCTAAGCCTATTAAAACCGGTGTTTACCGCGGCCAGTGTGCTGAGCTATGTGGTAAAGATCACGGCTTTATGCCCATCGTGGTAAACGTGGTGGAAGAGGCCGAATACCAAACCTGGCTGAGCAAGAAAAAAGCCCAGTCCGCCGAAATCAAAGCGCTGATGAGCAAAAATTTCAGCCTAGATGAACAAATGGCAGCGGGCAAAGCGGTATACGATAAAAGCTGCGCAGCTTGCCACGGCACTAATGGTGAAGGCGGCGTGGGTAAAGCCATTGCCGGCAGTGCCATAGCCACAGGCGCCTTGGCGGGTCACTTAACTGTGGGTGTGAATGGTGTACCTGGTACAGCGATGCAAGCCTTCGGCGGTCAAATAAATGATGTTGATATGGCGGCGGTTATTACCTACCAGCGTAATGCCTTCGGTAACAATATGGGCGATGTGGTACAACCCATAGACGTCTACAACTTCAAACTAGGTAAATAGGAGGCCACTATGAGTGCACATCACGGGCCTGCTAAAGGCTTTACACGTTGGATCACCACCACCAATCATAAAGACATAGGGACGATGTACCTATGGTTTAGTTTTTCCATGTTTATTCTTGGCGGTGCTTTCGCCATGATTATTCGTGCTGAGCTATTCCAGCCGGGTATACAAATTGTCGACCCTGCCTTTTTTAATCAAATGACCACCATGCACGGCTTGATAATGGTGTTTGGCGCCATTATGCCGGCCTTTGTGGGCTTGGCTAACTGGCTAATCCCCATGATGATAGGTGCGCCCGATATGGCGCTGCCACGCATGAACAACTGGAGCTTCTGGATTTTACCGCCTACGTTCCTGATGCTGGTCTCGACCTTATTTATGGAAGGTGGCGCGCCCAACTTCGGTTGGACCTTTTACGCACCACTATCAACCACCTATGCGCCACCTAGCGTGACCTTCTTCATTTTTGGTGTTCACTTAATGGGGCTATCTTCCATTATGGGTTCTATCAACATCATCGCCACAGTGGTGAATATGCGTGCCCCCGGCATGACCTATATGAAGATGCCATTGTTTGTGTGGACTTGGTTGATCACGGCCTTTTTATTGGTAGCAGTTATGCCAGTACTGGCGGCCTGTGTCACCATGATGCTAATGGATATACACTTCGGCACCTCGTTCTTTAGTGCGGCGGGTGGCGGTGATCCGGTATTGTTCCAGCACGTGTTCTGGTTCTTCGGTCACCCTGAGGTATACATTATTATCCTGCCGGCCTTTGGTGTGGTATCGCAAATTATCCCCACCTTTGCGCGCAAGCCGTTGTTTGGTTACGACTCCATGGTGTACGCCACCGCGTCTATCGCCTTCCTATCGTTTATCGTATGGGTACACCATATGTACACGGTGGGCGTGCCTGTAGCCGGTGAGCTATTCTTTATGTACGCCACCATGCTGATTGCGGTGCCTACGGGGGTGAAGGTGTTTAACTGGATTACCACCATGTGGCAGGGGTCTATGACCTTTGAAACGCCGATGTTGTTCTGCCTGGGTTTTGTGTTCCTGTTTACCATAGGCGGTTTCACCGGGGTGATGTTGTCTATCGCGCCAGTGGATTTCCAATACCACGACAGCTATTTCGTGGTCGCTCACTTTCACTACGTGATGGTAGCGGGTGCGGTATTTAGTATGTCGGCAGCGGTGTACTACTGGTTGCCCAAGTGGACCGGCAAAATGTATGACGAAGGCATGGGTAAAGCCCATTTCTGGATCTCATTTATAGGCTTTAACTTAACCTTCTTCCCTCAGCACTTCTTAGGGTTGGCAGGTATGCCACGTCGTATTCCCGACTATGCTTTACAGTTTTCTGACTTCAACATGATGTCGTCTATAGGCGCCTTTATTTACGGTGCCTCGCAGATACTGTTTTTGTTTAACGTGCTGCGTACGATATTAGCGGGTAAGCCAGCGCCAGAAGAGAAAACATGGGAAGGTGCCGAAGGTTTAGAATGGACGCTGCCCTCGCCTGCGCCCTACCACACCTTTACCACACCACCCAATGTGAAATAAGGCAAAAGGTAAAACGAAAATGGCCGAACAAGAGCAAACATCTATCAAAAAAACCGTTATCAAATTGGTAGCTACGGTAGTGGTTATGCTCTTTTTTGTGCCCTTAGTGATGGTGCCCTTGTATGACGTGCTGTGCGAGCAGCTAGGCATCAATGGCAAAACAGGTGGTCGTTATGAAGTGGTGGATGCCGGTATTGATACCAGCCGCACGATAACCGTGCAGTTTATCGCCACCATTAACGACCAAATGCCCTGGCAGTTTCGCCCCTCGGTAACCGAACTTAAAGTTCACCCCGGGGCGATAAACAGTACCGTGTTTTATGCGAAAAACCCGCGCGACTACCGCATGGTGGCACAAGCTATACCTAGCCTAAGCCCCGGTAGAGCAACTGAGTATTTTCATAAAACCGAATGTTTTTGCTTTAACCAACAGCCTTTGGCTGCCGGTGCCGAAGCAGACATGCCCTTGCAGTTTATCGTCGATAGGGATTTACCCGCCGACATTAAAACCATTACTTTGTCGTACACCATATTTGATGTTACCGAGATGGCAAAACAATCGCCGGTGGCATCGCGATAGTTTTATTAATGACAATAATAAGGGTCTTTTTTGTTAGCGGCTTCTAAATAGTAAAAAAGCGGTAACGAGAAAAGAAAAAACGGAGAAATAAAATGGCAGGTCAAAGCAATAACGGTCACGAGGCCTATTACGTGCCAGAGAGCAGCCCACTGGCATTTCTCGCCAGTATCAGTTTGTTCCTGACTTTGTTCGGCGCAGCCAGCATGATCAACGACATGACATGGGGCGATCCGGAGGTAGCAACTCATTCTACAACCTACTTTACCGTGGGGCTGATTGCATTTGCCGCGGTATTATTTTGGTGGTTTCGCACTACCATCATAGAAAACCGCGCGGGCATGAACAGCGCACAGCTAAAGCGCTCCTATGCTATAGGTATGCAATGGTTTATTTTTTCAGAAGTCATGTTCTTCTTTGTGTTGTTCGGCACCTTGTTTTACGTGCGCAACTTGGTCGGCCCATGGCTGGGTGGTGAAGGTGAAGGCGGTCGCATGAACGGTTTATTGTGGCCGGGCTTTGAATACAACTGGCCCATGAACACCACGCCACAAGATGCAGTAGGTATAGGCAGCCAGGTTATCGCTAACAACGGTACCTTTAAGGGCGCTACTGGCACCGTTGATTGGACACACATACCCTTAATCAACACGATCCTACTATTAAGCTCATCGGTAACTTTGCATTTTGCGCATCACGCGTTAAAAGAAGAGCAGCGCGGCAAATTTAACCTATGGCTAGGTATTACCTTAGTGTTGGGTTTTGTGTTTGTTGGTTTCCAAGTACTGGAATATAAAGAAGCGATGCATGAGCTAGGCCTCACTTTGGGCGCAGGCATATACGGCACCACCTTCTTCTTCCTCACCGGCTTTCACGGTTTCCACGTTTGTATGGGGGCCTTTATGCTCACCGTGCAGTGGTTACGTTCTATGAAAGCTGGCCACTTTACCAAAGACGACCACTTCGGTTTTGAAGCCTCGGCGTGGTACTGGCACTTTGTTGATGTGGTGTGGATATTCTTGATGTTGTTTGTTTATATTCTTTAGGGGCTTAGCTGTAAGTTACAAGCTATAAGCCACAAGAGAAAAGAAAAACGGCTGTGATGAAAATTACAGCCGTTTTTTTATGGGTGTTCTATATCAATGGGGGAGTTAGTGGGTATTTGGATTCCGGCTTTCGCCGGAATGACGGTGGCTAGGGCAAAAATATTTTTGTCTTACCCAAGGCACTACTGGCAGTCGCGGGGCAGGCTCTGCCGGACTTGATCCGGCATCCAGAGGCTCTTTATAGTTATCGATTGTAATTGCTGTGATGGTTTCGCCCTCCTGGGCGAGGTACTTTCTTCTTTGCGTGCCCACAAATTGCACAGCAATTTGGACGCCTGTTTTTTAAAGGCGCCCGCAGGGTGAAAAATTCGTAAAGAATTTTGAATCAAAGAAAAAGTACCCAAAAAGAAAGGGCACCCTGATTACGCGCCCTACGGGTGCACTGCGCTACTCAAAAAATAACGGCCGCTGCGGAACTCGCATTTTGAAGATATTTAATCTTCAAAATACTCAGACATCCCTCCCTGCTGCGCGCCGCTATTTTCTTCCGTTGCTCGGCGGCCTCTAAGGGGAAATTGGGTGCTTCGTAGATGGATATCAAAGACTTAGATGCCCGCAAAGCTTACATAACAATAGAGTTATTCAGCAACAGGCTGAGCCGCCTGCGGTACTGGCATCTTACCCCAAGGTGCTTGCGACTTTAATTGCCCGGTAGTCACGCCATAAGTGACAAAACCCATCAATAAAACCGCAATTATTAGTCTAACACTGATAGAATTCCACAGGCCGTCTTGCCGTTTGTCGCCTTTGTCTTTAACTAGAAAGCCAAGGCCGGTAAACAGGCTAATGACTAGAGCAATAAATAAAATAATTATGACAACTTTTAACCACATTTCTTGTTCTCCGTTATAAGTTTGTCCAGAGTATACCGCATCTCCCATGGCTACAGCTGAACCTAAGCAGACATTTAACATAACAATAAATTGGCCGGCAACGCTGCTGGCTTTGATGTTGTTGCCTGCTTTGTTGTGGCTGGGGTTTTGGCAGCTGGATAGGGCTGAACAAAAGCGAGAGTTAAATGCCTTATACAGCCAGCGTGCTGCCAGTGCCCCTATCCCCATCGCGCAACTAGGCCCGCCAGAGCAGAGTCGTTACCAGCCCCTGAGCATCACGGGTACCTACCTGCCGCAATGGACCTTGTTATTGGATAATAGAGTTTACCGTGGCCGTTTTGGTTATGAAGTGATCACTGCTTTCGAGCGCAGTGACAAGGCGCAATGGTTGTGGGTCAATCGCGGCTGGATTAAGGGCGATGCAGCGCGTTTAACACTGCCACAGATACCACCACCACCCAATGGCCAGCAACAGTTAATAGCCGAGCTCTACATCCCGCAGGGGGCCATGTTACAGCTAGGGCAGGATAACAACAGGCGGTGGCCCAGGGTGATACAGGCTTTGGATATTAAGCCCTTGCAACAAGAATTACAGCAGGCTATGTTTCCCTACTCAGTGCGCTTAGCCGCCGACTCAGCCGGCTTGTTAGAGCGTAATTGGCTGGTAGTGAATATAGAACCCAGCAAGCATACCGGCTATGCTGTGCAGTGGTTTAGCCTAGCGGCCATGGCGGTGGTTATTCTGCTCTTGAGCAATACCAATATTTGGGCTTTGTATAAGCAGCGTAAAGTACGACCTTAATAACATTAAGCAAGACAATAAAAGAGATAGCAGCGTGACAGAATCAACAGTAGCCCCACAAAGCAAATCAGGCGGCGGCCGGAAAGTACTCTATGCAATCGTCGCCATACCCGTGGCAGTGTTGCTGTTCTCAACCGTGCTGTACTACATGGCCGACAATAAAGTGTTAAACCTAGGCACGGTGAATAACGGCACCTTAATTACGCCACCGATACAGCTGGCCGACCTGCCTTTAACGCGCAGCAATGGTGAGGCCTATGATTACCATCAGCCTGAATCGAAGTGGAGCTTTGTGGTTATAGGCGGCAGTGAATGTAATGCCCGCTGCGAACGCATGCTCTACCTTAGCCGCCAAGCCCATCACTCTTTAGAGCGCCGCATGTTACAAGTGCAACGTTTATATTTAAATTACGATCAAACAATAAGCGAACCCTTGCAGGCATTGTTTGCCGAAGACTATGCCACCACCGAAATGCTCTATGTCGATAAAACAAAGCTGCAGAAATTAATAGCAGGCTCAGTGGCTGCAGATTTAGCCGATAACCGTTTCTATGTGGTAGACCACAACGGCTGGTTAATGATGTATTACAGTGCTGAAGATCTTGAGCAAACCACCCTTAATGACTTGGGTAAAGCCGTCATTAAAGATATGAAGCGGTTAATAAAGTAAGGAAGAAGTCGCTGGTTTATAGTCGCTAGTCTCTAGAGAAATGCAGTTGACAGTAGTGTGTGCGAGAGCAAAAATTTTAGCGACTAGCGACTAGCGACTAGCGACTAGCGACTGACAACTGTCATACCGGCGCAGGCCGGTATCCATAACAGACGTAGAATAATAATTAAAAATTAAGTTGAGCCCATGAACCTATTTGATCATGTAGACAAAAGAAAACCCGGATTTAAGCTGGCCTTAATAGGCACGGTGTTGGCTGTTTTTGTTTTAGGCTTAGGGGCGTTTACCCGCTTGGCGGATGCCGGTTTAGGCTGCCCTGATTGGCCGGGATGCTATGGCCATATGTTTTGGCCAGACAGTGCAACCGATGTAGAAAAAGCCAATCAGCTATTCCCCGACACGCCAGTAGAGCACGACAAAACCTGGCCCGAAATGGTGCACCGCTATTTTGCCATGACCCTAGGTTTTATTAGCGTTATGTTAGTGGCGCTAGCTGTTAAATATCGCAGCCCTACTCAGCCATTAAAACTGCCAATATTTATGTTGGGGTTTATTATTTTACAGGGCATGTTTGGCATGTGGACGGTAACACTTAAGCTGTGGCCGCAAATTGTTACCGCGCATTTGCTGGGGGGCTTTTCCACCTTTAGTTTATATTGGTTACTCACGTTGCGCTTAAGTAATCAACACTGGCAGCTACCCGCCGATATTTTTGAAAAAGTCAGCGCCTTAAAAAAATGGGCACTATTAGGCTTAGTGATAGTCGCTTGCCAAGTGGCGTTGGGTGGTTGGACTACATCGAATTACGCAGCGGTGGCTTGCCCCGACTTGCCTACCTGCCAAAACCAATGGTTGCCTGTCATGAACTTTGCCCAAGGCTTCGATATTTTTCAGGCCATAGGCCCCAATTATTTGGGTGGCACTATGGAAAATGAATCGCGTATTGCCATACACTTTAGCCATCGCATAGGGGCAATCATCACCACGATTTATATCGTGCTGTTAGCCTTTATGCTATTGCGTGTTGGGCCACACAGCGCTACCCAGCGCATGGCAAAAATATTGCTAATTATGTTAAGCCTGCAAGTGTTACTAGGCTTGGGTAATATTCTTTTAAAATTCCCCTTGGCCATTGCGGTGGCACATAACCTAGGTGGTGCCTTTTTATTGTTAGTGTTAGTCACGTTAAACTACAAGCTGCAAACCAGTCGCTGCCTATCTACTACCCATACTACCCATACTAGCCACTAGCTCATAATAGAGATAATAAAACCAACACGATGACAAATACTATGCAACCAACCGATAACAGCAAACATTGCTGGGCCGATTATTACGAGTTAACCAAACCCAATGTGGTCTATTTAATGCTACTTACCTCGGTAATCGGCATGTTTATGGCTACCCCCGGCAGTGTGCCTTGGCAGATATTATTGTGGGGTAATATTGGTATAGGTTTGTGCGCGGCAGCCGGCGCAGTGATAAATCACTTAGTCGACCAGCGTATCGATATTATTATGGCGCGCACCCACAATCGACCTGTGGCGCAGGGCCGGGTTAGCCGTAACGGCGCCGCTATTTTTGCCGCAGTGTTGGCCGTAACGGGCATGGGCATATTATTAACCCAAATCAATCAGCTTACCGCCTGGTTAACTTTTTTCTCACTGGTAGGTTATGCCGGCGTTTATACCCTGTGGTTAAAACGGGCCACGCCACAAAATATTGTGATAGGGGGTTTGCCAGGTGCGGCACCACCACTGCTGGGTTGGGTGGCGGTAACCAATAGTGTGGATGGCCACGGTTTATTATTAATGTTAATTGTTTTTGCTTGGACGCCGCCGCACTTTTGGGCGCTGGCCATACATAGGCGTGATGATTATGCTAAAGCAGGCATACCCATGTTGCCAGTTACCCACGGCATCAAATACACCGCCTACCATATTATGCTGTATACCCTGGTATTAATTGCGGCCACCTTATTGCCCTTTGCTACCGGCATGTGCGGGCCATTATATTTACTAGGGGCTAGCGTGTTAGGGCTAATATTTTTATATTGGGCTATACAAATTATGCGCGAAAAACCTAATGCGCCCATGGCAACCTTTAAGTTTTCTATTTTGTATTTAATGATGCTGTATCTGATTATGCTGGCTGATCATTATTTGTTTCCGGTAACGAGAGTGGTAGAGGTGGTGTTGTAATGTCGGATAATAATATAAATCGCCAACAACTGCGTGGTATCCAAATAACCATAGCGGCAGTGATAGGTTTTATTGCCATTGTGTTATTTGTTTTTATCCAAGGCTTGTCTCGCACGCCAATATTAAGCAAAGAAGAAATAAAAAATAACGGCGCTTACCTCTTTGAAAAAGCGCGTGCCTTAGAGGATTTTAGTTTAATTAAAGGCGACAACAGCCCTTTTACCCCAGCAGACTTGCAAGGTAAGTGGTCACTGGTGTTTTTTGGTTTTACCTTCTGCCCGGATATTTGCCCCACTACTATGGCGCAGCTAAAGCAGTTTTACGATAAACAAGAAGGTAGCGAATTTGCCGACGATACCCAGGTGATACTGGTGTCGGTAGACCCTGGCCGCGATACCCCCGAAAAAATGCAGCAATACGTAAAATTCTTTCACTCGGATTTTACTGGCGTCACCGGTGAGTTTTTAGATATACACCGCTTTGCTACCCAGCTAAATATTCCCTTTGCAAAAGTGCCTGGCGGTGGTGAAAACTACATGGTAGATCACAGTGGTAATGTGGCGATTATTAATCCGCATGGGCATTACGTGGGCTTTTTCCGTTCACCTTTAAACGTCACTATGATGAACAAGGCTTACGGCTCTATACGTTATTGGTTTGAAGATTAATAAATCTTTAAAGCTACGGCCTCAATTACCGGGAGGCCGTAGGCTAAAGCTAAGCGCTGTTTCAGAGCATGAGCAGTATATAACCTAGCGAGGTAATGGCTGCGGCAATTAAGGCATAAGGCAGCTGCGTGTAGGCATGTTGAAACGGTGTACAACCACTGGCCTGAGCGGTTAACACGGTGGCATCAGAGTAGAAACAGGCGTGGCTACCAAAGGTACTGGCAGATAAGGTGGCACCTATCACCAACGCCATATCAGCGTTTAAAGAATTACCCAGTGCCGCGACTATAGGCAGAATAATAACAAAAACGCCCCAGTTGGAACCGGTAGCAAAAGAAACTAAACCCATAGTTAGAAAAATAGCCAAGGGTAATATCTGGGCAGTCATATAGGGCTGCAAGCTCTCAATAATGTATTGGGTTAAACCCAAGCCATCATTCACTTCTTTCAACAAAAACGCAGCAACTAATACCGCCAGTGGCTCTATCATGGTTTTAAAACCATCGATGATGGTATCAAATGCCTCATGGGCGGTTAGCGTGCGTTGGATAACAATGAGAATCACCGTTAGCGCTAAGGTAACGTATATGCCTTTAAGCAGGTCTATATCGAAATGCCAGGTGAAAGCCACTAACGCCACCATGGGTAAAACAAACTGCCAAAGGTTGGCTTTTACACCCGGCTTTTCGGTAATGGATTGGTTGGCCAACTCTATGTGCTCGGCACCGGGTGGTACACACACACCCGTTTGTTCGGCACGCATTTCGGCTTTTTTCATGGCGCCGAATAAAGGAATCTTGCCCCAAATAACCAGCGGCACAATGATGGCGGCTATCCATGCATAAAGCATATAAGGTATGGATTGAATATAAACCCATACGCCTTGGCCGTTTTCGGCCAGGCCATTATCTTCTAGCAAGGCACCAAAAAAAACGGCCCAGGTTGATATAGGAATTAAGACACTAATAGGGGCGGCGGTGGAGTCAACAACGTAAGAAAGCATCTCACGGGAGGTTTTATAGTGGTCGGTGACTTTGCGCATGGCAGAGCCTACCGCCAAAGAATTTAAATAGTCATCCACAAAAAGAAAGAGGCCCAAAACCCAAGTGACAAAGAGGGCGGATCTTTTTCCTTTAATAAGATGGGTCAGGCTGTTGGTAAAGGCCGTGGCGGCACCGGTTTTAATTAACAGCGCAATCAAGCTCCCCATTAAGCCACAGACCAGTATTACCCATGCGACATCTTCATCGGTTAATACAGCTATAGATTTGTCGCGCAGTAAGCCTATTGGGTCACTGGGCGAGATCATCAGTATGCCTACAACAGAGCCCGCTATTAGCGCTTCAATACTGCGCTTGGTGTAAATGGCAAGTACCAGTACGACGAGGGTGGGGATAAGGGTAAGTGCACCTAAATGCTCCATAATAATATCCTGAACTGAATTGTTATTAGTCTAAAGCTGCAAACATTGGGGTATTAGCGCCACTAGGGCAGTGCTTATTATTTGTGTAGCTGACGCTGTAGTCTACCCACTATTTAATTTATGAGTGAGCAATATAGCATTAGCTGTTTAGCAAAAGATATGGGGAAAATACGAGGGGAAATTATCAATACGAGCCGAAAAAGCTAAGTAATTGTCAGAAAAGCCGCTATTACTTTTTATAGTAGTTTACGGCGCTCAGGCTAATGGGTTTGAATAGTATTTTTAAGCTACAAGCTACAAGCTACAAGCTACAAGCTACAAGGCGAAAGCTTAGTCTGGCGTAATCAGTTCTAGGGCGGTTTTGTTGCAGGGGGGTAGCTCTACTGTACTTTCACCTAGGCTATGAGCGCGTTCGCCCCAGCGTATTAAGTGTGCCGACCAAGTTAGGCCGCCGCCAAAGGCGGGCATAAGCACTAACTTGCCGGGGCTAACTCTGCCCTCTTCTATGGCTTCCACTAGCGCCACCGGTGCGGTAGCGGCCGACATATTGCCGTAGCGCTGTATATTGATAAACACTTTGTCGCGATCTAACTTCAAGCGTTTTGTTAAGGTGTCGATAATGCGTAAGTTAGCTTGATGCGGCACCACTAAGCTAATATCCGCCGCGTCCACACCCGATTTAGCCAGCACTTTTTGGCAGGCTTGATCCATACCGCTAACGGCTTTTTTAAAAATCTCCTGGCCTTCAAAGGCCCAGTGTATATCGCTATGTAGTTGGCCATTACTAGCATTTTTTAGGCCCCAGCCATTCACCGCTAGTATCTCGCGGGATTCGCCATAGCAACCCAATGATTCAGCGATAACCCCAGATTCTTGTTCCTCGGCCTGTAAATAAAACGCCCCGGCGCCATCACCAAATAGCACCGCCACATTGCGGTTACTCCAATCCATTACCGTAGAGATAACCTCAGCGCCTATCACGATAGCGTTATTCACCACCCCGCTCTTAATCATGGCGGTGGCCACGCTAAGGGCATACATACCACTGGTGCAGGCGGTGTTTACGTCCATACAGGCGGCGTTGGTTGCGCCTAACTGCTTCTGCACGTTAGAGGACGCATTGGGGCACATCTCATCAAAAGTGGTGCTGCCAAAAATAATCAGTTCTACATCTAGAGCCTGCTTGCCGGCACAGGCCAGCGCACGGGCGGCGGCTACAGTGGCGAGGCTGCTCACGGGCACATGGGAAATACGGCGCTCTTTCATGCCGGTGCGGGAGGTAATCCACTCATCATTGGTATCCAGCAAGCTAGATAGGTCGTTGTTACTGAGTATGGCGGGAGGTAGGCATTTGCCCCAGCCACTGATATCGGCATAACGCATAATCGTCTCAACATGTTAGCAATAACAGGCCATGGTATGGGTTAACAGTAGACTAAAAAAGGGCAATAAGCGCCATCATGCTGGGCTTATACCTTAGCTTTGTGGCCCTCCGTTATTATCCGAAGCTAGGCCTTGGCGTTAGCTAGGCGTATTGCCTAGGCTACAGGCTAAGCAATACGGCGTTCTTCCCTTTGGCTTTAAAGCCCGCCTGGCAAACATATAAGCGCTTACTGGCTATGCCTTGGGCAATAAAAATACTTTTTACCGCTCTACTGCGCTGCTCGGCCAATTGTATAAGTTGAGCCTCTGCGATGTTGCTTTCGTCTTTGCTGTCGCTGCCGGCAGCCAGTGCGGTTTTATCGCTGGCATTAGCACTGCCGCACAGGCTTAAACTGAGCTGGGGACGCTGCTGCATTAAGCCCACAATTTTTTGGCTATAGTCCTGCATAGTGTCTGGCAGTTGTGCTGAGCCAGGCTCAAAAACGACCGGCTGTAAGCTAATGCTGGTGGCTTTATCACCTAGGTATTCGGCCGCCATTAATATACCGCCATAGGGTTGCAGGGCATATTTTAAATAGTGGGTAGCGCCGCTCATGAGCGAGTTGCTGAGCGCATTATTAATAATATCGCTAAGGCCTACGCCTAGTTTATCCACTGGCCCTTTAATGGGGATGTTTAGCTCAATATTATTATTGCTGTCGCGCAATACATTGAGTGCCATGTCTAAGGGGATGTTGAGTTTGCGCTCTATGCCGGGGGTGCTTTGTTTTTTGGCGGCGCGTAATTCTAGCTGTCTAATATTGACTTTGTTGGTGGCCTGCACGTTATTGTCGGCTAGCGTAATATCAAACTTATGGTCTAGCTGGCCTTTACTAAAGTAGTAGCCTAAATAGGATTCGGCATAGGGCGATATGTCAGTGAGATCTACGGCTTCTATAGTTCCTTTTAAGTGTAGGCCTAAGGGTTGGGCGAAGGGCGTTAGCTGGCCATTAATCGTAATGTGTGAAAACTCACCCATAGCGGCTTGCAGCTCTACGAGCATTTTTTCACTGCTGCTGCGATTAGTCACATGCTCAACCGCTAGGTTTTTTATGTACAGTTTTTGTTTAACACTGGGCTGAAAACGTTGGTCTTCAAATAATAAAAAACTATCACCGGTAAGCGTGAGCTGCTCTATGGCAAACACAAAAGGCGTTGGCTGGTCATTGCTATTTTTTGGTTGAGGGGTAGTCGTTGTTTGCTCAGCTGAACTGTCAGCAAGCTCCGCCATGAGTTCTTCGCTAAAGGCATTAATGGCTAATTCACCTTTATTGGTAATCAAGGCGTAATATTGCGTGTCATTAATCACTATCTGTTTAATGGCTAACCCCTGCGCGGGGCTGTAGTTAAAGTCTGCAAGCTTTAATAAGCCGTTAGTTAACTTGGCCGGTTCTTTATCCGGCTTAGGCAATAATACCAATTGCTCAAGGCTTAAGGTTTTGCCGCTAATAGCTAGGGTTTCATCGACGTGTAAATCATCTAGCTGTAAGTGTTGTAACTGCACTAAGCGCTGTTGGGTTTTGTTGTTATCGAGCTGTAGAGCGGTAAGGCTAAGTTGGTTACTGGCGCTATAGCGTAAGGTTTCACCCTGTTGGGAAAACGTAGCGCTGCCCTGCCATTGCAACTGCTCAGCGTTGAGCGCCAAGGTTTTATAGGCGGCCCGCATTTGCTCTAGGTTTAGGCTGCCGTTTAGCGCGCCACTGATTGCACCTTGCTGGTTACGTTTGCCGTTAAAGGTGAGTTGTAACTGGCTAAGGGCGGCTATGTCTTGGCCTAGTAAAGGCGCAAAGTCGCTGGCCTGAAACTGTTGCACGTTTAGCGTGCCGGCGAGGTTTTGTTGCTGCTCCAGTAGCTGGCCCTGCAAGGCAAGAGTGATAGTAGCTTTATTCCAGTTGGCCTCTAGCTGCAGTTGTAAGGGCTGTTGTTGCACCGTGCTAAAGTGTTGCAACTGTAACTGCGCTATCTGTAGCTCGCCGTTTAAGGCGGGGCTGCGTATCAGTAAGCGGCTATTGCTAAGGGTGAATTGGTTTAGGGTAAATGCAGGCAAGAAGCCGTCCGTGGTTTTATCGGCTGGCTGCTCATCAGGGTTGCTGCTGGGTAATGCCATCAGCAACTGCCATTGGCCACTGGCGTTTTGCTCTATGGGTAGTTGCAGGCCATCAATGTCTATGTTTTCTACGGTGGGCTCATCGTTAAGGCTACGCCACCAAGTTACGTCTACACGCAGCCCTGCTACGTCTAAAACCGGCTCACCTTGTTGCTTAAGCACTAGTTGCTCAAACTCCAGCTGGCCGTTAAACAGGTTAAGGTTAATATCCGCCAGGCTCAGCTCACCTAAGCCCATGCGAGGGCTAGCTTGTATTAGGGCAAAGCGCAGCACCTCAGGTAACAGCGCTAACAAGATAATGAAAGCGGCGGTAAATTTAACAAGCTTGCTACGTAACGCGGCAGATAAAGTCATAAACTCAGCAAATAATGTGGGGGTTTAAAGTGTTAGTACAGATAAAAAATAGTTGCTGGCTATGATAAAGCAATTAATGCGGGCTAGGGCAATAAATGTGTTGGCTAGCCTAGGCCGGTAATTGCAACAGGGCTGCACCCGTTTTTCTGCCAGCGTTATAAGGTGTGCTGGGTACCGGCTCAAAGCCGGCACGACGAAGTCGTGAGCAGTGCGAGGGGCACAGTGAGAGCAGTGAAAGGATTAGAGTTAATACTCATTTCGTTTACGTATTCGCTTACAGCCATTAGTTACACTTAGCTAATAGCAAGGCACTTTTCTATTTCAGCAATAACAGTTTTTACTCTATTAGCCGTAAATGTATGGGCATAGCTACCGATATACAGCGTTTCACTGACTTTATTCGCCAGCTTGTGAATTTTTACTTTTTCAGATGCTTTAAACGCGGCAGCAGCGTGGCTAGGTAAAACGGTAAAGCCCAGCCCCATACTTACTGGTTCTAAAATTAAATTAATTTGGTTTGAAAACCCCGAGCGTTTAAATGGCTGACTATTTTGAAACTCCGAAAAATTAACATTCAGTAACTGGCCCGCATGGTAGGCGCCATCGGGGTGATCAATAAACCCTAGTGCCATTAATTGCTCCCAGCTAGGGTTTGTAATACTTGCCGGTGTAATCAACAGCAGCTCTTCTTCGGCAATAGGCTTAACGTTTACTTCACGCATGGTTGCTGGGCAGGTCATCAGGCCTATATCCACTTTATGCTCGGCAATTAATCGCTCTACGTCACTATTCGGGGCAAATCGGTATTCGATCACTAGCTTGGGGTAATGTTTTTGCAGCGCCAATAAATGCGGGTAAAGCTTAAGGCCTACGCTGCCTGGTGAGGCTAGCTTCACTATGCCCTCATGGGCTGGGTCTAGGCCCACCCGATTTTCAAGGTCGGTAAATGAAACAATGAGCTGCTGGCCCTCTTGATATAAGCGTTCGCCGGCACCGGTCAGGGTGAAGCCCTTGCCCTGCCGGATAAGCAGCTGCTGGCCTAGATACTCCTCCAGCTTGCGCACCTGCTGGCTAACGCCAGACTGGGTCATGTGTAGGGTTTCAGCCGTACGGGTGAAATGGCGCACCTCAACAAGGGTGCAAAAGCTGCGTAGCCAAACAGGATTTATCATTACGTTTTGTACTCATTTCTGTGTTAAATGATAATTTCACTTAATACTGCCTGTTTTGTAAGCTACTGACAATATCAACATAAACGTCAACAACAACATCAACAACAGGGCAATAAATTATGAGCACCACATACCCACGTAATTTCTCACATATAGGCATATCCGTGCCCGACCTAGAGGCCGCCGTTAAATTTTACACAGAGGTGATGGGTTGGTATTTGATTATGAAACCCACCGAAGTGGTAGAAGACGACAGCCCCATAGGTGAAATGTGTACCGATGTCTTTGGCAGTAACTGGGATAAGTTTCGAATTGCCCACCTATCAACCGGTGATCGCATAGGCGTTGAGCTATTCGAGTTTAAAGGCCAGGTTAACCCCGAGAACAATTTTGAATATTGGAAAACTGGCGTGTTTCACTTTTGTGTGCAAGATCCAAACGTCGAAGAATTAGCCGAAAAAATAGTGGCTGCCGGCGGTAAAAAGCGTATGGCCAAACCTCGCTATTACTACCCAGGTAAAAAGCCCTACCGCATGATCTATATGGAAGATCCCTTTGGTAATATTTTAGAAATTTACAGCCATAGTTACGAACTTACCTATAGCGAAGGTGCGTATTAGTCTACGGGTTTGTAATTGGGGCCAGCATTATTATTGTTAACATCCGTTATGGCATGCTTAACAACAAAAAACACTGGCCCCAGTTATAGCTGTTTTATCTAAAGATCAAAACGCACATCAAGAGAAAGCGTGTCTATATCATCAGCTGAGCCATAACCTAAACCTATAGATAGTTTAGGTGCTGCAAAAACGCGTGCATATAATGTGTAACCCGCTTCGCCATCATCTTCGATATCGGCATAATTGATGGCTGCACCAAACTCTAAGATGTCTGTTGGTTTAGCGCGTATCCCTGCGTTAATGAGATAACCGTTACCATCAGCCTTGTTGCCAAAATACTTAATTTCAGCATCGGCATAGGAAAGTGATGCTACGAAATCTATATTTTTAGCAACCGGTGTATGAAAGCCCACACCCAAATCAAACTGGGTTACTTCAATATCATCTGAACGAAATCCAACATGGTATTTATCGTCTGAGGTAAGATCGCTGTAATGACCAATTAAAAAAACCGATTCATTGAGTGCAACGCTACCACTAACGCCAAAACCGCTAAAATCTTCATTTAAAACCTCCCCTGTTTGATAAGCTAGGCCGACGTAGGTGTACGATAGGTCAGAGTCTTCGGCATGGGCATTAAATGCCGCAGCTGTAGCGATCGCGCCAATCATTAGCTTTTTAGTAAACATATTGAATCCTTGTTTTAAGCACCCTAATTAATGTTATCGGCTAGGCCGGGTGAATAAAGCCTAACCGGATATTCTTTTAGGTAATCCCCTACACGTGCTTTTAGCCAAGCACGCCTTAATAAATAATTCCGGTATGAGTTAATGCTGCCAAATAAAGAGACGCTAAAAACGGTATGGCAAGAGCGCCAATAAAGGGACTGCTTAGACGTTATTATTGTTAGGCTCGCACTGGCGTCTGCAGCAAGGGTTAGCCAGTGTAAAGCAAAACCCTAGCCGTTGTAGTTGTTAATGCTCAGCCTGTGCTTTGTTCGATAAGCTGGGCAAATTTATCCCGAAAAATATCGCGCAGTAGTAGCACGGCCGGGGTAATGTGTTTGCGGTTGGGGCAAATCAGGTTTAGCTGGGCTGGGCGCAATGAGTAGTCGGTTAACAGGCTCACTACGCGGCCAGCGCGTAAGTCTTGGTCCATATCAAAACGGGATTTGTGGGCGATACCTTTACCGGCAACGGCCCAGCGGCGCACCACTTCGCTGTCGTTGCTGCTGCGGTCACCGGCTACCCGCACTTTAATGGGCTCGCTGCCGCTATCGCCGTTGCCAGTAAACTCCCACATATCATGTAAACGGCTATTGCGCTGGTAAAGCAGGCAGTTGTGCTGGCTTAAATCGCTGGGCTGTTGCGGCGTGCCGTGGCTGGCCAAATAGGCTGGCGACGCGCATAACAAGCCCTCGGTACTGGCCAGCGGAAAGGCCACCATGGATGAATCTTCCAGCGCGCCATAGCGTATGGCTAGGTCTATACGGTTGAGATAAAAATCGGTGATGGAATCGCCCAAGCTTAGGCTAATCGATAAATCGCTGTGCTGGGCCATGATTTCATCTATCCAGCCCAATAACAGGTTGCGGCCCAAGTCGGAGGGGGCCGAGATGCGCAGCTCACCGGCCACCTTACCCTGTAGTGCATGCAGCGAGGCTTTGCCGGCGTCCAGCTGGCTGAGGGCGGCGCGGCAATACACCAAAAAGCGCTCGCCAGCGGCGGTGATGCGCAAACGCCGGGTAGAACGAATAAACAACTGCACTTCTAGTTGGCTTTCTAGCCGTTTGAGCGCGGCACTGGCGGCAGCGGTGGTGATATCTAGCTGCTCGGCAGCCCGCGAAATGCTGGCGTTATCGGCAATATGGATAAAAAGGCTGAGGTCATTTGTATTCATTGTCAAAAATATTTTGATTATGTGTTTGGTATAGCCCTCTTTATAGCATGTAATACTTGGCTAATAATAGCCTCATGCCGTCAACTAGCGCCAAGTCAGTGACTAGCTATAGAAGACCGGCCCACCCACACTACGAGTTACTAGAGGACACACCATGAAAGCCGTTGCTTATACCAAATCACTAGCCATTACCAACCCCGAATCTTTAGTGGATATAGAGCTGCCACAGCCCGTAGCCAGCGGCCGCGATCTGCTTATTAAGGTACAGGCCATAGCCGTTAACCCAGCAGATTACAAAGTGCGCTTGAATATGCCCCCCGCCGAAGGCGAGCACAAAGTTATAGGCTGGGATGCCGTGGGTATCGTACAGGCCACCGGCGATGCCGTTAGCCAATTCAAAACCGGCGACAAGGTTTTTTATGCGGGTGATATTACCCGCCCAGGCAGCAATGCCGAATATCAATTAGTGGACGAGCGCTTGGTAGGCCATAAGCCCAAAAGCCTGTCCAACGCTGAAGCCGCCGCGCTGCCATTAACCGCCATTACCGCTTGGGAAATTTTATTTGAGCACCTAGCCATAAAGCAGCAAGCCGTTGGCAGCAACGAAAAATCAAAAGAGGTCATCTTAGTGGTAGGCGCCGCCGGTGGTGTGGGCTCTATATTCATACAAATCGCCAAAGCCGTTACCGGAGCAACCATTATTGCCACCGCTTCGCGAGAAAGCTCTAGCGCTTGGGTAAAAAAATTAGGCGCCGATTATGTAGTGGATCACAGCAAGCCGCTGCCCGCACAAATCGAAGCCTTAAACATAGGCCCACTAACTCATGTTGCTAGCTTAAACAGCACCGAAACGTATTTTGATAGTTACATAGACATGTTGGCGCCTTTCGGCAAAATCGCCTTAATCGATGATCCGGAAAGTTTGGATGTAAGCAAAATTAAAATGAAGAGCCTATCACTGCATTGGGAATTCATGTTTGCCCGCTCTATGTTTAACGCCGCCGATATGGATGAACAAAGTCGCTTACTTAACAAAGTGTCAGAGTTAATCGACCTAGGCCATATACAAACCACTGTAGGCAAAAACCTAGGTACTATTAATGCCGCTAACCTAAGGGCTGCCCACCAAGAGTTGGAAGAAGGCCGCTCTATAGGGAAAATAGTGTTAGAGGGCTTTTAAGCGTCTAGTCTTACTACTAAGCCTTGCTGGGCTGGCCATCAATCCATAGCCCGCCCAGCGTAATTTTAAACCAGTGCCGGCGTAGTGAGTACAAACTTAAGAGGCAGCACCATGAGCGCATTAACTATAGTGGCTACTATCAAAGCAAAAAATCAGCACATTGCCTTGGTAAAAAGCGAACTAGAAAAATTGCTAGTTGCTACTCGTACCGAGCAAGGCTGCATTAACTACAACCTGCACCAAGATAACCAAAACCCGGCCCATTTTTTCATGTATGAAAACTGGCAAGGCCGAGCGGCTTGGCGCGCCCATAAGCAGGCACCCCACTTTGAAGAGTTTGTAACGAATACCGATGGTGCCGTGGATGCTTTTATTGTTAACGAGATGACCAAGCTGGCTTAGTGTTAAGGCGTGTGGCCATGAGCCTCAAGTATTGACTCCCCTGAGTAGAGTGGTGTTATACAGTTACTTAGCATAGCAGCCCGTAAAATTCGGGCGCTATAAGCAATATAGCTAACAAAATTTAGGCCTTTAGTGTTATCAGTAAAAAATATTTTGCTCTTGCGCCTTGTATAGCACTCTTTCATAGCATGTAATGCTCGGCTAACCCGTAGCTGTATAGCGTTTACCAGGCAGCCCAGCCGATAATAGGTCTCACCATGAAAGCCGTTGCTTGCACAAAATCATTAGCCATTACCAACCCCGAATCCTTAGTAGATATAGAGCTGCCACAGCCCGTAGCTACGGGCCACGACTTACTCATCAAAGTGCAAGCTATAGCTGTTAACCCGGTGGATTACAAAATGCGGCTATATTACCCGCCGGCCGAAGGCGAGCACGCGGTGTTGGGCTGGGACGCTGTGGGTGTAGTGCAAGCCGCTGGTGATGCGGTTAACCAATTTAAGCCCGGCGACAGTGTTTTTTATGCGGGCGACCTTACCCGTTCAGGCTGCAATGCCGAATATCAATTAGTGGACCAGCGCTTGGTAGGCCGCAAGCCCAAAAATCTGTCCAACACCGAAGCTGCAGCACTGCCGTTAACCGCCATTACCGCCTGGGAAGTTTTATTTGAGCACCTAGCCATAAAGCAGCAAATAACAGGCAGCAACGAAAAATCGAAAGAGGTCATCTTAGTGGTGGGTGCAGCCGGTGGCGTAGGCTCTATATTGATACAAATCGCCAAGGCCATTACCGGTGCAACCCTTATTGCCACCGCCTCACGGCAAAGCTCTAGCGCTTGGGTAAAAAAACTAGGGGCCGATTATGTGGTGGACCACAGCAAGCCGCTGCCCGCGCAAATTGAAGCCCTGAATCTAGGCCCGCTAACTCATGTTGCCAGCCTCAACAGCACCGATAGCTATTTTGATAGCTATGTAGAAATGTTGGCACCTTTTGGCAAAATCGCCTTAACAGATGATCCAAAAAATATAGATATAGGCAAGATGAAATTAAAAAGCCTATCACTACATTTCGAGTGTATGTCTGCACGCGCCATGTTTCAGGCCGCCGATATGAGCGAACAAAGCCGCATACTCAACCGTGTGTCGGAGTTAACTGACTTAGGGTTTATACAAACCACTGCAGGCAAAAACTTAGGTACTATAAATGCCGCCAATCTAAGGGCTGCACACCAAGAGTTGGAACAAGGCCAATCTATAGGCAAGATAGTATTAGAGGGTTTTTAATTCCTAACATTATAGTTTAGCGGCGCAGTCATACGGTTTTATTATTGTGAAATAAGCTCGCCAACAAACACTTTTTATACCATTTATAATAAAAAACAAACATTAAGGCGGGCTATATTTTTGACGGCGATGTTTATTCTTAATTGCCTTGGTTTATAAAAATATGTTCAAACTGTTTAATATTCTGCTGAATATAATCGAGAAAAGCTTGCATACTGGGGGTTAAATGTTTGGCCTGTGGGTGCACCACACACCAGCTGCGGCGCAGGGGGAAACCGGTAATAGTGGGGATGATTAATTTACCCAGTTGCAGCTCGGGTAAAATACTCAGCTTGGGTAACACGGCAACGCCTAGCCCGGCCATCACCGCGTGTTTAATCGCATCATTAGAGCCCAGCTCCATACTAGTTTTTATCTGCAGGCGTTGTTGTTGGCAGTGCATTTCCAGCGCTAATCTGTTGCCAGAGCCCGGCTCGCGCATAAGCAGTTGGCTGCTTAAAAAATCTTGCGGGGTAATGCTGGCTTGCTGCAACAAGGGATGGCCAGCGGGCACCACGGGTACCAGTTCGTTATCTAAAAAGGGCAGCGACGTTAACGGTTTATCGGCGGGCACCATCGCCATAATCACCAAGTCGTCAGTGTTGTCGTTTAGCCGTTGCAAGGCGGTGGCGCGGTTTACCACTTTCACGCTAACGCTCACTTGCGGGTGCAAATTAAGAAAGGCGCGCAACAGATACGGCACTACATATTGGGCGGTGTTAACCGCCACCAAGCGCAGCTCGCCAGCCACTTGGCCTTTAAGCGCAGCGATATCGGTTTGCAGGTCGCTTAGTTCGGCAAAAATATGGCCAATGCTTTCGGCCAAGCGCTCACCCGCCGCGGTATAAAACAAGCGCCGTCCCACATACTCAAACAAGTGCTGCTCTAGGGCTTGCTCTAATTGGCGAATTTGGCTGCTCACCGCAGGTTGGGTAAGCCCCAAAAGATCCCCTGCTTTACTGTAGCTTTTAAGCTCGTAAACGGCTTTGAACACCTGTAGCTGCCTAAAAGTTAGGCGGCCGATTAAGTTTTGAATTGATAGTGGCATAAGAAAGCGTATTTGAGTTTATCTATAAGCAATACCTTATACATAAGCTAAGAAATATCAATTTTTACTTATCGTGTTTGAACGTTAGCATCTCCGCATTCCTGATGGCATAGAGCCTGAAGGGCGAGGAGAAGATAATGTTAAAAAAAGTGCTAATTGCCAATCGCGGCGAAATTGCAGTTCGCATCGTGCGAGCCTGTGCCGAGATGGGTATACGTTCGCTGGCTATTTACACCGAGCCCGATCGCTACGCCCTGCATGTAAAACGTGCCGACGAAGCCTACTCACTAGGTGAAGACCCAATAGCGGGCTACCTAGATCCACTACGCATCGTTAACCTCGCCCTAGAAACCGGCTGTGATGCCATCCATCCCGGTTATGGCTTCCTCTCAGAAAACGCTGAATTTGCCCGCCTATGTGAGCAAGCCGGCATCACCTTTATAGGCCCTAGCGCCGCCGTGATTCAAAAAATGGGTGACAAAACCCAAGCCAGGGATGCCATGCGGGCAGCTGGCGTGCCCATTACACCGGGCTCTGCGGGTAACCTTGCTGATGTAGACGAGGCCCTAAGCCTAGCCCAGCAAATAGGCTATCCGGTAATGATTAAGGCAACCTCCGGCGGTGGTGGCCGTGGCATACGCCGCTGCGATAGCGCCGAAGAGCTGAAACTGCAATACCCGCGAGTTATCTCCGAGGCCACCAAGGCCTTTGGCTCTGCCGAAGTATTTATGGAAAAGTGCATACTGCATCCGCGCCATATAGAGGTGCAGATACTCGCCGATAGCCACGGCAACGTGGTGCACCTATACGAGCGCGACTGCTCTATTCAACGCCGCAACCAAAAGCTAATAGAGATAGCCCCCAGCCCCCAGCTCACCCCAGAGCAGCGCCTATACATGGGCGACTTGGCGGTGAAAGCCGCAGCAGCAGTGGGCTATACCAATGCCGGCACGGTGGAGTTTTTGTTAGCGGGTAACGAAGTCTATTTCATGGAGATGAACACCCGCGTACAAGTAGAGCACACCATTAGCGAGCAGATAACCGGCGTGGACATCGTGCGCGAGCAGCTGCGCATAGCGGGCGGCCTAACGCTTAGCTACCGGCAAGAGGATATTAGCTATCGCGGCTATGCCCTGCAGTTTCGTATTAATGCCGAAGATCCCAAAAACGACTTTTTACCCAGCTTTGGCCGCATCTCCCATTACTACGCGCCGGGTGGCCCGGGGGTGCGGGTAGATACCGCCATCTATACCGGCTATGAAATCCCCCCCTATTACGACTCCATGTGCCTTAAGTTGGTGGTGTGGGCCTTAACTTGGGAAGAGGTAGTCGCCCGTGGCCAGCGTGCGCTGGACGATATGCGCTTGCACGGCATAAAAACCACGGCGGCGTACTACCAGCAAATTTTAAAACATCCCGATTTTCAACAAGCCAATTTCAATACCAGCTTTGTGCCCGAACACCCCGAGTTACTGGACTACTCCGATAAACGCCACCCCAGTGAAACGGCCTTGGCCTTAGCCGCTGCGATTGCGGCCTACGCAGGCTGGTAAGCCCTAACTTAACAACATCAAGAATAAACATATAGCCGCAGGCTAGGCCTGCGCAGGAGAAGTAGTCATGAATAAGCCCCAAAAAATTGCCGTCACCGATGTGATACTGCGTGATGCCCACCAATCACTCATCGCCACCCGCATGCGCACCGAAGACATGCTGCCCATATGCGAAAAGCTAGACCAAGTAGGCTATTGGTCGCTAGAAGTCTGGGGCGGCGCAACCTTTGATGCCTGCGTGCGCTTTTTAAAAGAAGACCCCTGGCAGCGTTTACGGCAGCTGCGTGCTGCCCTGCCCAACACCCGTTTGCAAATGTTACTGCGCGGCCAAAACCTACTGGGTTACCGCCATTATGCCGATGATGTGGTCGAGGCCTTTGTGGCTAAAGCCGCGCAAAATGGCATAGACGTATTCCGCATATTCGACGCCCTCAACGATGTGCGCAACCTAGAAACCGCCATGAAAGCGGTAAAAAAAGCCGGCAAACATGCACAGGGCACTATTTGTTACACCACCAGCCCGGTACATACGCCCGCCTTATTTGTGCAACAAGCCAAGGCTATGTGCGAGATGGGCGCCGACTCTATTGCCATTAAAGATATGGCGGGCCTGCTTACCCCCTACGCAACCTATGACTTGGTTAAAGCCTTAACCGCCGAGATCGACGTGCCGGTGGTATTACACAGCCACTCCACCGCAGGCCTCGCGCCGTTGTGCCAACTAAAAGCCATAGAGGCCGGTGCCAGCCATATAGACACCGCGATATCGGCCTTTGCCAATGGCACCAGCCACCCCGCTACCGAAGCACAAGTAGCCGCCTTAAAAGATAGCCCCTACGATACCGGTTTGGACCTAGCGCTGCTCAGTGAAATTGCAGAATACTTTAGGGAGGTGCGCAAAAAATATCACCAATTCGAAAGTGAATTTACCCGCGAAGATGTAGCCGTGCAGATTAACCAAGTGCCCGGCGGCATGATGTCTAACCTCGCCAACCAACTAAAAGAGCAAAACGCGCTGGATAAAATTCAGCAGGTATTTGCCGAAATCCCTCAGGTGCGTAAAGACCTAGGCTACCCGCCGCTGGTAACACCCACCTCGCAAATAGTAGGCACCCAAGCGGTTTACAATGTGCTGGCAGGTAAGCGCTATAAAACCATTACCAACGAAGTGAAGCGCTATTTGCAGGGTGGCTATGGTGCCGCGCCCGGCAAGGTCAATGAAGAGCTACTCAAACAAGCTATAGGTAATGAAAGCGTTAATGTAGGCCGCCCCGCAGACTTACTCAGCCCCGAGCTTAATAACCTGCGTGCCGACATAGGCGACTTGGCTAAGTCAGAAGAGGACGTGCTCACCTATGCCATGTTCCCCGACCTGGGCCGTGAGTTTTTGCAGCAGCGTGCCGATGGCAGCTTAAGCCCCGAAGCGTTGTTGCCGATAGAGGCCGCAAAAGATAACAAGCTAAAACAAACCCCTGCCTCAGAATTTAAAATTGCGGTACACGGTGAAGTTTATGATATTGCTATCACGGGTGTGGGCGATCACGGTGCCGGCAAGCGCAAACTGTATTTATCTATGGATGGCATGCCCGAAGAAGTTATCTTCGAGCCGCTAAACGAATACCAGCATCAAGGGGGCGATAGCCGCAAGCTTGCCAGTGAGCCCGGCAACGTCACCACCGCTATGCCTGGCAACGTGGTAGAGGTGCTGGTAAAAGAAGGCGACAGCGTCAGCGCGGGGCAGTCGGTGTTGGTGGCCGAAGCTATGAAAATGGAAATGGAGATACACGCCAATATCGCCGGCACTGTCACCGCCATATACGTAGCCAAAGGCGATAGAATAACACCCGGTGAAGTATTAATAGAGATAGCGTAAGGATTTACGCTATTGCATGTAAACTGCATGCCTTCAAGGCAAAATGTACCGCTAGAAACAGAGAGCAATCGCAGTGGAAAAAATAATTAAAGGTGTACTCAACTTTCGCAAAAATGTGTATCCCGAAAACAAAGACCTATTTGGTAGCTTGGCGGATGGCCAAAACCCGGACGTATTATTTATTACCTGTTCCGACTCCCGCATAGACCCCAACATGCTCACCGGCTCTGACCCCGGTGACTTATTTATTTGCCGCAATGCGGGCAATATTATCCCACCCCATAGCAATGAAACCGGTGGTATGACCGCCACCATAGAATACGCAGTGGCGCTGTTGGGGGTGAGGCATATTATTATTTGCGGCCACACCGATTGTGGCGCAATAAAAGGGGCGCTAGATGTAAACGCGCTTAACGGCTTGCCGCACGTTAAAGAATGGTTAGGCCACTGCCGCTCAGCCATGGAGATAGTGCGCGAGCGTCACAACATTCCCTATGACCAATGCATAGATGCTGAGCACATGGCTGAAGCCATAGAAGAAAATGTATTACAGCAAGTGCAGCACATACGCACCCATCCCGCCGTAGCTGCCAAACTGGCCACCGGCAAATTACATATTCACGGTTGGATATACAACATCAAAAAAGGCGGCATACGCTGCTGCCAACACAACGACAACAGCTTTGGGAAATTTAACGAGGTGTATGCGGATATTATTAAAGACTTGTAACTGTAGCTAACATAGTTAACGTAGGGGGGGTGTAGCATCAATAATGGTTACTCCCCCCTGGGTGCAGCCTTATTTTTTATTGGCCTTTTTCTCCTTCTTATCACTTCGCTTTTCTTTCATGGTTTTTTCAGGTTTCTTTTTAGTCGCTTTTTTTGAATCTTGGCCTTTAGACATACGTTTCTCATTTTACTGTGTTGATAAAATTGTCAGCGTCAGCTATTAGGTAGGCGCGACACTATTTGGGAATCATGCCTAGATATAAGCAATACAACCCATATCTAAGCATTTACGCCTCTATATAGCCATAGCTATGTGCTTACAGGCAGCCCTAGCGGCAAAAAACTGTTTTAGTCAGTGGCGGCTAAAGAGCGTTGTTAATCCATGATAACGATGAGTGAGCCTGTAATGGCTTTAATCCCTTGGGCTAATAGGGCTTAATTTTTAAAGAGGTGTACGATAAGTAATCGTTACCGCTGCTTTAATCACCGTTTTAATCAACGCTGTAATCCCCGCTTTAATTATTCCTTTAATCATCTCTTTAATTAAGAAAGCCCACGCCCCCACTCAAAGCAGAAATAACACCAAGGGTAATAAGAAGTAACCCCAGCGCCTTTTCGATATAAGGCCCTTTAGCCACCACCTTTTCGATTAGCACTACGGCAGTCAGTATAAATATCCACTGCAAATTCATTACGCCGGTGACAAATAATAAGGCCATTAAAAACCAACAGCACCCCAGGCAGTATTGGCCGTGTATAAACCCCAAGTGTACCGCGCCTCTTATGCCCTCTTGCCAGTGCAGTGATAGTAGCGACAGCGGCGAGCGGCAACGTTGTAAGCAGGCTTGTTTTAGCGGGGTGAACTGGTAGCTGCCAGCGGCAATCAGCAGCGCGGCACTAAACCATGGGTTAGCACTACGCATCATAGGGTTGAGTAGCGCCCAATAATGCAGGCCATATTGTATAAGGCTAATGGCTACACTATAGAGCGTCCATGCCAGCAGGTAGCCCAGCACAAAAAACAAGGTGGGTGTGTAGCTTGCCTGCCGGTGTATACGCTTTTGGTTGAGTTGCTCAACCAGCATAACCACCGGGTAGGCGGAAGGCAGCATCATGCCGGCCATCATAATCGCCCACATCATCATAAGCACCGCGATGTCGGCATAGCTCCAGGTGGCTACAGGCTGCATATTCATGCTCATACCAAACAGCATGTAGTACCAGCTGAAAATAATCAGCAGCAGAATAACCGCGGCCACTATTCGCCTATGGTAAAGGCTCTGTTGCCTAGTCACTTTTGCGACGGGGCTTAGCCGTTAGGCCAATTAACAATGGCTTTTGCCGCAAAGCGGCCCACATGCTGAAAGGCAATATTGCCATAATTCATAGACATGGCAGTGGTGGTGCCAACGATACCGTCGTCCCACATAAAGCCGCCGTCGGGGTAGGTGATATGCACGTGGTGGTCGTCACCGGTAACCGGGTTTTTTAACGGTGCTTGTTGGGCTTCTAATACGCCTTCAATAGAGAAGGAGGCATTGTTAGCATCGCTATTCATGTGTATGTTTTTTATAACCGGGCCTTCAAATTCCGTGAAGGTGGAGGCTATGGCTTCTACCGGCATGCCGCCAGCTTGGCCCGACATAATAGTGGCTAAGGCCGTCACCTGTTCATCGCTAGCGGCACTATCAATAAATAAAGCGCCTTTGCCATTGCCCTCGTGAATGGCCTTGGGCCACATGGCGGCAAAAACCATTTTTAAGCCCGCTAAGTCCAGCTCTTTAAAGTGGCCTTTAATTACTTCAAACCCCAAAATGGCCTCGCAGCCACCAGACTCACTATCGGGGAAACCAGCAAACTGACAACCGCAACCATGGCTACAGTTGCAGCATTCTATATGGTGCATGGATAAAGCCCATGGTTGTTGATTCGGCATGACTATTCTCCTGATAACCAAAGAATATGAGTATAGTTGGGCTTTTAAAATGCGTTAAAAAAATAACGTAATTAATCAACTATTTTAGCCATCAACAGATTTTCAAAAGAGATCGGCCCTTGGTTCTTTTTGGTCTAATAGGGCTTCGGCTTAATCTTTAAAGCAGTATTGTCAATAATCGTTACGAACCCTTTAGTTGCGTTTAGTTGGGCTAAATAAACAATGGTGTGGGCCGTTTAAGCGGCTCTAATAATGCGCGGTAGTACTATAAAAAAGGCATTAATATAATAAAAAGTGAATGGCTTGTTTATATTATTAGTTCGGGTATGCTTCATCACATTATTTGATAATTAATTAATTGGTTTAATTGTGAATAAACTTTATCGCTACATCCGCTGGAAAAATTCTCTTATCTTCCTCTACTAATGAGCGCGCCCGCGCTCACGCTTTATTTTTCAATCTAAAAAATTTAACACTGAGGTTTTCTGATGAAAGCTTTAACACCGTATTTATCTATTGCGGCGAATATCTGTGCGCGGGAATATTTGCTTACTAGGCCTAGGGTGATGATGAACCATCTTTCGTTAGCCAATATTTTCGAAAAAATCGAAAAGCACAAAACTAACAAAGCCAATAACCAACATATAATTCGCGTAGGCAGCCGAATTAAATTGTTAGGTGAGAAAAAATCATCAGTCATCGAAATTACTTTAACCGAGTCTGACGATTGCTATTCACAAAACGGAAAAGTCTCAGTGCTGTCGTTGCTAGGGTCAAAACTATTAGGCGCTGAAGAAGGTGAGTGTATTAGTGTAAACGTATTATGGGGAAAGATTAATTTTACAGTGTTGAGCGTTAATAACGCACAACCATTAAAAGGAGGTGATTGATTATTTGCATGACATGTTTTGAATTCTTTAATACAACTCCATTAAAAGGAAATCATTATGGCTAAAAATGTGAAGAAAAAACCTAAACGTACTTTAAAAGAAAAACGGAACGAAAAAAAAGAAAAACGTAAAAATTAATACGCTGAGATGATAAAAGGGCGCATTATTTGCGCCCTTTTTTATGGGTTTACTCTTACGTGAATTTAAAAGGGTCAGAGTTGAATGACGCTTACTTAAGCCATATTCCTTCATTACCTTGTCATGCCGGCGAAAGCCGGTATCCATATTTAACAGCTGGATTCCGGCTCGGAGGCCGGAAGGACTTGCCCCGTGAGCAAAGCGAGGGCTATGGGCATGACTCACACTTTTTGCTTAAGTAAGTACCATTCGGGTCAGAGTCTTTAAAAGTTGTATGTAATATACGGAGTCAGAGAGGTGCATCCTAGGTTATTATCGCGATGTAGCTACGGGTTTAAGATTCCAAGACTCTGATCCTTAAATTATGACCTTTTTGTATTTTCGTATTTGTTAAGTGTTGTATGCAAGAAAAAGCCACCTCATGAAAAAATATAAGATAATAACCCAGATAATTAAACAAAAAACAGCAGCAGAATAACTTACCGGCTTCTCGGCAGCTTGAGCTGCTTTTAGCTGAGCGGACTCCATAACTTTAGGTGGCGTAAAACGGATAACAAGAGCCAGCCCAATAGGAATAATAATTAGATCATCTAGATACCCTATGACTGGAATAAAATCAGGTATAAGATCGATAGGGCTAAGCGCATACGCAGCCACCATAATGGCTAGCAACCTAACTAGTATGGGCATATCTGGATCACGTGCTGCAAAATAAACCGTCAAAGTATGAGCTTTTAATTTTTTCGCTTGCTCTTTCAGTGAGCTGATATTCATAAGCATTTCATAGTCTGTTATTAGGAGTGGTTATATTTATTTCAAGGGGATCGGCGTCGTTGAAAAATCGTATTTAATATACGGACCAGAGTGATGCCTGACTAATTTAGTGGCGTGATATAGTGTCGTGATATAGTCACGAGATTAAGTTTCAGATTTCAAATACACTGACTCCTTGAAACTTAAGCCATAATATTTATCTATAATCGCATTCAAGACGCCTTCAGTGCGTAGCGCCGTAATTGCTTTTTTGAGAGCTTCTACTTTATCAAGATGTTTGGATTTTTTGGACAATTGTAACCACTGTTCTCTATAGCCTAAATTAAAGCTGCCTTGTAAATCGACATATTGAATAGCGCCATATTTAGCAAGCTGATAATGCAACACCGCATCGCTACCCGCAACGGCATCAAGGCGACCTGCCCGAATCATTTTTGCGGCTTGCTGGTAATGATTGAGCCTATATTTTTTAAGTGTGTCATCGGCATCAAACCTATCGCTAAGTTGAGTGCCACGGGTTTTACCAATAATCAATCCTGTTAAATCTTCGTAAGAATTGATAGTGATACCTTTTCTGGGAATAACAACAGTTTGCAGCGTGCGAATTAAAGCCACTGCCTCGATTAGATAATCGCGATCAGGGGAGCGGAAAATTATCCCGCCATCATGTGTGCCGGCTGCCAAACTTGCCCATAGTCTGCTGTAAGGTAGCAGTTTTTTGTTTATACAGATTCCCGATTTATTTTCAATGGCGGCTAAATATTCCCAGTGAACGCCGGTGGGCTGCCCGTTAGCATCTATATAACCCATGGGCGCATTGTCTATTACATGCATATTCATGCACTCACTGCCATATACGGGTAATACTCCCGCGAGTATGGTGATCAGTGTCAGCCTTTTAATAGCGGCCCGTAGTGCAGTCATATATTCCTTTGCCGGCTTTCATTCAAGGGGTCAGAGTCGTTGAAAAAACGTCTGTAATATCCGAGGTTAAAGTGATTCCTGTCTAGTTTATTAGCGCGATGTAGCCACGAGTTTAAGTTTCAAAGACTCTGACCCCTTAATCTCCTTGATCAGTAGATAATATGATTGAGTTTTTGGGCTCTTCATGTTTTCTGATGTATTCCCGTATCTCAATAGTATACACGCCACCAGCGTGTTCAAAATAGGATATTCTTGGACTTCCATTCCACGACAGTTCGGGTGTTGTTATATGCTCAGTAATCAGGTGCTCACCTTGGTAATCATATCTGGATACTTTTATATTGGGGTTTTCTTTAGACAAATAAATAAAATATATATTATCGATAGTGCAAATTATTTTGTTTAGGTGATGATATTCCTCGATGATCCTTGTCGGCATCTCATTGACTAACAAGGTTAAAGTCGTATATCTCTTGTTTCCCTTAACGAGAATACTTCTATCTATGTTTTTATTATCACAGCCTATGGGATGATAAATATTAGGATAGTTATTAATGGCATAATCTTTATTTAAGTCAATGCCAGATAATACTTTTGAAAGAAAAGTAACCTCTTCTTTTTTGGATGGTGATATAGATATGTTTTTTGTAATAAATTTTTCAAGAAATGGGGCTTGTTTTTTATTGAATAAAGACCTCAAAAAAATATCCCATAACGTGTTTGAAAATACATATCTTTCATAGCCTTTAAAGTCAACACCGTGAGGATAGAAAATATATTCTTCGCCTCCTAGATGTTTTCTTCGTCGATGTTGTTCCTGAGAAATAATATGTCCGTTTTTCTCTAATCGTAATTGATAAAATGAGACGCCTTTATCTAGTTTTTCTGTAACATCAAGGTGTAAAATATTATGTTCTTTGCTTGTTAGTTTTAAGCCAGTATTTAATATAATTTCTCTTACATTTTCATTCACATATTTTGGTCTTCTGTATCTACAGCCAGTCCCTTCATTGCAGTAATACGAAACACTATCAAATATTCCTTCTTTAAATTTAATATCCGAAACATTGCTGCTAAAACTAATTAAATCTTTGTCTGTTAGATTAATTTTGGAGCCTATATTTTTATAGTTAACATCCCCTGAAAACAGTTCATGACCAATGGTGGTCAGTCTCTCGTTAAAACTATATCCTATTGAAATAATAATAATAATCGGAATACTTACTAATTTTTTTATATTAAATAGAGAAAACACTTTATAAATAGCTAGACATATAGCGAGCATAAATATACTTGGAAGTGCCGCCATAAACAGCATATAGGCTATGGCGAATAGTATTAGTAGAAGTAGGAATATTGCTTGCATGTCAGTCCTTGATGCATAACGCCGCAGGCGAGTGATTTCAAGGGGTCAGAGTCCTTGAAATACTCTGTGGCTCTGCCCCCATAATTGCTAATCATGATAAAAAACAAAGCTATGCACACGATAGCCTCCCATTTGCTTGCATACATCTAAAAGCAGCCTCGCCCTTCCTTTCTCATATTGCATATCTATTTTATAGCGAACAGGCGAATAGATGGCATCGTCACAAGTGACGCTTGTGTGCGAATAGCTAAACTGTGGTGTTTGTTGTGAAACTAGCTTACCCAAATGCCTAAATGATGCAAAGGTTTGCTCCAGCGCTGGCTCAGTAACATCAGCCTTAGCGCGTTCAGTTAATAGTTCCAGCCAATGATGGGTATCCCAGCGAGAAAAGTCCGCTACTGCTGATGCGGCAAAAGCCACAGCCTTATCACCATAGGCGTCTTCCTGTTCAAAGGTTCGCTCTAGTTTATAAATAGCATTTAAGGTGTAGGAGTGATCATCGTTTTTATGCTTAAGTGATAAACATTCTTTATAAACCGGCAAGCTAGATCGGCGAGTATCAACATCTACAGATAATACATAAGCCTGCGCACATACCGCACGTTTGGTACGCCCTTCCAGCTCTAGCCCGCGATCTATATCTTTGCGGGCAGAGGCATGGTGGTTAAGCATGGCATGGCTATAAGCTCGGTAACGAAGTGAGTATTGACCTAATGGTCTTTCGATTAAAGACCGGGTAAAAGCCGCAATGGCTTTTTTATATTGCCCCTTGCCATAATAAACCCGGCCCTGAAGATAATAAGCAACGGCATGTCCACCTTCAGCCAATGGCGCCTCAATTGTAGCCAGCACCTCATCATAAGCCTTTTTATTGAGTAGGGTGTCGGCTTTATCCCAGGTTGAAAACCAGCGTAAATGTTGTAGTTCTGGGTTATCGGGTGATAATTTTTGAGCCTGCTGAGCTAACTCATCCATCATCTTATGGCTGCCACGCCAGCGCGGCTGGTTGCTATCTATATAACTAGACCATACCAACCACGATGCGGGGTTTAAATTTATGGCCTTAATAAAAGCCTTATCCTTTAAGGAATTTTCACCTGCAGCGCTATAGAGGTTAATTAAACCGCTGTAAGCGGCCATTAAATCAGCTTTAAGGCTAATGGCCTTTTTGTAATCGGCAATCGCCAGTGCATGGTACGCATGCATATTGGCAAACTGCTCTTCTGTTGTATCCTTTGACCATTTACTGCCACGTTCTTCATAACTACGCTCAAGGTAAAATTGTGCGCTCAATAAATAGCTATAGGGTGAGTCGGGGTAGCGAGTAACTAACTGCTGGTAATGCGGTGCATCTTCCTTGCGCTGCAAAGTGATGGCAGCCATGGCATGAGAGAATTCTTCTTCAGTAATTTCACCCGCTTCCAATAATTGATACTGCGCATCAACATACTGATGCAAGGCTTGGTACTTGCCAGCCACTAATAAACGATGGCCTGTTAAGTAGCGCTCAAGCTTGTCATTGAATATCTTGTCGTAATCAATGGTCGGTTTTGTTTTATAGGCTACTGGCGTGGCTGATTCAACAGGCTCTACGGCAAGAACACGAAAATAAAAAGCGGCCGCAGCCGCTGATATTAACAATAGTAATAAGGTGAAGGTTCTGCTCATTTTTTGTAATGTATCCGTTTTTATTATTATGCACTGATGGGGTGTAGAATTTTTTTCAGGCTTCTATTTCAATGTTCAGGGTTAAGCTTCAAGGGGTCAGAGTTGTTGAAAACTCGTATGCGATAAATTCGCTAAGAACGATATTCATCTAGTTTACGGGCATAACTTAAATTTCAAGGACTCTTACCCCTTGATCCGTCGAAGCATGGGATTAGCTTCAATGTCTCTGACTCCTGATCCTTTAAGAGGGTTGTATGAAAAATAATCGTTACGCCCCCTTTTTCGATTCAAAGACTCTGACCCCTTGGTTTCTAATGTTTTGGCTGTAATTAATTTTATGATCTTGTTATATGTTTTCTCGCTCCGCTAATATTTTTAGCATCTGGTAACCTTCGACAGTTAACCCCTTATCAAAAAAACCTTCTTGCTCAAGATCTTCGATATATCCTCTTGGAAAGTGGTCTGCAAGCGAATTAAATTTTTCTATCACATTCGAATGTGAAGAATGAAGGATTTTTGAAATTCCAACCTTTCTCAAAACATTGGAGCGAGTGAAATCTATCAAACCACTATGCAAATCAATGTCTAACTTTGAAGATCGTTTTTTCGCCATTCGTTCAATGAATAGACGCTTATTCATTTTACTAAGTTCTTTTTGCGCTTCTGCTAGTTCGTCTTCTTTTTCTCTTAGCTCACTTGTTATCTGTGTTTTTTCTTCTTGCTGCAAATTTGATGTTTCAATGAGCTGTTCAATTATCTTATTTCGTTCTTGAACTACTTTAGACATTTCACTTTTTTCAGATTCTATCTTCTTTTTCGTTTTCTCCACATTGTCATCGGGATTGCGGTTGTGGTTTTGTAAAGAGTCACGCATGGATGTGTAACCTTCATCAAGGTTCCTTAATTTTTCACCAAAACCACTCTCAATTTTCACGAGAAGCTGAGCAATATCTTTTGTGAAGTTGTAGGTGTTGTCATAGAAAGTATTACTTGTCTCAGTAGCTTTGAAATAAAATAAAGCAGCTAGAGCAACTGAAAACAAAGCCAATAAAAGTGAAAGCAATGTTGGGAAGTCGACAGTTAGCTCTATTGGTGTTAAGTAAATTTTATACGAAACTACACCTACGATAGTCAATGTTGATATAGCTTTAACCCACTCCCAAAGTCTATTGTTTATTATCTTTATGTCATCTTCCAATGTCGATTGCTCCATTTTGTCTATAACAGTTTGTTATTGAATATGGCTAGATTTTAAGGGGTCAGTGTAGTTGAAGGCCCCTGTGTGATATATGGGATCAGAATTATGCCTCTAGTTTCTTAAGGCGATGTAGCCACGAACTTAAGCCTCAAAGACTCTGACCCTTTTATCTACTTTGATCTAACACCTGCAGTTAAGGCGGGGGGCGCAGGAGGGCGAATTTGGCTGCGCTTGTTATATTTATGACACACTTAATGCGTCATTGATTGTTGTCAATATGCCATCTAGCGGCATAGCATAATATGGCCCTTCGAATTTGCTACCTTTGAAATGTCTTAAACAGCCATTGTCATATTGAAGGTAATCAATGCCTATTATTTCTTGGCCGCCAGATTCTATTAATGACTTTAACTTTTCTAAATTGGCTTGATCGTAATCGTAACTCATTACAAAGCCTTGTTCTGTTGGGATTTTAATGCTCATAATTTCTCCGATAGATATAGCGACTCAATAAGCGGCTGTAAAACTGTCCGCTTTCTTGACTTGCTAGAAGAATGTTGACAATGTGATTATACATCACGGGAAATGCTTTCAAGTGATGTCACTCTCGACATTAATACTTTGAGATCTGCGCCCGGATAATCATCCATTTCACTTTGTATAAAGTTTATTAAATCAGGTATATCCGCGTCACTTTTCACAAATATATACTTAATGTCTTTAGGTAAAAATTTTAATAAGCTGTAGGCTCTCGTTTTTTCATTCTCTTCTTTTAGCTTATCTGAATCATCGTATTCCCATTTCTTCATATATTCAGCAATACCTGGGTCTTTTGGTACATATCTCCATTCCGACTCTTGATAAAAAACTTTTTTTACAGGCTCTCCATCTACGACCATTGTACCTTCAATAGGCTTAGTGTGTGCTAGCAAGTAACGCATAGTAATTTTTGCCAGTTGTTGATTAGATATACTGTCTTCACTCACATTGCTAAGTTTGTTTGCGTGCTGATTGAGTTCATTAAAGGAACCTGAAACATTGTTTCCTGGCGAAACATATAATATAGGGTTTAAACCATTTGACTCCGCCCATTCTTTGGTCATTCCAAGGCCAAAATCCCCATAGAAACCAACATGCTCCTGTATTCTAGATAGCGGAATATCACAAAAACACACAATTGGGTAGGCAATGTACTCGTGGCCTGCTTCAGCCATCCATCCGATGTCTTCCAAGCAAAACCTTGGCCAGAAACCATTTTGTAGTACAAGCTTGAGAGTATCTCTGCTTTTCGTGAAATGAAATAGAGTATGAGACTTCGGCTTCATGTTTTTCCTTTTAACAGCTTATTATTGGCCTTAGTCAGATCCAAATATTAAGAATAAATATAAACAAAGAGTATGTATCTACACATTTACCACCAAATATAACCACACCTATACATCTATATCTGGCCATACATATCGTCACCACCCATTAGCATTAACGCTTAATGGGCTTTTTTATATTATCACCACAGTAATCAGCGGTGATATAAATTCTCTGCGCCTAAACAAAACGCCATAACTAACTAGGGGGAATCAAACAAAAGAAGGGAGTAATAATAGCTGCGGTGTATTGCACTGCATTAAAAATCCCTTTAATGATTATTCGTCCTAACGCGTTTTTTTAGCGATGGACGATTGTTATATAAGCTGCACAAAAAAGCCACCTCTTTGGCGGGGTAATCCATAAATATTGATTCATGCGTTGTATGTGCACTGCCCTGCTCTGTTTAATGCCTGTTTTTTACGGACGTATTTAGCTATAGATACCGGCTCAAGCCCCACAACTGTCCGGAATAAAAATCACCAACATACCTTT
>TARA_R110000868_G_scaffold318028_1_pt1 | contig 53005 bp, 69 predicted proteins | sample TARA_R110000868 | Tara Oceans TARA_R110000868 (sample SAMEA4397489) | marine metagenome | biome: Polar Biome; feature: [SRF] surface water layer (ENVO:00010504); material: water (ENVO:00002006), including particulate matter (ENVO:01000060) such as... | depth 5 m | reverse complement strand
TGGCCGTACTGTCGGCGCCGGTGTGGTTGCGAAAATTAACGATTAAGTGAATGTAGATATAGGCCGGAGAAAATTCTGGCCTTAACTGGAAAATATTATGGCTACAGCAGCAAAAAAAAGCAGTGTTAAGGATCAAAAGATTCGCATTAGTTTAAAAGCGTTTGATCATAAGTTAATTGATCAATCAACTAGTGAAATCGTTGAAACCGCTAAACGTACTGGCGCGCAAGTTCGTGGGCCGATTCCTTTGCCAACGCGCAAAGAACGTTTTACCGTTTTAATCTCACCGCATGTGAACAAAGATGCGCGTGATCAATATGAAATTCGCACACACAAACGTATGGTTGATATCGAGAAGCCAACGGAAAAGACAGTCGACGCGCTAATGAAATTAGATTTAGCGGCTGGTGTTGATGTGCAAATTAGCTTGAACTAGGAAGAAGAAGATGAGTATCGGATTAATCGGTCGAAAAATTGGTATGACAAGGGTGTTCGAAGAATCAGGAAAAGCAAATCCTGTGACTGTTATCGAAATAGAACCTAATCGTATCACGCAAATGAAAACAGAAGATAACGATGGTTATCGTTCTGTACAAGTTACCACAGGTTCACGTCGTGCTTCGCGCGTTACGAAACCGATGGCAGGTCATTTTGCTAAAGCAAAAACTGAAGCAGGTCGCATTGTGCGTGAGTTTCGTTTAGCCGACGGCGAAGGTGAAGATTTGCAAATCGGTGGCGAAATCAAACTTGAGATGTTTGAAGTGGGCACCATGGTTGACGTTACTGCTGAGCAAAGCAAAGGTAAAGGCTTCCAAGGTGGTGTGAAACGTCATAACTTCCAAATGCAAGATGCCACTCACGGTAACTCAGTTTCTCACCGTGCATTAGGCTCGACAGGCCAATGTCAAACACCTGGTCGTGTATTTAAAGGTAAAAAAATGGCTGGCCAAATGGGTGCAGTACGTAGAACCTCACAAAATATGCTAGTTATTCGTGTTGATGCTGAGCGTAATTTATTATTAGTCAAAGGCGGTGTGCCCGGTGCTCCTGGTGGCAACGTTGTTGTTAAAGCAGCAGTGAAGAAGACGGGAGGTAAAGCGTAATGGAATTAAAATTAACAAAAACTGATGACGCAAAAGCAGGTAAAATTGAGGTTTCAGCTGAAAACTTTGATCGCCCGTTTAATGAGTCATTAGTTCATCAGGTAGTTGTTGCTTATCAAGCCGGTGCCCGTGCGGGTACTCGCAAGCAAAAAACACGATCTGAAGTGAGCGGTGGTGGTGCCAAACCATTTAAACAAAAGGGTACTGGCCGTGCTCGTGCAGGTACGACTCGTGGTCCTATCTGGCGTACCGGTGGTGTGACTTTTGCAGCACGTCCACAAGATCACTCACAAAAAGTAAATAGAAAAATGTATCGTGGTGCTATCCGTGCCATTTTATCTGAGTTAGTTCGTCAAGAACGTTTAATTGCGGTTGAGAGTTTCAGCATTGCTGAACCTAAAACCAAAGCCTTGATTGAGAAGATGAAGAGCTTAGGTGCGAATGATGCATTGATTGTTACGGCTGAAGTTGATGAGAACTTATATCTTTCTTCACGTAACTTAAGAAATGTTGATGCTTGCGATGTCATTTCAATCGACCCTGTAAGCTTAGTGGGTTACGACAAAATTGTGATGACAGTTCCTGCGATCAAGAAAATCGAGGAGATGTTAGGATGAATACAGCAAGAAATGTTCGTTTAGCTAACGTATTGCTAGCACCACATGTATCAGAGAAAAGCTCGATGGTTGCTGATAAAGCACGTCAGTTTGTATTTAAAGTAGCAAAAGATGCTAACAAACACGATGTGAAAGCCGCCGTAGAAAAAATGTTTAGCGTTGAAGTAACTAATGTAAATATTAGTAATGTCAAAGGTAAAACGCGTGTCTTCCGCCAGAAACAAGGTAAGCGTAGCGACTGGAAAAAAGCCTACGTGAGCTTGAAAGAAGGCCACGAAATTGATTTTGTAGGTAAGGAGTAAGCGATGGCAGTGGTAAAATCAAAACCAACCTCAGCAGGTCGCCGCTTTTTAGTTAAAGTAGTGAATCCTGATTTACATAAAGGCGCACCATACGCCCCTTTATTAGAGACAAAAAAGAAAAGTGGTGGTCGTAACAACAATGGTCGCATTACAACGCGTCATATTGGTGGTGGTCACAAGCAACATTATCGTAAAATAGATTTCAAACGCGATAAAGATGGCATTGAAGCAAAAGTTGAGCGTTTAGAGTATGACCCTAATCGTACTGCCAACATTGCCCTAATTTTATATAAAGATGGTGAGCGTCGTTATATTTTGGCACCTAAAAGCATTAAAGCCGGTGACCAAATTATTTCTGGCGAAGAAGCGCCGATTAAAGCAGGTAATACACTTCCACTGCGTAATATTCCTGTCGGTACCACGATTCATGCTATTGAATTGAAGCAAGGTAAAGGTGCGCAAATGGCACGTAGTGCCGGCGCTTCTGCACAATTGCTTGCACGTGACGGTGGTTATGTAACCTTACGTTTACGTTCTGGTGAAATGCGCAAAGTATTGGATCGTTGTCGCGCCACTATTGGTGAAGTCGGTAACTCAGAACATGCATTACGTTCATTGGGTAAAGCCGGTGCTTCACGCTGGCGTGGTGTTCGTCCTACAGTTCGTGGTTCTGCAATGAACCCGGTTGATCACCCACATGGTGGTGGTGAAGGTCGTACTCGTGGTCGTCATCCTGTGACGCCTTGGGGTGTGCCAACTAAAGGTAAGAAAACGCGTCATAACAAACGCACTACACAATTTATTGTTCGCCGTCGTAAGACGGGTAAAGCAGCATAGAGGTTTAAGTTATGCCAAGATCATTGAAGAAAGGTCCTTTTGTTGATTTGTCGCTGATGAAGAAAGTTGAAGCGGCAGTAGAAAAAGGTGATAAAAAACCCATTAAAACATGGTCGCGTCGCTCGATGGTGACACCGGATATGTTGGGTTTAACCATTGCTGTGCATAATGGTCGTCAGTTTATTCCTGCGTTCATCACAGAGCAAATGGTCGGTCATAAATTAGGTGAATTTGCCATTACGCGTACTTTTCGTATGCATGCTGGTGACCGCAAATCGAAGAAATAGAGGTTTAAGTAATGGAAGTTGCAGCTAAATTATCAGGCGCACAAATGTCAGCACAAAAATGCCGCTTAGTGGTCGACCAAATTCGTGGTTTACCCGTAGCAAAAGCATTGGAAGTATTGACATACAGCCCAAAGAAAGCCGCTCGCGTGGTAAAGAAAGTATTGGAATCAGCGATTGCAAATGCTGAGCACAACAACGGTGCAGATATCGATGAATTGAAAGTGTCTTCAATTTATGTCGACGAAGGTCGCACATTAAAACGTTGGAACGCTCGTGCCAAAGGTCGTGTCGGTCATATTTTAAAACGTTCATGTCACATCACTGTGAAAGTGGCAGATAAGTAGGAATAAATTATGGGTCAAAAAGTTAATCCAACGGGTATTCGCTTAGGGATTGTTAAAGATTGGAATTCTAAGTGGTATGCGTCACCTAAAAAATACGCTGCAACTTTGTGTTCAGATATAGATGTCCGTACTTTCTTGAGAAAGAAATTAGCAGCAGCGGCCGTGAGCCAAATTAGTATTGAGCGTCCTGCGCAAAATGCTAAAATCACGATTCACTCTGCGCGTCCAGGTGTCATCATCGGCAAGAAAGGTGGTGATATTGATGTCTTGAAAAAATTAGTTAGTCAAATGATGGGTGTGCCTGCGCATATTGCGATTGAAGAGATTCGTCGCCCTGAATTAGATTCAACATTGGTTGCTGAAAGTGTTGCTCAGCAATTAGAGAAACGTGTTATGTTTCGTCGCGCGATGAAGCGTGCAGTGCAAGGCGCATTACGTGCCGGTGCTAAAGGTATTCGTATACAAGTGGGTGGTCGTTTAGGTGGTGCAGAGATAGCACGTACTGAATGGTATCGTGAAGGCCGTGTGCCATTGCATACATTCCGTGCTGATATTGATTACGGCACAGCCGAGGCGTTAACGACTTACGGTATTATTGGTATTAAAGTTTGGATCTTTAAAGGTGAAGTATTGAAAGCTAAAGGCCCTGAGCAAAAAGCTGCAATCATCATTGATGAAGAAGACAAACCAGCGAAACCAGCAGCAAAAAAACCTGCTAAACGTAAGCCAGCTAAAAAAGCTGATGTTGACAACGCTGAGAAAAAAGCAACTGTTGTGAAAAAGAAAGCAACAGTAAAAAAAGCAGCACCTAAAAAAGCTGATGAAGTAAAAGCTGATGAAGCGGTAGTAACGCCTAAAACAGCCGAACCTAAGAATGATGAAGCTGCAGATGATTCTGCCGCGAGTGAATAAAGAGGAATAGAACAATGTTACAACCAAAGCGAACAAAGTTTCGTAAGATGATGAAAGGTCGTAACCGTGGTTTAGCTAACCGTGGTAGCCAAGTGAGTTTTGGTGAGTTCGGTTTGAAATCAGTTGGTCGTGGTCGTATTACTTCACGTCAAATTGAAGCCGCTCGTCGCGCAATGACACGTCATGTGAAACGTGGTGGTAAGATTTGGATTCGCCTGTTTCCTGACAAACCGATTACTAAAAAACCTTTGGAAGTTAGACAAGGTAAAGGTAAAGGTGCTGTAGAATATTGGGTTGACTTGGTTAAGCCGGGTCGCATGATGTTTGAGATAGCAGGTGTGCCTGAAGAGTTAGCGCGTGAAGCTTTTGCTTTGGCCGCAGCTAAATTGCCACTGAAAACTAAATTTGAAAAACGTACGGTGATGTAATGAGTAAAGACAGCAAACAAAACTTTCGCGATCTAGATGTCGCTGGTTTAGAAAAAGAATTGTTGGAATTATCTGAAGAGCAATTCAAAATGCGCATGCAAAAAGGGACAGGCCAATTGGCTCGTTCGCATCGTATTAAAGAGGTGCGTAAAGATATTGCGCGTGTGAAAACCATTATTAATGAGAAGAAAGCTAGCGCTTGAGGATTTGAAACATGAGTGAAGCAGCAAAAACTATTGTACGTACAGAAATGGGTGAAGTGGTTAGCGACAAGATGGATAAAACTATTGTTGTTAAAGTTGAACGCCGCCAGCCACATAAGCTGTATAAGAAGTTTGTGAAACAAAGTAAGAAATATCACGTTCATGATGAGAAAAATGAATGTAAAACGGGTGATACGGTGCGCATTCGTGAAGGACGCCCAATGGCTAAGACGAAAAGCTGGATATTGGATGCAGTGCTCACAAAGGCTGACTAATTTTGCTTCTTATTTAGGAAGTTAACAGTTATAATTAGCGCCCATTTGTGTGGCGTAGAACAAAAAATGAACGTTGGAGTTCGAAAATGATACAAGTCGAGACTAGATTAGAGGTTGCTGATAACAGTGGTGCTCAATCAGTGCAATGCATTAAAGTATTGGGTGGTTCAAAGCGTCGCTATGCTTATGTAGGTGACGTGATCAAGGTTAGTATTAAAGAAGCCAAGCCACGCGGTAAAGTGAAAAAAGGTGAAGTGAAGAAAGCCGTAGTCGTACGTACCAGACAAGGTGTGCGCCGTCCGGATGGCTCAAAAATTAAATTTGATACCAACGCAGTTGTGTTGTTAACGGATGCTGATCAACCGATTGGTACACGTATCTTCGGGCCCGTAACACGTGAGTTACGTGAGAAAAACCAAATGAAAATTATTTCGTTGGCGCCAGAAGTTTTATAAAGATTAGATGAAAAGTTAAGAAGCTATTTTGGAGTATAAAAGTGGCGAGTAAGATTAAAAAAGATGACCAAATTATCGTAACAACCGGTAAAGACAAGGGTCGACAAGGCACTGTGACGAAAGTTGTCGTGAATAGCAAAGGCCGTAAGCGTATTTTTGTTGAGGGTATTAACATGATTAAAAAACATGTGCGTCCTAATCCACAGCAAAACCAACCAGGCGGTATTGTCGAGCAAGAAGCAGCATTGGAAATATCTAATGTCGCAATTTTTAACCCTAGCACGAAAAAAGCTGATCGTGTGGGCTTTAAAAGCTTAGAAGATGGTACGAAAGTTCGTATTTTCCGTTCTTCTGGCGAACAAATTGACGTGTAATTTAGTAGGCACTGGAGTTAAGAGAAAATGGCAAGATTGAAAGAAAAATATGACGCTGAAATTGCAGCAAGCTTGAAAGAAAAGCTGGGCATGTCCAGTATTATGGCAGTGCCACGCATCACTAAGATCACTTTGAATATGGGTGTTGGTGAATCAATTACAGATAAAAAAGCAATTGAAATGGCTTGTGGCGACATGGAGAAAATCTCTGGTCAAAAACCACTCGTGACTAAAGCGCGCAAATCTATCGCCGGCTTTAAAGTCCGTGAAGATTGGCCTATCGGTTGTAAAGTGACATTGCGTGGTAAGCGTATGTATGAAATGCTCGATCGTTTGGTTACGATTGCTATCCCACGTATTCGAGATTTTCGTGGTTTGAATCCAAAATCATTTGATGGTCGCGGTAACTACAGTATGGGTATTAAAGAGCAAATCGTATTTCCTGAAATTCAATACGATAAAATTGATAAAATTCGTGGTATGGATATTACTATCACTACTACAGCGAAAACTGATGATGATGCTCGCGCATTGTTAGGTGAGTTTGGTTTTCCTCTGAAAAAAGATACGAAAAAGGCAGCATAAATTATGGCAAAGAAAGCAATGGTGGAACGAGAGTTAAAACGTGCGCGCACAGTGAAAAAATACGCTGATAAACGCACAAAATTGAAAGCAATTATCGCTGATATTAATTCAACTGATGATGAGCGCTGGGATGCGCAAATTCAATTTCAAGGTTTACCTCGTAATTCATCTCCCGTACGTGCTCGTTCACGTTGTCATATAACGGGTCGTCCTCGTGGTGTTTATCGCAAGTTTGGTTTAGCGCGTAATAAATTACGTGAGCATGCCATGGCGGGTGATATTCCCGGTTTAGTTAAAGCAAGTTGGTAGGAAATATAATATGAGTATGCAAGACCCAATCGCCGATATGTTTACCCGCATCCGTAATGCAGGTTTTCGTACAAAAAAAACAGTAACAATGCCTTCTTCAACGAAGAAAGTAGCGATTGCTGAAGTGTTGAAACAAGAAGGTTTCATCGTAAGTTATGGTGTGGAAGGCGATAAAAAGCCTGAGTTAACCATTGATTTAAAATATTTTGAAGGTAAACCAGCGATCGAAAAGATCAAGCGAGCAAGTCGTCCTGGGTTACGTATATATAAAGGTTGTGATGACTTACCTAAAGTAACAGGTGGGCTTGGTGTCGCAATTATTTCAACCTCTAAAGGTATGATGACTGACCGTGCTGCTCGTGAGCAGAAGCTCGGTGGCGAAGTTATTGCCGAAGTATTATAAGGAACGAGAATAATGTCACGAGTTGCAAATAATCCCATTTCGGTTCCTGCTGGTGTCGAAGTAACCATGTCCGGTTGCGACCTTAAAGTAAAAGGTAGCAAAGGCACGTTGGAACACACATTGCCAGAAGCTGTGAAAATGAAACAAGAAGAGAACACAATTACTTTCGAATATAATTTCGATAATAAGCCTGTTCGTGCATTAGCGGGTACGACTCGTGCCTTAGTTAATAATATGATTGTTGGAGTTAGTGAAGGTTTCGAAAAGAAATTAACGTTAATCGGTGTCGGTTATCGTGCTCAAGCACAAGGTAAAAAATTGAATTTAACCCTTGGTTTTTCTCACCCGATTGATTTTGTTGTGCCCGAAGGTGTTACTATTGAAACACCTAGTCAGACTGAAATCATTGTGAAAGGTGCAGATAAACAAATGGTTGGCCAAGTCGCAGCGAATATTCGTGAGTTCCGTCCGCCCGAACCTTACAAAGGTAAAGGTGTGCGTTATTCTGATGAGCATGTTGCACGCAAAGAAGCTAAGAAAAAGTAGGATTTATTTATGGCTAGTATTAAAGATAAAGCTCGTCACCGTCGTACGGTTAAGTCACGCGCTAAAATGAAAGAGTTGGAAGCAACACGTTTGTGTGTGCACCGCACGCCTCGTCACATCTATGCGCAAGTGATTGCTGCTAGTGGTGATAAGGTGTTGGCAAGCGCTTCAACGCTTGATAAAGACATTCGCACATCATTGAAAAATGGTGGTAACGTATCCGCAGCTGAAACAGTGGGTAAAGCCGTTGCCGAACGTGCAAAAAAAGCCGGTGTAACAGCAGTTGCATTCGATCGTTCAGGTTTTCGTTTTCATGGTCGCGTTAAAGCATTAGCTGATGCTGCACGTGAAGCTGGATTACAGTTTTAAGGGTATAGAATATGGCAGGTTATGAACAATCATCCGATAAAGGTGATGGCTTACAAGAAAAATTAGTTGCGGTTGACCGTAACTCCAAAGTTGTAAAAGGTGGTCGTATCTTTAGCTTTGCAGCAACCGTCGTGGTTGGTGATGGTAAAGGTAAAATCGGTTTTGCACGTTGCAAATCACGCGAAGTACCCGTTGCTATTCAAAAGGCGATGGAAAAAGCACGTCGCAGTATGGTGCAAGTGAATTTAAACGGCGACACTATTTACAATGAGATGAGAGGCCGCCACGGCGCGTCAAAAGTATTCATGAAGCCTGCATCTAGTGGTACCGGTATTATTGCTGGTGGTGCGATGCGAGCAGTGTTCGATGTGATTGGTGTGAAAGACGTATTAGCGAAATCAAATGGTTCCACTACGCCGGGTAATGTTGTGCGTGCGACCATTAATGCTTTATTAAACATGCGTTCACCTGAAGATATCGCTCGTAAGCGTGGCAAAACTGTTAAAGAGATTATGGAATAAAAAACATGTCAGCAAATAAATTAAAATTAACCTTAGTGAAAAGCACTAACAAGCGTACAGAAAAGCATAAGGCTAGTGTTCGTGGTTTGGGATTGCGCGGTATGCACAGCAGTGTAGAGATCGACCCAACACCAGAAAACATGGGCATGGTCAATAAAGTACGTTACTTATTAAAAGTTGAGGAAGCATAATGCGTTTAAATACTTTATCTCCAGCTGCGGGTGCAAAGCACTCAGCTAAGCGTGTGGGTCGTGGTGGCGGTTCAGGTTTAGGTAAAACCTGTGGTCGTGGTCACAAAGGTCAGCATTCACGTTCAGGTGGTTACCACAAAGTTGGTTTTGAAGGCGGTCAAATGCCTTTGCAACGTCGTGTGCCAAAACTGGGTTTTACTTCACGTAAATCATTAGTGCGTGATGAAGTGCGTTTGCACGAATTAGAAAACGTTGAGGGTGACATTACACTAGCAAGCTTAAAAGCCGCTAATGTGATCGCAAACAACATTAAATTTGTTAAAGTTATTGCTTCAGGCGAAATTAAGAAAGCAGTCACGATCAAAGGATTAAAAGTCACTAAAGGTGCGAAAGTGGCGATTGAAGCTGCTGGCGGCAAGGTGGAAGACTAATGGCGAAAAACTTAAGCCAGGGTGGGTTGAGTGAATTACGTAGCCGTTTATTGTTTGTACTGCTTGGGCTTGTTGTCTATCGCTTGGGTTCTTATATCCCAGTGCCGGGTTTAGATCCTAACCAGTTACAGCATTTGTTTAACGGCCAGGGTGGCGGCTTGTTGAATATGTTCAACTTGTTCTCGGGTGGCGCCTTAGGTCGCTTGAGTATTTTTGCCCTGGGTGTTATGCCCTATATTTCTGCTTCGATTGTGATGCAGTTGCTAACTGCGGTGATGCCGAAGTTAGAACAGTTAAAGAAAGAAGGCGAATCAGGACGTCGCAAGATTAATCAGTACACGCGTTACTTTACGCTGTTTTTAGCAGCAGTACAGGCATTTGGTATGACGCGTTTATTAGCTAGCCAAGGTGTATCCTTGAGCAGCGGACTTTCGTTTTATGTGATTGCAGTGGTTACGCTTACAACGGGAACAATGTTTCTGATGTGGGTGGGTGAGCAAATGACAGAGCGCGGTGTGGGTAATGGTATTTCACTTATTATCTTCTCCGGTATTGTGTCAGGTATGCCAGGTGCGATGGGGCAATTATTTAGCCAGGCGCACAATGGTGAAATGTCTGTCATTTCATTGCTATTGATCATAGCAGTGGTGTTGGGTGTGACAGCATTTGTGGTATTTGTAGAGCGTGCGCAACGCCGGATAACGGTGAATTATGCGCAGCGTCAACAAGGCCGTAAAATGTATGCCGCACAGCAAAGCCATCTGCCATTCAAGTTAAACATGTCGGGGGTTATCCCACCGATTTTTGCAACCAGTATTATTTTATTCGTTGCAACATTGTTTAGTTGGTTTGGTAAAAATATACCATGGGCTAGCGATATTAGTTTAGCGTTAACACGTGGACACCCCATTTATATTTTGTTGTATGCGGGTTTGATTTTGTTTTTTGCCTTTTTCTATACGGCATTAACATTCAATCCTAAAGATACAGCAGATAATTTAAAGAAATCAGGTGCTTTTGTACCCGGTATTCGCCCAGGGATTCAGACGGCGCAGTACATCGATAAAGTGATGACGCGTTTAACTTTTTCTGGTGCGATTTACCTAGCAATGGTGGCATTAATGCCTGAATTTTTAAACTTAGTCTGGAATGTGCCTTACTACTTCGGTGGTACATCACTATTAATCGTAGTGGTGGTTTTGATGGACTTCATCAGCCAAGTGCAATCGCACTTAATGTCTCACCAATATGAGTCATTGATGAAAAAATCGAATATGAAAGCTGGCTCATTCTTCGGCGGCGGAATGTTTTAGAGGATAAAAGATATGAAAGTGGCCCCATCAGTAAAAAGAATTTGTCGAAATTGCAAAATTATTAAACGTAAGGGCGTTGTGCGCGTGATTTGTAAAGAGAAGCGTCACAAGCAACGTCAAGGCTAGTCAATTATGGCTTAATTAGCTTGATTTTTGACTAACTTAACGGTATCCTAGCGAACCTTTTAGGTGGCGCTAAGAGCCTATAAAAATCAAAGACTTAGGAGAAAAATATGGCTCGTATTGCGGGTGTGAACATCCCTGACCAAAAACATGCGGTAATTGCCTTAACGTCAATTTACGGTGTGGGTCGTACTAGTGCTACAAAGATTTGTAAAGCGGCTGGTGTCAAGACAAGCACAAAAGTGCGTGATTTGAGTGAACCAGAATTAGAAACCATCCGTGGTGAAGTGGCTAAGTACACTGTGGAAGGTGATTTGCGACGTGAAGTGCAAATCAACATCAAACGCTTAATTGATTTAGGCTGTTATCGTGGCATGCGCCATCGTCGTGGTTTACCTGTACGTGGCCAACGTACGAAAACGAATGCACGCACACGTAAAGGCCCACTAAAACCGATTAAGAAATAGGATTAATTAAAATGGCGAAACCAAATACAAAGCATAAAGCTACAACGGGCAAAAAGAAAGCCAAGAAAACCGTGATGCATGGTAAGGCATTTATTAATGCTAGCTTTAATAATACGATTATTACCATTGCCGATCGTAACGGTAATAGTTTAGGGCAAGCATCATCAGGTGCTGCTGGGTTTAGTGGTTCACGTAAACATACGCCTTTTGCTGCGCAAGTTGCTGCTGAAAATGCTGCACGTATGGCAAAAGATAATTTCAACATGGAAATTGTTGATGTTGAAGTGAAAGGTCCTGGCCCTGGTCGTGAATCAGCGGTTCGTTCTTTCAATGGCGTTGGTTTGAAGGTTGCAAGCATCACTGATACAACACCAATTCCTCATAATGGCTGTCGTCCTCCAAAACGACGTCGAGTTTAAATTCACGGAGCAACAATAATATGGCTAAATATACTGGCCCAACATGTAAATTATCACGTCGCGAAGGTACAGACCTTTACCTGAAAAGTGGTGTACGTGAACTCAGTTCAAAATGTAAAGCTGATACAATCCCAGGCATGCATGGCGCACGTCGTGGTCGTTTATCAGATTACGGTATGCAGTTGCGCGAAAAGCAAAAAATCCGTCGTTTATATGGCGTGTTAGAAAAGCAATTCCGTAATTACTACAAAAAAGCCGCGAAAACTAAAGGTTCGACCGGTGAAAATTTATTGAAATTGTTAGAAGGCCGTTTAGATAACGTGGTGTATCGCATGGGCTTTGGTTCAACACGTGCAGAGTCACGTCAATTGGTTAACCATAAGTCGATTAAAGTGAATGACCAAATCCTTAATATTGCTTCTTATCAGGTTAGCCCTGGTGATGTGATTGAAATTCGTTCGAAAGCGAAAACGCAAGCACGCATTCAAGCGTCACTTGAGCTTTCTCAACAGCGTGCTGATTCTGCATGGATTGATATCGATGCGAAAAATATGAAAGGCACTTATAAGGCGGTTCCAGAACGTTCTGAATTGCCAGCTGAAATTAATGAACAACTAGTTGTAGAGTTATACTCTAAGTAGTATGACGTTGATAACCAACGCGGAGAAACTGCATGTCAAGTCCTATGTTAACGCCTCGTTCAATTAACGTAGAAAAATTATCTAGTACACGTTACAAAATCGTACTAGAACCTTTCGAGCGTGGCTATGGTCACACGTTAGGTAATACGCTACGTCGTATTTTATTGTCTTCAATGGTCGGTTGTGCCGTTATTGAAGCGCAAATTGAAGGTGTATTACATGAATACAGTACTATTGAAGGCGTACAAGAAGATGTGATTGATATCTTATTGAACCTTAAAGGCATTGCATTCCAAATGGATGAAGAGCGAGACCAAGTCAGCTTGAATTTAATTAAATCAGGTGCTGGTCCTATCACTGCTGGTGATATCGCGCTTGATCATGGTATTACTGTTGTTAATCCTGAGCATGTGATTGCTCACATCACAGGTGATATCCAATTCAACATGACATTAACTGTTGCTAAAGGTCGCGGTTACCAAACTGTCGACATGCGTCGTCACCCAGACGAAGAAAAAGCAATTGGTTCATTGCAGTTAGATTCTGCATTTAGCCCAGTACGTAAAGTGTCATACGAAGTTGAAAATGCACGTGTTGAACAACGTACAGACCTCGATAAATTGATTCTAGATGTCGAAACTGATGGTACTATCGATCCTGAAGAAGCGATTCGTCGTGCAGCCACTATTTTACAACTGCAATTACAAGCGTTTGTCGACTTGGAAAGCCCTGAATTACAGCAAGTGCATGAAGTACAAAGCGATATCGATCCTATGTTCTTGCAGCCTGTTGATGATTTAGAGTTAACCGTTCGTTCAGCAAATTGCTTGAAAGCAGAAAATATTTACTTTATTGGTGATTTAGTTCAACGTATGGAAGTTGAATTATTGAAAACACCTAACTTAGGTAAAAAATCACTTAACGAAATCAAAGATGTACTCGCAGGTCGCGGTTTATCACTAGGCATGCGCTTAGAAAATTGGCCACCCGCTAGTTTAGAAGAAACAGTATAAAAATATACTGCATAAGAATATATAGGAAGAAACATGCGTCATCGTAAATCAGGTCGTCAATTAAATCGTAACAGCTCACATCGTGCTGCTATGTTCCGCAACATGTCTGTGTCATTGATTGAGCACGAGCAAATCAAAACGACATTGCCTAAAGCGAAAGAATTACGTCGCGTCATTGAGCCATTAATCACATTGGCCAAAACGGATAGCGTTCATCACCGTCGCACAGCATTCAGCCGTTTACGCAGTGATGCTGCTGTTGGTAAATTGTTTAAAGACCTAGGTATCCGTTTTTCAGGTCGTCCAGGCGGCTATGTGCGTGTACTTAAAGCCGGTTTTCGTACGGATGATAATGCGCCAATGGCCATCATCGAATTTGTCGAGCGTCCAGACGCTGCATAAGCAGATTCTTCTTGAAATAGAAAAAAAGCCGAGCGAATGCTCGGTTTTTTTTTGCTGGCTTTTAATTATCTAAGCTTTAGCAAATCAAAGTACGATAGTCAATGTATGTAGAGCATCCTGGAGCTAACTTCAGCTGCTATAAAGATTGACGGATTAAGCCATTTATTTCTGTTTCATTTAAATACATAGGCTCAGCGTTACCAATTGGTTTAATTGGGTCAAAACAGATCAGCGAAATTAGATGCTCTCGTGCTGTTGCTAATATCGCTTCACGTCGGTGTGGATTATCATCAACAAATAAAAAGCGATAGTGTAGTGCTGCTATTTTAAGTGGCAAATGTTTAATAATATGTTCATATAATAATTTTCCTTTTGCTACATATCGTTCACAAGACAATTTTTCTATGCCTTGGATATGGAAGTGATGGGTAGTTTCATGGTTAAGTTGGGCTATGGGAAAATTTGTAGTGAAGTAAGGCCGAGCCAATTTTCCTCATGGTGTAATCAACTCTAGATAATGATTTATAAAATAGTACAACTGCTCGGTGGTTTATGTACGTAAACATTCGGTTGAGTGAGATTTATAGTTAATGCTTCTAACGCATCACGAACAATTTTAATAAAAGTATATTGACGTATCGGTTGAGCAGTTTCATCGTCACTGTTGCAAGGATTAAGGCATTGAATAGGTAAACCAGCATCTCTTGTAGCAGCATTGCGTTGATCTAGATTATCGTCAATAAATAATAGCTTATAATTTATCGACACAGTGGAGGGATAGAGATGGGGTTTGATGTGCTCATTTATCAGTTGTCCTTTGGATTGTGATCGGAATTCGACAGCAAACTGTCCTAAGCGCGCTTGTACAGCTTGACTCTCTTTAATTCGCATTAGGTACTTTGGATTAGCAGCATGTCTATCTGCTACCTTAAATTTAGCGAGTTCAGTCACTGCCAATTCAAAAGGTTTTATCACCTGTCGATAATATGCACCTAATAGAATACCCGGCATACAATACTGAGGGGGGGTATAACGTAAATCATAAGGCGTTACAACCGCATCGACGTGAATACCATGTAGTGCCTTGAGTGTAACGATTAGAGGCGTGATCAGCAAGCTTGGCTTCTTGTTTTGGGCAGCCCAATATTCTATATTTATCCATTGGTTAATTTCAGCATCAGTTTGCTCAACGACACGATCAGTAATGAGAATGATATGAAATATATTTAAGGTTTTTAGTATATCGATAATCTCCATATTTAAATGGATATCAGTTAGCCGATTATCAGTATCGACTGTTTGCCATAGCAGTGTTTGGTTAACGTCAATCAATGGGACTAAAACAGGTTGAGTGAAGTTCGTGAGTAGAGGCGTTCGTTCTTCTTCAACATATAACATATAAAATCTTCTAATTATTATTGCGGGCTAAGCCCTATTATACGCAAGCGGATAGAATCAAATCTGTTTGCTTTGTGTAAATAATAGCACAAAATCGTCAATTTTCCTTTACAGTTTAAACCAGCGTAAGCGGTTAGCATTCGTGACAACCATCACAGATGATAATGCCATGGCCGCACTAGCTATCATCGGGCTGAGTAGCATGTCGGTGAAGGGAAATAAAATACCCGCAGCTATAGGGATGCCAATGCTGTTATAAATAAAGGCGCCACATAAGTTTTGCTTAACATTACGCAACGTCTTCTTGGCAATGGTGATGCTATCGTCAACACTTTGCAGCGAACCACGCATTAATGTGATGTCAGCCGCTTCAATGGCGATGTCACTACCGCTGCCAATGGCAAAGCTAACGTCAGCTTGGGCTAAGGCAGGGGCGTCATTAATGCCATCACCGGCCATGGCAACGATTTTATATTGCTGCTGTAAACGTTTAACGTGTTCGGCTTTATCTTGCGGTAATACTTCGGCCACCACTTCGTCAATACCGATTTGCTTAGCAATTGCTTGAGCTGTTTTTTCATTATCACCGGTTAGCATCACGACTCTAATGTCACGTCGCTGCAAGCGTTGAATGGCCACTTTAGAATCTTCTTTAATTGGATCAGTGACACTGATTAAGCCGACTACTACCTTATCAACCGCTAATAACATAATCGTACAAGCATTTTCTTGCGCAGTATAAATGGCACTTTCCCAATCACTTAAATCTAGGCTAGCAGTTTGTATCATCCGCACATTACCAAGCATAGTAACTTTGCCTTCAACCTTACCTTGCACACCATGGCCGCTGACGGCAGTAAAATCACTAACGTTTAACAATTCACGATCAATCGCTGCATTAATCACCGCTTGGCCTAATGGATGTTCAGACAATTTTTCTAAACTACCGGCATATTGCAATACTGCCGCTTGTGGCCAATCATCGCTACCGATAACATCGACCACCTGTGGTTTCCCTTGAGTAATGGTGCCCGTTTTATCGAGCACCACAACATCAAGGTTACTCACCTGCTGCAAGGCTTCGCTGTTACGCACCAAAATACCGTACTGTGCGGCTTTACCCATGCCAACTGTCATCGAAATAGGCGTTGCTAAGCCTAATGCGCAAGGGCACGCAATAACTAACACGCTCATCGCCGCGACGAGAGCATAACTGGCATCAGGCCCCCAAATTAGCCAACCGATTAGCGTTAATAAAGCGATGCTCAGTACAATAGGTACAAATACACTGGCGACCTTATCCACCAACTTTGCAATCGGTGCTTTAGAACTTTGGGCTTGTCGTACTAAATTAATAATTTGTGAGAGCATGGTATCGCTACCCACTTTTGTCGCTTTAATTAACAAACTACCTTGTTGGTTAATGGTGGCACCAATGACATGATCCCCCATTTTTTTAGTCGTAGCTAAGGGTTCGCCTGTTACCATCGACTCATCAATGTGAGATTGACCCTCGATCACATCACCATCCACCGGGATTTTTTCACCAGGCTTAACGCGAATACTGTCGCCCAATTGCACTTGCTCAATCGAGATTTCGATTTCTTCACCATCACGCATTACGCGTGCAGTCTTGGCTTGTAAATTAATCAATTGTTTTAACGCTGCGGAGGTGTTTTGTTGTGCACGAGTTTCTAAATAACTGCCTAAATTAATAAACGCGATAATAATCACCGCTGCATCAAGGTAAAGATTATGTCCCACTTCAGGCAACAAATGCGGCATTGCAATCACAATGGCCGAAAAAATCCACGCAGCACTGGTGCCTAACGCAATTAGCGTATGCATGTTGCTAGAAAAATGCTTCGCCGCCTGCCAAGCCGATTGATAAATCATTTTGCCGGCATAAGCCATCACGCCAAGAGTTAATAGCGCTAAGCTTGCTAAAAAAATACGGTTACTCATACCACTAGGTGCAGGCAACAAATTAAACCATTCAGATAATAATAAAATCACACCCAGTACAGCGGGAATAATAATGATGTTAAGGGAAGAGGTGGATTGATGTTGGTGTGCATGTTCATCATGCTCGATTGCCGTGTAACCAATGGCTTTTACCGTGGCAATAATCGTTTGCGTTTTTACATCACCTTGCACAACCAATTGTTTCTGCACAAAGTTAACAACAGCTGATTCAACGCCGTCGATTTTAGCTAAACCAGTTTCAATTTTATTAACACAACTCGTGCAATGAATATCAGGGAGGTCGAAAGTTTGCGGCATGAGAAATTCCTTTTCACAGTAGGGTGGATAAAAATTCGCGCGGCAGCGCGGATAGTTCCACCAGCGGTGCTGAGTGATGAGTTAGATGTTGGACATATACCCTACATCAGCAATCAGATCATTATAACGCGAGAACCCCTATTTGATAATGCAAAGAAACATTAAGTATTTATTTGCAATATCTCGCGCATAAGCTATATTTAATTTGCATTTAATATTAATCAAAAAACTGGAGATAATAATTATGTTAGGTAAATTAAAAGAAGTCGCGATGGGCAAAGCCATGGCAAAGTTAGAAACTGTATTAGGGCCTGAAGTGAAGAATCACGTTGATACCTTAAAATCACTAAAACCTGCGGACGTGCAAGATGATGAAAAATTCACATCTGTCTTTATCAAGCCAACCGTCATCAGTCTTAAAGCCTCAACTGGTGGTGCCATCACTTTAGCTGAAAAAGCGGGCATCAAAGTCGAAGAAAAACTAGTGAAAGGTTTCCTTCATATCCGCGATGAACTGATCCAAGTCGAAGGTGAAAAAGTGAAGCTCGATCCCGATTTTGCTTCAAAAGCTGCACCAACGTTAATGGCTGCGTTTAAATAATAATGAATCATGCTGTTTAGAGCAAATCTGTCATCCTATTACAGATTTGCCTTCTGGAGGGAAAAGAAGCTGCTATACTTTTTGTTCTTAACAGTGGAGAGCAGCATGAGCCATATAGGATTAACCGCAAGTATTAAAGTTCCATCAGAGCATGCTGAAACAGTGTGCGAGTTGTTGACACAATTGGTAGAACCATCGAATGCGGAAGCCGGTTGTATGATGTTCGAATTATATCGTGATAGTGACGATGCCAATCATTTCTTCATTATGGAAAAGTGGCAAGATCAGCAAGCAATTGAATTTCATCAACAGACGCCACATTTTCAAACAGTGGTACCGCAGATATTAGCATTGGCTAGTGAAAAAACATTTAAGACCTTTTCAGCAGTGACATAGTGGTTGAATATGTAGAATTGATGAAGCAATAAAAAAGCCGGCAGTGCCGACTTTTGATCGTTGTAATGAATACAGATTAAAACGGAATATCGTCATCAAAATTATCATCAACCGGAGCAGGTGCAGGTTGCGATGAAGAGGAAGATGATGATGAACGTGAAGATGATGATGAACCGCCCGCGTAATCAGCCGAGCCACCTTTACTGTCAAGCATTTGCATTTCGTTGCCGACGATTTCGGTGGTGTAACGGTCTTGGTTATCTTTGTCTTGCCATTTGCGGGTTTGCAAACGACCTTCGACATAAATCTTTGAACCTTTTTTCAAATATTCGCCCGCAATTTCTGCTAAGCGGTTAAAAAATACGATGCGGTGCCACTCAGTACGTTCTTGCGCATTACCTTCTTTGTCTTTCCAGGTATCCGACGTTGCAATGCTCACGTTAGTGACAGCACTACCGCTAGGTGTGTAACGCACTTCTGGATCACGTCCTAGGTTACCCACTAAAATTACTTTGTTTATTCCACGACTTGCCATGTTATTTTCCTTTATCTTTACTTTATGTATATTTATGAAGTGCAGCTTTATCACAAGTTTGGCTATCAATCTTTAAATAAGCGACACCTTCAGATGCATCAATCAATGCTTCAGCAACACCGTTTTGATTAAGCAAACGTTGCTGCAATAGCGCCGATTGAGCGGTGTCCATTTTACCAATGTTGAGTGTGTATGTCGCCAAATATTGCGGCTTTTTCATAAACGCAGCAATTAACAACCATAGGGCGAGCAGGGCGATGCAAAAACCGAACACACCGCTTAATTGATGTTCACCATATAACCAACCGCCAACGCTACCGCCGACAAAGATGCCTAAGAATTGTGACGTTGAGTAAATACCAATGGCGGTGCCTTTGCTGCCTGCCGGTGCAATTTTTGAAATCAGAGAAGGTAGCAATGCTTCGAGTGCTGTGAAGGCTGTGAAAAATAACCATAACAATATCGCAATGCACCATGTATGGTGTGGTAATGTGAATAAGCCTAATTGCGCCAGCAGCAATAACATAATCGCGCCGACATAAACCCGACGAATTTTACGTTGTTTTTCTGCAATGATAATCAGAGGCAGCATAGTGAAAAAAGCGACGACGAGTACTGGCAGATAAATCATCCATTGATTATGTTCAGGCACACCCGCAATGTTCTGCAACAGTAATGGTAGCACTACAAATAAAGCCGTGAGGACTGTATGCAATACAAAAATACCTAAGTCTAAACGTAATAGCTCTTTGTTCATCAACATGCTTTTAAATAAAGCGGGGATGGGTTCGGCATCACGTTGATGATGTGTGTTCGTTGGTGTCGGGAGCTTAAATAATAGGAGTAAACCGATGCAAGCTAAGTCTGCTGTTAACCAAAAAATGCCCGGTACACCAATGTAAGTATTTAATATAGGCCCCAACACCATCGCCAACATAAAAGCTGTGCCAATGGTCATGCCGACCATCGCCATGGCTTTGGTTCGGTTTTCTTCTAGTGTTAAGTCAGCAATAAAAGCAATGGTGACACTGCCAATCGCACCAGCGCCTTGAATCGCTCGACCGATAATAATACCTTCGATACTCTGCGATAATGCAGCAACAATACTACCGGCAATAAAAATCAATAAGCCAATAGCAATAATAGGTTTGCGGCCCAATCGATCGGATAAAAATCCAAACGGCAATTGTAAGCAGGCTTGCGTTAAGCCATAAATACCCAGCGCTATACCAATTAGCACTGGTGTCGCATCAGGCAATGATTGTGCATAGAGTGCAAACACTGGTAAAATCATAAATAAGCCAAGCATCCGGAAGGCGAAAATACTGGCTAACGATGTAATGGAAGAGCGTTCTGAATGCTGCATGTGATATTATCCTTGCTAACAATAATGCTATGGCTGTAATAGTAGTCTAAATTAAAGTTTACCATGAGCACAGATACAACATCACATGATTTATTTCAATATGCCCCCGCAGCCTTGTGGGAGGTCGATTTTTCTTATGCGAAAACATTTCTTGATCAACTGCCATGCCAGAATGAAGAAAGTTTCGCGTATTATTTATTAGAGCACCCTGATGATGTTGAAACCATTATGTCATTACGGCGAGTCGTGCGTGTGAACGAGGCAGCATTAGGTTTGTTTAAAGCCAAGAGTCGTGAGCAATTAATTTCTCACCTCCCAAACATTCACACCCATGATGGCATGCGTATTTACCTGCAAGCCTTGGTTGATATGCGGCTGAAGCGAAAACAAGGTGAGTTATTTTTACCGGTAAAAGATTTCGAAACTAACATCATTCCTGTGCGCTTTGCTTGGCGTGTGATGAAAGGATATGAGGACACCTATCAGCGTATGGTGTTTAGTTATACCCCTGGAGACAGAGCTGATGTGAAGCTTCAAGCGACACCTTTAGAAGTAATGGTGCGTGAAGTCAAAAATGAACGTTTGATTCGAGCTAAATTAGAATCCGAGCATCAGCGTTTAATCGATATTGTTGAAAGCACATCAGATCTGGTGGTGACCGTCGATAATCATCGCATGTTGTGCTATTTGAACAAAGCGGGACGGCAGTTGTTAGGTATAAGTGATGTTGAGGATATTACACGCTATACCATCGCTGATATTCATCCCCAATATTTTATTGAAAAAACATTTGTTCATGTGTTAACAGTATTGCAAACAGAAGATCATTTGGTGACAGACGTCATATTTCTGAGCCAAAGTGGTGAAGAAATACTAACTTCATTAGCCACCGTTGCGCATAAATCACCAACGGGCGAGTTGCTATTTATGTCAGCCGTTGCACGGGATGTGCGTAACATGCGTGAAACTGAGCGGCATATGCAGCAAATGAAAGATGAAATTGCTGATATTTATCGTTTGAATTCCATGGGCGAAGTGGCATCCGGTATTGCTCATGAAATCAATCAACCCTTAACCGCAGTGGTTAACTACGCTAGCGGCTGTTTACGTCGTCTACGCACAGATTCGGTAGCACCGGAAATTTTTGACGCCATGGAAAAAGTCGTATTCCATGCTAATCGTGCTGGTGAAATTGTGCATCGCATCAAAGATTATTTGCGCCGTGGTGAATTGCAGCGTGAAGCTGCTAGTGTGAATGAATTAATTGAGAGTGTGCTCAGCTTACCGCAGTTTCAGTTTTTACCTCAAAATATGATGATTGAAACCCAATTAAACCATGACTTACCAAACGTTGAGGTGGATACGATTTATATTAAACAAGTGTTAGTCAATTTATTAGAAAATGCTATCGATGCGATGAAGCATGATGTGCAACAATTACATCATCTACAGATTAAAACACTGAAAACACCAAAAGGTGATGTGGTCGTCTCTGTTAAAGATACCGGCTTAGGTATCCCTGTCGACATGCACAGCAAGATTTTCCATCCACTCTACACGACGAAAGAACATGGCACAGGTCTTGGCTTAGCAATTTCGCGTTATATCGTTGAGCAGCACGAAGGTCAAATCACCGTCGAATCAAAAATCGGTGAAGGCAGTCAGTTTGATGTGGTATTACCCTCAAGTGGCTAATTAAAATAACAAAATATCATCTGTTTCAAGTATACTATGCGATCCCAATTTTGGAGCGCATATGATTACTGAAATCGCTATCCGTGGTGCTCGCACCCATAATTTAAAAAATATTGATGTTGATTTACCGCGTGATAAATTAATTGTGATCACGGGGCTTTCCGGTTCAGGTAAATCCTCATTAGCCTTCGATACTTTGTATGCTGAAGGGCAGCGACGTTATGTTGAATCATTGTCAGCTTATGCACGCCAATTTTTATCGATGATGGAAAAACCGGATATCGATAGCATCGAAGGTTTATCGCCCGCGATTTCGATTCAACAAAAATCGACCTCACATAACCCCCGATCCACAGTGGGGACCATTACTGAAATTTATGATTATTTGCGTTTGCTCTATGCTCGCGTTGGTGAGCCACGCTGTCCTGAGCACGATGTTGCCTTAGAAGGCCAAACCGTTAGCCAAATGGTAGACCGTGTATTAGCGCTGCCTGAAGGTGAAAAACTCATGATATTAGCGCCAGTGGTGCAAAATCGCAAAGGCGAATTTGTGAAGCTATTTGAAAGCTTAATGAGCCAAGGTTTTATCCGCGCACGTGTTGATGGCGAAATTTATGAATTAGATCAACCCCCTAAACTTGATTTGCGCCGTAATCACACCATTGAAGTGATTGTTGATCGTTTTAAAGTGCGCGAAGATTTACAGCAACGCCTAGCAGAATCCTTTGAAACCGCACTGCAATTAGCCAATGGTATTGCCAGCGTTGCTTGGATCGACGATGCAAAAAAAACACCCATTACTTTTTCTGAAAAGGCCGCTTGCCCACAATGCGGTTTCAGCATCGCTGAATTAGAACCTAGAATTTTTTCTTTCAATAACCCCGTTGGCGCTTGTGGCGAATGCGATGGCTTGGGCGTTAAACAATTTTTCGACCCACAAAAAGCCATTCACAATGAAGAGCTAAGCTTAGCCGGTGGTGCAATTCGCGGTTGGGACAGACGTAATGTGTATTACCACCATATGTTAACGTCGATTGCCGAGTATTACGGTTTTGATATCGAAGCACCGTTTAGTCAAATCGATCAAGAATTTCGCGATATCATTTTGTATGGTAGTGGTGAAGAAGAAATCGAATTTAATTATGTGAGCGATAAAGGCCGTAGTTTCCAAAAAACTCATGTCTTTGAAGGCGTCTTACCCAATATGGAGCGCCGTTATCACGAAACAGAATCCAACATTGTGCGTGAAGAATTAACCAAATATTTAACACAGCAACAATGCCCTGAGTGTAAAGGTGCTCGTTTATGTGAAGCTGCACGCCATGTGTACATTAAAGATAAAGCCATTCCAGAAATTACTGGCATGTCGATTGAAACGGCCCATGCATTTTTTGAAGCACTTAATTTAACCGGCAAGCGGGGTGAAATTGCCTCTAAAATTTTAAAAGAAATCAGCGCACGTCTAGGCTTTTTAAATAACGTCGGCTTAAATTATTTAACTCTAAGTCGTAGTGCCGAAACGTTATCGGGTGGTGAAGCACAGCGTATTCGTTTAGCCAGTCAAATTGGTTCAGGTTTAGTGGGGGTGATGTATATTTTAGATGAACCCTCTATCGGCTTGCATCAGCGTGATAATGAACGCCTGTTAAAAACCTTATTTCATTTGCGTGATTTGGGTAACACCGTCATCGTCGTCGAACATGATGAAGATGCTATCCGTCATGCTGATCATGTTATTGATATCGGCCCAGGTGCTGGTATACACGGTGGTGAAATCATTGCACAAGGCACGCCTAAGCAAATTGAAGAAACCGAAGGTTCAATAACGGGTGACTACTTATCAGGCAAACAATCTATTGCGATACCGACAGAACGCGGCAAACCAGATATCACCCGACAATTACGCTTGTTAGGTGCCAGTGGTAATAATTTGCAAGATGTCGATTTAGAAATCCCTGTTGGGCTGATGACCTGTGTTACCGGTGTATCAGGTTCAGGTAAATCAACCTTAATCAATCGCACCTTATATCCTCTTGCAGCCAGAGAACTCAATCGCAATGAAACATTAGTACCTGCGGCTTATAAGCAAATCACAGGCTTAGGCAATTTTGATAAAGTGGTTGATATTGATCAAAGCGCGATTGGTCGCACACCTCGATCAAATCCCGCAACATACACCGGCATCTTCACACCGATTCGCGATATCTTTGCTGCTACGCAAGAAGCTCGTGCGCGAGGCTACAAAGTCGGACGCTTTAGTTTTAATGTCAAAGGTGGTCGCTGTGAAGCCTGCCAAGGCGATGGCGTTATCAAAGTAGAAATGCACTTTTTACCCGATGTTTACGTCATGTGCGATGTTTGCAAAGGCAAACGTTACAATCGCGAAACACTAGAAGTCCGTTATAAAGGTAAAAATATCCACGAAGTATTAGCAATGACAGTGGAAGATGCGCGTGAATTTTTCGACCCTGTACCAATGATTGCGCGCAAATTGCAAACCTTAGTTGATGTTGGTTTATCCTACATCACATTAGGCCAAGCAGCGACAACGCTATCCGGTGGTGAAGCCCAACGTATTAAGCTCTCTCGCGAACTATCGAAGCGGGATACCGGTAACACACTGTATATTCTTGATGAGCCTACTACCGGTTTACACTTTGCCGATATTGCACAGCTTCTTGTCGTGTTACATCGCCTACGTGATCAAGGTAACACCATGGTCGTAATCGAACATAATCTTGACGTCATTAAAACCGCTGACTGGGTAATTGATCTTGGCCCTGAAGGTGGTAACGGCGGTGGTCAAATCATTGCGAAAGGCACACCTGAACAAGTGGCGCAAAATAAGCAGTCGTATACCGGCCATTTTTTAAGAAAAATACTCACGCAGTAATTTATTAGATGAACCAAATGTTCAGGCACCTGAACATTTAACTTATTGATTAACACAGCGGCGAAAAGTAATATGTTTTCTTCAGAAATAAAGGAGGCTGTTTATGACACATGAAGAAGCTAGAAAATTTGCGTTTGATTCGTTTGTAACGGCTTTCGAAGCGGGAAATGAAGATACCATCGAGCACTATTTCACATCTGACCTTGAATTCTACAACCATTCGGTCGCAAGAAGTTATAGTTTGCAGCAAATCAAATTGAGCGTGCTTGAAGTCCACAAAAAATATCGTGATTTAAAGAGTGAAGTGAAAGACGTGATTGTCGAAGACAATCGCATTGCATTTCGTGTGGCACAGCATGCGTTTTTTGTGCCTGATGATGAATATGTCAATATGGACGTGATGAATTTATATACGTTAGTCGATGGCAAAGTCAGCGAGTGGCGATTGTGGTTTTCTCAAGATACCGATGTAACAGACAACGACTAAAGAATATATCATGAGTACACTTGATCAAATGCAAGCCTTTGTTGCCATCGTAGAAGAAGGCAGTTTTACAGCTGCAGCCTTACAGTTTGATGTTTCCCCAACTGCAATGAGCAAGAAAATTGTGACGCTGGAGAAATCATTAGGCACGCGATTGTTAATTCGCACACCAAGGCTAATGACTATGACCGATATAGGCAAGAAATATTATGCCCAGTGCAAAAAAGTATTGCATGAATATCAGCTCAGTAACTTACTGATTGCAGATAAAGAGTGCCATTTGAGTGGGGTGTTGAATATTGTGTGTATGCGTGAAGTGGCGCAAAGACTGGTTTATCCAACCATGGCGACTTTTTTAGCGCAATACCCACAAATCGTAACGAATGTTGCTCTTAAAAAACAAGCATCAGATATTTTTCTTAATCATTTTGATATTGCGATTGGCTATGAAATGTCAGATATTTTCAATGACTGGTGTCGTCGTAAAATCGATAAGTTGTGTTTGTATTATCCGAACAGCAAACCAACACCGTTAAAAATCAAAGCGTATATGGATTATTTGATTCAATCTTTGAAAGATAAATTGTGAGTCAGCTTTCTCGATATTGCGCGGTCAAGCCGCGCAATGACATATCTATAATGAATTAAGTATTCACTCGATGCCCACTCGAGGCATATGTTGTGGTTTGAGTTTGCTGTATTTGTACGCTCGAGTGAGCTTCGATTTTTTTGGCGTAATCTTTAATCACACTCGCAAATGTAACATAAGTAATAATACTTAATACAACTAAGGCTATAGCAAATATTTTTGTGCCACTAGAAGTGGGTGATAAAGGTTTGCCGAAACGATTTTCACCTGCCGTGCCAGGAATAAACCATAATACTAATACAAAAATACCACCGATAAGAGGTACGATCATGAGTAGTGATAGCCAGCCTGAAACATCGAAATCATGACAGCGCTTAATCACAATAAAGAAATCAAACACTAACACCCAAATGCCAGCCGCGATATAAACAAGGACAGCTAAGATAGGGCCAATAACAGGAATGAAGGCTAAAACTAAACCTGCTACTAAGGCAATGGCCATTGAAATAATCGGCACTAAAAAGCTGTATAAAATGAATCGTATACGGCCAATTCGACCTTCTGGGCTAAATAATTTCAATTCAGAATCCATATCTATTTCTCCTTGGTTTGGTGAAGCACTGGTTGTTTAAGCTGTTGCTGCTTGATTTTAGCTTGTAACTGTTTTTGTACTTGTTGCAAAATATTTTGCTGCTGTGTTTTTTGCACTTCTTTCGCGTACTGATGTTTGATTTGTTCGAAGTGATATAAATACCAACCGCCAAAACTAAAATGCAGTAATGGGAGTAAGACAGCAAATAAAATAGTGCAAGAGTGATTCTTTTCTGTCACGTCACCAAAACGATTTTCTGTTTTACTGCCGGGAATAAACCATAACACGATATAACCAATCCCCGTGATGATGATCAAACTTAGCCAACCATTCACATTAAAATCATGACAACGTTTAATGGCAAAAATAAACATCAATATAATATTTGCAACGCTAATAACTAGGCTAACGAGTTGCAGCAATGTAAAACTGCCACCTTCTGCCATGGCATATTCCAACAGCAAATTAAGTGTAGTGGTGATAATTAAAAATAATGAAGTGTAGAGAATAAACCGTGCACGGTTCATACGGCCTTTCGGGCTAAACAATGAATGTTTCATAAATCAAACTCCTCAGTTGACAATAGACTAGTGTTTAAAAAACTCCAATTAATTGATAATATGGACGTTAATCTTTCCGCCACAGCCCGTATCCAGGGCGATTGCGGTTTCTACCGCTTTCTTGGCAATGGTTTGAGCGTCAAGGTTTCCATTATAAATAGTTTGCAGAGCGCCCATTGCATATTCACCACCTGAGCCAACGGTATAAAATTGTTCGAATTTCACGACGTGCAAATTCGATGAAACGGAAAAAATACCCTGATTATTCACGATTAAAAAATTAGCGTCCAAATCTGCGAAAGGTGAATTCTTATCATCACATTGATCATTAACATAAGAATAATCTTCTTTAATCTTTTTCCAAAACTGATTAAAAAAACGGAAGATAACCGCTTCGTTATCGAACACAGGTGGTGTTTCTAGTCGCATGAGATAATCGTGTAATAAATTGTCATACAAAGCCCAGCCGGTTGAGGCAACCATGCTATCGCCTACACGCATCATTTTATCGGTTTGATAATTGCTAGCGGAGACTTGGCTCGCACCGAAGGACACCAAGCTATCAGTGGCTAATACGATTTGGTCAGCTTTTTTAACGGCAACAGCAATGGACATGGTTAAGCTCCTGGTTATGTTAGTTGTCAATTATCAGTCAGGATTTACGTAAGCCGTAATCCCGATTGTTTGTCTGGATTCCGCGGTCAAGCCGCGGAATGACGGGGCTGTTCGTCATCCCGCGGCTTGACCGCGAGATCCAGTTGCCGTTGTTACTGTGGCACCAGGCCAAATACTTTTCGCAAGAGCCAATCTACCAACTTTAACGGTAAAAACGGGATAAGTCGAGGGAAGTAACTGCCATCGCCATAGCGTAACACCGGTTTGGGTTTCGCTTTTAATAATTTAGGTGCGATGTTGTTGGCAAACGTTTTAGGTGTAGCCTTACAATTTAATGATGAGCGAGCGCGTTTAATCACACCTTCGCGATAAGATTGATACAGTTGTAAGTGATCTAAGTTCGATGATTTTTCAACATTCTTCGCAAATTGAGTGGAGACGCCACCCGGCTCAACTGCCACGACATCGATATTAAATGGTTGTAGCTCAATGCGTAGGGCATCAGAAAAGCGTCGAATCGCCGCTTTAGAGGCGCAATAGCTACCCAAGAAAGGTGTGCTGAAATGCCCAACAATACTGCCGATATTCACAATGCATCCGTGGCCGCGCTCGACCATACCCGGAATAATGGCTTGCGCTAGCGCCACCGGCGCAAACACATTGGTTTCAAATTGCTGGCGGATATCGTTTAAGGGGACTTCTGCAATCGGCCCCATTAATCCAAAGCCCGCATTGTTGATGAGCATATCGACACCCTGAGCCTCACGGTTAGCGCGGCCAATCGCAGCGTTAATGCTTTCAGGATCGTTCACATCCAATTGTTGAATGATAATGCCATGCTCGACTAAATCTTGAATCGCATCAATGTTGCGCGCCGTGGCGATGACGGTGCAGCCGAGTTGCTGAAATTTAATCGCTAATTCACGACCAATACCTGAAGAGCAGCCGGTAATCAAAATAGTTTTTTTCATTTTGCCTCTAATAGTTGATAAAGTTTTGCAACAATGGGTTCACGATAGCCTAAATTGTTCATGTCAGTCATACGATGAAAATAGAGTTTACCTTCCAAGTGGTCACATTCATGTTGAATCATACGGGCGTGGTAATCGTCAGCAATAATTTCACGTGGCGCGCCCTCAAAATTAAAATATGTCATTTTGACTTTGCTATAGCGCGGCAAAATGCCATATAGCTCTTTTGCACACAAGCATCCTTCACCATCTTCAATCAACGTATCATCAATGACTTCAACCACAGGATTGAGACACAATCGATAAGGCACGGCTTCAAGCTCTGGCCGGCGCGGATGACCATCCGGCATACCATAAATCATGATTTGCTTATTAATTCCGATCTGCGGTGCGGCTAAACCTACACCACCTTGGGCTTCCATGGTATCGCACATATCTTTCACCCATCCATCTAGCTCGTCGCTAGCAAACTCGGTGATCAGCTCACTTGGTTCATACAAACTTTGCGTGCCCAGCGGTAAAATGTCGCGAATAGCCATAGAGTAGTACTTTTTGCTAGAATAGGTGTATGAACCATAACGTAAATCCCTCATTTTTTCCAGCCAAAGAGCAAGCCATTCAACTGCAAGGCGCTGTGGGCAATATTCAGGCAATTGCGGCTAGCCCTAAGTCTGATGCCATGAATAAAACCGTAGTTATTTGCCACCCACACCCTTTGCAAGAAGGGACGATGCACAACAAGGTGGTGACGACCTTGCATCGTACGTTACAACAGTTGGGCTTGCATACCGTACGGTTTAATTATCGTGGCGTAGGCGAGAGTGAAGGTAGCTTTGCTGAGGGCATTGGCGAAACAGATGATTTAGTAGCCGTGTTGGATTGGGTTAAACAAGTTCGCTCGGATGATGAGCTTTGGTTAGCCGGTTTCTCGTTTGGCGCCTATGTAGCGTATCGTGGCGCTACTGTTTCACCTTATGCTGAGCAAATTAAACAATTAATCACTGTTGCGCCCCCCATGCATTACGAAGGCTTTCAAAATCTACCTGAACCACAATGCCCCTGGATTGTCTTACAAGGTGAAGACGATGAAATCGTCAACGCCAATACGGTTTACAGCTGGATTGAAGATCTACAAGTTGAACCCACTATCATCCGTTTCCCCGAAACCAGCCATTTCTTTCATGGCAAACTCGTCGAAATGAAAGCAAAATTATTACAAAGCTTAAAGTAGGGTGGGTAAGCCGTAGGCGAACGACCAAACAAGGAGCAATGCGAAAGCATTGCATGTTTGGGCTGGTGTTAAATTAGAACCCAGTGCTGCGCCAGGGATGGCTTGTATGGTTTCGCTTAAAGCGAAGAAACGGACATATCCACCAAAAACTTCTATAATGTGGATACATCCACTCCACAAGAGATAACACAGTAACCCATGACCCCTAAACAACAATACCAAATCGACCTCAAAGCCCCAGGCTTTAAAAACGACGCTAGCCAAGCTCAAGCCATAGACGTGCTTGACGACCTGCATTTATACGTCGTCGATAGCAAAAAAATCAGCAGTAAACTCAAGCGTCGTTTTAGCAAACAAACCGTGCAAGGTGTCTACCTATGGGGCGAAGTCGGCTCCGGCAAAACCTACCTAATGGATACCTTCTATCACAGCATTCCCGGTCATTTAAAAAAACGCATCCACTTTCACGAGTTCATGCGCATGGTGCATGAACAATTAAAAGTCCTGCAGGGCGAACGTGATCCATTGCTCAAAGTTGCTAAACAATTTGTTGAAACTGCCAAAGTCTTATGTTTCGACGAGTTCACCGTCCGCGATATTGCCGACGCCATGTTGCTCAGCCGCTTATTAGAAGCCTTATTCGCTCTTGATCTTATACTGGTCACCACGTCCAATATCGCTATCCATGATTTATATAAAGACGGCTTACAGCGCCAAAATTTTATGCCCACCATCCAATTGTTAGCCGAACGCATGCAAGAAATCAAAGTCGATAACAATATCGACTATCGATTAGGTAAGCTTGACCGACAGGGCGTGTTTTTTTCACCTTTAGATGAGACGAGCCAACAAATGATGCTCGATAATTTCACACATTTTGCGCACAAGCATGCCGAGCAAGGTACACACCTGTGCATTAACAACCGCGATTTTCACGCCATCCGTCGAGTGGATAATGTGGTATGGTTTGATTTCAATGAGCTTTGCGTGCAACCACGTGGGGCTGCTGATTATCTTGAACTAGCAAAGCAATTCCCCACGGTGTTATTAAGCGATGTCACGCAATTAGGTGATGACAATGAAACCAAACGCTTCATTAATTTAATCGATGTATTTTACGATGAGCAAGTACGATTAATTATGTCATCCGCAGTGCCTATCGAAAATCTAAAAGCCGGTGACGATACACGCTTTGAATTTAAACGCACCTTAAGTCGCCTGCAAGAAATGCAGTCACGTGAATATCTAGAAAAAGCGACGGCAAGGAAAGCAGGATTGGATCTTGGTTTGTAGAGCGCTAAGCCCTAAAAAATGCCATAGAAAAAGCGCCACAAGGGTAACGTCGATCAGTTAGGTAACGTTTGGTTCACTGAAAAATTCAGTGAGTCAACAGCATACCGTCATCCCGCGGCTTGACCGCGGGATCCAGAACATCGTTTAACGCATCATCATTCTCTGGATTGCGCGGTCAAGCCGCGCAATGACGAGTGAAGGCGTACCGTCATGCCGCACGATAATGGTGTTAACAGATGAAGCTACTACACTTACTACGTTATTCCTCATAGACTAACGGCTAACTAAAACTTCCATAAAAAAAGCGCCACAAGGGCGCTTTTTTCAAATTGCTTTTAGCAATTAAACCATATCTTTCAAGCCTTTAAGTGCGCGTACTTTAACAACTGTACGTGCTGGCTTAGCCTTGAACATAACTTCTTCTTTAGTGAATGGGTTGATGCCTGGGCGTGCTTTAGTCGCAGGTTTGTGCACAGTTACAACTTTGCAAAGACCTGGGAAGCTGAATGAACCAATAGAACCTTTCATTACGTGGCGTTTGATGATGTGGTTCAATTCTTCAAATACTGAAGCAACTTGTTTCTTAGTCAATTCAGTTTGCTCAGCGATATCAGTCATGACTTGCGATTTAGTGAATGCAGATCTTACAGCACCTTTACCACGAGCAGGTTTCTTCTTAACGATGACTTTTTTCACAACAACTTTTTTTACCACTTTTTTAGCAACTGGTTTTTTCTTAGCTACTTTTTTAACCGGTTTTTTAGCGACTTTCTTAACTGCTTTTTTAGCAGCTGGTTTTTTCTTAGCAACGGGTTTCTTAACTACTTTCTTAGCGACTTTTTTAACTGCTTTTTTAGCAGCGGGTTTGCGTTTTGCGGCCATTATCTTGCTCCTGGGTTAGATTAAACAGAACGTTAAATAACGTTTCAGTCAGAACAATACCACATTATCCGCAAAAATCTAGTGTTTTTTCAATTGAGGTGCTTTTTCAATGTATGTGAAAAACTAGTTTTTGCGAAACATTGGGTATACAATGGCGCCACTTTCAAACATGTATACAGGGGCAAAACCATGAGTCAGAACTGGCAGCAAAATGCTTTAGAAGATCTTTTACGCGAATCCGTACGCGAACAACGTCGTCGTAGACGCTGGGGCATCTTCTTTAAGCTGGTGTTTATTGTTTTCGTTATTGTCGCTTTGGTTGTTATCTTTGGCAGCTCTTCTAAGCATTCAGGATTGCAAGACAAGCCCCATACTGCACTTATTGATATTAGAGGAACCATTGCAGCCGGTGGTGAAGCCGATGCTGACCGCATTGCGACAAGCTTGAATCATGCGTTTAAAGATAAAGGCACGAAAGGTGTCATTTTACGTATCAATAGTGGTGGTGGTAGCCCGGTGCAGTCAGACTATGTCTATAATGAATTACGCCGGTTAGAGCATAAATACCCCAAAATTAAAGTCTATGCTGTTTGTAGTGATATCTGTGCTTCTGGTGCTTATTACATCGCTTCTGCTGCAAACGATATTTATGCAGACCCAAGCAGCTTAGTCGGTTCTATAGGGGTTATTACGGGTGGATTTGGTTTCGTTGATGGCATGAAAAAATTAGGCATCACGCGCCGTGTATTAACAGCCGGTAACCAAAAAGCTTTTATGGATCCTTACAAACCATTGAAACCGACCGAAGTAAAAGAAATGCACGTCATGCTTGATCAATTGCATGGCAATTTCATCAAAGCGGTAAAAGATGGTCGCGGCGACCGATTGAAAGTCGGCAAAGATACTTTCAGTGGCCGCATTTGGACCGGTACTCAAGCAAAACAAATGGGCTTAATCGATGATTTCGGTAGCTCAGGTTTTGTTGCACGTAATGTTATCAAGCAAGACAAGATTATTAACTACACAATCAAACCGAATATGTTTGAACGCTTTGCTCGCCAAGTGGGCGCGTCGGCTTCAGCCGACTTCACTAAGCGTGTGGGTTTAGATCAAACTATTTCAGTTAGGTAATGTTTCACCTCCTTGTCATTGCGCTGGATCCCGCGGTTTAACCGCGGGATGACACAGTAGACGGCGAGATGACAAATATTCTCGTCATTGCGCGGCTTGACCGCGCAATCCAGGAAAGTATTAAGGCTATAACATGAGTACATTTTACCAACAGCACATTTTTTTCTGCAACAATAAAAAAGATTGCGACAAAAAATGCTGCGCTGAGGCCGACGCGGAATCCATGTTCCGCTATGCCAAACAATTACTTCAAAAACAAGACATGCACGGCGAAGGAAAAATCCGCGTCAGTAAAGCGGGCTGCCTCGGTCGTTGCTCTGTCGGCCCTTGTATCGTCGTCTATCCCCAAGGCACTTGGTATACTTACCAAGATTGCGATGATATTGAAACCATTGTGCAAGCCGTTGTCGATGGTGATGGTTCGGTAGCAGAGCAGTTGGTTCTTCCCACTCCCTAAAGCAGCTTCTTTTTATAAAATATAATAATAGAACGATCAACATGCACCTCATTCCCATCTCAAACCACCAATACATTGATTGCCTGTCATTTACGCATGCGAATGGTGTTGCCGGTACTTATTTGGTTTTTGAAGGAATCGATTTTAGTGTGTTGCTTTATCAGCGGTGTGTTGAAGCCCCCAATACTTGGATATGTGTTGCGCGGCTTCGAGGGCATACCCATCATATCCATGCTGTTGCTATTAGCTCAAATGGCGATGTACTTGTTTCAGTATCAGCCGATAAAACAGCAAAAATTTGGGATGTTAGGACGCAATCTCAACGGGGTACGGATTGTCAGCATGAAGGTGAAGTGCTTTCAGTTGCCATCGCTCCTGATAATCAGTATTTTGCCACAGGATCATCAACGGGTGAAGCTTACGCTTGGGCGTTGTTAACAAGTCAGTTAATTCGCAGAATCCCTGGTCCACAATGCCGCGTATTATTTATTGGGATAACTGAAGACAATAAAGCCATTGTGAAAAGTGCTGGCTATGGATGCTGGCATATTATTCCTATCTCGGAAAACAAAGGGCGTATTGTCGAGTTATCTGAAAAGGCATTTAACTATGCGGTTTTAATGCCAACAATTGATAAGATCTGGGTTGTCGTTTCCGATCAACACATGAAAGTTTATTGCTGCTCTTTAGTCGACAGTGTGATTGTGCCACTCGATCTTCCCCCTGGTGAAACCATCCGAGCGGCAGTCGCTGTGCCTGGCTCACAGCAGTATTTTTCATGTTCATCGACGGGTGCATTGCGTGAGTGGACGACGCAATCCAATACTTCACAATGGCAAGCTCAGCTACCTGGTGGTCAGAGAGTCTCAGCTATGTGGCTAACAGGTAATCATGATTTATTGCTGAATCAAGTAGGCTCAACTGCATTGATGTTATGTAATCGCACGCAGGGCTATCAAATTAGAATAGGTTGTTTAGCATCGGTTAAAGTGCAGGCCAGTTTAATGACAGCTCATGGTTATTTGCTTAATATGTCCGAAGAGAAGGGGCTGCAAATCTTTCATTCCTTAATGGGAGAGGGGGATAGCTTGTATGAGATGGGGCAGGCTAATGCTTCTGCCTATGAGATGGCAATATTTCCCGATGGTTATCATGTCGCACTAGCATCGAATTTACGGGGTTGCTTAATGGTGAACACGTTAGATGGAACGCATACGGAAATTGCGCGTACAACAGCTAAGGTATCGACAGTGTCGGTTAGTCCTGATGGTTTATGGATTGCCTTAGGCTTGGTGGATGGACAAATTGCGGTTAAGCAGCTTGAATCTGGCAGTCTTTATTATCATTCGATCCATCCACATAAAGTTTATAAAATTATCATATTCAAGGATAATAAAACTGCTATATCAGGCGATATGGACGGTCAGATAGATTATTGGAATATAACAACAGGTGAGGTTCTGGGGCGTTGGGAGACTAAAAGTGATTACTTCGATTTAATGGTGCATCCTTCTCAGCAAAACCTAATTTTTTCTATTGCTGAAGATAGTATCTGCATTGACTGTTGGGATATAAACACCAGTAAGGTCTTGATACGTTTAGACAGGAAGGCCTTCAAGGAGCATATTAGTTCAATGATGATAATGCCTGATGGCCATCGGATTGTGACGGCAGGGAGTAATGGGGTTATTTGTCTGTGGGATTTACATTCTACCGGTGAATTTGATGGTGATATTAAAGTGATTAAGCCATATGAGTATATTCCTGTGTCATATTTAGACGCAAGATTAGCCTTAATGCCTGGAAGTTCAAATATGTTATATATTTGGTCGCTAGATGGTGTGTTAGCTTACCTAGACTTAAACCATTTCCAGTCTGTCACTACCATGCCGCAGTTACTTCGTGGCCGTGAGTTGGGCTTATCTGCTCGAGTTAAAACCCAGGCTGGCTTGATGTTTCGTCGGCACGCACCTAAGCCTACCTCTATTGTATTTACATAATAATCCACTTCAACTGAGGTTGCTGACGGGTATTTATCCTATTTATAGCTTTAGCCTTGTATCTCGCTCTCATCTCTAGTAAAATCGCGCCTCATTTTCCCTATATGCTCAAAATATACCCGGTACGAGAGCTTACAGAAACTGAATTGAAAGGAAAAACAATGAATACAACAAAAAGTGTTCGAGTAGAAGATGTCAAACGCGATTGGTTTGAAATCGATGCTACCGGCAAAGTTTTAGGTCGCTTGGCCTCTGAAGTGGCGCGCCGCCTACGTGGTAAGCATAAAGCGGAATATACACCCCACGTCGATACTGGCGATTATATTGTTATTAAGAATGCTGCGCATATCGCAGTGACTGGTAACAAAAAGAAAGGTAAAATCTATTACCGTCATACTGGCTACCCAGGTGGTATTAAAGAAGCTAGCCTTGAAAAGTTACTAGCGACTAAGCCTGAAATGGTTATCGAAAAAGCAGTGAAAGGCATGTTACCACGGGGTCCTTTAGGCCGTGCCATGTTTAAAAAGATGAAAGTTTATGCCGGTGCTGAGCATCCGCATGAAGCGCAACAACCCAAACCACTAGAGATTTAAGGTAATACATATGGCAACTACTAAGAAAGATACACATATTAATGGCGTGGGTCGTCGTAAAACATCAACTGCCCGTGTTTATATTAAGAAAGGATCTGGCGATATCACCATTAATGGTCGTACGCTTGATACTTACTTTGCGCGTCCAACATCACGCATGATTGTACGTCAACCGCTTGAAACGGTTGGTATGATTGGTGATTTAGATATTACAGTGAACGTCAAAGGTGGCGGCGGTAACGGTCAAGCCGGTGCGGTTCGTCATGGTATTTCACGCGCATTAGTGAAATTTGATGAAGACCATATGGGTACTGAGTCAACAGCCGAAGGTTCATTCCGTCGTAAATTACGCGCTGCTGGTTTCTTAACTCGTGATGCTCGTGAAGTTGAGCGTAAGAAAGTCGGCCTACGTAAAGCCCGTCGTTCTGTTCAGTTCTCAAAACGTTAATTCGATTTTGTTCAAAAAGCCCGCGTTTCACGCGGGCTTTTTTGTGGCGGTATTGTTCCTTCTCCCGTGTCTGGCGTTGTTGAATCAATAAGTGCCGTCATTGTACGATTTACAAGTCCCCTGTCATTCCGTGGCTTGACCACGGAATCTAGAGAGTTATGATAAGTTAACTGCCGTTCTGGATCCCGCGGTCAAGCCGCGGGATGACGATACGTAGCTGGTAACCCTGTCATTATGCCGCTGACAACATCCCGTCACTGTGCGATTTACAAGTCCCTTGTCATTCCGTGGCTTGACCACGGAATCTAGAGAGTGATGATAAGTTAACTGCCGTTCTGGATCCCGCGGTCAAGCCGCGGGACGACGATACGTCGTTGACTCACTGAATTTTCCCATTCTTTAACGTATAATCATCTCCATGAAATTCCAACCCTTATCCTGGCTAGGCGCCATCATTCTTTTGCTTTGTGTGCTTGAAGCCATAAGCGGTGGGGTGCTACTTTTCCATTATCGCGCCAACACTGAGCAAGCCTTTATATCATTGCAGCATATTATGTACGCGACAAAATATTTATGGCTATGGCGAGACTTTCACGTATTTACAGCATCGGCAATTTTCATCGCGGTGTATTTATATGTGTTTCGAGATTTGTTGCAGCAACGTTACCAAGCTAAAACGCTGTGGGCCGTTAAGTTTGGCCTGTTTGGGTTATTAATGTTGGAAGTCTATCTTGGTAATTGTTTACCTTGGAGCAAGTTGTCCGTCTGGTTGGCATTCATGCCTTTAAAATCAGCGTTTTTACTGCATGTGATTGTGGTGCCATTTGTGCTGTTGGGTTTAACCTTAGTTCAAATGAAACTGGTGGTCGGGTTTAAGATGCATAATTTCCCAAGAAGATGTTTTGTATTGTTACGATTTTCGCTTTTCTATGCGCTAGTGTTTTTTATTTTCCCCAACCTATTTTATCAAACCTTACAGCATCATTTATTTAACGCGCATGAACATTTGCAGCCTTGGCACTTCATCGTGCCTTGGTATTTAGCACCCTGGTATGTGTTTAAGTTAGCCTTGGGATGGGCGGGTGTTGTAATTGCTGCAGTCTTGTTATTGGCTATGATGTTTGTGCGAGAAAATAAACTACTACCAGAAATGTGGTGGGTCATAGCCGTATTATTTATTGGTTTGGGCGGGCTAGCTTATTGGCCGGATGCGCCGTATGGATTGATGTTGAGTTCTGTTTTGGTTTGGATGGGGCTTATGGTTTGGATGATATTTGACAAGGGCTTAGGTACTAGGGCTTAGGTGCTAGGTGGTTTTGTTGCCGCGTGAGTGCGGCACTGGTTTAAGATAGGCGTTTAACAGTTAATTTAAACAGCTAATGCTGCTTTCTAAGCCCTAAGCCCTAAAACGAGATATTATGAAAAAACTTCTTCTTACCGTTAGCCTGCTAACACTATTACTGGCACCACTAGTGACAAACGCTAATGATCAACCGTGGCCGTTACAAACACCCGCAATCAATATTCATAACACTGCATCATTACAACGCGGTGCGCGTGATTTCATGAATCGCTGTGCGGGCTGCCATTCATTACAAGCGATGACCTATGAACAGATGGGGAGAGCGGCTGGTATCGTTAATGAAGATAACGACGTCTATGAAAACTTAGTCAAAGACAACTTGATTTTCACCGGCGCAAGCTTGGACGCGCCTATCCGCGCCAGCATGGATCGCGAAGAAGCCGTTAAATGGCTCGGTAAATACGCCCCTGATTTATCTCACATTGTGCAAGCTCGTAGCCGTCGTTGGGTGTATACGTTTTTAATGAGCTACTACGCCGATCCCAAAGCCGAGTGGGGTGTGAACAATTTGTTGATCCCCGATATTAAAATGCCCGATGTTTTAGCTAATGTCCGTGGCAAAGTGACAGTGGTCTATCAGCAAGATGGTTCACACACTATTAGCCATTTACAACTGCAAAACCAAGCTAAAATAGAACAAACGGCCAATGATTTAACCAACTTTCTAACCGTTGTTGGAGAACCTCACCGAGCCAATCGAGCTAATGTTGGGTTTTGGATTTTATTAGTGATTTTGTTATTATCTATCGTCGCTTATCTTTGGTCACATGATAAAAGGGATTAGGTTATTTGTGAGGAGCATCGCTCGTCACAAACAGATAGAAATTTACAATCGTTTTAAGTGCATAAAAGGAATCATCATGCGTAAATTATTGAGCTTAGTTTTATTATTACCCAGCTTAGCCTTTGCCAATAACGCGACGGTTACCGCGCAATATTTTAATCATATTAAACATAACCCTCAGCAATTAACCAGCTTCGTCGCACAAATGCCGAAGGGGGGCGATCTTCATGATCATCTGACGGGTGCAGTATACGCCGAAGATGCGATTCGATTAGCTGCAAATGATGGTTTCTGTGTTAACTCTAAAACATTCAGCGTGAGCAAAGCAAAAAATTGTCCCGAGAAAGATCAATTAAAAAACTTACCTAATAATTTTGATTTATACACCCGAGCATTACAAGCGTGGTCATTATTAAACTATGTGCCTGGCCAATCATTGCCTGAAGCCAATCATTTCTTTAACACTTTTATTTTAATGGCACCATTCGTGAACCCACATCGCGGTGAGATATTAGCGAGCTTAGCGCAGCGGGCATATCGTCAACATGAAGATTATTTAGAATTATTAATCTTACCTAAAACATCAGCTATTTTAAGCTTAGGCAGTCAACTAAAATGGTCAAATGATTTAAATATCATGCGTAATCGTGCGGATAAAGCGGGTATTTCAGCCATCGCTAAACAAATGTCTGCGCAAGTTAACCAATGGCAACAAACGCGAAATAAGTTGTTACATTGTGGTACTCAACAAGCCGATCCTGCTTGCCAAGTGGTGCAACGATTCAATAGTATTTCGATCCGCACATTCGCTCCCCAAATGATGTTTGCGCAAGTGATGGCAAGTTTTATGTTGGCGGCACAAAATCCTAATGTATTGGGTGTGAATATAGTCGGACCAGAACAAAACCCCATTGCATTGCGCGACTACACCTTGCATATGAAAATGTATGGTTATTTTCATAAACTCTACCCGAAGGTTCACATCACGTTACATGCGGGTGAGTTGGTAACGGGTGAAGTGCCGCCTCGTTATTTATCCAATCATATTCGCCAAGCCATTGAAATTGGCCATGCTGAACGCATCGGTCATGGTGTGGATGTTGCACATGAAACTGATTCAAAAAAATTATTGCAAGAAATGGCAAGCCAACATATCGCTGTCGAAGAAGCATTAACCAGTAATCAAAAATTATTGCACGTTACCGGTAATCAGCAGCCCATCATGTTGTATTGGCGCAGTGGTGTGCCCGTGACATTAAACACCGATGATGCGGGTCCATTGCGCACGGATATGAATCATGAGTATGTGAAAGCTATCATGACCTATGGTTTGTCGTATACACAAGTGAAACAATTAGCCTTTAACGCATTACGTTACTCGTTTTTACCCGCCAAGCAACAAGCCCAGCTAGAGGTGAAATTGACTCAACAGTTCAACCAGTTTGAAAGTAAAATAGCTGGAAAATCAAAAAGTTAAAGCCAATTTGGGCGTGATTTGGCAGATCCGTGTTATAATCCGCGCCTAACGAGCTAGCTGGCATTTTGCCAACCGCTTATCACCCCGGAGAATAACAACGATGTCAGATGTTGCCAGTAAACGCCCCGTAATGACCCTTTTTTCAAGTAGCGATGATGCCTATAGCCAACAAGTCCGTATGGTCCTCGCTGAAAAAGCTTGCACTGTCGATATCATCGAAGTCGATCCTAAAAATCCTCCGGAAGATTTATTGGATGTCAATCCGTACAACACTTTGCCGACATTGATTGAGCGCGATTTAGTGTTGTATGAATCTAACATTATCATGGAATATTTAGACGAGCGTTTTCCTCATCCACCCTTGTTGCCGGTTTATCCTATCGCACGTGCAAAATCACGTTTATTGATGCACCGAATGAAGTTAGATTGGTATAGCTTAATGGAAACTATCGAAACCGGTAGTGAAGTTGATGCGGCCCAAGCCCGTAAACATTTGCAAGAAACATTGACTGAGCTTGCTCCAGTCTTTGGGCAAATGCCTTATTTCATGAGTGAAGAATTTTCATTAGTTGATTGCTACTTATTACCTTTGTTATGGCGCTTGCCAAAATTGGGTGTGGTGTTGCCAGACAGTGCAAAAGAAGTGACAGACTATGCAAAACGATTATTTGAGCGCCCTTGCTTTGTAGCAAGTTTAACGGAAAAAGAACGACAAATGCGTGGCTAAGATGACAGAAATTATTGAAGAAAAAGAGTTAACCTCAACCAAACCTTATTTAGTCCGCGCTTTCTACGATTGGATTGCCGACAATGATTGTACACCGTACATTATTGTCGATGCTTCACATCGTGATGTGGTCGTGCCTAGTAATTACGTTGATGAAGGTCGTATCATTTTAAACATTGCGGGTCGTGCCGTGAATGATTTTCAAATGACGAATGATTTCCTCGATTTTGAAGCACGTTTTGATGGCATTGTGCAAAAGCTCTATATTCCTATGGATGCCATCATGGCAATTTACGCTCATGAAAATGGACGGGGTATGGTGTTTGCTGATGATGAAACGGATGTGCCATTGGGCTCAAACGAAGAATTTGTCAGCGAGAATGCGAGTGATGATGACCAAACACCGCCACCACCGCGCCCGAACGGCCCTCCATCTTTGAGAATTGTTAAGTAAGGGCTTAGGTATTAGGGCTTAGGGCTTAGGGTTTAGGTTTGCGAAGTTACCGCTTCGCGGCATCCTTTTATTTATTATTGTATAAAGTGACGCATGCTAACACTCGGTATTGAAACTTCTTGCGACGAAACGGCCATCGCACTTTATGACAGTGACAAAGGTCTGCTCGCACACAAACTCTATAGCCAAGTTGAATTACATCGTGCTTATGGGGGGGTTGTGCCTGAGTTGGCTTCGCGCGATCACACTCGCAAAATCATCCCCATTGTTGAAGACGTTTTAACTGAGGCCAACGTAGCACTACAAGACATCGATGGTGTCGCTTTCACTGTCGGCCCGGGCTTAGTCGGTGCATTACTCGTCGGTGCGATGTTCGGCCGAAGCTTAGCCTATGCCTTAAATATTCCTGCTATTGGTGTACATCACATGGAAGCCCATTTGCTGGCCCCTATGTTGGAAGACGATAAACCCGAATATCCTTTCTTAGCCTTATTAGTCTCAGGCGGCCATACGATGTTAGTGAATGTAAAAGCCTTAGGTGATTACGAAGTGCTAGGTGAATCCCTCGATGACGCAGCCGGTGAAGCCTTCGATAAAACCGCAAAACTATTAGGCTTACCCTATCCTGGTGGTCCCAACATCGCCAAGCTAGCCGAGCAGGGCGATCCCAAACGCTATCAATTCCCTCGCCCAATGACCGACCGACCCGGATTAGATTTTAGCTTCAGCGGCTTAAAAACCTTCGCCCGCAATACCATAAATGCAACGGAAGATTTAGCAACAGACAAACCCCACATCGCCAGAGCATTTCAAGACGCCGTGGTCGATACCCTCGTCATCAAATGCAAGCGCGCCCTAAAACAAACAGGCGCTAAACAATTAGTCGTCGCCGGTGGCGTCAGCGCCAATCAACATTTACGCGAAACCTTACAAACATTGTTAACCTGCATCAATGGCAAAGTCTTCTTCCCCCGCCCCGAATTCTGCACCGACAACGGCGCCATGGTCGCCTACACTGGCTGCCAACGCCTACTCGCTGGGCAACGCGATGACCTTAGCGTAAACGTAAAACCCCGCTGGCCATTGAGCGATCTCCCTTCGTGTGGCGAAGAAAAAGCATAAATTTCCCATCGCCCCAGCGGGGGGAAGGTGGCCGAAGGTCGGATGAGGGGTGATAGTAATCAACGCTGCGAAGCAGCACCACATGATTTTCCTTTCTTAAGCTTCTCTTAATCTCTCTAGTCTATCCTTACCCCAACACAAACATAAAAATACTAAGTGTGATGATTGCTTCAAACCTGTCACCATTCACAGTTCTCCATTTTTATGTTGCCACCTATGCTTAAGGCGTAGGGCGTTAATATTATAATAAGATTGGGAAAACAATAATGACGAAGCAAGATAAAGATCAGTTAATAATTAAACTTTATGCATTTGTTGCAACCTTTAATGAGCGTCAAGATGAACTAAATAAAAAGCAAAGCCATTTGCTAGGGCAACTGAGCGCGATAATGCAAATGGTGAGTTGTTGCAGTACGGCAAGGTTAGGCCGAGTAGGATGGCAAACTGATTATGAAACCGAAGGGTCATTTCAAGCTTACTATGCTATTACAGTGTACCTTGTTATTCATGAATTAAAATGGTCGGTTTCAGAAGATGCCATTAAACAGAATAAACTTGATGTGGATGGCTATCAAGCGGCTATTACTACGCTTACTACACTCGGCGATAGAAGAGGTGCCCATACGGCTGGTTATCAATTTACTTATGCTTTGGGGACAATGGTTCGTGGTATTATTGCCGGTATGCAGAGCAATCCATTATATATTGCTTCGTTACGGACGCAATAATAATTATTTCTTCCCAATCTTCGGCTCCGTCCCCTTGCGCAAGCGTTCAATATTACCCTTGTGACGGTAAACCACTAAAACCGCAATGACGATCAACGGGATAATATAATTCACGCCCGCTAACCAAATGGCAGCGACAGGCATTAGTACGGTTGCAGTTAAGGCCGCGAGTGAAGAGATGCGGAACACTAATGCCATGAATAACCAAATGACAATGAACGCTAAGCCAAGCATCCAATGAATCGCGAACAACACACCAATGAGTGTTGCGACACCTTTTCCGCCTTGGAATTTAAAGTAAAGCGGGAAGACGTGACCGAGCACAGCAGCGACAGCCACTAAGCCGACTGACAAATCCAATAAGCCAAACATTTTCGCGGCTAGTAGCGGAATCACACCTTTTAAGATGTCGAGAAGCAGCACAATAATAGCTGGTACCTTGCCGCCAAGTCGCAAGACATTGGTGGTCCCTGGGTTACCAGAGCCTTCACCACGCGGGTCGGGCAAGCCTAATAGCTTGCAAACTAAGATGGCGCTATTGATGGAACCGAATAAATACGCGATGATGATGAAAATAATTGTTGTAAGCATTATACTCTCCCTAATAATGCACACTATAGATGAAGGATACCTCATGAGTCAATCGGCGAATAACTTGATTTGGATCGACCTGGAAATGACTGGGCTTGATACGATAAATGACGATATTATTGAAATCGCCACGATTGTGACCGATAGTGAGCTGAATATTTTAGCTGAAGGCCCAGCCCTTGCGATTCATCAGCCTGATGACGTGTTGGCGAAGATGAATGACTGGAACCAACAGCAACATGGTAAATCCGGTTTAATCGATCGCGTCAAAGCTAGCAGCACAACAATGGAAGAAGCCGAACAAGCAACCATCGATTTTTTACGGCCTTTTGTAGGCAAAGGAAAATCCCCTATGTGTGGCAATAGCATTTGCCAAGACCGTCGCTTTTTACACCGTCAAATGCCAAGCTTAGAAGCCTATTTTCATTATCGCCATTTGGATGTCAGCACCGTCAAAGAACTGTGCCAACGTTGGTATCCTGAAGTGGCTAAAGATTTTGAAAAAGATTCCAAGCATCTAGCCTTGGATGACATCAAAGATTCGATCAATGAATTGAAGTATTATCGCGAACAGGTATTTAAGTAGAGTGGAAATTATTGTAGGGTGGATAAAAGTTCGAGCGTAGCTCGGACATATCCACCAGCGGTGTTGATTTGAAAGTATGACATTTAATTAATTGCTGTGTATCGTCGTCCCGCGGCTTGACCGCGGGAACCAGTATCGCATTCATTCAGGCCCTACTGAAATTCCGGCGGAACAGCCCCTACCATTGGCTTGCAATACGTCTTCACACAAGTCGACATCGATGCTTCACCATCACAACGCTGCGCACAACAGGCTTGGCAGTTAGTGAGACCATAAGTTTTACATTGCTCTGGGGCAGGGCGACAATTTTTGATGCTAGGTCCTGAGCCACTCTCAGTATAAACAGCTACCGGTTGGCAAGCTGTGACAGTGAACAAACAAAACGATAATAAAACCAGCAACTTTTTCATATCAAATCCCCTTTGAAGTGAGCTTCATTCTACCTGTAATTACGTAATTGCGAAAGCTTATAAGAACCGTTAATATGCTCCTTATGACAGCAGCAATACTCAATAGCGATTTACTCATTCCGTATTTACCCGCGCGCGATAAGGATACCCATAAAGGAGACAAAGCCGCTGAGCAAGGTCAACAGGGTACATTTGCCACGGATTTATTACCCCATATTAGAGCGATAGTGAATTCATGAGTACTTCTAAACGGGCATGGATAGTTTGTTGCATTGCTTCATTATTTTATGCTTACATTATGGCTTTAGGTGTTAGCCCCAGTATTATGGTCAAGCCTTTGTTAGCTACTTTTCATATTGACATGCTGCATTTTTCTAATTTATCGGCTTTTTTCTTTTACGCGACCTTAATCATGCAAATTCCTGCCGCGGTGATTTTAGAGCGTGTTGATATAAAAAAAGCGATTACCGTCGCTTTTTTGGTCGGGCTTGTGGGTAATTTTTTATTTGTGATAACGCACTATGTTCTTTTAGCAGAGATAGGGCGTGTGTTAGCAGGCTTTGCTAATGCCTTTGCATTTGTCGGCGTGTTGCGTTTAATGTCGACTTGGTTACCTGAAGAAAAAATGGGTGCTGCGTCTGCACTTGTTATGAGCTTTGGTGTTTTTGGCGCAATTTTAGCAAACCTGGTGTTGCCTCAGTTTGTAATAAGCAAGAACTGGCAATTTGTTATGTGGCTTATCTTCGCTTTTGGCGTGGTAGGTTTTGGCTTGATGTTGTGGCTAACTGAGGAAGGGCCAATTCATATTAACGCTTCAACGCCTTCTTGGCGTTGGCAAGTGATTTGGGGCCAGTTTAAACGCAGTATTCTAAACCCTCAAATATTATTGGCGGGCATGCTAGCGGCTTTATTTTATTTGCCGATAGGTGTGTTTGCTTCACTGTGGGGGCCTTATTATTTGCAGAAAGTTTGTGGGCTGAGTTATGATTTTTCAACCAAAGCGAATGCGTTGATATTTTTTGGTATGGTGATTGCTGGGCCTGCTATTGCTTTTTTATCAGAAAAAGCAGGCGTGCGAAAACCCTTTTTACTGGGCTGTCTGTTGTTGGGTTTAATTAGCATGTTGCTGGTTTTTTATGTGTCCCTTTCTATCGTGCTGTTGTTAGCTGTTTTATTGTTAGTGGGTGTTTGTTCTGGCGCAGAAGGTTTGTCCTATACTTTTGCTGAAGAGGTTGATCCAGGCGCGAGTTTATCGATGGTGTTCGCCATTGCCAATTTACTTTGTAGTTTGGGTGTTGCGGTGTTCCAGTCTTTGGTAGGTGTGCTATTCGCATGGCGAAAAACGCATCTTTTGGAAATGCATATAGCAATACATCTGCCGAGTTTGTTAAAATTTTCGATTAGCTGTGTGCCAGTTGCCTTTATCATCGGCATATTGTTGTCGTTTAAACTCAAAGAAACCCATGTGCAAGGTGGCTCGTAACCCTAATGAATCTAGCTCCTATATTTTTGTGTCAACACCGTAGACAACCCAGGTTGCGCGCTAACTTTCTTCCTTTGTTCGTCTCTTATGTTATTATCGACCTGATTTACCACGGTTAGGGAGACAACGTTATTCGCTTGAACTAACTTATCACTTTGCTTGAATATTATGTTAATAGAATCAGAATCAGACATGTTATTACTCGGTGCGGAATTAGCGACTAAGCTAACCGCCCCTTTTGTGTTACATCTCCAGGGCGACCTAGGTGCGGGTAAGACCACCTTGACGCGAGGTATTCTGCAAGCATTGGGTCATGAAGGTAAAGTCAAAAGCCCAACGTTTACTATTGTCGAACCTTATGAATTAGCACAGGGTCTTGTCTTTCATTTTGATTTATATCGCATTAATGACCCCAGTGAGCTAGAAAGCCTCGGCTGGCGTGATTATTTCACAGATGATTCAATTGTGATTGTTGAATGGCCTGAAAAAGCACAGAAGCTATTGCCAAAGCCAAATATGATTTGTGACATTAAAATCGTCAATGATGGTCGAGAAATTGATATAATCACACCCACATGTTGAAAAAAATCACTATTACCGCTTTTATCCTATTCTTCAGTCACGTGGCCTTGGCTACGACACAGGTGACGGATATTCGTGTGTCACATCAATTGTTACAAACACGAATCGTGTTTTCGTTAAGCCATTCGGTGCAATATAATGTCTTCCCGCTTTATAGTCCCGATCGCATTGTGGTGGATATGGCTGATGCTAAATTAACGGCTAAAGTCAGCGAAGTGGATTTGAGTAAAACCTTAATTGATGACATTCGTGCAGGGCATGGTAAAAAAGGTGATTTGCGTTTAGTGTTAGATTTGAAAGATGCGACAACGCACAAAGCTTTTATTTTAAAAAATCCTTATCGCTTGGTCGTGGATCTAACTGCTAAAGTATCATTCAAAACAAAAACTAAATTGAAATCTAAACCTATAGTTGGCCCTACAGTCTCTGCCGTTGGCTATCAAAAACCAAAACCCGTATTGACAGTACAAAAGCCTAAAAATTTACGTGATTTGATTGTGGTTATCGACCCTGGCCATGGCGGAAAAGATCCCGGTGCATCCGGACCACGTGGTACGCATGAAAAAAATGTCGTGCTCAGTATTGGTGATTATATTAAACAAGATCTTAGGCAATACCCGGGTATTAAAGTTTATATGACCCGTGACAGTGATTACTACGTAACCTTGCGCGGCCGTTTGAATATTGCCCGCCGCCGCCAAGCTGATATTTTTGTGGCAGTACACGCCGATTCATTTAAAAATTCTCGTGCCCGAGGTGCCTCTGTGTATGCACTATCACAACGCGGTGCAACTAGTGAAAGTGCACGTTGGTTGGCACAACGTGAGAACGAATCAGAAATGTTAGGTGGCGCCGAACTTTCAAATAAAAGTTATTTGTTACGTTCGGTGTTAATTGATATGTCGCAAACTGCAACTACGAATAATAGTCTGCAGATGGGGCGTAACGTGTTAGGTAACCTCGGTGAATTTGCACCTTTACACAGTAAGAAAGTTGAACAAGCTGCATTTGTCGTGCTCAAGTCGCCGGATATTCCATCTATTTTGGTTGAGAATGGTTTTATTTCAAATCCCTATGAAGAAGATAATCTTCGTACCGCATCTTACCGACAACGTTTAGCGGCGGGTATTACGAAAGGCATCATCAGTTATTTCAAACAAAAAATGCCAGCAGGCACCATTTTTTCTGCACATTACAGCGCACAAAGTTACATCGTACAACATGGCGATAGTCTGTCGGGTATCGCAAGCAAATTTAATGTCACAACCAGCAGCTTAAAATCACTCAATGGACTAACCAGTAACGCCATCCATGTAGGACGCGTGTTAAGAATTCCGAGGTAAGGTGTTAGGTGGCTTTGTTGCCGCGTGAGCGCGGCACTGTTTTAATATATTTGGATTGACTATAATCTTAAATAGCTTATGCAGTTCCCTAAGCTCTATAAATTATGAATATCCCCACAACCATCACCGAACTTATCCAACGCGCCAACGCCTTAACCGGCCTAACCCTATCCGATCTCGCCACCCAACAAAACTACACCCTCCCCGAAAACTTCCAACACCACAAAGGCTGGGTAGGCCAACTACTCGAACAAGTCTTAGGTGCCAGCGCCGGCTCAAAAGCCGAGCCTGATTTTCCCAACCTGGGAGTAGAACTAAAAACTATTCCTCTCAACGCTAAAGGCAAACCCAAAGAATCCACTTTCGTCTGCGCCATTTCCGCCATCATCGAACCCCAATGGCAAGGCTCAGTCGTGCAAAAGAAATTAGCCCACGTCTTATGGGTGCCCATTGAATCGGAGAGTGATATCCCTGAGCGAAAAATCCACCAGCCAATTTTATGGCAACCGACAGCAGAGCAGCTGCAAACATTAGAGCAAGATTGGCAAGAATTAACAGACATGCTGACCTTTGGCGAAGCCGATAGACTCACTGCCGAATATGGTGAAGCTTTACAAGTGCGCCCTAAAGCCGCAAATTCGCGAGTAGTGAGAGAAACGGTGAATAGTGAATCTGAAATTACCAAAGCCATTCCACGAGGCTTTTATTTACGACCATCTTTTACTGAAAAAGTCTTACAAACCCCAACGCCTTAGCCGACTAAGACGTTGGGCTTTTTAGATTTTATGCATGCTCACTAATTGCTGCAATATCACTAACTTGATCGGCAGGTTGCGGATGAAGCTCATCCGAACCTAATGACCAAACCATCGACCCTGCATAGCCATTTTCTTTTGCCCATGTTGCTTTTTTCTCTAAGTCAGCAAGGTCTTCAAGAAAATCACCTTCAGCTGCCCATTGGTTATCTAATGATAGCCCTAGTACAGTTTTTGAAGGAGAAAGATGGCTAGCATAATTTTCCATTGATACTTGGTATTTATAATTTTTCCCTGCATCGTAAGCCATATTGTTGACCCAATCTAAATCAGCACCTGCTTGTTGAAGCACAGGGATAATTTCACCTGAATGAGTAGAACCTGTATACGAACATTGAGGGCCATCTATGGTCTGGCAGCTACTGGGATCCGCTGCAGTCGAAAATGTCGCCATCGTCAGTAATTTTCCGGCAGGTAACTGTTTACGTATAGCGTGAATTAGTTTCGTCACATTTGCTGTTTCTTGCTCTGTCAGTCGGTGTGCGGCTATTTCAACATCTAAATCGATACCATCTAATGTAACAAGACCCACTTGATGAGGGATATATGAGCTGTCAAACTCATAGACTGGGTATTCAGTATTGAGTGTGGCAATCATATTATTAGCAATGGTATCAGCGGATTCTTCCGTTAAGACAGTGTCCCATATGCGCGCGTAAGTTGCGCCACCAATTGATAACAGCACTTTCACTTGTGGATGTTGAAATTTGAAATTAGTCCATTGGTTATAAGGCGCTTCTTTCCATTCAGTCCCTTTGCTAGGCGTTAGCATGCCATCGACATTGGTTATCTCGTAGTCATCAGTGACATTGCCAAATGCTAAATTCAGCACGTTGGCGTTGGTTGCTGCAATTTGATCAATCGTATAATCCTGAGCTGACCAGCCAGAAAAGTAAACGACATATTTGTTAGTCGGTATAGCGTAGGCAATGCTGCTAGCAATAAGCAGGGTAGCCATAAGTGCAGAGTTGAGTTTTTTCATGATGAGTTCCCATTTTGTAATAATTGTTATTGGTTAGTTATGAGCAAGTCTTAAGATTCTTAAGAGAAGGCTCAATCACTCCTAATAGATTAGTCGAATATTGACCATAATCCACCTGACAAAATCTACAGTTAGTGTCTATTATGTCCAATTGAAGTAGCATAAATGTTATTCAAGTGAGTTATTGGGGTGGTATCGAAGTGCCAGCAGATAATGTTACAGTCATAAACAAAGCCCCATGCTGGGGCTTAATTCATCAAACCATTATTATTTTGGAATACCTAGCGCATCTGCAGCGGCATTGCTCATTTCGTATTTGTTAGTTTTGTCCCAATGGCTATCCCATAACATGACACCACCAACATCAACATTATGTGCTGATTTCAATGTGCTAATCGCCGTTTGGAGGTGAGCTCCCGTTAAGTAATAGGCAGCATTTCCAGCTTCGGTAGAGGCAATCGCACCTAAAATGAGTTTGTTAGGCGGAACACCTGCGAAATCATCAAGAGTGTAAATCGGGTTATCATATTGACCACCCATTTCCGTGAGCTTATTCATCCAAGCTAAGTAACTACCCTCTGCAAATTCAGCTGAACCCGCAGTAAAGCCGAAGTAAGGATTATTATAAAATTGAGGCTGTACATAATCAATGTCATCAATTGCCGCTTTCAAGATGGGTACGAAGTAATTCCATGGGCTACCACCTTGCGTGGGGGCGGGTACAGCCAATGTTGGATAGACAGTAACACTTTCTGGGCTGACGATAATTTGTTTATTAGGCCCTAATGCCGCACGTAGTTTTTTAATCGTATCAATCACGGTTTGCGGTGCAGCAGCATAAGCTTCAATGTCGAGATCAACACCATCAAAATCATGTTGAGCAACTAATTGGGTGATGCTATTCACGAAAGTATCGGGATGTTGGAAAATAGTATTCCAATCACCATTCTGCCCGCCGACTGAGATAATGACTTTTTTACCTGCGTTACGCCATTTTGCTAATAAATCAGTTGATGGTTGGTGAGCGTCATCATAACTGACACTGCCATCAGGGTTAGAGTTAACAAATGCTAAAATGACGTGGGTGGCACGTGGATTAACATCATCGTCGTTGAGATTGCTGCCTGATTGTCCACAGTAATTGCCACCAAACCCACACCAAAAAATGGATAGTACGGGGCTTGCCATGCTTTGACTTGCAAACATTAGGCTGGTTAATAAAATTAATAGGCTTACGACTTTTTTCATGTTTTTCTCTTGTTTATAGGCGATTAAGGCAAGAATAACATGGGTTGTTTTCCCTGTATGCTGATAATAATACCAGTTTTAACTTAACGAAAACTTAATAAAAACCCCGGTAAACCGAGGTTTTTAACGTTAGTTTATTTTACTGACCAAGCTTGTGGTCCGTTTCTGTGGTGCCATTAAATTTGAAACCTAAGTCAGTTTCTAAATTTACCAAAGCTTGGATAAGTACGCTATACATCACTTCACGGTTTTGTGGGTTGTTGAAGTTTAGCGTGTCGGTTGTTGTAACACCCGCACTTGCCATGGCTTTAGCAAAAGCTGCATTGGCTTGTGCTGCAGTAATATGAACATACACTTGGCTTTGATTCACATAAGCTAAGGTTTCCATTGCTGAGGCAAACACACTTTGCAAGCTACCCACTGAAAAAGCTAATGAGTTTATCATTGGCCCCATCTGGGTTTTAGCCAAGCGAGCATTATCATTATTTAACTGGTCGATATAAAAACGGATTTGTCGAGGGTAAATAATGAAAGTGGTGTTGTTATACCAACTAGGTAAGCTTGCATAACCACTAGGCAATTGAAAGTCAGCAATATATTGTGGATCATTCAACAAATAGTTATCCATGTTCGGAATAAATGCTGTCAACTGTCCATTAGGGTTAGCACACAAGTCAGTGTAAGTATTCAAAATATTGGAATACGTACCAGCATTGTAAGCCGCGTTTAGTATCATATCCAAAAAGTTGACGTTGCCAGCACTTAAATTAGCTTTGCAGGCAGGCCAGTTCTTAGCTTGTGGGCCCCAAGGATTACTATTATTCACTTCCATGCGGTTTAAATCATTGTAATGGAAGTAAGCTGCTGCAATTGGGCCAAAATAAATATTGTCTAAGCTGTCAGGGCCAACTTGTTTTGTTTGGTTGCCACTATCTTGGCTTGCAATGCTGTAACCTAAAGCCGCTTGCAATACCGTGTAATTGATCATGCCTAACGAACCCGGTTGGTTAACACCCGGTAAGCGTTTGGAATAATCATTCAACTGGTAAGGTCCACCTTGCCCTGGGTTTAATAGCATGGTTTTCGCTGTGGCATTGTTAATATCATCACCGCCAGGGTAATCGGATGTGGCAATGTTTTCTTGCAATAGTTGTCCAAACAACGAGCCATAAACATAGTCATTATGATAGGTAAATGATGGGTATTTTTCATGAATCATATGGCCAAGCAAAACACCGGAAACATAATTTGACAGAATCAATTTTTGGAATTTAGCTTGTGATAAATCCAATGATTCTACCGTTGATGATGAGGCTTCATAAGGGAATGTCGTATGATATTTAACAGCCCCTTGATTGCCAACATTACCGATATAACTAATGTGTAGTAGCTCAGACTTAATCTGACAGTTCCCGATTTATCCAGCC
>TARA_R110000868_G_scaffold10313_19_pt1 | contig 53122 bp, 44 predicted proteins | sample TARA_R110000868 | Tara Oceans TARA_R110000868 (sample SAMEA4397489) | marine metagenome | biome: Polar Biome; feature: [SRF] surface water layer (ENVO:00010504); material: water (ENVO:00002006), including particulate matter (ENVO:01000060) such as... | depth 5 m | reverse complement strand
GTTCCCGCCGGTGACGCCGAACAATACCGACGTAGAGGTTGTCAGCACGATCGAGCCGCCATCGTGATCCATCATGTAACGCGCCGCCGCCTGGGAGATCAGGAACGAGCCGGTAACGTTGACCGCCATAACGTGATTGAACTCGTCCGCGTCGAGCTCGTCCCAGCGCTTCGAAGAATGAGCGGCCCCCCAATGCATCAGCGCATCGAGACCGCCATAGGTCTTTACGGTCTGCGCAACGGCCGCTGCGCAGTCGTCGGTTTGGGAAACATCGCCGCCGAAAAACGTTACTTCGTCGCAGGCGGGCAGTTCGGCGCGCATGCGGTCCTCCTGCGGATCGAACGCCAAGATGCGGCAGCCGTCCTCAAGCAGAAGCTTCGTGCAGGCAAGCCCGATGCCGCTCGCCGCGCCGGTAACGAGGACGGTCTGTCCCATCTGAAATCTCCCGTTTGATTAGAATGCTAATGAAGTGTAATTTAATCGGATCAATGAAGGAAAGGTGCGCTGACATCCAGCGTGCTGTAATTTCTCGAAGGACACTCCAATCAGAGGGTGGAAAACAGGGTAACAACGAGGCGGTCGTTCTTGGCCGTCAAGGGAGCGTGCATGTCAACTTCGTCCAAAACCGAAATTCCGAAACCGCTGCATTTCGGGATCGTCACCATACCGCGATTGATTATCGGCTCGATGATCCTGATCGGGATCGTCATCAATTTCGGCAATGTGGTCGGCCGATATGTCTTTTTGGAGCCCATCATCTGGGCCGAGGAGATTATGATCTACATCATGGTGTGGACGGTGTTCATTGGCGCGATCCTGGTTTCGTACGAAGGCCAGCATCTGAAGATGGACGTATTTTCGGTCATGCTGCCTTCGCCCTACAAGGAAATAATCAACTTCATTGCGACTGTGTCGATCCTGCTGGTCTGCTTCTTTGTCATTCCGAATAACTGGATTGTCGTCGAGCTGATGTGGAACAACGACCAGCGCAGTGTTGTCGCGGAAGTGCCGATGGTCATACCGCATTTCGCGCTGCTGTTCGGTTTCGTGATGATCTTCGTTGCTATCGTCGTTCGTTTCCGGTCCCATATAACCGGTTCGCTGACGAACGAGGTGGATGCGCTGATTCAGGAACACAGCGAAGACGGACCGGCGACATCCGACAGCGCCAAGAGCTAGACCCCTGCAGAAACAAGATTAGACGGTAAGGAGCATATCCATGGACTGGATTATTGGGGGAATGGCGACTATTCCGATGGAATGGTACATGGGGATCGTACCGATCATTCTGTTGGTTCTCGGTTTTCCTATTTTCATCATTCTGCTGGCCACGGCGTCGATCGTGCTGATCGTCCACCAGGCGGTACCGCCGATGGCGATGCACATCAACATGTTCGGCAGTGTCGACAAATTTGCCCTGATGGCCGTGCCGTTCTTTATCTTTGCCGGTGAAATCATGGGGCAGGGCGGTATCTCGAAACGTATCGTCGCCTGGGTCATGTCGATCATCGGCAGTGTTCGCGGCAGTCTTGCGCTTACCACGGTCGGCACCTGTACCGTGTTCGGTGCGATTTCGGGGTCGAGCCCGGCAACGGTTGCTGCCGTCGGGCGGTTGCTGTTCGATCCGATGCGCAAGGCCGGCTACACCGAGCGTTTCGCTTCCGGTCTGATTTCGTCGTCGGGCGCGATCGCGACCGTTATTCCGCCATCGATCGGGATGATCCTCTATGGCGCGTCGGCGGAGCAATCCGTCGCGCTTCTGTTTGTTGCCGGTGTCATACCGGGGCTTCTGATTGCCGCCCTGATGGCCGCATATATCTATGCCTATGCACTGAAGACCGGCATTCGCGAAGCTTCCGGATTTTCCCTGGGCCAGTTCCTGACCGCCAGCAAGGAAGGCGTCTGGGCGCTCGGTACGCCGTTCATCATTCTCGGCGGCATTTATGCGGGTATTTTCTCGCCGACGGAATCGGCCGGGGTTGCCTGTGTTTACGCGATCATCGTGACGCGGTTCATCTACGGCGATATCTCGTGGAAGGGCATCTGGACGGTATCGGTGGACTCGATGTATCTCACCGCGCAGGTGCTCATCATCGTTGCCGCCGCCGGCGTGTTTTCGCAATTGCTCACAATCAGCGGCATCCCGCAGCAGGCCGTTGCGGCGATCGAGGCGATGAACATGGAGCCGTGGATGGTCCTGATGGTCATCAACGTCTTCCTGCTTATGGTCGGTTGCGTGCTCGATCCCGGGTCGGCGATCCTGGTGCTGACGCCGCTGCTGGCGCCGATTGCCGCCGCCATGGGCGTCGACCTGATCCATTTCGGCATCATCATGACGGTGAACCTGGCCATCGGGATGTTCACGCCGCCTTTCGGCCTGAATATCTTCGTAACCCAGGCGCTGTTTAAAGTGCCGCTGGCGAGTATCTATCCCGGTCTGGTGCCGTTCATCATCGTCAATCTGATTGCGCTCGGGATCATCACCTACGTACCCGAACTGTCCCTGTTCCTGACGCGTTACGTCAGCTAGCAGCACCTGGCGGCGGCCCGTCTCGACGGACCGCCGCCGGCTTTCCTTGAGTGAAAGGATTACCGAATCCGAAAGCCGGCGTGCAGGCGGAACCGTCGCAAATGACGCCTCACCTGTACCGTGTTCTTATTTTAACGGATCAGGGGGGACGTATATTTAGAGGGACGTATTTTCGGAACGGGACGGTGGCCCGTTGCCCGGCCGCCAGATTACGACCGGTTGTCTGCGGATTCGCAGCGCTTCAGGTGGGATACCGGCACAGCACGTGATGCATGTGGCGCGCGTACGGCGAAATCGCCGTTCGATGTCTCGACCGTTTCTGTGTTTTTGTGGGGCGTCTGGCGGTCGCGAAGGTACTGGTCGTAAGACCGGACGGGGCGAAGCAGGTAGGGGCTCACGGTCACATCGTCTTTTCGTTCAGCTGTGTCGCGCTCAGACATATATTATCCCGTTTTCTTGACGCATTTACGCTGTGTTTCCGCGGCTACATACCGGCATATGCCGTCGAGACTGGCGGGTTTTGACGTCGCGAATTGAAGCGGAGTGAGGTGCAAATCACAAACCGAAATACCGAGTTATCCACAAAGTAAGGGTTTTTCCTGTAGATAACCTGTGGAGACCCGTACGGCTGAATACGTCGGTAGTCAGACTGCCGCGTTCAGTGACCGCAATGACCCGGGTGGGCCCGCTGTCGGTGTTTCTGGGCCTGCAGGCGACATGCATAATGAAACATGTTAACAACGATCTTCGATCGCAATTTCTGTCGATTGCATTTCGGGGGCTTGAATGCTGGCGGGTAAATCAGGGGTGGTGACGGGCGTTTCGGCGATCCGTTCAGTGTCGAATATTTCAGGCTTTCTTACGGGCGAAAACAACAATCCCGATAGTGGGGCCGCTTTCGGGTGATTCTGCGTACATGATTTCTCCGCGAACGATTGGCTTTATCGCGCTTGCCGGCGCGATCGTCGGCTATGGCGGACTGTGGCCGGTTTCGAAGACCGCGCTCGAGTTCATCCCGCCGTTCTGGTATGCGTCGATCCGAGTCCTGAGCGGTGCGGTAATTCTGTCGGCTTTCCTTCTGGTAACCGGTAAACTGCGTCTGCCGACTCGGCACGATCTGCCGCTGGTGCTGAGCGTCGGCATCTTCATGATGGCCATCTACACCCTGCTGATGCATATCGCATTGCTTTACGTCGAGGCGGGCAGGGCGGCGCTGCTGGGATACACGACGCCGATCTGGGTGCTGCCGGCAGCCTATTTCTTTTTGAAGGAGCGGCCGTCGCGGCGGCGGCTTGTCGGGCTGCTCGTCGCAGTCGGGGGATTGCTCGTTCTATTCAATCCGGCGACGTTCGACTGGACCGATACCGATGTCGTGATCGGAAATGCAATGCTGCTCGGCTGCGGGATAAGCTGGTCCGTCTCGATCATTCATATCCGCAAGCACCAGCCGCAGCGTACGCCCTTTCAGCTTGCGCCGTTTCAGCTGACGCTCGCCGGTGTGTTGATCGCAATTATGGCGCTGATCTTCGATCCGTTGCCCCGGTTCACAGGATCGGCGCTGGAAATCGGCGTGTTCGCCTATGGCGGGATTATGGGAACCGCCGTGGCGATGCTGGCCGTGACGACGTGTATCCGTTACCTGCCGACGGTGGTGTCCACTGTCGGGTTGCTCGGCGTGCCGGTATTTGCGCTGACGCTCAGCATCGTCTTCCTTGGCGAGGAACTCACGACCGGGCTTGTCGTCGGCATGGTGCTGATCGTCGCCGGAATCGGGCTGGTCTCGGTGCCCGACCGCAGGCCGCCCGCCGCCTGAATGCCTTCGCGCCGTGAGCGAATGGCGCCGCATCAATCGGGTCTGCGGGGCTATCCCAGTTTCAACAGGCGTTCCAAATTGCCGCTGTATATTTTCGCGCGTGTCCCGGCATCGATGTCGAGGCTGTCGACGGCGTTGATCGTTTCGCGGATCAGCAGCGAGCCGCCTTCCGGATCGAAGGGGGCGTCGGTGGCGAAAAGAGAATGGTCGGGGCCGAAGAATTCCAGGCCGCAGGCCGCCGCCGCCGCCGATCCGTTGGTGGCGGTATCGGCATAGAACATCTTGAAATAGTCCTTGGGCTGCTTCTTCAGCCCGGCCTGTGCCGCCAGCGGGTTGTGATCCTTGTCCTGGCCGAATATCTGCTGGAAGCCGATGCCGATCTTTTCCGCGAAGAACGGAATCATGCCGCCAAAATGGTGGGTGATGATCTTGATGTCGGGCAGTTTGTCGAAGATGCCTGAATAGATCAGCCGGGTCATGCAGGCGCTGGTCTCGTAGGGCCAGCCGAACGTGAACCAGATTTCGAACTCGGACGCGTCTTCCTGGGCGTAATCCGGAAAGTTGGGGCCGCGCATCGGGTGGATCCAGACCGGCAGGTCGTGCTTCGCCATGGTCTCGAAGACCGGATAGAACTCGGGTGCCGAAAGCGGTTTGCCGAGAACGTTGGTGAACAACTGGACGCCGCGGGCGTCCAGCTCCGTGATCGCACGCTCTGCTTCGGCAACGGCGGCATCCGGGTTGTTCATCGGCAGCGACGCGATGAATCCGGCAATGCGGTCCGGGTTCTGTTTCACCCGGGCGGCGAGGCCGTCATTCGCGATGCGCGCCAGGGCAGGGGTCTGTTCAGGACTGCCGAGCATTTCGATCGGCGGATTGGCGAGCGAAACGATCTGGCGGTAATCGTCGAATCCGTCGAGCAGCCGCATATGAGCGTCTTCGTCGTGCAGGGCGGTCAGCGCGCCGAAAAACTTAACGATCCCGGGGTCGGGCGCGATCTCCGCGAATTTGTCGAAATAGGCTTTCGGGATCACGTGGTTATAGGCGTCGATTCGGGCCATGTGCCCTCCCTTGTATTCTTTGCGCCATGATAGTTCGACGGTGGCGTTGTGCAAAACCCCTTCTATGTGGTGAAATTCGCTCCGCCGGAAACGGCAAATAACAAATAAGGGAGAGACGCATCATGGCGGGACCGCTGGACGGCGTGCGAGTTATCGAACTGACGACCATGATAACCGGGTCGCTGTGTGGCCAGATGCTGGCCGATATGGGCGCCGACAGCATAAAGATCGAAAAGATCGAAGGCGGCGACATGTTTCGCGCATGGCGCGGCGGCACCTATTCGGCGCAGTTCGGCGCCTATAACCGGAACAAGCGGTCGGTCACGCTGGACATGCGCTCGGACGAAGGCCGCGAAATCCTGCTGAAGCTGGTCGAGACCGCCGACGTGCTGGTGGAAAATTTCCGCCCCGGCGTGATGAACCGTCTGAAATTGTCGGTGGAGGAACTGCGCGCCCGCAATCCTAAACTGATCGTGTGTTCGATCTCCGGCTTCGGCGAAGACGGGCCGTATGAAAAACGCCCGGCCTACGACGCGGTGGCGCAGTCGCTGTCCGGCATCGCGAGCCTGTTTGTCGACCCGGTCGATCCGAAAACCACGGGCCCGACCATCGGCGACAACATCACCGGCATCAATGCGTGCTACGGTATCCTTGCGGCCCTGTTCGAGCGCGAACGCGGCGGCCCGGCGCGGACGCTGAACGTCAATATGCTCGAAAGCTCGATCTGGTTCCTGCCGGACCCGTTCGCCAACCTGACCCAGCAGGATATTCAGCCGACCCCGACGTCGCGCTCGGAAGCGTCGCAGTCCCACGCCATGACCTGCGCCGACGGGAAGCTGCTGGCGGTGCATCTGTCGTCCCAGGAAAAATTCTGGCAGGGGGTCACGGCGGCGTTCGGGCTCGAACACATGCGTGACGATGCGCGCTATGCCGACCGCATGTCGCGCATTGCCAATTATTTCGACATGAACGCGGAATTCAAAAAGGCGGCGGCGGAACGACCGCGCGACTACTGGATGCCGCGCCTGGAAGAAAACGATGTGCCCTACGCGCCGATCAATACGTTGCAGGAAGTGTTCGAAGATCCGCAGGTCAAACACCTGGATACCTTCTTCGAGATCGAGCACCCGGTCGAAGGCAAACAGACCTTTTCCCGCCGCGCCGTCTATATCGACGGCAGCCGCGACGACCAGCCCATGAACCCGCCGCCGCAGCTCAGCGAACACACCGACGAGGTTCTGGCGGAACTCGGGCTGAATGCCGATGCGGTGAGAGACCTGAGGGCGCGCGGCGTGGTTTAGATCCGACGCAAGAGACGCGACACGGGTTATTCCGGGTCGCGGTACTCGATGTTGTTGATGAATTCCACCACGGACGGCACGATAGGGTTTTCCATTTCCTCGCGAATGTGACCGATGAGCCCGGCGGCGCGTCCGACGGCGGCGACGGCGCGCATGGTTTCGACCGGGAAGTCTACTTCGTTCAGCACCGCGCCCAGCGCGCCGGTGACGTTGAGCGTCAGCGGCTTGCCGCGGGCCTTTTCGATCTCCTCGGCGAGGATTTTCGCAAGCTCGATATATTCGCCGGTCGCGCCGCCCTCCATGGCGATCTGGAACATGCGGTCTGCGCGCGGGTCGGTCGGGAAATAATAGGGATGGCCGTAGCCGGGGATGAATTTCTTCTGCTCCCGGAAACGCTGAACCACCCCGGCGGCCCAGTCGCGCTTGTCGCCGTCATGGGCGGCGCCTTCCCGGAAGATCGCGCCGGCGCCGGCCATTGTGCCGGCGAATTTGTTGCCGACCATCATCGCGCCGGCGATCATCGGCATCTGCACGTCGTCGGGCAGGGAATCGTGAACCATACGGGCGACCAGTGCGGTCGGCGTAATGCCGTGATCCATCAGGATGACCATGCAGGCGTCGAAGGTCCGGACGTGGTTTTCCGGCAGGTCGCGGCCGGTGACGAGAAGATAGAACGTTTCCGCGAAGCTTTTTACGCCGACGACCTCCGTCAGCACGTCCTTGCCGCGCATGCGGAATCGCTTGGTGTCGGATGTCGGCGTTCCGATACGGGTAAATGGCTTGTCGGTCATGGCGCGCTCCCTGGGATATCTTCGGCGGTTTTTGTTGCCTCAATCTAGGCGTCGCCGACGCATTCGTGCAACGGGCGAGGGTGAGGAGAAACTTGCCGGATTGTCTGGGGGGTGGTTAGATAATTATCAAGTGGCGAAGTCACGTTGAATAAAACACATAAGTGGAGGGACGTTATGAGAAAATTTTTGACCACCGGTTTTACGTCAGCACTTGTCGCGATGGTGGCGCTGCCCGCTGCGGCCGCAGATCTGAAACTGCTCACCAGCTGGAACAAGGACAACTGGCCGACCTATGCCGTGCTCGACATGTTCGACAAGAAGGTCAAGTCGATCGGCGCGGGCAAAGTCAATATTTCAATCAGCGGCAAGGAAGTCGTGCCGGCGTTCGAGCAGCTTCAACCGGTCTCGGCCGGGGTGTTCGACATGCTGTATACCCATGGCATCTATCATGCCGGCAGCAAGGGGCTCGCCTTTACGATGGACGCGATCGCACCGGGTGCGGAAAAGCGCCGGGCGGCGGGGCTGATCGACTACATCGACAAGTATTACCAGAAACACAACAACCTGAAGATGCTCGGGCTCGTCGCGAACAGCAATCAGGGCTATCACATTTTCCTCAAGCAGCCGCTGACCAAAGCGGGAAATTTCGAGGGCCGGAAAATCCGGGGTACGCTGAGCTATCACGGCGTTATCCGCCTGCTCGGCGGCTCGCCGGTGGTTCTGCCCGGCGGCCAGATCTACACGGGGCTTGAAAAAGGCGTGATCGACGGGGCCGCCTGGCCCGCCGCCGGGATGCTTAGCATGAAGCATTACGAGGTCGCCAAGTTCAAGGTCCGCCCCACGTTCGGCACGACGAATACGGGATTCTGGATCAACCTTGCGAAATGGAAAACCCTGACCAAGGCGGAACAGGATGTTCTGGTCGAGGCGGCGAAGCAGACCGAAATCGATATGCCTGCAGAAGGCGATCGGATACTGGCCGAGGAATCCGCAACCCTCGCCAAGTTCGGGGTCAAGGAAACCGTCATGACCGACGAGACGGCCGAAAAAGTCAGGAGCACCTTTGCATCCGACATGTGGACGATTGCCCAGAAGTGTTGTTCGGACGGTGCGAACGAACTGCGGGCGCTCGCCAAGAAGGCGGGGCTGACAAACTGAACGGCGTATGACGGCGCCCCGGTAACACAAAGTGCTGCGACCCTTCCTCTGGGTGCATGACAGGCTTACCGATCTGGGTTTCCAGCTCGGTAAGCTCTGTCTCGGCATTATTCTTGTCTCGTACTGTTACGAGGTCGTGGCGCGTTACGCGTTCAACGCTCCCACGTGGTGGGCGGACGAGGCGGTTTCCTATTCACTGTGCATCGGCTGCTTTCTGATGATGCCCCATGTTACCCGGGAAAAAGGGCATGTGGCGGTCACGTTTCTTCTCGAAATGATGCCCGCCGGGAAAACGAAGCCCGCTTACTGGCTGATTTACCTGATCGGTTTCGTGGTGTGCGCGGCGGCTTTCTGGATCAATCTGGACGAAAATATCCGCCAGGTGGTCAATGACGTCCACATGATGAAGGTGAAGCCGTTTCCGAAATACTATATTTCGGTTTTCATCACCTTCGGGTTCGGCATGTCGGCGCTGCATTATCTGCGCATGCTGGATTACCGGAAAATCGATGTTTCCGGCCGCAGCGGGGGCTTCGAGTAATGGTGTGGTGGGCAGTCCTGACGATCGGTCTGACGTTGTTGCTGGCCTGTTTCATGTCGGGCATGCCGATCTTCATCGCGTTTCTGCTGATCAACCTCGTCGGCGTGCTGATCATTCTCGGCCAGCCCGGTTTCGGGATGGTTGCGAATTCGATATTCGAGACGACAAATTTTGCCGACCTGTCGGCGATCCCGCTTTTCATCATGATGGGCGAAATTCTCTTCCGCTCGGGATCGATCGATATTCTCTTCGATTCCGTCGACAAACTGGTCGGCAGGGTGAAGGGCCGCCAGTACGTGCTGTGTATCGCCCTGTCGACGATCTTCGGCGCGCTTTCCGGAGCGGCAATGGGCGTCGCGGCGATGATGGCGCGGACATTGCTGCCCGGCATGCTGGACCGGGGATACGATGCAAAAATGTCGACCGGGGCGATTCTGGCGGGGGCATCTCTTGCGCCGATAATCCCTCCGAGCGTCCTTGTGATCATCATTGGCACGCTCGCCAACGTCTCGATCGCGGGCATGCTGATCGCCGGTATTCTGCCCGGCCTGATGCTGGCGACGATGTTTCTGATCTATACGCTTGCCCGCGTGCGGATTAACCCGGCACTCGCGCCGGAGGACGCGGCGACATCGACGATCAGTGTCGGTCTGGGCGAGAAGGTCATGGCAGTGGTCCGCGTGGCGCCCTTTGCGCTCATCATTTTCTGCGTTATGGGACTGATTCTGCTCGGCATCGCAACGCCGTCCGAATCCGCGGCGACCGGCGTGGTCGGTTCGATGGTGACCGCGGCCTATTACCGCAAACTGAACTGGAAGATGATTTCGGAATCCCTGTCCTCGGCCGCTTTTATAGCGAGCATGATTCTGGTGATCATGGCGAGTTCAAAGATGTTCAGCCAGCTTCTGGCCTTTACCGGGTCGACGCGGGAACTGACGCAGGTTGTCGCGGGGCTGGATCTGTCGGCCTATGTGATGCTGTTCATCATGATGCTCATACCGTTCATACTATGCATGTTCATCGACCAGATTGCGCTGATGCTGGTAGTTATCCCGATTTATCAGCCCTTGATTAAGTCGCTTGAATTCGATCCGGTCTGGTTCTGGCTGCTGATGTTGCTCAATGTCACGGTAGGGGGAATGACGCCGCCGTTCGGTTATACGATATTCGCGTTCAAGGGGGCGACGGACCGGGTATCGCTGCAGCAGGTATTCAGTGCGACATGGCCGTTCGTCGCTATTTTTCTGCTCGGAATGCTGGCCATCGCGGCGTTCCCGCCGATAGCAACATTCCTGCCGGGGTTCATCTGATCGCATTTTTGCATGCGGCCCTGCATCGGGCGGCGGTCGCGAATCCATTTCTTTGGCGTAGCCCGAATTTATGAGTACAATAAGCAACCTAAGTAATTAACGGGAGAAGGGGTTCATGGAACTCCCCACAGGCAACGAACGCTATTTCCGGATGAGTGTCGAGGAATTCGATACCGAGAAACTGCTCCAGAATGCGGCGCGGCAACGGGACCAGCGCAAGTTCGAAGACGTGGTGATCATCGATGTGGATGCGCATCATTACGAAACGGAATCGATGGTGGAAATCGTCGAGTTCATCGAAGACCCCGTTCTTCGCCAGCTTGCCCGTTCGGCGCAACAGATTGCGCATCGCGGATCCATGTTCACCCTGGGACGCACCGGCTATCAGGACATCGGCGGGCGGGTTACGCGCTATCCGCTGCGTGGTCTGGAAGAGACCCCCGACGACGGCAAGCACCGGGACGTCCATCTCAGCCATCGCTGGATGGATGCGATGGGCGTCGATTACGCCTGCGTGTTCCCGACCCCTATGCTGGGACTGGCGATGCATCCCCAGCCCGATGTCGAGGTTTGCCTGGCGCGCGCCTATAACCGCTGGCTGGTCGAAAAGGTTCTGCCGGGTTCGCCGCGGATGAAATCGATGCTGTACCTGCCGTTTAACGACCCCGACGCGGCGCTCAAGATCGTCGAGGATTTCGGCGACGCCGAGGGCGTTATCGGCTTCATGGTTACATCGGTGCGTCACCGGCCGGTACACCATAACGACTACATGAAAATCTACGCGGCGATCCAGGAACGCGGCCTGCCGATCGGGTTCCATTCCGGCTTTAACTGGGACGATCCCATGTTCCGGACCTGCAATCGCTTCCTTGCCGTCCATGCGCTCGGCTTCACCTGGTACAATGTCGTCCATTGCACCAACTGGGTGCTGAACGGCATGAACGAACGCTTCCCGGACATGCCGGTAATCTGGATCGAATCCGGGATATCCTGGGTTCCGTTCCTGATGCAGCGGCTGGATACGCAGTACCGGATGCGGTCGTCGGAGTGCCCGATGCTCAGGAAACTTCCGAGCGATTACATGCGCGACATGTATTACACCACCCAGCCGATGGAAATGCCCGACGATATGGACATGCTTGAGGCGACATTCAAAGCGATGAATGCGGAAACCCAGCTTCTTTGGGCGTCCGACTATCCGCACTGGGACATGGATATTCCGAGTGTCATCTGGGATTTGCCGTTCATAGATGAAGCGGCGAAGCGGAATATCCTCGGTCTGACGGCCCAGAAGATATTCAATCTCGATGTCAGCGAACGCCACCCGAATTTTTCGAATGCGGTGGCAGCCGAATAACAATCACAATCGATGCCGTGCAATGGGCTGCTGCTTGACAGAAAAGAGCGGTCTGATACCACTGCGTCCGTACGCTGGCGTATGTTATTACTGGCGTATGTTAATTTAAGGACCCGCTAAAGGGTCCAACAGGGAGCGCGAAATGGAAGTCGATATGCTGGGAAGCGCCGTATTGGCGTTTAACAACATGATGAGTCTCGAAAGGCTCGGATTCCTGTCTTTCGGGGTGTTGATCGGTCTGGTGCTGGGTGTGATTCCGGGGCTGGGCGGGCTTGTGGGCCTGTCCCTGCTGCTGCCGTTCACATTCAATATGGATCCTTACACGGCGCTGGCTTTCATGATGGGGCTTCAGGCCGTTGTCGTGACGTCGGATACGATTCCTGCCGTATTGTTCGGGGTGCCGGGGACCGTCGGGTCTGCGGCCACGATACTCGACGGGTATCCAATGGCCCGCAAGGGCGAAGCCGGCCGTGCGCTCGGCGCGGCGTTTTCATCGTCCGTTGTCGGCGGGTTGTGGGGGGCGTTGCTGCTTGGCGTCAGTGTCCCGGTTTTGCGGCCGATCGTGCTGGAAATCGGGTCGCCGGAATTGCTGGCCATCTGCGTTTTCGGACTTTCCCTCGTTGCCGTTCTGTCCGGCGGTTCCCCGCTGAAGGGACTCGCCGGCGCCTGTATCGGACTGCTGGTTGCGACGGCGGGTGACGACCCTCAAACGGGCACGCTCCGCTGGACGTTCGATTCACTGTACCTTTGGGACGGATTGCCGGTGGTTCCGCTGGCGCTTGGCCTGTTCGCCATTCCAGAACTCGGCGATATGGCGATAACAAAGCAATCGATCAATGTTAATGCCGACGACGAGAAGCGCGACGCACGGTTCGGGCAGCTTGACGGCATCAAGGATACATTCCGAAACTGGTTCCTGGTGCTCCGCTGTGCATCCATCGGGTCGTTCCTCGGCGCCGTTCCGGGGATCGGCGCGTCGGTCATCGACTGGATCGCCTACGGCCATGCGGCGCGCACCGAAAAAGGCGCTCCCGAGACATTCGGCAAGGGCGATGTCCGCGGTGTAATCGCGTCGGAATCCTCCAACAACGCCAAGGAAGGCGGCGCGCTGGTGCCGACCATTGCCTTCGGCGTCCCGGGTTCTGCGTCCATGGCGCTGATCCTGGGGGCATTCCTGATCCACGGCCTCGTTCCTGGGCCCGAAATGCTGACGAAACGGCTGGACGTCACCTATACGCTCGTCTGGTCGGTTGCGATCGCCAATATTTTTGGCGCCGGCATCTGTTTTGCTTTTGCCAACCAGCTCGCCAAAGTCGCGTTGATACGCATCGGCGTTCTTGCGCCGGTGGTTCTCGCGATCACCTATATCGGCGCATTCCAGGGGTCGCGGCAGTGGGGGGATATCTATGCCCTGCTGATCTTCGGTCTGATCGGCTGGATCATGAAACGTCTGCGGTGGCCGCGGCCGCCTCTGATTCTCGGTTTCGTGCTTGGCGGGCTTGTCGAACGCTACATGTTCATTTCAGTCGAACGCTACGGAGCCGACTGGCTGTGGATCTGGCGCGATTTCGGCGATGGCGATATCAGGTTTGCGCCCTATGTGCCGATTATCTTTGCGGTGACGCTGTATGGCGTGCTGTCGCCGATCATCCGGGGGTATATCTCGCGGGCGAAAGCGAACCAGGCATCCAGCAAGTTCGGGTTCCAGAAAGAAGCGGTCAATCCCGACCTGATCTTCGCGTTGCTGCTGTTTGCCCTGTTCGCGACGGCATTCACCATTGCATCGGACTGGGAATTCGGAGCGCGTCTGATTCCGCAGGTCGTTTCTGTCTCGGCGATGATCTTTATCGGCTGGCTTGTCCTCTCGGCGCTGTTTATCGCACCGGGTGAAAAAGAAGAGGTCGATCCTGACGGAATACCGGGTCGCGGCGAAGGCGGCACCGAACCGGTGCAGAGCGACGTTCACTTCGATATCAGTGCGGATTACGGCGATCTGTCGGGCGGCGAAATTACCCGCCGGGTGGTCAACTATTTCGCCTGGCTGCTGGCGTTTTTCGGCATCGCTGCGGTGATCGGCCTGTTGCCGGCAATGCTGGTTTACATGGTTTGTTATATCAGGTTCCAGGGCAAGGAAAGCTGGAGGATCACACTGCTGACGTCAGGTGGCGTGTGGATCGTTTCCTACCTGCTGTTCCACAAGCTGCTGATCATTCCGTGGCCGCAGACGCTGGTCGGCGACTGGTTCCCGGTCCTGCGGACAATCCCGGAGCTGAACATGTTCTGAACCGCATCCGCGCGGACAAAAAAACACCCCGGTGCAGGCGCACCGGGGTGTTTTATTTTGGCCGTTCGGTGGTGGATTACTTAAATCCGAGCACTTCTTTCAGCTTGGCGATCGTTTCCTTCGGCGTGGCATAGGCCTGACCGACCAGCTTATCGAGCACTTCGCCGGCAACGGGCTGGATCGGCGCGTTGCGTTTCGCGGCATTGGCCACGAATTTCGGATCGGCCATCATGGCCATGAAGGCTTTGCGCAATGCGGCGACGCGCGCCTTCGGCACTTCCGGGTGAACCCAGAAACCCATGCCGATCTTCGGCGCTGTTTCAACGAAGGCAACCATATCCTTGGCTTCCTTGTCCGATACGAGGCTCGCCAGTTGAGGCACGCCCGAAAGTTCCGGAATCACACCGCCATACTGGACCATGTGAAGAATTTTCTTGTCCCGGAGCCAGTTTGGCTTGCCTGCTGTCCAGCCGGACCAGTACTGCATCCGTCCGTGCACTTCGCCGGCTTCCATCGCCTTGTTCACTGCGCCGCCGCCCTTGTAGCCTTTGACGATCTTGAACTTGGTGCCGAGAAGTTTGTTCATGATCGTCGGCACGATATAGGTCTCGGAACCGAGCCCGGTGGAACCCATGACGATTTCGGTTTTCTTGGCCTCATCCACCGTCTTGGCGGCGGCGGTGTGCCAGACCGAAACGACGGCGGGGCGGGGGGTCAGCGATCCGAGCCATTGGAACTTCGATGCGTCGAACTTGACCGAGCGCAGCAGCGGCGCAAAGACCGACGGCGCGAGGACTTCGGCAATATAAGTGCCGTCTTTCGGCGCTGCGTTATAGGCAAACGCGGCGCCCTTTGTGCCGCCGCCGCCGGGGCGGGACTGAATGATGACGGTCGGCTTGCCGGGGATATGGTTGCCGAGATGCTCGGTCACCAGGCGCCCGTAAAGCCCGAGCGTTGCGCCAAGGCCTGACGGAACCATGACCGTAACCGTCTTGCCGCTGTAGAAATCCGATACTTCATCAGCGGATGCCGGTATGGCGGTCCCGAGAAGGGCAAGCGCCGGCAGGGCAGCAAGCGCTGGGTGGAGTCGTTTAGACATGATGTGTCTCCCTTTGTTGTCATTGTCGTGTCGAGTGACGGAAGCTTAATCGTCACATTTTAGTTTTGAAAGGGGTGGCATGAATTTCGTTCGTATACGAATATTCGAGTGTATCCCGGGGGCGGATATTCCATTCTGCCCCTCTTCCCGATGACGGCGATCGACCAGAAGAAAGGCGACACTATGGCCGAAACAGCTTTGTCCATGCCCCCCGGCGGCCGCCGGCGTACATCCGACAGCCTGAGCCGTGACGACTGGATCAACGGCGCATGGGACATGCTCGGGGAAAGCGGTCTCGACGGCGTCCGGGTGGAACCGCTGGCCCGCCGCCTTGGCGTCACCAAGGGAAGCTTCTATTGGCATTTCAGGGGGCGGGAAGAACTCCTCGAAGCGCTGCTTGCCCGGTGGTTTTCGATCTGGGACGATCAGATGTCGCCGGACGTGACATGCGCCGTGGATCCGGCGGATCGGATCTGGGCGCTTTTCGAAAGCGTGATCGGCCGCGTGACGCGCGGCCAGACGGTGGCCCTGCGGATGTTGTCGCACAACGATCCGGAACTGGCGGCCCGTATCGAGGAACGGGACAGTCAGCGGCTGGCCTTCCTGATGGGGGAACTGGAAACGATCGGGTTCACGCGCGAGCAGGCCCGCGTGCGCGGCCAGATTTACCAGGCGATCATGACCGGTGAATATCTGCGGAGCGGCGGACTACCGCTCGAGGAGCGCATCGACCGTGCACGTCAACATCATATATTGCTTTCTTCTCTCACAAGCCCTTGAGGAACAACAAGTTACGGTTCCATACGGTGGCGTATTGATGCGGCTATTTTGAAGGCGTAAAATAAGCAGATACGGCCCTGTTCCCGGGTGCCGGATTTTGAAACCCAGCAATGGCAGGTCATGGCGACGAATCTGAATTCGACGGCTCCGGAGCATGCGGGAGCCTATCCCGATCTGCAGGACCATATCGCCGCCCTGGAGGCTGCCGGTCTGCTGCTGCGTATCGACAAGCCGGTCAATAAGGACACGGAACTTCATCCGCTGGTGCGCTGGCAATATCGTGGCGGCATAGCGGACGCTGACCGGAAAGCGTTCCTGTTTACCAATGTCTATGACAGCCGTGGCCGGAAGTACGATATGCCGGTTCTGGTCGGCGCGCTGGCAGCCAACCGCGACGTATACAGGGTCGGAATCGGCGTCGCGCTGGACGAGATAGGCCCGCACTGGGCGAAGGCGGTGGCCAACCCTGTCGAACCCGTGGAAATCAACCATGCGCCCTGTCAGGAAGTGATCCTGACCGGCGAGGCCCTGATTGGGGAGAACAAAGGGCTTGATGCGTTGCCGGTCCCCATTTCGACACCGGGCTTCGATAGCGCGCCGTACCTGACCGCGGGGATGTTCGTGACGAAGGACCCGGATACGGGCATTCAGAATCTCGGAACCTATCGGGGCGGATTGAAAGCATCCAACCGTATGGCGGTAAGAATGTCGGCGCGGGAAGGCGGCGCCGGCGGTTATCTGCACTGGGAAAAATACCGGGCGCGGGGCGAAAAGATGCCATGCGCCATCGTGCTCGGCTGCCCGCCGGCGGTGGCCTATACAGGCCCCCAGAAAATCCGCCGCGATGTTGACGAACTGACGATTGCCGGCGGTCTGGCAGGGGCGCCTATCAGGATCGTAAAATGCACCGGGGTCGACCTGACGGTGCCCGCCGATTCAGAGATTATTATCGAAGGGCTCATCGATACCGAGTACCTGGAGCCCGAAGCGCCGTTCGGCGAGTCTCATGGACATATCTCGCTCGAGGACTTCAACATGATTTTCGAAGTCACCGCGATTACGCGGAAATCGAACGCCGTGCTGTCGTCCATCATCAGCCAGGTGACGCCATCGGAATCATCCGTGATCAAGCGCGTCGCCTACGAGCCGATGTTTCTCGCCCATCTGCGCGACCAGCTCGGCATCAAGGGTGTCAGGCGCGTTTTCATGCACGAGCCGCTGACCAATATCCGGCGGGTGATCTTTCTGCAGATGGAGCCGGGCACGCCGCGCACCGAGGTATGGCGTGCGCTGTACGGCGCGACGTCGCTGCGGGCCGATTGCGGCAAATACGTGATTGCGGTGAACGAGGATATCGATCCCGACAACGGCGATGCGGTGTTTTGGTCGCTCGGCTATCGCGCCGATCCGGACAAGGATATCGAAATCCTGCGTCACCGAGATGCGGGCCATGGTCCGAAGGGGCCCGGCGGCGGCCGCCCGGAGGATTCGACCCTGCTGATCGATGCGACGCTGAAACGCGAAATGCCGCCGCTTGCGCTGCCCAAGCGGGAATACATGGAGCGGGCGAAAGAACTATGGGAAGAACTCGGTCTGCCGCCGTTAAACCCGGAAAGTCCGTGGCACGGCTATTCGCTCGGGGACTGGACCGATGAATGGGACAAGCTCGCGGAACGCGCCGCCCAGGGCGATTACCTCGAAAACGGGAAGCGCAGCGCCCAGCGCCGACGGTCGGGGTTAAAGCCGAATACCCATGTCCGGGCCGTGCCCGGCTGGGACATGGATCAGGACTGAACTGGCGGAGAACAAGAAAATGGAAACGACAGTCGCACAGCGTGGATACACCGATCTGCACGAACATATCGAGGAACTGCGCGCGAAGGGACTGCTGATCGAGATCGACCGCGAAATCAACAAGGACACCGAGATGCACCCACTGGTGCGCTGGCAGTTCCGCGGCGGTATCGACGAAGAGGACCGCAAGGCTTTCCTGTTTACCAATGTCACCGATTCCAAGGGCCGTAAATACGATATTCCCGTGCTCGTCTGCGGGCTCGCGGGGAACCGGGCCATCTATCAGATCGGGATGCGCTGCGATGTGAAGGACCTGAAAAACACCTGGATCAATGCGATCAATCATCCGATCGAACCGAACCTCGTCGAAGACGGCGCAGCGCCGTGCCACGATATTGTCTATGAAGGCGAAGACCTGCTGAACGGCAACGGGCTGGACGCAATCCCGGTGCCCATCTCGTCGCCGGGCTGGGACAACGCACCGTATTTTTCGTCTTCCCATTTCATTACCAAGGATCCCCATACAGGCGTCCAGAACATGGGCAATTACCGGGGCATGGTGAAGGCGCCGAACCGGGTCGGCATGAATCCGTCGACGGAGCTTCGCACCGGCGGTTACATGCACTGGCTCGAATGGAAAAAACTCGGCAAGCCCATGCCGGTGGCCATCGTGATCGGCGCGCCGCCGATCGTATCTTTCACGGCTGTGCAGAAAGTGCCGGAGAGGCTCGACGAACTCGCCGTGTCGGGCGGGCTGGCGGGCGCTGCGCTCAACGTGACGAACTGCCGGACGGTCGATCTGATCGTGCCGGCGGAATCCGAGATCGTCATCGAAGGCTTCGTATCGACCGAACTGCTGGAACCGGAAGCGCCCTTCGGCGAATCCCACGGTCATGTGAACCTTCAGGAATACAATGCCTATGTCGATATCACCGCAATTACACGGCGGAAATCGGCGGTGATGACGTCGTGGGTCAGCCAGGTGACGCCGTCGGAATCGGGTACGATCAAGCGGCCGGCCTACGAAGCGCGCCAGATCGAACATCTGCGCGACCATCTCGGCATTAAGGGCATCAAACATGTCTCGACGCATGAGCCGCTGACCTCGCTGCACAAGCTGATCATTGTCGTGGTCGACCGCACGATATCGCGTACGGAAATCTGGCGGGCGATGTACGGCGTTGCTTCGCTGCGTCAGGCCGAAGGCAAATGGATCATTTGCGTTAATGAAGATATCGATCCGGACGATACGGATGCTGTGTTCTGGGCGATGTCCTATCGCTGTAAACCCCACAACGATGTCGAAGTGCTGAAGCACAAGCATGAAGGCCATGGACCGCGGTCGCTGTTGGATTCCGAAGACAGCGCCGTCTTGATAGACGCGACCCTGAAGGAGACATTCCCGCCGGTTTCCCTGCCGAAACGCGAATTTATGGAAAAAGCGAAGAAGATCTGGGAAGACCTCGGCCTGCCGAAGCTGAAGCCGAAAGCGCCATGGTTCGGTTACGATCTCGGAGAATGGAATTCCGGGCTCGAAGCAATGGCGCGCCGGGCGGTCAAAAGCGAATACTGGACCACAGGCCAGATCATCGCCCAGCGCCGCCGTGGCGATGTGCCGATCAACACTGAAATCCGGACACTCGATATCGGCAATCCCGGCGCCGGGGACGAGGTCGATGAAACGCTGACCTGGGACAAGCTGGAAGACGCATCCCAGGTAAAGGACAAGTAAGGAAAACCGATGACCGAACGTAAAGACCCGCCGCGCAGCTATCCCGATCTGCACGACCACCTGAAGGCGCTCGAAGAGCGCGGCCTTCTGGTGACTGTCGACCGCGAAATCAACAAGGACACGGAGCTGCATCCGTTGGTGCGCTGGCAGTTCCGGGGCGGGATCGAGGAAAAGGACCGCAAGGCGTTCCTGTTCACGAACGTTGTGGATTCCAAGGGACGAAAATTCGACATACCGGTCGCCGTCGGCGTGCTGGCGGCCAGTCGCGATATTTATCGCACCGGCATCGGCTGCGAACTGAACGAGATCGAAGCGACCTGGAAACATGCGACGGCAAATCCGGTCGATCCGGTCGAAGTGAGCGATGCGCCATGCCAGGAAATCGTATGGCAGGGCGCGGACCTCGATGTGGACGGGCAGGGGCTTGACGGCGTGCCGGTGCCGATTTCAACCCCCGGCTGGGACAACGCGCCGTATACGACCCTGTCGCAATACATCACGAAGGATCCGGAAACCGGTATCCAGAATATGGGGAATTACCGCGGGCAGGTGAAGGGACAGAAACGGCTGGGAATGAACCCGTCGCTCGAACTGCGCCCGGGTATTTACGTTCACTGGGAAAAATACAAGAAAATGGGCAAACCGATGCCCGCGGCCGTCGTGCTCGGCGCGCCGCCCTCGGTCACGTTCACATCGGCGATCAAACTTCCGGAAGCGATGGATGAATTCCGCGTCGCAGGTGCGCTGGCCAAGGCGCCGATCAATATCGTAAAGGCGAAGACGGTCGATCTGATGGTCCCGGCTGAGGCCGAAATCGTCATCGAAGGGTATATCAGTACCGAATTCCTGGAACCGGAAGCGCCCTTCGGTGAATCCCACGGTCATGTGAACCTGCAGGAATACAACGCCTTCATGGACGTTACCTGCATTACCCGGAAGAAAGATGCGATTCTGACGTCGATCATCAGCCAGGTGACGCCGTCCGAATCGTCCGTCATCAAGCGTGTCGCGTACGAACCGATGTTCACCGAACATCTCCGCGATCATCTCGGCATCAAAGGCGTGATCCGGGTCTCGATGCACGAACCGCTGACGAATATCCGCAAGCTGATCGTCATCATCTGCGAACGCGGCATGCCGTCGACCGAAGTATGGCGCGCCATGTACGGGGCGGCGTCGCTGCATCGGGCAGCGGGCAAGTATGTCATCGCGGTAAACGACGACATCGACCCCGACAATGCCGATGCGGTGTTCTGGGCGATGGCCTATCGCGCCAACCCGGCGCTCGACGTTGAAATCCTGAAGCACCGGGATTCCGGCCACGGTCCGCGCAGTCCGCGTAATGGCGGCGAGGATGCGTCGGTACTGTTCGATGCGACCCTGAAAGAGGATTTCCCGCCGATCTCGCTGCCCAAGAAGGAGTTCATGGAGAACGCGAAGGAAATCTGGGAAGAACTGGGCCTGCCCGAACTCAAGCCCCAGGTGCCGTGGCACGGGTATTCGCTCGGCGAATGGGAAGAGGAATTCGACGTCATGGCGAAGCGCGCCGTCGAGAGCGATTACTTCAAGACGGGTGAAATTATTGCCCAGCGCCGGCGTAGCGACCTCGAGATGAATACGGAGGTCAGGACGCTGAAAGACGAAGACGACTGTTAGACCGTGCGGGGCGGGGCGTACATTTGTTCAGGGCGTTTGTTTGTTCAGGGCGTTTGTTGATTGTGTCATCGCGTGAAAACCCCGCTGCTGCCCCGCGGCGTTTCCTGTATCCGGATATATCGGTTGCCGGTTGAGTGTCGAAAAATCACCCGTGCCGGATTGGCCTTTGACGGGCCGTCTGTCACAATCGCGAACTGAGCCGCCACCAGCAGTGACGGACTGAATAATAAATAATAGCCGGGAACGTGAGATGCCAAAAAAAACCCTCAAAAAATGTACTGTCGCGGATGCCTATCTCGCGGTTCTTGCCGACCGGGGCGTCGATTACCTGTTCGCCAATGCGGGTACCGATTTCGCGCCGCTGATTGAAGCGCTGGCCAAGGCCCAGACGCTCGGCACGCCGATCCCGGAGCCGATTACCTGTCCGCACGAAAACACCGCCCAGCACATGGCGATCGGCCACTACCTGGTGTCGGGCCGTCCGCAGATGACGATGATGCATGTCAATGTCGGCACGGCGAATGCCATGAACGGCCTGCTGAATGCGGCGCGCGGCTATGTGCCGATGCTGTTCACGGCGGGGCGCACCCCGACCAACGAAGACACGTTGAAGGGGCATCGCAGCCTCGACATTCACTGGACCCAGGAAATGTACGACCAGGCGGGAATGACCCGCGAAGCGGTCAAATGGGATTACGAACTTCGCAACGGCGAACAGGTCGCGACGATCATCGACCGCGCATTGTCGATCGCGATGAGCGAGCCGCGCGGTCCGGTTTACCTGTCATTGCCGCGCGAGGTGCTGTCGCTGGAAATGGATGAATTCTCGTTCGATTCGCCGAACAGGATCCAGCCTGCCGCACCGCCCTATCCCGACCCGAATGCGCTGGACGAAGTTGCGTCGCTGCTGGCCAACGCCGAGCGTCCGGTAATCATCACCAATTGGGGCGGACGTAATCCGGGGGTGATGGCGCCGCTGGTGGAACTGGCCGAGACCTATGCGATTCCCGTGGTCGAGTACCGCAACCGGTTTGTCGCCATGCCGCCGCGTCACCCGATGCATGCGGGCTACAACCCGAATCCCTATGTCGAGGATGCAGACGTTATCGTGGTCTTCGATACGGTGGTGCCGTGGCTGCCGTCGCAGGTTACGCCGCCCGACGGCTGCAAGGTGATTCACATTGCGGCGGACCCGATGTACACGATGATTCCGGTCCGTGGTTTTCCGGCCGACATTTCGCTGACCTGTCCTGCGGATATCGGTTTTCGCAGTCTGCTGCCGGTCATGGCCGAGCACGCCAGGGGCGCGAAAGACAAAATCGCCATACGCCGCGACAAGATCACGGCTGCTCATCAGTCGCTTGAGGAAGCCTGGGCATCGAAGCTGTCGAAGGAAAAGGATCAGTCGCCGATTTCGCCGGCCTATATTTCGCATTGCCTGAACAACCTGCGCGATCCGGATACCATCATGGTCAAGGAATCGCCGCTGATGGGACAGTATGTCGATATTGACCGGCCCGGCACCATGCTGAACGCCGGGGCTGCGTCCGGCCTCGGGCACGGCATGGGCGTCGCGCTCGGCGCGCAGCTCGCGGCGCCGGACAAGCTTGTTATCGGTACCGAAGGCGACGGCGCATACATGTTCAACGTGCCGATCTCGGCGCACTACGTGGCCGCCGAACAGAATCTGCCGATCCTGTGGGTGGTGTTCAACAACCAGCATTGGCAGGCCGTCCACCGCTCGACAATGGGACTAACCCCGGATGGTTATGCCGCGAAGGCAAACCGGCAGCCGCTGACCCATTTCACGGTCGATCAGCATTATGAAAAAGCGGTTGAGGTCTCCGGCGGCGCCGGCTTCCGGGTCAGCGAATCGAAAGACCTTATGCCGACGCTTGAAAAGGCGCTGGCGGTCGTCACCGGCGAGAAACGCCAGGCGCTTGTGAACGTGGTGTGCGGGCCCACGTAAGCACGTCGTCCGAGCCTGGATCCGCGAGCTGCCCGGTTATGGATACCGCGTATGCAGCGCGACAGATTTATCGTCGAACGGTATCGATTTATAAAATTGATATGGTCATGACCGGATCGCATCGCTAGATTACTTTCAAATCTAAGCAAGCGTCTGAAGAATGCGCAAAGCCCGGTCTATAAACGGGCACGCAGGGAGAGCTAAACGGGTGAACGATTTCGCCACGTTGCACGAGATTGTCAAAGCGGCACACCGGAACCTGTCTCCCGGCGCCTGGGATTATCTGACGGGCGGCGCCGATACGGAAACGGCGCTGTTGCGCAATCGGATGGCGTTGGACAGTCTGGCGTTTCGCCCCTCTGTATTGAACGATGTGCGCGACATCGATCTTTCTGCGTCCGTTCACGGCGTAAAATCCCGGTTGCCGGTCATCCTTGCGCCGATGGGATCGTTGGATGCGCTCGATCCCGGCGGCGCGATGTCGGTTGCGAAGGCCGCCGAGGAATTCGGCGTCATCAGCTATCTGAGTTCTGTCACGCAGCCCGGAATTGCCGAAATCGCTGCCGAGACGAAACACGAAAAGGTCTTCCAGCTTTATGTTCGCGGCGACCGCGACTGGGTTGCCGACATTACCAACAAGGCGATTGATCTCGGCTATATCCAGTTCTGTCTGACCGTCGATGTGGCGCTGTATTCGCGGCGCGAACGCGACCTGATCAAGCGGTACAAACCGAGCGGGCGAAGCCGCAATAACGACGGCTGGGAATATCAGGCGGGACTCAACTGGGACCTGGTCAAATGGTTCAAGGACACCTGGGACATCCCGCTGATCCTCAAAGGCATTGCGACTGCGGAAGATGCGGCCCGTTGCATCGAGCATGGGGTCGAGGTCGTTTATGTGTCCAACCATGGCGGCCGCCAGCTCGATCATGGGCGGGGCACCATCGATATGCTTCCGGAAATCGTGAAAGAGGTCGGCGGCCGGGCAGAGATCATCGTCGATGGCGGATTCTGCCGGGGTGCGGATATTGTCAAGGCGCTGGCGCGCGGCGCGGACGCGGTGGCGATCGGAAAAATACAGGGTCTCGGTCTCGGTGCGGACGGGCAGGCCGGGGTGCTCCGCGTCCTGGAACTGCTCGAAATAGAGATAAATACTGTCATGGGGTTGCTTGGCCTCGACAGTCTCGACAAACTTAGCGAAGAAATTCTTGAACCCGTGCAGCCTGTCGTGCCGCCCGGCGTTCTCAGTGCCTTTCCCTTTCTTAATCTTCCGTCTCAGGAGTACTGACAGCATGAGCAAAATCGGCAAATACGACCGTCCCGTCGCCGGCGATAACAAACCCATGGAATGGGTCAGCGACGTTTCCGCCGAAATGCTGCGGAAGCTTGGGATCAAGTATGTGTCTCTGAATCCTGGCGCGAGCTATCGCGGATTTCACGATTCCATTGTGAACTATCTCGGAAACGAAGAGCCGCAGATGCTCTTGTGTCTGCATGAAGACCACGCGATTTCGATTGCCCATGGCTATTCGAAGGTCGCGGACGAAATGATGGGGGCCATCGTGCATTCGAATGTCGGGCTGATGCACGGCCTGATGGGCATTTTCAACGCCTGGTGCGATCGCGCGCCGATCTTCGTGATGGGGGCGACCGGTCCGGTTGATGCGCCGTTGCGCCGTCCCTGGATCGACTGGATTCACACCGCGAAGGACCAGGGCGCATTGTTGCGCAATTATGTGAAATACGATGATGAACCGCGCTCTGCGGAAGCGATCGTGGAGACCATGCTGCGCGCCAATATCATGGCGCAGCAGGCGCCCAAGGGGCCGGTCTATGTCTGCTTCGACGCCGGGCTGCAGGAAACGCCGCTGAAGGAAAACGAAGTCACCATTCCGGACGTATCGCGCTTCCAGCTTGCCGACGCCCCGCCCGCTTCGGCGGACGCGTTGGCGGAGACGGTGGAGTTGCTGGCCACCGCAAAGAATGCTGTGCTGATGTTCGGCCGCATGTCGGCGACGAAGGAAGGCTGGGAACGCCGCGTGAAGCTGGCCGAACTGACCGGTGCCGGCGTCGTGACGGATCTGAAGAACCGGGCATCGTTCCCGACCGGACACGCGCTGCATATCGGTTCGCCGTCGAACTGGGTCAGCCCGCTCGGGCAGGAAGAGATGATGACGGCGGACGTCATCGTCTCGTTCGACTGGATCGACCTTGCCGGTTCGCTGAAACCGCTTACTCCCCGCGGTGGCGTGCCGGGCAAGATCGTGAATTGCACGGTCGATTCATACGTTCACAATGGCTGGAGCGCCGATCATTTCGGTCTGGCGCCGGCAGACGTGCCTGTACTGGCCGATCCCGACGTTTTCGTCGGCCAGTTGCTGGATGCGCTGGAAGCCAGGCTCGGCGGTAAATCCAAGTGGGATGGCAGCGCGAAGCCGAAACTGGAAGAGCCGGTACGGGAAGACAAGTCACCGGATGCAAAGATCGCACCGCGCGATATCGCCTATGCTCTGAAAGAGGCGCGTGGCGATCATCAGATCACCCTGACGCGGGTGCCGTTGGGATGGGCGTCTGAATCGTGGGATTTCGACCATCCGCAGGACTATCTCGGCAATGACGGCGGCGGCGGGCTCGGTTCGACGGCCGGCGGCGCGATCGGCGCGGCGCTCGCGCTGATGGAAAGCGAACGCATGGCGGTGGCGATCGTGGGCGACGGCGACTTCATGCAGGGCGGGTCCGCCCTGTGGACGGCGGCCCATTACAAAATCCCGGTGCTCTATATCATTTCCAATAACCGCTCGAACTTTAACGACGAGGTTCATCAGGAAGCGATGGCGACGCAGCGCAACCGGCCCGTGGAGAATCGCTGGATCGGTCAGCGCATCGACGAGCCGGCGCTTGACCTGGCGGGGTACGCGAGATCGCAGGGGGTTCAGTCGAACGGACCGATCGAACAGGTCGGGGACCTCGTCGAAGCGTTCAAAAAAGGTCTGGCTGCCGTCGCTGCGGGCGAACCCTATCTGATCGATGTTGTCGTTCAGCCCGGGTATTCCGCCCCGATGGTGACCCGCGCGAGCGGTGAAGCCTCGACCGGCACGGCAAGCTGAGCCGGGGAAGTAATCATGGCTGATATTCTCGAAATAAAGAACGTCTCGAAGACGTACAACGCCGACGGCGATAACCCGGTAAAGGCGCTGGACGGGGTTAACCTGAATATCGCCGAGGGCGAATTCGTGTCGATCATCGGCCCGTCGGGTTGCGGGAAATCGACACTGTTCAACATCATCGGCGGTCTGATCGACGATCATGACGGCGAGGTCCTTATCGACGGCCACGAAGTGGACGGAGCGCATAAGGACGTGGGCGTCGTATTCCAGGAGGAATCCACGTTTCCGTGGCGCTCGACGCTGGACAATGTCGGTTTTCCGCTCGAAATCGAGGGGATGGACAAGGCCGAACGCGATGTAATCGCCCGCAAGTTCATCAAGCTGGTCGGACTCGAAGGGTTCGAGAACCATTATCCGGCGCAATTGTCGGGTGGCATGAAGCAACGTACGGCGGTTGCCCGCACGCTTGCCTACGAACCGAGAATCATGCTGATGGACGAGCCGTTCGGCGCGTTGGACGAACAGACGCGGATGCTGCTGGGCGACAAGATGCTGGAAATCTGGACCGCCCTGAACCAGACGATGCTGCTGATCACCCATAACATCACCGAGGCGGTGCAGTTGTCCGACAGGGTGGTGGTGATGTCCTATCGCCCCGGCATTATCAAGGAAGTAATCGAAATTGATCTGCCGCGGCCGCGTTCGTCGGAAGTGATCGCGACGGCGGAATTCGGCACCTATGTCGGCAGGCTATGGACGCTGCTGCGCGAAGAGGCTTCACGCGGTATGGCCGATGCGGAGGCGTCGATCGCAGCCACCTAAGACTCGTTAGCGTGCGAATAGAAATTGGACTAGACTTAACCAACAAACAACACAAAACGGGAGAGAATAATGTCTAAACTATTGAAATCTATTGCAATTGCGACCGCCAGCGTCGCCGCTCTGGCAGCACCGGCGATGGCCATGGACAAGGTCCGTATGGTCAATAGCACCAAATTCGTGTTCGAATGCGAACATCCCTATACCGGGATCGAAGAGGGCATATTCAAGAAACACAATCTGGATGTGTCTCTGATCCACGGGTCCGGCGGCGCGGCATCGCTTCAGGCCGTCGTCACCGGCAGCCAGGACATTGTCTGGGGGAACGGCGTTCTCGGCGTGATTTCCGCGTATTCCAAGGGAGCTCCCGTCCGCATTCTCGGCAGCAATATCCGTGGTGTTCCCGACCTTTACTGGTATGTGAAAGTCGATAGCCCCATCAAGTCGTTCAAGGATCTCGACGGCGGCAAGGTGATGGCCTATTCGCGTCCGGGATCGACGACCGACCTTGCGGCACGTTTCATCGCCGATGCGCTGAACATCAAGCCGAAATTCGTCTCTGTCGGCGGACCGGGCGGTTCGCGGACGCAGTTGATGTCAGGCCAGGTCGAAAGCGGCTGGTCTGTCTATCCGCTGAACAAGAATCTGCTGCGCGAAGGCAAGATTCGGATCATCGGTACGGGCAAGGAAGCGAAAGGGCTGGTCGGTGTGACCATCCGCGTGGTGGCTGCGAACCTGAACTGGCTCAACAAGAACCGCGAAACCGCAAAACGCCTGATGACGGCGCTCGATGAGTCCTTGAAGATGACCTACAACAGCGACAAGCGTCTGCAGGCCTATGCAAAACGCTGGAAGCTGAACTACGAGGATATCAAGACGGCGACCGAGGATACCCCGTATGAAGTGGCGTCACTCCTGCCGATTGCAGGTTTCGACAAGCTCAACGAGATTGCGTTTAAGAACAAGAAGATCAAGGAACTTCTCACGCCGGCGCAGTTGAAGGAGCTTATCCACCCGATGGGCAACAAGCCCTGATCGGCTGATACGGGACTGATAGCAGGGGAATGGCCGGTTAAATGACCAAACTTTACAAAATGCCGATCGTCGTCGGCTTATTCGGGTTCATCGCGTGTGCTTTGGTGCTTGAATTTGCTGTCAATGTAGGCTGGGTCATGGAACTGGTCGTTCCCCGGCCGTCGGATACGATTCTGTCTTTTCCGGAAGTTCAGGCCGATATGGACCTGATCGGGAATTTTTTCGTCACGCTGGCGATGACGGCGGCGGCGACGGGGCTTGCCCTGATTATCGGTGTTCCGTTCGGGTATTTTCTTTACCGCAACACCCGCTTCGGAATTGCTTATGAGGGCTGGCTGGCGGCGGCCTTTGCGGCTCCGACGGTGCTGCTTTATCCACTGTTTCTCGTTATTTTCGGTCGCAGCCACGCGACACTGATCGCCATGGGTTTTATCCCGGGAGCTATACCGATCATCATCCAGACGCGGCAGGGTTTGCTTGGCGTTTCCAGGACCCTCCAGAATGTCGGGCGCAGCTTTAATGTGTCCGAACGTGACATGTTCTGGAAAATTCTGTTGCCGTCGGCCGTGCCGACCATTTTTACCGGCATACGCATCGGCGTGATGTACACGCTGGTGAACATCGTTGCCATCGAATACCTGATCGATTTCGGCGGGCTGGGCCGGATCGTGTCCGAGATGTATTTCCGCTTCGATACACCGGGTACCTATGCCAGCATCATTGCTGTCGTACTTGTCAGCGTCCTCTTTTACTGGGGTTTCGGAAGGGTTGAAAAATGGCTTCGACCAGTGTGATTGCAGCGGCCGGCGGCCGGTCGATGGAAAGTTCGATTTCCCGTATTCGCATCGTGACCGTTATCGCGGCCGTCGCATTGTGGGAAGTTATCGCAACTCTCGGGTCGGTCGGTATCTTGTACAACGACGTGGTGCCGCATATCTGGAACATCGTGATCGCGATTGCCGAGGAACTGATCTCTGCCGGCTTCTACCAGGATCTCGGGATTACATTCGCCGAGCACATTGTCGGTTTCATCGTCGGCTCGTTTCTTGCCATTCTCGTCGGTATCTGGATGGGCACGAGCCCGCTCGTCCGCGGCGCGCTTGAGCCTTACCTGAACGCCATCGGGTCCACCCCGAAGATCATTTTCCTGCCGATCCTGTTTCTGATGTTCGGAACGGGGATCGAATCCAAGATGGCGAAGGGGGCCTTGTCTGCGTTTTTCCCGGTCGTGTTCACCACCGCGCTCGGAATGTCGCTGATTAACCCGGTGCTGATCCGGGTCGGCAGAACATTCAACCTCAACAAATGGCAGATGATCACAAAGATCTATATGCCTGCGATGGTGAATCCGGTGATTACCGGATTGCGCCTGGCGATGGCGATCACCGTCATCGGGGTTCTGGTCGCGGAGCTGAAATTCGCGGATGGCGGGCTCGGCTACCGGCTCGGAATTTTCTATGAACAATTCAGGATCGCATCGATGTACGCGATCATCCTGATTATTTTCGCACTGGCCGCCGGCGCCAATGTGGGAATGACCGTACTGCAGGACCGGGTAAACCGCCATATGGCGCCCACCACTTCGAAGGGCAAAAAAGCCGGGGCAACCGCGTCCGGCGGGCTCGGCGTCGTCACACCAAATTAATGTATCGCCAAAGGGGATAATAAGAGAAATGGCCAAGGAACTATTCGTATCCAAGTCGGATGATTTAGCGGACGGAGATCGCAAGATCGTGCCGAACGGCAATTACGAAATCGGCGTCTACCGGGTGAACGGCAATCTGTTCGCTTATCAGAATGTCTGCCCGCATCAGGGCGGCCCGGCCTGCGAAGGCCTGTTGATGGCGAAGGTCGAGGAAATCATTGCCGAGGACAAAACCTATCAGGGCATGACGTTCAACCACGACGAAATGCACATCGTCTGTCCGTGGCACGGCTGGGAATTCGATCTGGAAACCGGCGATATGGTCGCCGACCGGAAGTTCCGGCTGAAGAAATACGAAGTTCTTGAAAAGGACGACGGAATTTATGTCACCCTCTGACGACGACATAACCGACGAAGACATCGCCAACTCGCCGTTTCACGGTAAGGCGACGGCCCGCATCGCACAGGAAAGCGGCGACCCGCTGGCCAATGTCGATGTCGAGACCGAAAAGCTGAAAGAACTGGCCCGGAAGATTCTCGACCTTCCGGACGGCGAAACCCTGACCACCGAAATGGTTCAGGAAGGGCTTTCGTCGCTGACCCGTCTCTACACCGTCCGCTTTCAGGAAGGCGAACGGTGGGACCCGTTCGTTAACGGGCGCGGTATGCCGGTGACATCGGTCATGATTATGTCGACCGCCATGTTGCAGGCGGTGAATATCGAATTGTTCGAATTGGGAATGTGGCAGGCCTGGTCAGGCGGCTGATCCCGTTTACGGAAGGAGGGGCGAAATGGAAATCCCCACAGACCATCTCAATAAAATGTCCGTTGAGGAGTTCGATACGTCGAAACTCCTGATTAACGCGGCGCGCCAGCGCGACCAGCGTAATTTTCAGGACAAACTGATTATCGACGTCGATTGCCATCACTACGAAAACGAGTCGATGAAGGACATCGTCGAGTTCATCGACGATCCGGTGCTGCGCCGGACCGGGCAGGTCTATTCGGGCTCCGGTACGGGCGCGAACAGCCCGTTCATGATGGGCAGCCCGGGCTCGCAGGACGTCGCCGGCCGCGTGACGCGTTACCCGCTTCGCAAGATGGACCAGACACCGGAAGACGGTAAACACCGTGACATTCATCTGTCGCTCAAGTGGATGGACGCCATGGGCGTCGATTACGTGATGATGTTCCCGACGCCGATGCTGCTGCTCGGTCTGCACCCGGTACCGGAATACGAGGTCGCGATGGCGCGCGCCTATAACCGCTGGCTGACGGAAAAGATCCTGCAGGAGGAAAAACGCCTCAAGACGATGCTGTATCTGCCGTTCAACGATCCGGAAGCGACCTACAAGATGGTCCAGGATTTCGGCGATCGCGAAGGCGTCTGCGGCTTCATGGTGGTGTCGACACGCTACAAGCCGGTCTACGACAACGCCTATATGAAAACCTATGCGCTGATCGAGGAAATGGGCAAGCCGTTGGCGTTCCACGGTTCCTACAGCTGGAACGACCAGCTGTTGGGCAATACCAACCGCTTCCTCGTGACCCATGCGCTGGGCTTCACCGTCTTCAACGCGGTCCATATGTGCAACTGGGTCGTCAACGGCCTGCCGGAACGGTTCCCCAAGCTCGACGTGATGTGGATCGAATCCGGTCTCGCCTGGGTGCCGTGGCTGATGCAGCGTCTCGATAACGATTACCGCATGCGGTCGTCCGAAGCGCCGTTGCTGAAGCGTCTGCCGAGCGAATACATGGGCGAGATGTTCTATTCTTCGCAACCCATGGAAATGCCGCACAATCTCGACATTCTTGAAATGACCTTCAAGATGATCAATGCCGAGACGCAATTGTGCTGGTGTTCGGATTATCCCCACTGGGACATGGACGTGCCGAGCGTGATCTACGATCTGCCGTTCCTCAGTGAAAAGGCGAAACTGAACATCCTCGGCGAAAACGCCCGCAAGCTCTACAACATGGACGTTTCCGACCGGTACCCGAACTACAAGCCGCCGGTTTAGGCACCGCCAGCGCGGTAATTGCGACTTCGGCGCCTTTCACACAGGCGCCGAAGGACCGCATCAGGCGGCACCGGACCGTGAGGCAGCATCGATGAACACCGACCCCCGGCAGATACGCGATCCGCAGTTCGACGGGACCCTGACCGAAGGGCTGGTTTCGCTTATCCGCAACAAGCCGGTGGAACAGGCCGACCTCGATGCGATGGCGCTGTTCACCCTCGACGGCATCGCGAACATGCTGGCCGGCCGGCGTTCAGTTCCGGGCGAAAAGCTGCTTTCCTACCTGAAGGGAAAGGAGGGCGATACCGGCCGCCGGGCGCTGGTGTTGGGCGGCCTTACCCATATTCTCGAAGTCGACGACCTGCACAAGGCATCCGTAGTGCACCCGGCCTGCGTCACTATACCGGCGGCGCTTGCCCTCGCGGGGGACGATATGCCGTCGGGCGCGGATTTCCTCAAAGCGGTCCTGTACGGGTTCGAAGCCTGCACCCGCGTCGGCATGTCGGTCGGCAAGGCGCATTACAAAATCTGGCACAACACGGCGACCTGCGGCACGTTCGGCGGGGCGATGACGGCCGCGACGTTGCTCGGCCTGACCGACGAACAGACGGTCCACGCGCTCGGCAACGCCGGCACGCAATCGGCCGGGCTGTGGGAGTTTCTGAATACGGGCGCGATGAGCAAGCATCTCCATGCCGGGCGCGGCGCCGAAGCCGGCATCGTCGCCGCCGAACTGGCGAAGCTCGGTTTCACCGGCCCGCCAGCCATCCTCGAAGGGCCGCAGGGGCTGTATGCCGGCGCCTGTCCCGATCCCGACCCGGACGCGGTGCTGCGCGATCCGGATGCGCCGTGGCAGGTGCATCTGACGTCGATAAAACCCTGGCCGTCCTGCCGTCATACGCACCCTGTCATCGATGCAGCGCTGGAACTGTCCGGCAGGGTCGACGTGAAGGACATCGAGAGCATCGATGTTGCGGTCTATCAGGCCTCTATCGACGTGTGCGACCGGCCGGAGCCGGAAAGCGAATACGAGGCCAAGTTCTCGGTGCAGCACTGCGTCGCGATCAGTCTGATGGACGGCAAATGCGTTTTTGCTTCGTTCGATGCGCCTGCGCGCGAACGCGCTGCCGAATTGCGCCGGACCATCAATGTTCATGCGGGCGAAACCTACAGCAACGCCTATCCGAAGGACTGGGGCGGCGAAGTTACGGTGAACCTGAAAGACGGCGCATCGGTCGCCGCGGCGCGCAACGCCTGCAAGGGCGATCCCGAACTGGCGCTGACCCGCGACGAGATGATCGCCAAGGCGCAGGAATTGCTGTCCTTCGCGGCGGTGAACGACGCCGATGCCATCGTGGACGGGGTCCTCGGCATGGCGAATGGCGGGCCGGTTCCCGAAATCAAGCTCTAGGGAATAAAATTATGGATAAATCGAACCTGATTGCGAAAGCGGAAAAACTCCAGGCATTGATCGATGCGGACGAAACGCTTGTCCTGCCGAATGTCTGGGATGTCGCGGGCGCGCGGATCGTGACGGAAGCCGGGTATCCGGTCATCGCGACGTCGAGCGCCGGGGTGGCCTGGTCTTTCGGCTATCCCGACGGCGAAAACATCAGCCGCGACGACATGCTGTTCATGGTCGGCCTGATCGCCCGCGCGGTCGACGCACCCGTCACCGCCGATATGGAAGCCGGATACGGCGAAAGCGCAGATTCCGTTGCGGCAACCGTGACGGCGACCCTGGAAGCGGGGGCGGTGGGCGCCAATATAGAAGACAGTTCGTCCCAGGCGGCGGGCCATCCGCTGCTGGATTACGACCTGTCGGTGGCGCGCATCCGGGCGGCGAAAGCGGCATCGGACGCTTCCGGGGTGCCTTTTGTCATCAATGCCCGGTCTGACGGTTTTTTCGGCGGCGCCACCGACGCGGTGTTCAATGAGACCGTGCGCCGTTGCAACGCCTACCTGCAGGAAGGGGCGGGATGCGTATTCGTGCCCTTCGTGCGCGACCGCGACACCATGGAAAAACTCCTCGCGGCCATCGACGGCCCGGTCAATTTCCTCGCCAACCCGGCATCGCCGGACCTGAGCGCGATGCAGGAAATGGGCGTGGCGCGGGTGAGCATCGGCGGGCTGTTCTCGCTGATGACCTACACGCATGTCCGCAATGCCTGCTTTGAGCTGCGGGACCGGGGCACGCTGAACTGGGCGAAAGACACCATTATCCACCCGGAGATGAACAAGCTGGTGGGGTAGGGGCCAGCGACACCGACGGAAAGGACACGGCCGATGTTTATTCGAAACAGGTGGTACGCGGCAGCCTGGGGAACGGAACTGGAGACCGAGGCCGAACAGGCGCCGCTCGCGCGCCGTATCGCCGATGTCGATCTCGTGATTTTCCGCGGCGCCGACGGCGAGATCGTGGCGCTGGAGGACAGGTGCTGTCACCGGAACCTGCCGCTTTCTCATGGCCGTATCGACGGTAACACTATCCGCTGCGGCTATCATGGCCTGCTGTTCGACAGGGACGGCAGATGCATCGAGGTGCCGGGGCAGTCGGCAATTCCGCCCGGGGCGGCGGTTGTGGCCTATCCGGCGGTCGAAAGATGGCAGTGGATCTGGCTCTGGCTCGGCGAGCCTGAATTGGCCGACCCCGATCTGATTCCGGAATACGATTTCATGGACAGTCCGGACTGGGCCTGCGCGCCGGGAAATGGCGGCAAGCCGCTGCCCATTGCCTGCCATTACGAATTGTCGAATGACAACCTTCTCGACCTGAGCCACGTCGTATATGTCCACCAGTCCTCGCTGGCGAGTGCGGGGTTGACGGATTTCCCCGTCGAGACCGAGCGGTTCGAAGACCGCGTGCAGATGACGCGCTGGGCCTACGGCATCGAACCGCCGCCCATTTTCGTTGAATATTGCGGCATTACCGATCCGGTCGACCGCTGGCAGTCGAGCGTCATCAGCTCGCCGGCGCATTGTATCGTCGATGTGGGTGTGCTCCCCGCCGGGGCCGGCCGCGCGGCACGCGGCAACGCGCCGGCGCCCAGCCTGCGCGTCGCAATATCGACGACGCCGGAGACGGAAAACTCGTCGCTGATGTTTTTCTGCCAGACGCGGAATTTCGAGATCGGAAACGAGGCCCTCACCAGAAAAATTCAGACCGATTTCCTGAACGTGTTTCTGGAGGACGTGTCGGTTCTGGAAGCGCAGCAGAGCGTGTACGATCGCCGCCCCGACGCGCCGACCGTCGATATCAACGTGGATTCGCCGACGATCGCCATGCGCGCCGTCAACCGCCGCCTGTTGGAGGCTGAGGGGGCGGGCGTTTAGCTGCCGGGTGTTCCCCGGTAAATTCCCTACTTCGCCTTCAACGCCGTCGCCTGAATTGCTGAAAGCGTGTTCGTCGGCAGCACCGCATCGGGGTCGATTACCAGTTCGATCAGCGACGGACCGTCGACGGCGCGGCAGCGGTCGAAAGCGGCCTCGAAATCGGCGGTTTTCGTTACCGTTTCGCCGTGCGCGCCATAGGCGCGGGCGAGGGCGGCGAAATCCGGGTTGACGAGATCGGTGCCGGATTTGCGTTTCGGGTAATGGGTTTCCTGGTGCATCCGGATCGTGCCGTACATGCCGTTATTCACGACAACGAAGATGACCTTCGCGCCCTGCTGCACGGCGGTGCCGATTTCCTGACCGTTCATCTGGAAACAGCCGTCGCCGCTGAACGACACGACGACCCGGTCGCGGTGGCGGATCGCGGCGGACACGCCTGACGGCACGCCGTAGCCCATGGCGCCGGATTGCGGCGCAAGCTGCGTGCCGTATTGCTTGTAGCGGAAGAACCGGTGAACCCAGACGGTGTAATTCCCGGCGCCGTTGGTGATGACGGCGTCATCGGGCAGGGTGTCGCTCAGCCAGCCGACAATTTCGGAATAGTTTACGTCGCCCGGCATGTCCGGCGGGGTCGAGAACGCCATGTAATCGGCATGCGCCGTGTCGGCTTCGCCCGCCCAGGTGCCTTTGACCGGCGCCATTGCCTTTGCGGCGGCGCAGAACTCCGCCATGCCCGAATTGATGCCGAGGTCGCACTGATAGACCTTGCCGAGCTCGTCGACGCCGGCACTGACATGGATGAAGGGCTGTTTCGGCTTCGGGAAGTCGAAATAGGTATAGCCGCCCGAGACGATCTCGCCGAGCTGCGGGCCGATCACGATCAGCAGGTCGGTATCGTCCAGCCGCTGTTTGAGCTTCGGATTGATGCCGAGGCCGACGACGCCGGCATAGTTCGGGTGACGGTTGTCGATCAGGTCCTGGCGGCGGAACGACACCGAAACCGGCAGGTCGTTCCGCTCCGCGAAGGCGGCGAGGTCGGCGCAGGCGGCCGGGGTCCAGCCGCCGCCGCCGGCGAGGACCAGGGGGGTCTTCGCGGCGGCCAGCATGTCGCGGAATACCGCCATGTCGGCGGCGCCGGGATTGGCCTGGGCGTTGCGATAGGGCTGGCCGTCCTCGGCGTCGGCGCGTTCGGTCTGCATGTCTTCGGGCAGGGCGAGGACCACGGGGCCGGGCCGGCCGGATGTCGCGACATGGAACGCGCGGCTGACCATTTCGGGCACGCGGGCGGGATTGTCGATCTGGGCGACCCATTTGGTCATCTCGCCGAACATGCGGCGGTAATCGACTTCCTGGAAGGCTTCGCGTTCGGTCATGTCACGGGCGATCTGGCCGACAAACAGGATCAGGGGGGTCGAATCCTGGTGCGCCGTGTGAATGCCGACCGACGCATTGGTGGCGCCGGGGCCGCGCGTGACGAAGGCGACGCCGGGTTTGCCGGTCATCTTGCCCCAGGCATCGGCCATGTTGGTGACGCCGCCTTCCTGGCGGCAGACCACCAGGTTGATCTGGTCCTGGACGTCGTGAAAGGCATCGAGGGCGGCGAGATAGCTCTCGCCCGGTACGCAGAACACGGTGTCCACGCCGTGCAGGCGCAGACAATCGACGAGGATCTGGCCGCCGGTCCGGAGATTGGAAGTGGTGCTGGCTGCCATGATCTATATCTCGATAAATTCGTCCAGGAATATCGTGTATTTCTGGCGCTTGGGTTTGTCCTTGTCTTCGTCGTGCACATAGGAAATCGAGGATTTCCCCTTGAGCGCGCGGGGCAGGATCATCACGCGCGAGAAATTGCCGGGCTTGTCCGCCGGGGCATAGGCCAGTACCGGCACGGGGCCGGCTTCGAACCATGCCTCGCCGGCGGCGACCGTGTGCGTCTCGCCCCCGGTTTCGACCTTGAAACCGCCTTCGAGTAGGCAGCGGATACCGGGACCCTGATGGACATGGGTATAGGCGATGCCGCTGGGCGGGATATCGACGCGGTCGCAGCGCCACAGGTAGCCGTCGCCCGGTTCCAGGTCGACATCGGCCGACAGTTTGTGGGTGGAGGCAACGCCGTCGCCGGCGGCCAGCCCGTTATCGTCCGGCGTACCGGCGGGGACGAGCTCGTAGCGCAGCAGGCGCGCGCCGTCGGCACCGGCGGTAATGGAAATATCGTCGGTCGAAAACCAGGCCGAATTGGCGTTCAGCGTCGCACTGCCGCTTCCGTCGCGGACCGTCGCCATGCCGCCGGCGACGTAAATGCCGCGGTTGCCGCCCGGCAGGGGCGCCGCGAGGGATGCTTTTTCCGTCAGAACGTCGGTGTAAAGTCGCAGGATATAACCCGCCATGTCATGTATCCTCCCTGTTATGTAACCGGCGTATCACAGCGCCGTATGGGCGGCAAGAAGGGGGGGCGCGGTTCGTTGACGCCTACGCGGGCGGGGCTATGATGGCGCGCCGTTTCAACCACCCGCCCCGAGCAGTGCAGGAGCATCCAGTCCGTGAAAAATCATACCGTTAAGGTCTATCCGTCGAAGCAGGAACTCAAGCGCGAAGACCAGCTCGCGTGGAAAATCGCTTCCGTTGCGTCGGACCCTGTGGAAGTCGACGACGACGTGACCGATATGATCATCAACCGGATGATCGACAACGCGTCGGTTGCGATGGCGTCGGTCAACCGGCGCCCGGTGGCGAATGCCCGCGCGATGTCGATCTGCCACCCGCGCGACGGCGGCGCGACGATCTTCGGCATGCCGGCGGATCAGCGTTTCTGCGCCGAATGGGCGGCCTGGGCGAACGGCACCGCGGTGCGCGAACTGGATTATCACGATACCTTCCTCGCCGCCGACTACTCCCATCCCGGCGACAATATTCCGCCTACGCTGGCCGTCGCGCAGCAAAAGGGCATCGGCGGCCGCGACCTCATTCGCGGAATTGCGACCGGGTACGAAATCCAGGTCGACCTGGTGAAAGGAATTTGCCTCCACGAACACAAGATCGACCATATCGCGCATGTCGGCCCGTCGGTCGCCGCGGCGCTCGGCGCACTGCTGAAGCTCGATACCGAGACCATCTACCAGTCGGTGCAGCAGGGGCTGCATGTCACTTGCACCACGCGCCAGTCGCGCAAGGGCGAGATTTCAAGCTGGAAGGCCTATGCGCCCGCCCATGCGGGCAAGCTTGCGATCGAGGCCGTGGACCGCTGCATGCGCGGCGAAGGCGCGCCGTCGCCGATCTATGAAGGCGAGGACAGCGTGATCGCGTGGATGCTCGACGGACCGGATGCGAACTACACCGTGCCGCTGCCGGAGGCGGGGGAGAGCAAGCGTGCGATCCTCGAGACCTATACGAAGGAACATTCGGCGGAATACCAGAGCCAGGCGCTGATCGACCTGGCGCGCAAGATGGGCGCGCAGATCGCCGATTTCGACGCCATCGACAACATCGTTATCCAGACCAGCCATCACACCCATTACGTTATCGGCACCGGGGCCGGCGATCCGCAGAAAATGGACCCGACCGCCAGCCGCGAGACGCTCGATCATTCGATCATGTATATCTTCGCGGTCGCGCTGCAGGATCAGGCCTGGCATCACGTCAATTCCTACGCGCCGGAACGCGCACAGCGCCCCGATACCGTGAAGCTGTGGCACAGCATATCGACGGTCGAGGATTCGCGCTGGACCGAGCGTTATCATCACCCCGACCCCAACCAGCGCGCCTTCGGCGGACGGGTGGTAATCACCATGAAAGACGGCGCGACGCTGGAAGACGAACTGGCCGTGGCTGACGCGCATCCGGCGGGTGCACGCCCCTTCGCGCGGGAGAATTATATAAACAAATTCAATATGCTGGTGGATGGTCTTGTCAGTAACGGTGAGCGCGACAGGTTCCTCGATACCGTACAGCGGCTGCCGAATCTGTCCGCCGACGAGCTTGGCGGCCTGCATGTGACGCTGGACGGAATGAAACTCGATTGCGCCAGCCGCGATGACAGGGGAATCTTCTGATGCTGTTTGCAAAGAAAACCGCCGCTGAAAAGCGGGCGACTTTCCGTGAGGAACTGGCCACCGGAAGGCTGCTGCAATTCCCCGGCGCGCATGCGCCGATTGTGTCCCTTGCGATCGAGGATCAGGGCTTTGACGGGGTCTATATCTCGGGCGCGGCGCTTTCGGCGGAACTCGGTCTGCCCGATATCGGGCTGACGACCATGAGCGAGGTGACCCAGCGCGGCCGCCAGATCGCCCGCGTCACCGACCTGCCGTCGCTGATCGATATCGATACCGGTTTCGGCGAACCGATGAGCGCCGCACGCACCGTGCAGGAGCTCGAAGACCTCGGCATTGCCGGCTGTCACCTCGAAGACCAGGTGAATCCGAAACGCTGCGGCCATCTGGACAACAAGTCGATCGTGCCGACGCGTGAAATGACGATGAAAATCCGTGCCGCATCGGATGCGAAGAAAGATTCCAACTTCCTGCTGATGGCGCGCACCGATGCCCGCGCCTCCGAAGGGCTCGACGCGGCGCTCGACCGGGCCAAGGCCTATATCGATGCCGGTGCCGACGCGATCTTCCCGGAAGCGCTCCAGGACATGTCGGAATACGAAAAAGTGCGCGCGGCGCTCGACGTGCCGCTGCTCGCCAACCTGACCGAATTCGGCAAGACGCCGCTGCTGACGAAGAAGGAGCTGGAAGATCTCGGCTACAATATCGCGATCTACCCGGTGACATCGCTGCGCCTGTCGATGAAGGCCGTCGAGGACGGTTTTGCGGCGATCCGCCAGCAGGGCAGCCAGAAGGACATCGTCGACCGCATGCAGACCCGTGCGCGGCTTTACGAACTGATCCGCTACGAGGATTACAACGCATTCGATCAGGATATTTTCAATTTCGAAGTTGAAGGTGGGGAGAATTAGAATGGCAGCCAAGAAAAGCACGAAAGCGAAGGCCGGCAAGGCCAAGGCGAAGAAAGCCGCACCGAAAAAAGCCGCTTTGAAGAAAACGGCGGCAAAGAAGACCGCTGTGAAGAAGGCGTCTGCGAAGAAAACGAGCGCCAGGGAACCGGCGATCTACAAGGGGCTCGCCGGGGTGACGGTCGATACGACGTCCGTTTCCAAGGTTATGCCGGAGACGAATTCGCTCACCTATCGCGGCTATGCAGTGCAGGATCTCGCCGCGAATTGCCGGTTCGAGGAAGTTGCCTACCTGATGTGGCACGGGGAACTGCCGACCCGCGCCCAGCTTAGGGCGTTCGAGGCTGACGAACGAAGCCGGCGCGGTATTTCGCGCGCTCATGTCAACGTCATCTCCCAGTATCCGAAAAAGGCGCATCCGATGGATACGCTGCGGACATCGGTCAGCTATCTCGGCACGACCGAAACCGCGTGGGGCGGGGAGCCCGCGGAAAAGGATCTCGGCCGGGCGATGGACATGCTCGCCAAGATCCCGACGATGATCGCGACCGACTACCGCTTCCGCAAGGGCCTGCGCCGCATCACGCCGCGCAAGGATCTGACCATGTCGGAGAACTTTTTCCACATGTGTTTCGGGAAAGTGCCGCCCAAGGAAGTCATCAAGGCCTTCGATATCTCGCTGATCCTCTACGCGGAGCACAGCTTCAACGCCTCGACGTTCACGGCGCGTGTAATCACGTCCTCGCGCTCGGATATCTACAGTGCCGTGACCGGCGGTATCGGTTCGCTGAAAGGCCCGCTGCACGGCGGCGCCAATGAAGCGGTGATGCATAACCTGCTGGAAATCAAGACGCCGGCGCGGGCCGAAAAATGGCTGCGCGACAAGCAGGCGGCCGGCGAACTGGTGATGGGTTTCGGTCACCGGGTCTACAAGCAGGGCGATTCCCGCGTCCCCACAATGCGCGCGGCCCTCGAAGACCTGGCCGCCTGGAAGGGCGACACGAACTGGCTGGAAATCTCGGACGTTCTCCAGAACATCATGATCGGCGAAAAGGGTATTCACCCCAATCTCGATTTCCCCGCAGGGCCCGCCTATTACCTGATGGGCTTCGAGATCGACATGTACACGCCGATCTTCGTGATGAGCCGCATCACCGGCTGGGCCGCGCATATCATCGAACAGAACGCGTCGAACAGCCTTATCCGGCCGCTGAGCGCCTATAACGGGAAGAAGCAGCGCAAGGTAAAGCCGATCACCAAGCGCTGAGCGTGGCGGGTTTCAATTGCCGGCGGCGTCCTTGCGGGCCTGCCGGCGTTCGACCTGTCCGCGGCGGAGCAGATAGACCGCGGACGAAATGATTACCAGCGTGCCGATGATCGACCACTGGTCGGGCAGCTCGGAGAACACGATATAGCCGAGGATCGCGGCCACCGGCAGGCGCATGAAGTCGAACGGCGCGACGATGCTGACCTCGCCGGCATCGTAGGCGCGAGCGAGGAAATCCTGGCCTATGGCGCCGAGTGCGCCGGCGGCGAACAGCCAGGCGGTCTGGACGAGCGACGGCGTTTCCCATGTCATCGCCGCGGGCGGGAGAAGCACGAGGGTGCCGAAAAACATGAAATAGAACACGATCCGCGTCGGCGGTTCGGTCGAGGACAGCCGTTTCATTGAAATCATCGCGGTCGATGTAAGAACCGCGCTGAAAAGCGCCAGCAACATGGCGGGCTCGATGCTCAAATGCGGTTTGACGATCATCAGCATCCCGCAGAACCCGACGACGGTCGCGGCGATACGGCGGCCGCGGATCATTTCGTTCAGGAATACGGCGCTGATCAGTATCGACCAGAACGGGGAGGTGAAGGCCAGCACCATCGCATCGGCAAGAATGAGATCCTGCAGCGAAAAGATAAGAACGACAAAAGCTGCGATCCCGCAGAAGGACCGCAGGAAATGGAGCAGCGGACGTTTTGTGCGGAGTGCAGAGGGGCCGGACCGGATAAGCCAGGGCAACAGAAGGCAAAGCGCAAAAAATGTCCGCGATATGGCGACGACGAATACCGGGAGTTCCGTCGACATCTGCTTGACGATAACGAACATCGTCGTCAGCGTTGTCGCCGCGAGCAGCATCCACAGAATGCCGCGGACATTGTTTAGTGTCGGCGCATAGACGTCACCGGCAGGGGTGTTCAAGATTCAGGCTTTCCGTACGGTCCGGCAGGTGCGCCGGGATTGTAACTCCGTATCAGAGCCGGCGGGAGTGTTCAATGCACAGGCGGTTGCGGAGTCGCAATTCGTCATGCATCCCTTGTATTGTCGCGAACCGTTACACCGGAAATTGGCTCCCTTGAAGATTTTGTTTATCACTGCAACGCGCATCGGCGACGCGGTTCTGTCGTCCGGGCTGGTCGCGCATCTGGCGGAAAAATATCCGGGCGCGCGTTTCACGATTGCCTGCGGCGCGCCCGCAGCGCCGCTGTTCGAAGCCGTGCCGGGGCTGGAACGGTTGATCGTGATCGAAAAACAGCGGTTTCACAGCCATTGGCTCTCCCTGTGGGCCGACTGCATCACGACCCGTTGGGACCGGGTCTACGATCTCCGCGGTTCGATGATCGGCAGGCTGCTTGTCGCGCGTAACCGGCATATCGGCGATTACCGGGACGATTCTATTCACCGTGTCGAGGAACTCGGGCGCCTGATTGGCGTATCGCCACCGCCGTCGCCCAGAATATGGGTGTCGGATGAGGCTGCTGCAGCGGCGGAGGCGCTGGTGCTGGTGCCGCCGGGCGGGCGGGTTCTTGCCGTGGGCCCCACCGCCAACTGGGGCGGCAAGCAATGGCCGGCGGACCGGTTCGCGGCGTTGATCCGGCGGGCGACCGATCCGGGCGGGATACTTGACGGAGCGCATGTGGCGGTGCTCTGCGCCGGATCGGAACGCGAAATGGCGGCACCTGTCCTGAATGCGCTGCCGGATGACCGGCGGATCGACCTGATCGGCCAGACCCTGCCGGTCGCGGCGGCCTGTATCGAGAGGGCATCGCTTTATGTCGGCAACGATTCCGGCCTCATGCACATCGCCGCTGCAACAGGGACGCCGACGCTGGGCCTGTTCGGCCCGTCGCCCGAGACCCGCTACGGGCCCTGGGGGCCGTATTGCGCTGCTGTCCGGACGGTCGAGGGGTTCAAGGAACTGGTGCTGGCGCCGGATTTCGACCATCTCAGCCAGAAATCCCTGATGACGGGCCTGTCGGTGGATATGGCCTATGAAGCGCTTGCGAATCTTTACGCCAGCGTAAAAGATAGCCCGTAAGGGGATCGTCGTGGCCAAAAAACCGGATGCAGCGAAAAGGAATGCCGTTGAAGAACGGCGCGAGAACCGGCGGGAGGAAATCCTGCTGGCGGCGCAGGAACTGTTCCACCGCCGCGGCTATGCGAACACGTCGCTGGACGATATCGCGCGCGCCGTCGGGATCAAGCGGGAAGGGTTGTATTACTATTTTCCCAACCGCACGCAGATTCTGATCGAAATCATCCAGCCGCTCGGGATTCAGCTGCGCGACCGGGTGCGTGAGATTCTCGAAAGCGATGCATCGCCCGAAGACAAGATCTGCCAGACGGTGGAAAATCACCTGATGCGCTTCGAGAACCGGTTCGCGGAATCCAAAATCACCCTGCGCGACGATTATTTCGCCGAGAACGAAGCCGTGCTGGCGGAAATGGGTCCGATTTGGGACGAATACGAAGCGCTCTGGGTGGCGATTATCAGGGAAGGGCAGGAAAAAGGCGTTTTCGATGCCGCGCTCGATCCGCGTCTTGCCCATCTCGGCATTCTCGGGCTCTGCAACTGGGTTGCCCGCTGGTATAAACCGGGACAGTCCATCGCGGTGCCCGATCTGATCGCCATGTATAATCGCATGGTCCTCCGCGGTCTGCAGGCCGATTGAGGCGCCGGCCGAATAGTCCGCACTGCCAACCATGTCGTAGCAAGCGCAACGTTCTTTTACATCGGATCGTATGATGTCTTCTTTTCCTGCCGCACTCGACGTTCTCGATGCAATGCCGTCGATCGGCGATTTTTACGCGCAGTACTGGAACAAACGGCCGTTTCTCGTGCGTGCCGCCGTCGACCGGGCCGTGATGGATGCGCTGATCGCGCCGGACGAGCTTGCGGGACTGTCGATGGAGGAAGACGTGCGCGCGCGCATGGTCACGCGGCAGGACTGGGCCTGCCGGTTCGGGCCGTTCACTGAAGAAGACTTCGACACCGCCGGGAAACCGCCCTGGAGCCTGCTGGTCCAGAACGTTGAACAGTTTCACCCGGAAACTGCCAAGCTATTGGGCGCGTTCGATTTTGCGCCGCGCTGGCTGATGGACGACGTGATGGTCAGTTTCTCGACCAAGGACGGCGGGATCGGCGGTCATGTCGACAGCTATCACGTCTTTCTGGTCCAGGGCCAGGGCGTGCGCCGCTGGACCGTTGGCCGCGCACCGGTGACCGATGAAAGATATATCGACGGGCTCGATCTCAAGATTCTCAAAGACCCGGTCGACGGGGATACGGTCGAAGTGACGTCGGGCGATGTCCTGTACGTTCCCCCTCATTTCGCCCATGAAGGCACCTCGCTGGACGATGCGTTGACGTTCTCCGTCGGGTTCCTCGGTCCGAAACTATCTGAGCTTTACGGCGCCTACGCTCAGTATCTTGCCGAGAACGAGGGGCTCGACCGCCGCTATGTCGGTGAGGGGCTGAAGACAGACAGCGCGGGCTTCGTCGTTTCCGGCGATACCGTTGACGCGTTGCGCAATCATCTCGCCAAACCGTTGGCCACGCCCGCGTTTTCAGAATGGCTGGCCGCGTTTTTTACCGGCTCGTCCAATGAAGACATCGAACAGGTCGGCGAGCGCGACGCCCCCCTTGATCGCGCTTCCTTTGCGGATGCGCTGCAGGCAGGGGCCGCTCTGATAAAACCTGCCTACGTCAAATTCGCGCTCACCCCGTTACCCGCAACACCGTCCGCGGGCGGGTACAGCCTTGGCTTTAATCGCGAGACCTTCAATATCAGCGCCGCCGCACTGGACGTCATTCTGACCCTGATGAAAGAGGACGCCGTGACCACGGGCGACATGCCGACGCTGCTCGATCACCTTGATCTTTTGCGGAGCCTTTTCAACCACGCGGCGCTGGAATTTGCGACTAGGTTGCCAGGGCCTCCAGCGCCGGTGTGAAGTCGCGTTCCTGCGCCGATGCAACGGCCTCGTAGGTCAGCTTGCCGGCGTGGACGTTCAGCCCGTTCATCAGGTTCGCATCGGATTTTAGCGCGTCTTTCACGCCCATATTCGCGATCCTGATGGCGAAGGGCAGGGTGGCGTTGTTCAATGCAAAGGTCGATGTGCGCGCTACGGCGCCCGGCATGTTGGCGACGCAGTAATGAACGACGCCGTCGACGACATAGGTCGGATCGTCATGGGTGGTCGGGCGGCTGGTTTCACAGCAACCGCCCTGGTCGATGGCGACGTCGACGATAACCGCGCCGCGTTTCATGTTTTTCACCATGTCGGCGGTTACGAGCTTGGGCGCCTCCGCTCCCGGTAGCAGAACGGCCCCGATCAGCAGGTCGGCCTGCGCGACTTCTTCCTCGATATTCGTCCGGTTCGAAAACCGGGTCGTGATCAGGCTTTTATAATGGGAATCGATCTCGGCGAGGCGGCGGATATCGCGGTCGATTACGGTGACGTGGCCGCCCATGCCGGTCGCGACGAAGACGGAATTGCTGCCAACCACGCCGCCGCCTATGACGACAACCTTGCCCGGGGATACGCCCGGTACGCCGCCGAGCAGAACCCCGCGGCCGCCATGGGCGATTTCAAGGCAGGTTGCCCCGGCCTGGACCGCCATGCGCCCGGCGACTTCGCTCATCGGGGCGAGCAGGGGCAGGCCGCCCCGGTCGTCGGTGACGGTCTCGTAGGCGATGCCGGTGCAGCCGCTGTCGAGCAGGCCCTGGGTCTGTGCGTCGTCGGGGGCGAGGTGCAGATAGGTGAACAGGATCTGGCCATCGCGCAGCATGGCGATCTCCGCCGCCTGCGGTTCCTTGACCTTTACGATCATATCGGCGGCGGCAAAGACATCGGTGGCGGTTCCGGCGACGGTGGCGCCTGCGGCTTCGTAATCGGCATCGTCGAAACCGATTGCATGGCCGGCATTGGTTTCGACCAGAACCTGATGATCGTTGCTGATCATTTCCCGCACGCTTGCAGGGGTGAGTCCGACCCGGTTCTCGAAGGGTTTGATTTCCTTGGGCACGCCGATCAGCATCTGTCGTTCCTCCGTTTGCCAGTCAGGTTGTCTGTGAGTATGTAGTTTTATCCATACTGAGCGGCATTGATATAAAAATTTTACGTTAGTGTAAAATTAATTGCGATATCGATCCCGGCTGTTAAGCTGGGCAGCAGAATACCGCCGGAAACGGCCCTGAGATAAGGAAACGAAGACCATGCGCGCAATCATTGCCCGGGAACTGGGCCCGCCGGAAAACCTTGAGATTGAGGATATCGCGCCGCTGACCGCGGGACCGGGACAGGTTGTCGTCGATAACAGGGCGGCGGCCGTGAACTTTCCGGACCTGCTTGTGATGGAAGGTAAATACCAGGTTCGGCCGCCGCTGCCGTTCTCCCCGGGCAAGGAAGGCGCCGGCATCGTCAAATCGATCGGCGACGGCGTGACTGCGCTGAAACCCGGCGACCGGGTGATGGTGCAGGTCGAATACGGCACCTATGCGCAGGAGGTCGTGGCCGAAGAATCGCACTGCTATCCTATCCCCGACGGGGTGTCGTTCGAGGAGGCGGCGGCCATCGGCATCGCTTACCAGACAGCGTATTTCGCCCTTGTCGCCCGCGCCTATGTGAAGGAAGGCCAGACCGTTCTTGTCACCGGGGCTTCGGGAAGCGTCGGGCTCGCGGCGATGCAGCTGGCGAAGGCGTGGGGCTGCACGGTGATCGCCGGGCTCACGACCATGGCGAAGGAAGACCTCGCGCGTGAAAATGGCGCCGATCATGTGATCGACCTGACCGCGGACGACCTGAAGAATTCAATCCGGGACCAGGTAAAGGACCTTACGGGCGGCGGCGTCGATATCGTGATCGAGATCGTCGGCGGCGAGGTGTTCGACGGCGCGATACGGGCGCTGAATTTCGGTGGCAGTATCGTGGTCGTCGGGTTCACCAGCGGCACGATTCCGTCGATGAAGGTGAATTACACGTTGCTGAAGAACATCGCCGTTACCGGGGTGAACTGGGCCGAATACCGGGACAGGGATCCCGCCTGGGTACAGCGCGTCCAGACGGAGATTTTCGAGATGGTCTCTGCCGGAAAACTGAATGTCCCGGTTCAGGCGGTCTTTCCGATGGACCGCATTGTCGATGCCTGCAAGGTGCTCACCGACCGCCAGGTCCGTGGCAAGGTTGTCATCACGACGGAAGCGTAGGGCAGGGCCGCCGTCAGCTGGCTGACGACCATTCCGACACGATGCTGTCGTACTCGGGGCGGGCGCGTTCCGTCGCGTCGGCCATTTCATTGCCGAAATAGAGATACCCGGCGATTGCGTCGTCGGTGTCCGCGCCGAGCGCGGCCTTGACATCGGCATCGTAGGCGTACCATTCGGTCAGCCATTGCGCGGCGTATCCCATAGCCTGGGCGGCGATCAGCATGGTCTGGCAGGCGGCGCCCGAGGAAAGAACCTGTTCCCATTCGGGAATCTTGTGTCCCCTGTTCACTTTCGACAGCACGGCCACGACCACAGGGGCGCGGGTCAGGCGTTCCTGTTCCATTTCGATCTGTTCTTCGATCGCGTCGGGATTGTTCTTTTTGTAGGATTCGGCGATCACGTCGCCGATGGCATTGCGGGCATCGCCGCGGATTATAATAAAGCGCCAGGGGGTGAGGCGGCCGTGGTCCGGCACGCGCATGCCGGCTTCGAGAATTTTCCGCAGGTCGGCGTCGTCGGGTCCCGGCCCGTCCATCATCCGGGCAACGGTGGAGCGCCGTGACAGCAGAAATTCCAGTGTACCTGCGTCGCGCTTGTTCAGTTCCGTCATGTTTTTTTGTTCCTCAGGTTATGCCGGCCTTCTCAGCGCGTTCGCGCTCCAGCTGGCGCAGGGCGCCGCGCTGAATCTTGCCGGTTGCGGTCAGCGGTAATTCGTCGACGAATTCGACTGCCCGCGGGTATTTGAATGCAGATATCTGCGATTTAACGAAGTTCTGCAACTCCAGGATCGTGTCGTCAATTGTATCTTTTCCGGTATCCTCATCCGACGTCGGAATTACGAACGCCTTGACGATCTGTCCCCGGTCCTTGTCGGGCGTCCCGACGACCGCGGCTTCGCGTACTTTAGGGTGTTCAAGTAGGACCGCTTCGACTTCGAGTCCAGATACATTGTATCCGCCGGTCAGGATCATGTCATCCGTGCGGGCTTCGTAATACAGGTAGCCGTCGGCGTCGATCCGGCACAGATCGCCAGACTTGTTCCAGCCGTCATGGATATAGGCTTTCTGGCGTTCCAGGTCGTCCAGGTAGCGGCAGCCATTGGGGCCCTTGACGATCATCTGGCCGATTTCGTCCGGTTTCACATCGTTCATGTTGTCATCGACGATGCGAACCTGAAATCCCGGGATCGCCTTGCCGATGGCGCCGGGTTTTATGTCGTCGCCGCTGGCGGAAATGAAGATGTGGAGAAGTTCTGAGACGCCGAGTCCGTTGATCATCGCAACGCCCGTGATGTCCTGCCATTCCTTGAATGTCGCCGGGGCCAGCGGTTCGCCCCCGGCAATGCATTCGCGCAGGCTCGACAGGTCGTAATCCCGGGCCTTGTCGAGCATCAGTTTGTAGCCAGACGGGGTCGAGAAACAGACCGTTGCCTTGTACTTTTCGATGGTCTGGAGCACGGCTTCCGGCGTGCCGCGTTCCAGGAGCACCGCCGTGGCGCCGAAACGGAACGTATCGGGGATAAAGGCGCAAAGACCGTACAGAAAAGCGATCTGGGGGCTGCCGCAGACAATGTCGCCCGGTTTTATTTTGACGACGTGACCGATGAAGCAGTCGGCTGCCGCCAGGATATCGCGGTGAAAGTGCAGGGTGCCTTTGGGCGTTCCGGTCGACCCCGACGTAAAACCGATGATCGCCGGATCGTCCGCCGCGGTATCGACGGCAGTAAAGTCGTCGGACCTGGTTTTCATCGCCACTTCGAGTCCGTCCGCACGATCGCCCCCGAAATACAGAATGTGTTCGAGGTCTTCCGCCGTTTCGTTCGCCTTGTCGATATCTTCGGCAAGGTTGTCATGGGAAATCGCAAAGCGGACCTTTGCCTTGCCGATCATGTAGACCAGTTCGCGTTCGCGCAGGACCGGCATCGTGGTGATGGCGACACCGCCGGCCTTCAGCACCGCCAGCCAGGATGCGATCAGCATCGGGTGGTTGCCGCTGCGGATGAGCACGCGTTCGCCCGGTTTGAAGCCGTAATCTTCGACCAGCACATTCGCGATGCGGTTCATGCGGTGCATCAGATCGCGGTATGTCCAGGTGTCGTCGCCGAACAACAGCGCCGGTTTGTCGGCGTATCCGGCGGCGACCTGTTTGTCGATCAGTTCGACGGCGGCGTTGAAGCGCGCCGGGTAGGCGGCGAGTTCGGGGAGGACAGAATAGTCCATTTCGGGCCACAGTTCGGGGCCGGGCATATTGTCCCGGATGAAGGTATCCACATGCGACGTAGGTTCTGTCATGACGCCTCTGCTTATTGCTTGGTCTGGTGTTTCAGCCTGCCGGCGTCGACCGGCCGGATGGCGGTTCGGTATAGTTTTTACGGTAGTGTAAAATTTTGTTGGAATCAAGCATACCGGATGCTACACCAAGGTGTGAATGCAGACTGATTTTCGGATGGATAGGGGTGACATGAAAGATCTTGTGCAGCTGGAGCTTATCCGCGAGTCGCTGATCGCCGTCGTCAATGAAATGCGGGCGAATATCATTCATTCGTCCTATGCGCCGATCATATACGAAGGTCACGATTTTTCCTGCGCCCTGATGTCGGCGGACGGACGTCAGGTCGCACAGGGGCTTGCCGATCACCCGATTCATATTTTCGCAGTCCCGTATTCGACCCAGCAGGTCGTGGCCACGTTCAAGGACGATATCAACGAAGGCGACCTCTTCCTGCATAACGATCCTTATACCGGCGGCACCCATCTGAACGACGTGCTGATGCTGCACCCGGTGTTTTTCGACGGCAAGCTGAGCATGTTCGCGGCGATGCGCTGCCACTGGAACGATGTGGGCGGCATGACCCCGGGCAGCCTGTCCGGCCGCGTGAACGAGATCATTCAGGAAGGCATCCGGATCGAGCCGACGAAGATCTGCGACCGCGGCGTCCTGAACGAGCCGTTCATGAACCTGCTGTTCAACAACATGCGCGCGCGGTCCGAACGCCTTGGCGATTTCAACGCGATGGTCGGTACCGGACGCAAGGCGGAAGAACATCTGCAGCGTCTGTTCAAACGCTTCGGCGACGGCTTGCTGGGCGGTATCGAGGAACTCATCGCCAGGTCCGAGCGGCAGCTCCGCGCCAAGATCGCCGAGCGCCCCGACGGCGACTATTTCGCCGAAGGTTATATCGAAAGCGACGGCACCAATCCCGATCCGCTGGTGGTGAAGCTGAAACTGACCGTGAAGGGCGAGGAAATCATCGCCGATTTCACCGGCACGTCGGCGCAGACAAACGGTCCGACGAATTGCGGCCCGGCGATGGCGCTGAACGCGGTCGGCACGATCGTAAAATCGTTTCTCGATGCGAAAACGCCGATCAATCAGGGGTCCTTCAATCCGATCACGGTGATTTCCGAAGAAGGCACCTTCATCAATGCGCGCAACGACGCGCCCTGCGGCGGTATGGCGGAATGCAAGTTCCTGATCGATTCTGTCGTCGCGTCGGCGATGGGCAAGGTGGCACCGGAAATGACGGTCGGCGACCTGAAAGGCGGGGCGAACCACGTCATCATTTCCGGGTCCGACCCCCGTGGCAGCAATTACATCCATTACGAATGGCCGGCGGGCGGCACGGGTGCATCTGCCGGCACGGACGGATCGAACGCCGTGCGCAGCTATAACGAAGGCGACTTCAATTCGATCCAGTCGGTCGAAATGGTCGAAGCCCAGTTTCCGTTGCGGATCGAGCGTTGCGAAATACGTCAGAGTGCGTGCGGCGACGGCGAATTTCGCGGTGGCTTTGGTCTGCGGCGCGACGTGCGCATTCTCGGCGACCGCGGCGCGCTGTCTGTCCTGTCGGAAAAGAACGTCATCCCGCCTTATGGCGTGGAAGGCGGCGCGAACGGGGCGGCGAACAGTTTTACGGTTATCCGCGACGGAAAAGTCACGGCGCCGTCCGCCGTGCCAGGCAAGGTGTCCGGCTTCGCGCTTCGGACCGGCGATATCGTGCGTGAGGAAACTGCCGGCGGCGGCGGGTATGGCGACCCGCTCAAGCGCGATCCGCAGAAAGTCATGGGCGATGTTGTGGAAGGCTATCTCAGCGCCGGAGAGGCCTTGCGCCGCTACGGGGTCGTGATCGACGGTGGCGCCATCGACGAAGACGCGACCAGATTAAAACGGGCGGTCTTGCTGGAATCCAGAGTGTCAGCCGCCGTAGAACTTTCCAATGAAGAACTGACCGACGGCCCGCGGCGTCAGTTCCTGGTGCCGAACGGTCTGGCGGCTTCCCTGAACGTTTCGGAGGGCGACCTTGTCGAACTCGTGACCGGCCGGGGCTCTCCGCTTCGCGCCTGGACGCGGCTCCGTGACGGCGGCGATGGCGAGAATATTGTTATCAGTGCCAGCAGCATGGATATCCTCGGCGTTGCGCCGGGTGATGTGGTGCAGGTGCGCGCCGCTCAACCCCACCCCGAAATAGTCGCGTAGGCAGGTCGTATGTCAGATCAGAAATTTATCGTTGGTATCGATGTCGGGGGCACGTTCACGGACTTGCTCTGCCTGAACACGGAAACGCAGGAACTGCTGTCGGAAAAAGTGCCGTCGATTCCCGGCAGCCAGTGGAAGGGCGTGCTTGGCGCGCTGGAACAGCTCGGCATCGATTACGGTGAAATCCGGGCTTTCGTTCACGGAACGACAATCGCGACGAATGCGTTGCTGGAGCGCAAGGGCGCAAAGACGGGGCTGGTGACGACCGATGGATTTCGCGACACGCTGGAGATCGGCCGCACGCGCCGCCTTATCGGCGGGTTGTTCGATATCAAGTTCGTAAAACCGAAAGCGCTCGTCAGCCGCGACCTCCGTGTCGAGATCGGCGAACGCGTGGCGGCGGACGGCGAAGTTCTCCAGTCGGTCGACGACGTGGATTTCGCGCCGGTCGTCGAAAAATTTCGCGACAGCGGCGTCGAGGCGATTGCCGTCGCATTCATGAATTCCTATCGGAACAGCGAGAACGAAGACAAGGCCCTGGCGAAACTGCAGGCACTTGCCGGCGATGTGCCCGTCTGCGCCTCGACAGGCGTTGTCCCGGAAAAAGGCGAGTTCGAGCGTTTTTCAACCTGCGTTCTCAATGCCTACCTGACACCGGTCGTGACCACGTATCTCGAAACCCTGGCCGCCGAACTCGAAGGGCAGGGGATCAGTGCGCCGGTCAGCGTGATGGGATCTAATGGCGGCGTGATGACGTTGGACCAGGCCGCGAAGTTCGCTGCCGGGACCTTCCTGTCCGGGCCGGTCGGCGGCGCCGGCGGTGCCGTGCGGATATGCGAAATGGCCGGTGTCGACGACTGCATCACTTTCGACATGGGCGGAACGAGTACGGACGTCGCGCTGATCCATCAGTTGACGCCGCGGATCAGCCATTCGAACCAGATCGATGCCTATCCGCTGCAGGTGCCGCAGCTCGATATTCACACGATCGGCGCCGGCGGCGGTTCTATCGCCTGGGTGCAGCCCGACGGAACGCTCGAGGTCGGGCCGCAGAGCGCCGGTGCGATGCCCGGTCCGGC
>TARA_R110000868_G_scaffold2321_2_pt1 | contig 53265 bp, 46 predicted proteins | sample TARA_R110000868 | Tara Oceans TARA_R110000868 (sample SAMEA4397489) | marine metagenome | biome: Polar Biome; feature: [SRF] surface water layer (ENVO:00010504); material: water (ENVO:00002006), including particulate matter (ENVO:01000060) such as... | depth 5 m | reverse complement strand
GCGCTGGCGCGTCTTCCGCGGCGAGATCACGCCGGACCAGTACAATACCGCCTGGTGGGAGCTGCGTGAGCAATATCAGGGCCTGATGCCGCCGGTGGATCGTCCCGCCGACGCCTTCGATCCGGGCGCGAAATACCACATCGCCAATAATGTGCCTTATCTGCGCTATTTCCTCAGCTATATCCTGCAATTCCAGTTCCAGCAGGCCGCCTGCGACATGGCCGGCTGGGAAGGCCCGCTCAATCGCTGCACCATCTATGGCAATGAGGAAGTTGGACGCCGCTTCAACGAAATGCTCGAAATGGGCGCCTCGCAGCCCTGGCCCGATGCGCTGGAAGCCTTCACCGGCACACGCGAAATGGATGGCTCGGCCATCATCGCCTACTTCCAGCCGCTGATGACCTATCTGGAAGAAGAGAACCAGGGCAGCAGCTGCGGCTGGGAATAGCCTTCAGGTTCATGAAATGAGGAAAGGGGCGGTCTTCGGGCCGCCTCTTTTTTGCTACCCGCCCAGAAACACCCGTTCCACCACCCACCAGAGTGCAATCGCCGCGATCAGAACGGACGCACCCTTCGCCAGAGCGGGGTACCAGCCCGCATCGCGAAAGCGGTGTAGGGCAAACCACATCGCCAGCACAATCGTCAGCTGCCCGCCCTCGACGCCAAGATTGAAGCTCAAAAGGCTCGGCAGGAGCTGGTCCTGGGGCAGGCCGAGCTCGCGCAACACGCCGGCAAAGCCGAGGCCGTGAAACAGGCCGAAGGCGAACACGATCAGGGGCCGCCAGCGCTGCATGTCCTTGAAGACGATATTCTCGATGGCGACGAAGGCGATGGAGAGCGCGATGATCGGCTCGACGATGCTTGGCGAGAGGGTGATTAGCCCGATGGTCGCGAGACCAAGCGTGAGCGTGTGGGCGACGGTGAAGGCCGAGATCTGCCAGAGCAGCGGTTTCAGCCGCGTCGAGGCGAAGAAGAGCGCCAGCACGAAGAGGATATGGTCGAGACCCTTGGGCAGGATGTGCTCATAGCCCAGCTGTAGATAGAGTCCGATCACATCCCAGATCGACTGTTCTGATATCGCGTCCATCATGGTGCTGGCTCCCCCCGCTTGGCGGCGCAAACGCTAGGCAGGCCAGCGCCGCCGGGCAAGCCTCTCTGGCGGTAGCGTCTGGCGTCAGCGGGCAGCGGTTGATCGCGGGGGCGCTTATCCCCTACACCTGACGCATCAAGGACGCGCCGCGACTCGCGACCATGTGCCCGGCAGGCCGGGATCAGGGGATCAGGCATGAGCGACAAGTTTTCATCCCGCGTGGACGTATCCGGTGAGGACATCCACTGGGACATGAAGGACAAGATGACCTATGGCGGTTATCTCGGCCTCGACACCCTGCTCTCTGCGCAAAACCCGCTGACCGGCGAACATGACGAGATGCTCTTCATCCTGATCCACCAGGTCGGCGAATTATGGATGAAGCTGATCCTGCACGAGACCGCCGGCGCGGTGGCGCATTTGCGCAAGGACGAGATCGGCCCGGCGCTCAAGATGTTCACCCGCGTGGCCCGCGTACAGGAGCAATTGATCTCGGCCTGGGATGTGCTGGCGACGATGACGCCGGCCGATTATCTCGCCTTCCGCGACAGTCTCGGCCAGAGCTCGGGCTTCCAGTCCTATCAATACCGCACGATTGAGTTCCGCCTCGGCAACAAGAATGCCGACCTGGCCCGCGTCCACAAGTCGAACCCGGAAGCCTGGGCGATGGTCACCGGCGCGCTCGAAGCGCCCAGCCTGTGGGATGAGACGCTGATGCTGTTGGCGCGTCGCGGCTATGCCATTCCGGCCGACAAGACGAGCCGCGACTGGACGCAGCCCTATGAGCCCTCAGCGGCTGTCGAGGATGTCTGGCGCGAGATCTATCGCGACAGCAAGACGCATTGGGAAGCCTATGAGCTGGGCGAAAAGCTCGTCGATCTGGAGCACAAATTCCAGCAATGGCGCTTCAATCACATGAAGACCGTCGAGCGGATCATCGGCTATCGCCGCGGCACCGGCGGCACGGCCGGCGTCGGCTATCTCGTCAAGGCGCTGGATCTGCGCTTCTTCCCCGAGATCTGGACCGTACGGACCTCACTCTGAGCCATGGCGCGGATCTGGGACATCTCGCAAACCTTGCGGCCCGGCCTGCCGGTCTGGCCCGGCGATACGGCGTTTGCCATCGACGAGACCTGGACGATCGGGCCGGATTGCCCGGTCAAGGTCTCCAGGCTGACCCTCTCTACCCATAGCGGCGCCCATGCCGATGCGCCCTCGCATTATGATGCCGCCGGTATCGATACCGCATCGGACGATCTCGCGCCCTATCTTGGCCCCTGCCGCCTCGTGACAGCCGGCTGGAAGGGCGCGCATGTGACGGTCGATGATCTCGACTGGCCTTTGATCGAGGGCGAGGAACGCGTGCTCGTGCGGACCTATCAGAGCTTCCCGTTGGAGACTTGGGATGCCGGGTTCCGGGCGATCCATGCCGAGGTGATCGAGCGTCTGGCCCGTGCTGGCTGCCGCCTGATTGGCATCGACAGTGCCTCGATCGACCCCCAGACCTCCAAGACCATGGATGCACACCATGCCGTCCAGCGGGCCAATATGCGCATTCTGGAAGGCCTGGTCTTCGACGGCGTGCCAGACGGGCGCTATGAACTCATCGCCCTGCCCCTGAAAATTGCCGGCGCTGATGCGGCGCCTGTACGTGCCATCCTGAGAGAGCTTCCATGATCGACCTTGATGCCGTCCGGACGATGGATGCCGCTGACCCGCTGGCCGGGTTTCGCGACCGCTTCGACCTGCCGACGGGTGTCGTCTATCTCGACGGCAATTCCCTGGGGGCCCTGCCGAAGGTCACGGCACCGCACCTCAGCGACGTCGTGCAACGCCAATGGGGCGAGGATCTCATCCGCTCCTGGAATACGCATAAATGGATCGAGGCGCCGCGGTGGCTGGGCGACAAGGTCGCGCAACTGATCGGTGCAAAGCCTGGCGAAGTGATCGCTGCCGACTCGACATCGATCAATGTGTTCAAGGCTTTGAGCGCCGCTGTTCAACTGCGCCCGGACCGTTCGGTGATCCTCTCCGAGACCGGCAATTTCCCGACCGACGCCTATATGATGCAGGGCCTCGCCGCCCTGAGCGGCGGACGTCTGCAGCAAAAGCTCATACCGGCGGCAGAGCTCGAGGCCGCGCTGGGCGAGGATGTCGCCGTGCTACTCCTCACCCAGACCCACTACAAGACCGGCCGCCTGCACGACATGGCCGCCCTGACCCGTGCCGCGCATGAGGCCGGTGCGCTGGTGATCTGGGATCTCAGCCATAGTGCCGGCGCCCTGCCCGTCGATCTCAATGGCTGTGAGGCCGATTTCGCGGTCGGCTGCGGCTACAAATATCTCAATGGCGGACCGGGGGCTCCGGCCTTCCTGTTCGCCGCGACGCGCCACCAGGACAAGGTCTTCCCGGCCCTGTCCGGCTGGCTGGGCCATGCCGAGCCCTTTGCTTTTGACGATGATTACCGTCCCGGTGCCGGTATTGACCGCTTCCAGTGTGGCACGCCGGGCATTCTCGCCATGGCAGCGCTGGAATGCGGGCTCGATCTGATGCTGGAAGCCGATATGGGTCTGATCCGCGCCAAGTCGCAGGCGCTGGGTGATCTCTTCATCGCGCTTGTCAGCGAGCAGCTGACCGGCTTTGAGCTTGCCAGCCCGCGCAAAGCCTCAGAGCGCGGCAGCCAGGTCTCGATCCGTCACAAGGACGGCTATGCCATCATGCAGGCGCTGATCGAGCGCGGAGTGATCGGTGATTTCCGCGCGCCGGACATTCTGCGCTTTGGCTTTACCCCGCTTTACACGCGCTATGAGGATGTCTGGCTGGCGATCTCGGTGCTCGCCGACATCATGCAGATGCAGAGCTGGCGCGAAGCGCGTTTCTCGCAGCGCTCTGCGGTGACCTGACCAACGCCCCGAGGAGGCCCTTGCCGATGAAAATTGCCTGTCTTGGCGGCGGTCCGGCCGGCCTCTATTTCGCGATCTCGATGAAACTGCGCGACCCGGCCTGCACGGTCGACGTCTATGAGCGCAACAAGCCGGGCGATACGTTTGGCTGGGGCGTCGTCTTCTCCGACCAGACCATGGAGAATATGGCCGGCAATGATCCGGTGAGCGCGGCCGCCATCGCCGACAGCCTGGCGCACTGGGATGATATCGACGTCATCATCAAGGACACAGTCGAGACCTCAAGCGGCCACGGCTTTTGCGGCATCGGCCGCCAGAAGCTCCTGAACATCCTGCAGGACCGCGCCCGCGAACTGGGTGTCGGCCTGCATTTCGAGACCGAAATCACGGCCGACCTGACGCGCTTTGGCGATGCCGACATGATCGTCGCCTCCGACGGGCTCAATTCGAAAATCCGCACCGCCCATGCGGCCAGCTTCAAGCCGGATATCGAGCAGCGGCTGAACAAATTCGTCTGGCTGGGCACTCACAAGGTGTTCGACGCCTTCACCTTCATCTTTGTCGGGACGCCGCAGGGCTGGGTCTGGGCCCATGCCTACCGCTTCGACGACGAGACCTCGACCTTCATCGTCGAGTGCGCCCCGGAGACCTGGGCGGGCCTGGGCTTTGGCGAGATGGACCAGGACGAAACCTGCCGTGCCTGTGAAGCCCTGTTTGCGCCGTGGCTGGATGGCCATGAGCTGATGTCGAATGCGCGCCATTTGCGCGGCTCCGCCTGGCTGAATTTTCCGCGCGTGCTGTGCGAGAGCTGGGTGCACGACAATATCGTCCTGCTTGGGGACGCCGCCCACACCGCGCATTTCTCCATCGGCTCGGGCACCAAGCTGGCGATCGAGGACGCGATCATGCTCGCCGACGTCTTCACCAGCACCGACAAGCCTGTCGCCGAGGGGCTGAAGGAATACCAGGAGGTCCGCACGGTCGAAGTGCTCAAGCTGCAGAGTGCGGCACGCAATTCGACCGAGTGGTTCGAGACGCTCGACCGCTATCTCGGCTTTGAGGCCAAGCAATTTGCCTATTCGCTGCTGACCCGGTCGCAGCGGATCAGCCATGAGAATCTGCGCCTGCGCGATCCGGCCTGGCTGGGCAGTGTCGAGCGCTGGTTTACGGAGCAGGCGACCGGCGGCAAGGCGCATGATGCCCGCCCGCCCATGTTCGCGCCCTTCGAGCTGCGCGGCATGCGGCTGGCCAATCGCGTCGTGGTCTCGCCCATGTGCATGTATTCGGCCGAGGACGGCCTGCCGGGGCCCTTCCACACCGTCCACTACGGCGCGCGGGCGATGGGCGGGGCCGGACTCGTCTATACTGAAATGACCGATGTCAGCCGCGATGGCCGCATCTCGCCGGGCTGTGCCGGCCTTTACAACGACGCCCATACGGCGGCCTGGCGCGCGATCACCGATTTCGCCCATTCATCGAGCGACGCCAAAATGGCGATCCAGCTCTCCCATGCCGGACGCAAGGGCTCCACAAAGCTTGCCTGGGAAGGCTCTGACGTCCCGCTGGATACCGGCAACTGGCCGCTGATCGCGCCCTCGCCCTTGCCCTGGACCGAAGACAATCAGACGCCGCACGCCATGGACCGCGCCGATATGGACGCCGTCATCGCCGATTTCGTCGCCGCAACGAAACGCGCGCTGGAGGCCAATTTCGACATGGTCGAGCTGCATTGCGCCCATGGTTATCTCCTCTCCAGCTTCCTGACACCGATCTCCAATCAGCGCGGCGATTCCTATGGCGGATCGCTGGAAAATCGCCTGCGCTTCCCGCTCGAGGTCTTCCATGCCATGCGCGCCGTGTGGCCGGCGGACCGGCCGATGGCGGTGCGTCTGTCTGCGACCGACTGGCTGGGCGATGAGGGGCTGAGCGAGGTGGACAGTCTGGGGATTGCCAGCGCCTTCCGCGACGCTGGCGCCGATCTGATCGATGTCTCGGCCGGGCAGACCTCGCCCATGGCAAGGCCCGTCTATGGCCGCATGTTCCAGACGCCGTTTTCGGACCGTATCCGCAATACACTCGGCTGTGCGACCATGGCCGTTGGAAACATTTTCGAGCCGGATCACGTCAATTCAATCCTCGCGGCGGGCCGGGCCGATCTGGTGGCCCTGGCCCGGCCGCATCTGGCCGATCCGATGTGGACGCTGCGCGCCGCGGCCCAGCTGGGCTATCGCGGCGTTCGTATTCCACCGCAATATGCGGCGGGTTTTGACCAATTGGCGCGCAATCTGGCGCGCGCGCAGGAAACGGAGATCAAGGCATGAGCAAGCTGACAGGACATCGCGCCGTCATCACAGGGGGCGGTACCGGCATTGGCCTGGCCTGCGCCCGCAGCCTCGCCGAGCAGGGCGCGCATGTCATTCTGATGGGCCGCGATCTTGCACGTCTCAAGGAAGCCGCGGCCACGATTGGCGATGCCGAGGCGATACAGCTGGATGTCACCGATCCGGCCAGCGTCGAGACCGCTTTCGCGCAGGCCGCCAGGGGCGGAATGATCGACATTCTGGTCAATAATGCCGGCGTCGTCGGCGCCATGCCCTTCCATCGTACGCCGATGGAGGAATGGCAGCGCATCCAGTCGGTCAATGTCGAGGGGCTGGTGCGCTGCACCCAGGCGGTGATCGGTCCGATGCTCAAGGCCGGCTATGCCCGGATCGTGAATATCGCCTCGATCGCCGGCTTGCGCGGCGGGGCCTATATCTCGCCCTATGTCGCCTCGAAACACGCCGTGGTTGGCCTGACCAAGTCGCTTTCGCTGGAATATGCCCACACCTCGATCACTGCCAATGCGGTCTGCCCGGGCTATGTCGAGACGGCCATCGTGGAAAACTCCGCCGCCAATATCATGGCCAAGACAGGCCGCACCCGTGAAGAGGCCCTGGCTGAACTGACCAAGACCAATCCGCAAGGCCGGCTGATCCAGGCCGATGAAGTGGCCGAAGCGGTGACCTGGCTGTGCTCACCGCTGAGCGGGTCGATCTCCGGCCAGGCCATCACCATCTCGGGTGGGGCGATCTGACCGAACCCACAAATCCTGCCAGACGGGGATAAACCCGGCGCTTCGCGCGCCGGGCCCCTAGGCCATGCGGATGATATGCCCGACTGCCGGATCACCGCCGCTTTCGGCCAGCTCGGCGACCAGGGTCTGCGCCGCCTCGATGCCCGTGCCGGTCTTGACCGTCATCCAGGCTGGATCGGCAGAGCTGACCTGGTCGAAGAAGGCTTTCTGGGCGGCGTTGAAGCGGGTGTTGAACAGGTCCGGACCCCAATCCTTATTGCGCTTGGCGATCTGCTCGGGCGCGAAGAAGAATTTCGGTGCCGGCCCGGGCATGTCGACGGGCTTGGTGAAGGGGGCGTTATGGGCCGCACCGACAACGCAATCATGCGTCAGCGCATCGCCGAAATGATGGTGGATGCGCGCGCGCAGGGCCACATCGCCGGCAAAGTCGACATAGACAGTCGGGATAGAGGCATCGAGCTGTTCGATATCCCCATAGAGCGCATGGCCGTCATAGCATCCCAGATCGCCGACAAAATCGAGATTGCGCGCCGAAGTGAGACCGGTGAGCGTGAGGCCGGGCTTTCCCTTCAGGCAGAAGGCGGTGCCATAAGCTGTCTTGCTCGAGGCGCTGGAGAGCAGCAATTGCTGCGCCCCGAACCAGTCATTGTCCTCAAGATAATCGGCCAGCATGTAGGCGGTGACGAAGAGCGGGCGGAACAGGGCCTGGAAGGCTTCCATATCCGGGCTGTAGACCTCGTCCTGGCTGCAGCGGCTATACTGGTTATAGGCCGAGACCAGTGGAAGCCGGTGTTCGCTGACATCGTAAAATCCGCGCACCGAGACCCGGCCCGGCGTCATCCGCACCAGGTCGGCAATCGGGAAATAGCCGTAGAAACGTTCGCCCACATCCACACCGGGCGCGTTGGACTCAACGACATCGGCAAAACCCCAGACCGGCATATGGCCGAAACCCTCTTCGCCCGTCGGGAAGAAGTGCCAGTACTGCATCGCATCGCCGAAGGCGGCATAGGTGATGTTATTGGCCGTCAGGGAAAAGCTGTCGAGGCGCAGCAGGACATCGCCATCGGCCAGGGCCGGCAATTCGCCGCGGCGGATTTCGGTGCGTCCGACATTGGTCTTGTCGGTCAACAGCCGGGTGGTGGAAACTGGGTCGCTCATGATAACCTCGACGGGTTCATTGAAAGAGGGCTGATGTCTCCGAAACATCAAAGCCGGATCGGGACGGTGGATCACCATGTCTAGCAGAACTTCCGGCCGGACGGGCTCGGTTTTGCCCGCTGCGCTGCGTCGCGGCGCGGAGCCCTTGCCAGTGCCGCATAAACGTCCCGTCCAGGACCGGTCGAAATTCACCATCCAGGCCATATATGACGCCTATGTTCGGATTTGGCGCCGCGACGGGCCGGAGAGCGTCACGACGCGCGGTGTCGCTGAGGAAGCGGGCTTTGCGGTCGGCACGCTCTACGAATATTTCCCCAACAAGGCGGCGCTCCACTCCGGCTATGTCCGCCACGCGATGGACCGGCTGCACGAGCGTATCGACCATGATGTCATCGCGGAAACAGGCCTGGGCTGGAGCGAGGGCTTGCGCCGCCTGGTCAACCTCTCCTGCGGCGTGTTTCCGCAAGCGCCCTATTTCGACGTCGCCATGCTGAACATGGAAAACGAGATCGCTGATCTGAAGCGGCATCAACAGGCTTTCAATGCGCTCAGCGACAAGTGGTTTGAGGCCATATCGAGCTGGCCGGATCTTCAGCCCGCCCCGTCGCGCGAACGGGTCACCACCCTGCTCCTCGCCGTGTGGGGCGCGCGGCGCTACCATCTCCTGGTGAGCCCTGATGGCATTTATCCTGCGGGCTGGGTGGATCAGCTCGTCGAGATCTGCCAGCGCGCGCTCGCACCGGCGGCAGGGGTCGGAGCAGTGGACGATCCCGCCCCGGCATCGTAGGTGTTGGAGTAATCGCACCGGAATCAAGGGTGTAAACGGGAGAGCCCGGCGTCATGGCGCCGCGGCAAAGAGGGATCAGAGCAGATGGACCCGACGCGCTTCGAGCCGAAACACTTCCTTTGGGGTTTTGCCGGCGGCATTGCGACGATCACGCTGAACCGGCCCGAGCGCAAAAACCCGCTGACCTTCGAGAGCTATGCCGAACTGCGCGACACTTTCCGCGCCCTCGTCTACGCCAAATCCGTCAAGGCGATCATCCTGACCGGTGCGGGGGGCAATTTCTCCTCTGGCGGCGATGTGCATGAGATTATCGGCCCGCTGGTCGGGATGGATATGCCGGAATTGCTCGATTTCACCCGCATGACCGGCGATCTCGTCAAGGCGATGCGCGCCTGCCCGCAGCCGATTGTCGCCGCCATTGATGGCGTCTGTGTCGGCGCCGGTGCGATCATGGCGATGGCGTCGGATCTGCGCATCGCGACGCCGGAAGCCAAATGCGCCTTCCTGTTCAACCGCGTTGGCCTGGCCGGCTGCGATATGGGCGCCTGCGCGATCCTGCCGCGCATTATCGGCCAGGGACGCGCTTCGGAACTCCTGTTTCTCGGGCGCTCCATGTCGGCGGAGGAAGGCGCGAGCTGGGGCTTCTATAACCGCGTCGTCGAGGCAGGCACGCTGATGGAGGCTGCCCGCGACTGGGCGGGCCGCATCGCGGACGGTCCTAATTTCGGCAATGCGATGACCAAGAACCAGCTCAATTGCGAGTGGGACATGAGCCTGGACACCGCGATCGAGGCAGAGGCCCAGGCCCAGGCGATCTGCATGCAGACCAAGGATTTCGAGCGCGCTTACACCGCTTTTGTTGCCAGGCAGAAACCCGTCTTCGAGGGCAATTGAATGGCCGATCAGAGCTTTCTCGACTGGCCTTTCCTGGAAGACCGCCATCGCGACCTCGCCCGCAGCGCGGCGGACTGGGCGCGCGAACAATTCGGTGATCACGGCTTTGCCGCCCATGAGGATGTCGATGCCGATTGCCGGGCGATCCTGAAACAGCTCGGCAAGGAGGGCTGGACGCGCCACAGCGTGCCGGCCGCCTATGGCGGCGCGTCGGAAAGCCTTGATGTCCGCTCGCTCTGCCTCATGCGTGAGACGCTGGCCTATCGCTCTGGCCTGGCTGATTTTGTCTTTGCCATGCAGGGGCTGGGATCAGGTGCCATCTCGCTGTTCGGAACCGATGCCCAGAAACAGGCCTGGCTGCCGGGCGTTGCGCGCGGCGAGCTCTGCGCTGCCTTTGCGCTGACCGAGCCTGAAGCGGGCTCTGACGTCGCCGCAATCGCCACAACAGCCGTGCCGGACGGCGCGGGCTACCGGCTCAACGGGACGAAGACCTATATCTCCAATGGCGGGATCGCCGATTTCTACGTTGTTTTCGCGCGCACGGGCGAGGCTGAGGGCGCGCGCGGGCTGAGCGCCTTCATCCTCGACGCGGCGACGCCCGGCCTCGAGATCGCCGAGCGCATCGAAACAATTGCGCCGCATCCCCTCGCCCGCCTCGTCTTCAAGGATTGCCACCTGCCCGCCGACCGCCTGATCGGCACCGCCGGGGCCGGCTTCAAGATCGCCATGGCAACGCTGGATGTCTTCCGCTCAACCGTCGGGGCCGCCTCGCTGGGCTTTGCCCGGCGGGCCCTCGATGAGGCCACGCGCCGTGCCACCACGCGCAAGCTGTTTGGCGCGACGCTCGCCGATCAGCAGGGCGTGCAGAGCCAGCTCGCCGAAATGGCGCTCGATATCGATGCCAGCGCGCTTTTGATCTATCGCGCCGCCTGGGCCAAGGATAGCGGCGCGCCGCGCATCACGCGTGAAGCGGCCATGGCCAAGCTCTACGCCACCGAAGCCGCCCAGCGCGCCATCGATACATCTGTGCAGCTTTTCGGCGGGCTTGGTGTCACCAAGGGCTCTGTCCCTGAAGCGCTCTATCGCGAGATCCGCGCCCTGCGCATTTATGAGGGTGCATCGGAGGTGCAAAAACTCGTCATCGCCCGGCAGCATCTCTCGGAGTTCAAAGGATGAAGTTTCGCGTTGATCGCCGCATCCGTTTTGCCGATGTCGACCCGGCGGGGATCGTCTTCTATCCGCGCTATTTCGAGATGATCAATGCCTGCGTCGAGGACTGGTTCGAGACGGCGCTCGGCTATGGTTTCGACGCCATGATCGTCAAAGGCCACCATGCCGTGCCGCTCGCCCAGATCGAGGTCGCCTTCAAGGCGCCGAGCCGGCTGGATGATGAGCTGGTGTTTGAGCTCGCACTGAGGGAAATCGGCCGCTCATCCTTCAAGCTGGCCATTACGGCCTCACACGACGACACGATACGCATGAGCGCCAAGGCGGTGCTGGTCTATATCGACAAGGACAAGCACGCGCCGGTGCGGATCCCCGAGATCCTGCGGGCGAAGATGTCGGCCTATCTGGAGAGCGAATGATGCAGGTGCTTCTGCCCCCCGGCTGGCCGCGGCCAAAAGGCTATTCCAATGGCATCGCGGCAAGCGGGCTGCAGATCTTCGTCGCCGGCCAGATCGGCTGGGACGAGAGCGGTTCGATCGTGTCGGAGGATTTCGCGCCGCAATTCCGCCAGGTCATCCTCAACACGCTTGCGGTTCTGGCCGAGGCGGGCGCGGGGCCGCAGCACATTGTGCGCATGACCGGCTATGTCACGAGCCGGGAAGCCTATATCGCCTCGCTCGCCGAGATCGGCCAGATCTGGAAAGAGCTGATCGGGAGAAACTATCCCGCCATGGCCTTCGTCGAGGTCTCCGCTCTTATGGAGCCGGGCGCGCAGATTGAAATCGAGACCACCGCCGTCATCCCGCAATAGGGAGCGGTGCCGGAGCAGTCGGGCACATCGGGGAGGATGTCATGACGATGCAGACCAGTGGCCATGCCGACAGTTTCGCCCGGGACCATCTGCCCGACGCGTCGCAATGGCCGGACTTCCGCTTCGACCTGCCGGAACTGGCCTATCCAGACCGCCTGAACTGTGCGGCTGAACTGCTTGATCGCAATATAGAAAGAGGACTTGGTGACAAGCTCGCCATTATCAGCAAGGCAGGCAGTCTGACCTGGTCGCAATTGCGCGATCAGGCCCGCCGGACGGCGCGCGTCCTGGTCGAGGATATGGGCCTGGTGCCCGGCAATCGCGTGCTGCTGCACGGACCCAATTCCATCGATCTCATCGCCGCCTGGTATGGCACCTTGTTGGCCGGCGGAGTGGTTGTGGCGACCATGCCGATGCTGCGCGCCGGCGAGATCGCCAAAATCCTTGCCAAGGGCGAGGTCAGCCATGCCCTGTGTGACCAGGCGCTGGAAGCCGAAGTGCGCGAAGCGGCCAGGCTCGAGCCGGTCTTGGCGCAGACCCTGTGCTGGGGCGCCGGCAGCGCGCTGGAGCAGGCGCTGGCAAGCAAGCCTGCGAAGTTTACAGCCGCCGATACGGCGCGCGACGATGTCGCGCTTCTGGCCTTCACCTCGGGCACGACGGGCGTGCCAAAAGCTTGTGCGCATTTCCATTCCAGCGTGCTGGCCATGGCTGACACATTCAGCCGCCACGTACTCAAGCCGCAACCGGATGATATTGTCGCCGGCACGCCGCCCTTCGCCTTCACCTTCGGGCTGGGGGCCTGCGTCGTCTTTCCCGCGCGCGCCGGCCTGACGACTGCCCTGCCCGACCGTCCCGGTTTCGAGGCCTTGTGCGAGACGATCCAGGACTTCCGCGTCACCACCCTGTTTACCGCCCCGACCGGCTATCGTGCCCTGATGGGGCTATGGGAGCGCTTCGATCTCTCCAGCCTGCGCCAGGGCGTCTCGGCGGGGGAGCACCTGCCGGCTGCGACCTCGCAGGCCTTCTTCGAGCAGTCCGGTATTCGCCTGATCGACGGGATTGGTGCGACCGAAATGATCCATATTTTCATCTCGGCGTCGGGCGAAGAGATACGGCCCGGTGCGACCGGCAAGGCCGTGCCGGGCTATCAGGCAAGGATCATCAATGAGGCTGGCGACACCGCCCCCGATGGGGAGATTGGCCGCCTGGCCGTGCGTGGGCCAACGGGCTGCCTCTATCTCGATGATCCACGCCAGAGCGCCTATGTGATGGATGGCTGGAATATCACGGGCGATTTGTTCCGACGCGATGCGGAGGGCTATTTCTGGTATGTCTCGCGCCGCGATGACCTGATTATTTCGTCTGGCTACAACATTGCAGGCCCCGAGGTCGAACAGGCCCTTCTGCTGCATGACAGCGTGCTGGAATGCGCCGTCGTCGGTGCCGAGGACGCCGCGCGCGGCACGATCGTGAAAGCCTTTGTCGTGCTGGCGAGCGGACATGATGCCGGGCCTGAGCGCGTCAAGCTGTTGCAGGATCATGTAAAGGCAGTGATCGCGCCCTACAAATACCCCCGGGCGATTGAGTTCGTTGCGAGCCTGCCGAAGACCGAAACGGGAAAGATTCAACGTTTCAAACTTCGCTAGCTCCGTATTAGGGTCACGGCGAATCCGGTCATCCGGAAACAACGAGGGAAAAGAGCGATGCGCCAGTTCTACGTCTTCATCAAATGCGAGCTCGGCCACACCTATGACGTCGCAGCCTCCCTCGTCGATAATCTCGATGAAGCCCCGATGGTGCACTCCATCTCCGGTGCCTTTGACCTTCTGGCCCATTTCGCGATCGAGGATGACGCCGATATCGGCCGCTTCGTGAATGAGAAGGTCCAGACGATCGCCGGCATCAAGGATACGCAGACCATCATCTGCTTCAATGCTTTCACGCGCGATCGCGGCCTCGGCGAAGGCTGAGCCTGCCCGCGCCAGCGGACACATGAACTCATGCATTTCGGCGTTTTCGACCTGTTCAAGATCGGGGTCGGCCCCTCAAGCTCCCACACTGTCGGTCCGATGCTGGCCGCGCGCCAATTCGTTGATCGCGTTATCAAGCGTCATGGCGAGGAGGCGGTCTCGCGACTTGAGGCCGAGCTCTATGGCTCTCTGGCGTTGACAGGGCTCGGTCACGGTACGGACAAGGCCGTACTGCTTGGCCTGGAAGGCTGCGAGCCGGCCACTGTCGATCCCGCCGAGATCCCGGCGCGTCTGGACCGGATCCGTTCGGAGAACACGCTCATGCTGCCCGGCGGCCGCATGATCGACTTCTCGGAGCGGCGTGATCTCCAGTTTCGCGGTGATATCCGCCTGCCCTTTCATTCCAATGCGATGACATTCCGCGCGCTGGCGAGCGATGAAAGCCTTCTGCTGGAGGAGATCTGGTATTCGATCGGCGGCGGCTTTGTGATCGATGAGCACGAGGCGGGCCGCAACTCGGCCGCCGACGTCAAGGAAGGCGAGCCCTTCCCGTTCAACTCCGCCGCCGAGCTGCTGCAGATTGGCGAGCGCGAAGGCCTGTCCATTCACCGCATCATGCTGGCCAATGAGTGCGAATTCCGCAGCGAGGAAGAGGTTCGCACCGGGATCGAGACGATCTGGCGCACGATGGAAGCCTGCATTGATCGCGGTCTGCGCGAAGACGGTATTCTGCCCGGCGGCCTCAAGGTCAAGCGGCGCGCGCCCAAGCTCTACAAGGACCTGCTCAGCGAACAGACCGACCCGGCCGATGATCCGCTCGTCGCCATGGACTGGATCAATCTCTGGGCTATGGCCGTCAATGAGGAAAACGCTGCGGGTGGCCGTGTCGTCACGGCCCCGACCAATGGCGCGGCGGGGATTATCCCGGCCGTGGCGCGCTATTTCGACCGCTATCTCCGCGATCCCGGCGACAAGGAAGCCCTGCAGCGCTTCTTCCTGACCGCCGCGGCCATCGGCGCCCTCTACAAAAAGAATGCCTCGATCTCCGGCGCCGAAGCGGGCTGCCAGGGCGAGGTCGGGGTTGCGTGCTCAATGGCCGCCGGTGCGCTTGCCGCCGCGATGGGCGCCAATAATGCCCAGATCGAGGATGCCGCCGAGATCGGCATGGAGCACAATCTTGGCCTCACCTGCGATCCCGTCGGCGGGCTCGTGCAGATCCCCTGTATCGAGCGCAATGCGATCGGCGCCATCAAGGCCATCGACGCGGCGCGCCTGGCCCTGCGAGCGACCTCGGCCGACATGAAAGTCTCGCTCGACCAGGTCATCGAGACCATGCGTCAGACCGGCGTCGACATGCAGGAAAAATACAAGGAGACCAGCCAGGGCGGTCTCGCGGTCAATGTTGTGGAATGCTGATCGTGCGGCTCACGCCGTCGCGCAGGACGACCAGGTCCGCGCCTGCCGAGCTGTCGAAGTCCTGAACCAGCCAGCGGACGGCGGTGCATTTCGGATTCTCGTCGGTGACGGTCAGCGAATGCCCCGCCAGCCCGGTGACATGATCATCAAGCTGCAGGCCTGCCCGCGCGGCGGGTGACCCGTCGAACAGCTGAACCACGCGCGCCTCATCGCCGACGAAGGCGATGGAGTAGCCCGGTTCCGGCCGTTCAGGCCCCGGCTCGTCCCGCAATTCGAGCAGGAATTGCTCACCGTGATAGTCCAATGTCACGACGTAGGCCGACAATATCCCATAGCCGACCAGGGTCGGCGGGACACTGCGGGTGGTCGCCCGCACGGCGCCAAGCGAGTCGTGATCAAAGCGGAAATCGGCGAGCGTGAACCAGCTCAGCGCTCCCGCTTCGCTCCGCCCGCCAGCGGATTCGCCTTCAGATCCAGTTCCGGTGACGAGACTGCCACCGACGATCTCTTGCTGCACCGCCGGCGTTTCCGCCACGCGGCTGAGCAGGGTCACCCACGCTGAATTGCCGGTATCGAAGAGCGCCTTGTCCGACACATCGCCCAGTGAATAATCGACGATCGGGGCGTGCGGGTAGCCGAAATCATAGAGCCGGGTATTCACGTCCGGTTCGACCTCGCCAAGGTCGTCGAGACTGGCGGCGAGGGTCAGCTGACCGTTCCCGGTATCGATCCGCCATACGCTGCCGGGAAAGAGCTCGGAGCCCAGAATGCCGGCACCCACAATACAGGCGCCCGTATCCAGGCCGCTGAAGTCGTGGATCAGGATCGGAACCTCATGAAAGACGGTTGTGCCGATCGTGAGGGTGTCGAGGACCGCGAAGTCCATCGTGAGCTCCGTGCCGTTGGCGTCCCGGCCTGTATTCTGCGCCACGACCTCAAGGCCAAGGGCATTGGCGAATTCGCGCGACAGCACGGTGGGGGAGCCGGAATCCAGCAGGAACTCGCGAACCTCGCCATTGATCGAGGCCTGCAGGAAGAGCTTCCCGCCCCGCGATTCGAGCGGAACCGATGTCACCGGCTCCTCGCGCTCGATTTGCACAGGCGCCGCCAAAAGGCGCGCCAGGTCCACATCCTGGGCAGAGGCCGGTGCGATGGCCGCCCCACAGCAGAGGATTAATGCGAATGTCCTGACCACTTGCCTGTCACACCCCTGATTGGCTTTCTCACATCCCCGGGCGTCAGCTTTCACGCCTCCCATCCCGATTGTGTAATCTGAGGTTAGCATGCTGGATCCGGATTGCTAATCTCAGGCGTCTTCGGCCAGCTCCTGCACAGTGCGGCCATCGCTGAGCGTCTCGGCACCGGAAACCACCACCCGCTGCCCCGGGGTCAGGGCGCCTGTGATGGCGATAAAGCCATTCTCGCGCACGCCTGCCACCACGGGCACCTGATGGGCGATATGCGCGTCGTCGACGGTGAAGATGAAGGCGCCATTGGCCCGCAGGATAACGGCATCATAGGGCGCGGCCATCTGGGTGCGCGGGGTTTCGGCAGGAAAGGCCGCCCGCGCAGCGGAGCCGACGATCCAGTCGGAACCGGCCAGATCGATCCGCACCTCGAAGGTCCGCGAGACAGCGTCGCCCACCGGTATGATCGCCCGGATCGGTGCCGTCAGGCTGGTTCCGTCCGAGAGTGAAAGCACGACCTCCTGCCCGAGTGCCAGGTAGGGCGCGATCGCGACTGGCGCCTGGGCGATGGCTTCTTTGTGATCGATGTCGACGATGCGGGCAATATCGCGGCCCGGCGCCGATAATTCACCCACCTGGATCAACCGCTCCACCACACGGCCACCAAATGGCGACCTGATCTGCGTGCGTTCCAGTTCAAGCTCGGCGCGAGAGACGGCCGAGCGCGCTTCACGCACATCCTGCACTGCCAGATCACGGGCCAGTTCAACTTCGCGCAAGCGCGTCGGAGGGACGGTGCCATTATTCGCCAGCCCCTCGAAACGGGTCGCCTCGGCATTCTGATAGTCGCCATTGGCCGTCGCGCGCGCCAGCCGTGCGCGCGCCTCATCCAGCTGGATCCTCGCCTGGCGGTCATCCATTTGAGCGATCAGGCCTCCGGCCTCGATGACATCTCCGGGCTCGGCAATCGAGGTGATGCGGCCCGACGCCTCGGCAGCGATGCGGGCATCATTGCGCGCGACGACGCTTGCCGGTGTGGTGATGGTGCGCGCCATATCCCGCTCAACCACAATGGAAGTGCGGACAACAGCCGGCGGTGGACCGTCCTGCGCAATCGCAGCCGGGTTGAGAATGATGAATGAGAGAATGGCCAACGCGGCAAAGCGATGAGGCTTGGAAATCATGAGGCCTGTCCTTTTGGCGGGCTATTCGGCCGGAGCCAGGGCGGGAGTTGGATTGGAGGCGGTCTGCCGGGATTCCCCGAGACGCAGAAGGCAGGGAATGAGGATCAGCGTGAAGATCAGGCTGACGCTCATACCGCCGACGATGGCAGCGGCGAGGCCGCGATAAATCGCGCTGCCAACGCCGGGCAGCAAGAGCAAGGGCAACATGCCGAGCAGGCTGGTCATCGTGCTCATGAAGATGGGCCGAAGCCGCATGCGCAGGGACTGGTCCACGGCATCGCGCCGGGAGAGGCCTTCGCGCTCGGCCTGCCGGGTCTGATCGACCAGAAGGATGGCGTTATTGATCACCAGACCGAGCAGGATCACGAATCCCATCATCGTCAGCAGATCGAGCGGCTGGGTGACGAAGAGATTGAGGATCTGCAGCATCACCACACCGCCGACGCCCGCGAGCGGGAGCGAGACCAGCACCAGCGCGGCATCGCGCAAGGATCTGAACATGCCGGCCAGGATCAGGAAAAGGATCACCAGCGCCATGCCCATATTCATCGCCATGGTGCGTTTGGCGCGCTCAAGGCTGTCGGCACTGCCGCCATAAGTGATCGAACCATCATCGGGCAAGGCGGCGCGGATCGCCGGTTCGACCTCGTTCTGAATGACGGTGAGGATCTCCTCGAGGGACTGGCCCTGGGGCTGATTGACATTGATGGTGATGGTGCGGCGGCGATTGAGGCGCTGGATACTGCCCGGGCCGACTTCTTCGCGAATCTCCATCAGATCGCCAAGAGGCACGACAGCGCCCGATGGAGTGGCGATGGGCAGGCCGGCGAGCTGATCCGGCGTCTCCCAGCCGACCGCGCGCAGGATGACATTCATCCGGCTGTCGCCATCGAAATATTCGCCGATGAATTGGCCGTCACCGAGCATGGCAATCATGCCCGCCATATTGCGCCGCGCCCACCCGGCTTCCTGGATACGGCGATCATCCGGCACCATGCTGAGGCGCGGTTGATTGGCTTCGGTCGGCGGATTCGAGTTGATATTGACGCCCGGGAAGCGCTCGCGAAGGATCGTCAGCCCGGCCTCGACGGCGCGTCCCTGGGCAATGGGGTCGGAGGACTGGACATTGATCTGGATATTGCCGCCCTGGGCAAAACCGCCAAACAGATCGCCCTGTTGGGCAAATCCGATCACGTCGGGAATGCCGGTGATGATCTCCTCGCGGACAATGCGCTCCAGCTCGCCAACCCGGCTCTGGTCAACCACGCGGATGCCCGCTGTCGCGCCGCCACCGCCCGGAAAAGTCCCGAAATAGTAATTGCGCAGTGCCGGCTCACGCTCGCCCGATATATAGGGTGCCAGACGCTCGATGACCGTCTGCGCCACTTCGCTCTCGATCCAGTCGATATTGGAGCCGGGCGGGAAGATGAAGAAGGCATCGACCGCGTCCCGCTTCACCGGTGGTAGATAATCCATTTGCGGCCGGATGAACCAGGTCAGCGTGATCGGCACCAGGATCAGGCCTGCAATCGTGGCGAGGCGGATTTTCGGGGAATCACTGAGGCCGAGGACACCGTCTGCGATCTTGTTGAGAATGGGCTGGCGCGTCGCCATCTTGCGATCGCGGATCCAGTATTTGGCGGCCACGGGCAGGATTGTCACAGCCACGACCATTGAGATGGCGACGCCGACAGCAATGGTGATCGCCAGATCGGCGAAGAGCTGCCCTTCGACATCACGGATGAAGATGATCGGCAGGAAGATCGCCACAGTGGTGATGGTCGAGGCCAGCAGCGCACCCCAGACCTGGGTGGCGCCCTTCTCGGACGCGGTATCGGCGTCTTCGCCCATCTCACGGCGGCGGATAATATTCTCCAGCACGATGATCGCGGCATCCATCACCATGCCGGTGGCGAAGGCGAGACCTGCCAGGGAAATCACGTTCAGCGAGCGATTGAACAGAAAGAGGACGATCAGCGTCGACAGCAGGGAGACCGGGATGGCGAGCGAGATGATCAGCGTCGCCCGTGGCCGGCGCAGGAAGAGCCAGAGGCCGAAAATCGCCAGGACCACGCCGATGACGAGATTGGTCCGCAAGAGATCGATCGCCCGCATGATGAAGACCGAGGCGTCAAAGGACGGTGCCATCACCAGCTGATTCTGGGCCAGAATATTAGCGTTGATGTCGGCGACCTCGGCCTTCACGGCGTCGAGGGCCGCCAGGACATTGGCACCAGCCTGGCGGCGGACCTCGATGCCCATGGCCGGATTGCCGTTCTGATAGGTGAAATCGGTGCGCTCACCATAATCGATCGAGACGGTCGCGACGTCGCCGAGCCGCACCGGATTGCCGTCGCGCCAGACGATGACCAGCTGGTCCATCTCGCCCGGCTCGAACTCACCCTCAAAACGCATTTGATAAGAGCGGCGGCCGATCTCGGCATTGCCGCCCGAAACGTCCTGATTATTGCCGATGGCGGCCGAGATTTCCGGCAGCGTCACGCCGAGTGCCGCGGCGCGATAGGGATCAACCGTGATCTGCAATTCCTGCGGCCGCTGGCCCCAGCCAATCTGCACGCTGGCGACGCCGGGAATGGATTCCAGCCGCGGCACAATCTGGTCTTCTACCAGGCTGGAATAATCGCTGATCGCATTGGGATTGCCGGGCAAAGCCTGGACGAAGAACCAGATCAGGCTCTGCTGGGCGTCGCCGCCAAATCCACCAATATTCGGGCCGACAGCGTCGCGCGGCAAAGGCGGCAATTGCGACAGGCGATTGGAAATCTCGATCGCCGTCTGCGTCATGTCGGTTTCAAGCGCGAAGGTGAGATTGATGAAGGCAGACCCCTCACCTGCGAAGACGCGCATCTCTTCCATTCCGGCCAGACCCGCGAGCGCCTGCTCCTGCGGTTCGATGATCTCCGATTCCATTTCCTCCGGAGAGGCCGAGCGCCAGAATGTCGCGATATTGACCTGCGGCTGCTGGGTATCGGGGAAAAGCTGTATCGGCAGGCGCGTCAACGCGACCAGTCCAAGCAGGACGATCAGCGCTATGCCGACAAATACGGCAGCCGGATTGTTCAGTGACAAGCGTGTAAGTGGCATGTGCGTCTCCCTCGCACCCACCTATTATCACTAAATTTTGCCGGCGAAATTAAACCTTGCTAATGCAGGCTTAAACATTGCTAAGGCAGCTCACGCATAGGTGAGCTGCCTTAAATATTCGCAATGTTACGCCGAGGCGTGTTCGACGAGCTGGTCTGACACAGTGTACTTGGCTTCAGTTTGCGCCTTGACCAGATCGAGAGAAACACCCGGTGCCAGTTCGATCAGCTTCAGGCCGCCTTCGACGACATCGAACACGCCGAGCGTGGTGATGATGCGGTCGACGCAGGCCTGGCCGGTCAGCGGCAGGGTGCAGGCCTTCAGAAGCTTGGATTCGCCCGCCTTGTTGGCGTGATCCATAACCACGACGACGCGCTTGACGCCGGCAACGAGATCCATCGCCCCGCCCATGCCCTTCACGAGCTTGCCCGGGATCATCCAGTTGGCGATATCGCCCTTGTCCGAAACTTCCATCGCGCCCAGGATGGACAGGTCGATATGGCCGCCACGGATCATGGCAAAGCTGTCCGCCGAGGAGAAATAGCTCGTGCGGCGCAATTCTGTGATCGTCTGCTTGCCGGCATTGATCAGGTCGGCATCGACCTCGTCATCATAGGGAAATGGCCCCATGCCGAGCATGCCGTTTTCCGACTGCAGGGTGACGTCGATCCCGTCGGGAATGTAATTCGCGACCAGGGTCGGAATGCCGATACCCAGATTGACGTAGAAACCATCTTCCAGCTCGAGTGCGGCGCGGCGCGCCATGTCATCACGTGTCCAGGCCATCTTCAGTCTCCATTTCCAGGCCGCATCGCGGCCAGTATTGGTGTGCGCGAGGAGCGCGTGCGGCACAGCATCAGTGCGCCTGCCCGTCGCTCATGCATTCAGAGGAATAGGCCGTCCGGTAGCCTTGGTCATAACAGGCCAGGAAACCGTCGGCGACATTGAGATTGGGGATCGCCCCGTTCTCGAAAGCGGGTTGTTCCAGGAGCCGGCCACGCGCCGCTTCCAGCGCGGTGCGGTCCTGCTGCAGGAAGGCGATTGTCGCGTCGACATAGCTGTTCCAGTCGAGGCGGTTGCCAGCCTCATAGGGCTCGCCGTAGGAGGCCTGAAAGAAAGCCAGGGCACGCCCGGTCTCACCGGCAAAGGCAAACATCTGGCCAGCATGAAAGCGCAGGACCCGCACATTATACGCTTCCAGCGAGGTGTGGGAGTAGAGCAGGTAATCGGCAATCAAATCACCGGCCAGAGCGTGGCACTCCCCGGTCTCACCCAGCTCACGCCAGCCCACGCCATGGGTCTGGTCAAACAGGTCGTAGGACTGCGTCATATAGACGGCGCGGTCCGCATCTGACAGGCCACACACGGGTGCGGCCTCGGCCTGGACGAGTGCGGCGATGAGCAGCGCGACGGGCATGATCAGGCGCTCGCCCGTTCACGGACCGTGCGCTGTTCGATGCGCTTCTCAAACGAGCCCTTGAAGAGACGCTGGACGAAAATGCCCGGCGTGTGGATCTGGTCCGGATCAAGCTCGCCGAGGCCGACGATTTCCTCGACTTCGGCGATCGTGACCTTGCCGGCCGTTGCCATCATCGGGTTGAAATTGCGCGCCGTCTTGCGGAAGACCAGATTGCCTTCCGGATCCGCCTTCCAGGCTTTCACCAGTGAGACGTCAGCCTTCAGGCCGGTCTCGAGGATATAGGTCTCGCCGGCAAATTTGCGCGCTTCCTTGCCGTCGGCGATCAGCGTGCCGACACCCGTCTTGGTGTAGAAGCCCGGTATCCCGGCCCCGCCGGCGCGGATGCGCTCGGCCAGCGTGCCTTGCGGATTGAATTCAAGCTCGAGCTCGCCGGAGAGATACTGGCGCTCGAACTCCTTGTTCTCACCGACATAGGAGGAGATCATTTTGCGGATCTGCTTGGCATCAAGCAGAATGCCGAGACCGAAACCGTCGACGCCGCAATTATTCGAGATGACCGTCAGGTCCTTCACGCCGGAGGCATGCAGGGCGGCAATCGAATTCTCCGGGATGCCGCACAGGCCAAACCCGCCCGCCATCAAGGTCATGCCGTCAAAGACAAGCCCGTCGAGCGCTGATCTGGCGTCTGGAAATACCTTTTTCATTCGGACCTCAGTTACAAGTTGATGTTCGGTTCATGTTTATATCGCACCCGCAGCAAAACGCCAGCCTCGACACTGAGCCCTGGCAGGCGCCTGGGTCATGCCGGCTCGCGCGGATCGTCCGGGCTGGTCGGTCCCGGCCGGCGAGCATCGATCTCGATGGCCAGCGCGCCGCCGAAAAAGACGGCATAGGCAGACCAGTAAATCCAGAGCAGGAAGACCACAAGGGCCCCGAGCGAGCCGTAAATGTCAAAATCAACCACCTCGCCTACATAGAGCGAGAAGCCTTTCGACAGCGCCAGCCAGAGAACGCAGGAGACCAGCGCCGCGATCGCCGAGGCCCGCCAGCCAATCGCATACTCACGCCGCCGCATTGTCATGCGGTAGAGCAGTGTGAGGGCGGCCAGCATGGTCAGCCCCGTCGCAGACCACTCATTCACGACCGAGCGGAAATCGAGCGGATCCAAGCCGAGAAGCTCGAATAATTGCCGCATGATCACCGGGATGATCAGCACCGCCAGATTGGCCGCCGTGATCAACACGCCGCCGATCAGCACAGAGAGCACGGCGAGCAGGTTGAAATGGATCACATTGCGGATATCGCGATCCTCGGCGAGATGATTGAGCCCGGCGATCAGCGCCTTGGCGCCGCGCGCTGCAGCGAACAGGGCAATCATCAGGGCGATGGCACCATTGAGCGAGAGCGCCGAGATCGGCGCTTCAGTGATCCGACCGATCTGGCCCATGACGAAGTCCTGGGCGCCTGGTGGCATGATCTCGGCAAAGCGGCCGATCTGCGTTTCCGCTTCAGCCGTGGAAAATGCCAGCCCGTAGGCCGAGATCCCGAGCGCGATGGCCGGAAAGAGTGCCAGCATGCCGAAAAAGGAAACCCCGCCGGCAAACAGCATGACATCGCGCGCCATCGAGCGGCTGATCGCAGCGATCACGATCTGCAGCCAGGCTGGCAGGTGATCGTGCAGTTTTGACAAGCGTTTGATTAGTGAGACCATGATGGCGTTAGCGGGTCCGGATCCAGTGTTGCCAGCCGGTCATACGACAAGATGGCGCGTCGCGCACCCCGGACGATGAGGTGACTGAATGTCGTTTTCCAAGGCGGTTGATCTCTTGAGGCTCGCGCGCATGGCCAGCGGTCATGTCGGGATCACCCTCACCGATATTGAAACCGAGTTCGGCGTTGTGCGCCGCACCGCCCAGCGCATGACCGAGGCCCTAGTCCAGACCTTCCCGGATACGGAGGATTATGTCGACGGCGATGGCCGCAAACGCTGGCGCGTGCCGCGCCGGCGGGTCGCGGAATTCTTCGCGCCCAGCCCCGACGAGATCGCGACGCTGGAGATTGCCTGCTCGACACTGGAGCGCCAGGGCTTGCCCGCCGAGGCGGCCCGGCTGAGATCCCTGCGCGAGACCATCAAGGTGCTCACACCCGACGGCAAGCGGGCACGGCTCGAGGCAGATGAAGAAGCCTTGCTGGAAGCGATGGGCCATGCCGCCCGACCCGGCCCGCGCCCGGTCAGTGACCCGGCGGTGGATGCCGCCATCGCGGAGGCGCTGAAGGGGCCGTTTGTGCTGGAGATTCTCTATCGCAGCCGTCAGGACAGTAATGCCGCCGAACGGCGCGTCGAGCCCTATGGGCTGCTCCTCGGCGCGCGCCGCTATCTCATTGCCAAGGATACCTCGCGCCAGGATGGCCGCCTGCGCACCTATCGGGTCGAGGACATTCAGCACGCCCGTGTGACGCCGGACTGGTTTGCCCGCGATGAGGGCTTTGACCTTGAACGCTATGCCAATCGTTCATTCGGCGTGTTTCAGTCGGATGAGGAATTTGGCGAAGTGGTCTGGAAATTCACACCCAAGGCCGCACCGCACGCGGAACGCTTCCGCTTCCATCCCGACCAGACCAGCGAGGTCCTGGCCGATGGCAGCCTGCTGGTGAAGTTTCATGCCTGCAGCTATCTGGAAATGTGCTGGCATCTCTATGCCTGGGGTGACCAGGTTGAGGTGCTGGGCCCGCCCGCCCTCACCGCAATGGTCGCCGGCCACAGACGTGGCGACTTTCCTGGCCTGCCCTAGCGGATGGCAATGCGTACCGAGGCGGCTGGCAGCCAGGACGGCATGGAATGGCCGTCTGCAGCACTCATGGCGAGGCGATAGCCCTTGTTGAGATAGCGGCAGACCGAGCGCAGATCCTCGACATGCAGGCAATCAATCTCATCGCCGGGCAATTGCATGCGGTAGAACCCGTCGCGGAAACGGTGCGGCGCCATTGAGCGCAGTGCGCCACCGGCGCCTTCGACATAAGCGTTGATTGCGATAGCCATGAGGTGTCTCCATTGCTTGGCTGCGTTGGAAACCATCATGTTGCGCGCGGGTGACAAAAACGGTCACCCGCCTTTACGGCCACTGCATATATGTTTGGGGAGAGAAAAGTGAAACGCCGGCCGTTGGGGGCGACCGGCGTTTCGGGGGCAATCAAGTCTGAGACTCAGAAGACGTGCGAGGGACAGAAGTGTCTGCTGATCTCGAGGGTGAGAATGGCGGGTCGGCGCTGAACCCGACATGAACGCTTTCAGTCATCTTCGTGGCCGCTCAAAAATCTGCAGTACCGTCAGGCATTGAGACCCCAATCGCGCAGGATGGCTTCACGGTCAGCGCCCGGTCTCGGGGCGGGCCCCTGAATGGCACCGGGTGTACGCGAGAATCGTGGCGCCGGGGCGGCTTGGCGCACCCCTTCGACCTCGACATAAACCTCACGCGCCGCCATATGCGGGTGCTGCGCTGACTCTTCGTAATTGAGCACGGGCGCAAAGCAGACATCGCTGCCCTCGAGCAGATCGCACCATTCATCGCGTGTCCGCTCCGCAAAGATTGCCGCGATTCGCGCCTTCGCATCGCCCCAGCCCTCGCCGGTCCAGCTGGCGGGCATGGAGGCCGGGTCGATCTCGAGTTTCTCGCACATCAGGGCGTAGAATTGCGGCTCCAGCGGCCCGATCGAGATATGCCCGCCATCGGCGCATTCATAGACACCATAGAAGGGCGCGCCACCATCCAGCAGGTTTTCGCCGCGGCGGGTATGCCAGAGCCCCATGGCGGCCAATTGGTGCTGCGAGGCCATCAGGGCGGTCGCACCATCAATGATCGCCGCATCGACCACCTGCCCTTCACCGCTGGCGCGGGCATGGGTCAGGGCGGCAAGGACGCCAAAGGCAAGGAACATGGCGCCGCCACCAAAATCACCGACCAGATTAAGCGGCGGCACCGGTGTCTGTGGCGTACCGATGGCGCCAAGCGCCCCGGTGAGCGAGATATAATTGATGTCATGCCCGGCGGCCTGGGCCAGCGGTCCGGTCTGGCCCCAACCGGTCATGCGGCCATAGACCAGCGCCGGGTTGAGCGCGAGAGCATCCTCGGGCCCCAACCCCAGGCGCTCCATCACGCCGGGCCGGTAGCCCTCAAGCAGGATCTCGCACTTGGCGACCATTTCCCGGCACAGGGCGAGATCAGCCTCATCCTTCATATTCAGCGCAATCGAGCGCCGGCCACGCGCCAGAACCTCGGCTGCCCCGCCGCCAAAAGCGCCTGGCCGATCAATGCGAACCACGTCAGCGCCCATATCAGACAGCATCATGGCGCAGAAAGGCGCCGGGCCGAGCCCGACAAATTCAAGGATTTTAACGCCTTTTAGAGGTCCTTGGGGTTTCATGTCGACTTCCTATCGAATCGTTGGTTTGGAAAGCGTGGCACTTGTGACAAACTCAAGAAACACCAAAACATCGGTGTCTGCGGCAGGGGGACGCATGGGGCGGGAATTGAATGTTCTGGTGTTCGGGGCGACCGAACGCGCCGAGCGGCTTGCCAGTCAGCTCGCAGCTCTGGCCATGCATTGCCGCGTCGTGCGCGCCGATAGCCCGCCTGCCCGGCATGCGCGTTTCTGGGCCTGCAGCGTGATCCTTGCTGAGCAGGACAGTGATGTCGATGCCGGCCTGGAAGCCTTCCAGGCCTTCGCGCCCGGCCGCCGTCCAGTGATCGTCGTCCACCCTGACGCCTTCGCTCCCAATGAAGCGGTCGATTCCTGGATCCGCGAACCCACCCTGCCCGTCCAGATCGCGGCACGGGTCCGCGCCCTCACGCGCCTGCACGCGATGGAAGAGGTTGCCAAGCGGCGCACGGCTGTCACGGCGCTCTATGGCGATCGTGGCCGCAATCTCGATCCTGTCGACCCCACGCCTTGCGTGCTCTATGTCGGCGATGCCTCGCCGCGTTTCATGGCGCTGCAGCATATTCTCAAGGGTGCCGGCGCCGATGTGATCGCGGCCTTCTCCTCCTATTCGGCCTTTGATTACCTGCATGAGCAGCCCTTTGATGCGGTCGTGCTCAATGCGGCCGGCAAACGCGATACCGCCTTCACCATTTCCTCGGCCATGCGGCGCAATGCGCGCCTCTATCACACGCCCGTCCTGCTTCTTGGCACGGATGAGGATGCCGACAGCGCGGATGAGGCCTATGCCCGCGGCGTCTCGGATATCATCGCGCCAAATACGGGCGATGACGAGATGCGCGACCGCATCCTCGCCCTCGCCGCTGAACGGCGCCGTCGCCGCCGGGCAAAGGCCGCGCTGGAGAATTGCCGCGAACCGCGCACACTCGATATCGAGACCGGGCTGTTTCACGCCGGCTTCATTACCTCGCATCTGCAGGATCTGATCAATGCATCGGCCCGCGAGGAGATCTCCATCTCCGTGCTGGCGCTGCGCGTCGTTCTGCCTGAAGGCGCCGAGCGGCCTGACGACAATTCTTCGGAAAAGGCACGCCGTCAATTCGCGGCCATGCTGCGCCACTTGCTGCGCACCGAGGACGCCGCCGCACGGATCGATCCGGAAACCTTCCTGGCCATCCTGCCCTTCACCGATTCTACCGGCATTGAGTGCGTGGCCAGCCGCGTTGCCGCGATCGCGGAATGCACGGCTTTCGAAAGCGAGGATCCGCTCCAGCCCTTCCGTCTCGGCGTTATCTCCGCCACGGTCGAGGTGCAGCCGGATGAGTCTGCCGAAGCGCTGATTGATCGCGTCGTGCGCAAGCTGCAAAGCCGCAGCCCGCTGCTCGCCCACGGCTAGGCGGCCGGCTCGGCCTGCTTGCGGGCACGCACGGCGATGTCGGCCAGAGGTGACAAGGCGCGCTCCACCGCCCGCAACCGGTCCTCGGGCGCATCCCATTCCGCGCGCAATACAAGCTTGTGGTCTGGCCGCACCTTGAACAGGCCCTGGTTTTTCGAGATGTGCTCGACCAGGCTGGCCGGATCAATGAATTTATCGCCCCGGAAATGGATCACCGCGCCCTTCGGCCCGGCATCGACCTTCTCGACCCCGGCTCGCTTGCACAGCGTCTTGACCGCAACAACGCGCAAAAGGGTTTCCACCTCCGTCGGCAGAGGCCCGAAACGGTCGATCAGTTCCGCGGCAAAGCTCTCGCGATCCGTCTTGCTGCCGAGCGAGGAGAGACGCCGGTAGAGCTGCAGCCGGACATCGAGATCAGAGACGTAATAGTCCGGGATCAGCACGGCGCCGCCGGCATTGATCTGCGGCGTCCAGTCGCCATCCTCCGGCTCCTCACCGCCCTCGCGCATTGAGGCGACGGCTTCTTCCAGCATGGACTGGTAGAGCTCGACGCCCACATCCTTGATATGACCCGATTGTTCCTCGCCCAGCAGATTACCGCCGCCACGCAGATCGAGATCATGGGAGGCCAGGGTGAAACCGGCCCCGAGGGCATCAAGGGAATGCATGACTTTCAGGCGCTTCTCGGCGCTGTCCGACAGTTTCTGCCGCGCCGGCGTGGTGAGATAGGCATAGGCGCGCGTCTTTGAACGCCCGACGCGTCCGCGCAATTGATAGAGTTGTGACAGTCCGAAACGGTCAGCGCGGTGGACGATGAGTGTATTGGCGGTGGGAATATCAATCCCGGATTCAATAATGGTCGTCGAGAGCAGCACGTCGTAACGGCCCTCATAGAAGGCGGTCATGATGTCTTCCAGCTGGGTCGCGGCCATCTGGCCATGGGCGGCCACAAAGCTCACCTCGGGCACGGATTCGCGCAGGAAGCTGATAATGTCTTCCAGGTCACTGATCCGCGGCACCACGAAAAAGGCCTGCCCGCCCCGGTATTTCTCGCGCAGCAGCGCTTCGCGGACCGTGACCGTATCGAAGGGCGCGATATAGGTGCGCACCGCCAGCCGGTCGACCGGCGGGGTGGCAATGATGGAGAGGTCGCGAATGCCCGTCAGCGCCAATTGCAGCGTGCGCGGGATCGGCGTCGCCGTCAGGGTGAGCACATGGACATCGGCGCGCAATTCCTTGAGGCGTTCCTTGTGCTTGACGCCGAAATGCTGCTCCTCATCGACGATCAACAGGCCGAGATCGGAGAAATTGACCGTCTTGGCCAGAAGCGCATGCGTGCCGACGACGATTTCCGCCTTGCCGTCGCGCAATTCATCCTTGGTGAGCTTGGATTCCTTGGCGCCGACCAGCCGCGAGAGCTGACGCACCTTGACCGGCCAGCCGCGGAAGCGGTCGACAAAGGACCTGTAGTGTTGGCGCACCAGCAGCGTTGTCGGGGCGACCACAGCGACCTGACGGCCGCTCATCGCCATGACAAAGGCGGCCCGCAGCGCGACCTCGGTCTTGCCGAAACCGACATCGCCGCAAATCAGACGATCCATTGGGCGGCCGCGCGCCAGATCGCCGAGCACGTCCTCGACCGCATTGAGCTGATCATCGGTCTCGGCGAAGGGGAAGGCCGTGCAGAATTCGTCCCAGGGCCCGTTTTCCGGGGTGATGGGGTCGGCGGTGCGGGCAAGGCGTTTGGCAGCGATCTTGATCAGCTGATCGGCCATATCACGCAGGCGCTTCTTGGCCTTGGCCTTGCGCGCCTGCCAGGCGACGCCGCCGAGCTTGTCGAGCTGGGCCGTGTCTGAATCGGCACCATAGCGCGAGAGTAGCTCGATATTCTCGACCGGTAGATAGAGTTTCGAGCCGCCGGAATATTCCAGCTCGATACAATCATGCGGCGCATCCTGCACCGGCAGGGTCTTCAGGCCGATAAAGCGCGCCAGACCATGATCGGCATGGATGACGAGATCACCCGGCGAGAGTGCTCCGGCCTCGACGATGATATCGGAGGCCTTGCGGCGCTTGCGTGGACGCGCCAGGCGATCACCCAGAATGTCCTGCTCGGAGAGGACCACCAGGCTCTCGGTCTCGAAGCCCCGCTCGATCGGCAAGATGGCGCGCAGCACGGTCTTCACCGGCGCCGATGCGACCTCGTCCCAGCTCTCAATGGGCAATATCTTGCCAACGCCATGATCGCCCAGAACCGAAGCGAGACGCTCCGACGCACCGCCGCTCCAGGAGGCGAGAACAACGCGCTTGCCCGAAGCGAGGAGCGCCTGGACGTGCCTGGCGGCAGCGTCGAAGACGTTGATATTCTCCGCCGCGCGTTCGGCCGCGAAGATCCGCCCCTGCTTGCCGCCGGCATCAATGGTTTGCGGCCCGGCCTCGTTGAAGGCGGTAAAGCGGCGCACCGTGCGGCCGGCCAGGGTATTGGCCCATTCCGCAGCCGCAAAATAGAGCTTGCTCGGCGGCAGCGCGCGATAGCTCGGCGCGGAGAGGCTGGATTCATGCGCCTCCTTGCCGGCCGATTGGCGCGCGTCGTAATAGTCGGTGATCTGCTTGTGGCGTTCGGAAAACGCGTCGTCGGCGAGGTGGTCCACGGCGATCAGCGCGGTCTCGGGCAGATAGTCAAACGGCGTCGCAAGCGCGTCGTGAAACAGGGGCAACCAGTGTTCCACCCCGGCCGGGCGAGCGCCGGCGCTGACCGATTCATAGGTCGGATCGCCGCCCCGCGCGGCACCAAATGTACGCACGAACCCGCTGCGGAAACGCGAGATACTCTCCTCGTCGAGCAGGACTTCGGAAACCGGGTTGAACTCGATCCGGTCCAGCTGACGCAGGGAGCGCTGGGTTTCCGGATCAAAGGCCCGGATCGATTCCAGCGTATCGCCGAAGAAATCGAGGCGAACCGGCTCTGGAGCTCCGGGCGGGAAGACGTCGATCACGCCGCCGCGCACGGCATAATCGCCCGGCTCCATCACGGTGGCAGCGCGGGCATAGCCATTGATGGCGAAATGCTGCTTGAGCACTGCGATATCGATGCGATTGCCGGGCCTTGCAAAGATGCCGGCCATCGCCAGCACATCCTTCGGCGGGCAACGCTGGGTCATCGCATTGACCGTCGTGACGATCAGGCAGGTGTCGGGCAGATCGCCGGAGGCCAGGCGCGCCAGCGTCGCAGCGCGACGCGCGGCAACGCGCGGCGATGGCGAGATGCGGTCATAGGGTTGGCAATCCCAGGCCGGCAGACGCAGGATTTCCGTCCCCGGCGCATAGAAGCGCAGGGCCGCGACAAAGGCCGCGGCGCGGCTGTCATCGCGCGCGATGAAGACATTGACGCCGCGGCGCAGCTTGGCGGTGTCGGCCAGGATCAGGGCATCAAGCCCTTCCGGCGCGCCACACACTGTCGCGCTTCCCTGTACCCGGGCGATCATTTCAATGTCGGACATCGTGCCTGTTTTCGCTTCCGGGGGTGGCTTCAGCTCTTGGGGCCGTCGCCAAAGGCGGCGTCGCGATCTACCCGGAATGTCTTCAGGGCATCCATGACCGGCGTATCAAATCCAGCCGGTGTGGCGGCACTGCCGATCACCCAGCTATAAATATCCGCATCGAGCTGGTCGAGCAGCTCATCGAAGGATTGCAGATCCTGCGGCGACATGGTCTCGAGCGCCTGGTCCGCATAGCGGCCAAGAATGAGATCGGCTTCCTTGAAGCCGCGCCGCCAGGCCCGGATTCGCAGTTTCTTGCGTTGGTTTTCGAGGGTTTCGGTCATGACGTGGCATATAGTCCGCGATTGCCGCCGCGTCGACCAGTGGCAGATGCATAATGAGGCGATAGACTGCACCGCGATGCGACCCGAGATTCTCTTTCCCCTCTTCCAGGACGTTACCGTCCTGCCCGGTATCGGTCCGCGACTGGCCGCCCTGCTGGCCAAGGCAGCGGGCGCGCGGGTCAAGGACGTGTTGTTCCAATTGCCCACGGGCCTGGTGGATCGCAGCCGGACAACCTCGGTCGCAGACGCGCCGGATGGCGAGATCGTCACGCTTACCGCGACGGTCGAGACACATATTCCCGGCGTGCGCCAGGGCCAGCCCTACAAGGTGCGGCTCTATGACGGCACGGCCTTCCTCCACCTCGTCTTCTTCCATTCCCGGCGCGAATATCTCGAAAAACTCCTGCCCGAGGGCGAGACCCGCATCATCTCCGGCCGCGCCGAGCGCTTCGGCTCGGAAATCCAGATCGTGCATCCTGATCTGGTGATGACAGAGGCGGAGGCTGCCGAGACCGAGCTGATCGAAGCGGTCTACCCGCTCACCGCCGGCCTGACGCCAAAAACGATGCGCAAGGCGGTCGCCGGTGCGCTCGCCCTGCTGCCCTCAATGCCGGAATGGCAGGATGAGGCGCTGTGCGCCGAGCGCGGCTGGCCGGATTTCCGCCGCGCCCTGCTCGTCGCCCACAAGCCGCAGGAGACCGGCGATCTGGAACCCCTGCATCCGGCCCGCGAACGCCTGGCCTTTGACGAGCTGCTGGCGCATCAATTGGCACTGCAATTGGCGCGCGCCAGCCGCAAGGCCAAGCCGGGTCGCAGCTTGGCCGGTGATGGCAGCAAGGTCGCTGCCGTGCTCGCCAGCGCGCCCTTCACGCCAACCGGTGCCCAGACCCGCGCCTATGCCGAGATTGAAGCCGACATGGCATCGCCATCGCGCATGACGCGCATGCTGCACGGCGATGTCGGAGCCGGGAAAACCTTCGTTGCCGCCCTGGCCGCTGCCAAGGCTGCCGAAAGCGGCTGCCAGACTGCCATCATGGCGCCGACCGAAATCCTCGCCCGTCAGCACGCCAAGACGATTGCAAGCCTGCTGGAGCCCGCCGGACTAAGCGTTGCCATCCTCACCGGGCGCGACAAGGGCAAGGCGCGCGAGGCCATCCTCGAGCGGATGCGCAGCGGCGCGGTCGATGTCATCTGCGGCACGCACGCCCTCTTCCAGGACGGGGTCGCATTCAGCGATCTGGCACTGGTGGTGATTGATGAGCAGCATCGCTTCGGCGTGACGGACCGCATGCGCCTGACCGCCAAGGGTATCCGCCCTGACACGCTGGTGATGACGGCCACCCCGATCCCGCGCACGCTCGCGCTCGCCGTGCATGGCGATCTCGACGTCTCACGCCTCGATGAGAAGCCAGCTGGTCGCATTCCGCCCGACACACGTCTGATCTCGATCGACCGGCTGGATGAGGTGATTGAAGGCGTGCGCCGTGCCATCAGCCGCGGTGACCGGGTCTATTGGGTCTGCCCGCTGGTTGAGGAATCCGACGTGTCGGAACTTTCGGCGGCCGAAGAACGCTGGCGGCATCTGCGCGCCGCTCTGGGCGAAGACAAGGTCGGCCTGATCCATGGGCGGATGAAAGCGGCCGAAAAGGAACGTGTCGCGACCGCCTTCCGCGAAGGCGAGATGGATGTGCTCGTCGCCACGACAGTGATCGAGGTCGGTGTCGATGCGCCCGATGCGACCGTGATGATCATCGAGCACGCGGAACGCTTCGGCCTGGCGCAATTGCACCAGTTGCGCGGCCGCGTCGGACGCGGTGACAAGCCCTCTTCCTGCCTCCTGCTCTATAAGGGCCCGCTGGGTGAGACCGCCAGGGCGCGACTGGAAATGATGCGCGGCACGGATGATGGATTTGTCATCGCCGAGGAGGACTGGCGGCTGCGCGGGGCCGGCGATCCGCTCGGCCTGCGCCAGAGCGGCCTGCCCGATTTCGCCCTCGCCCAACTGGACGCCCACGGGCCGCTCATTGCGCTGGCCAATGATACCGCCAAACTCGCCGTGCATCGCGATCCGGAGCTGACCAGTCCGCGCGGCGAGGCCCTGCGTGTCCTGCTTTACCTGTTCGAACAGGATCGCGGCATCCGGCTTCTCAAATCCGGCTAGGCGTCGGGCTTCGCGGGCCCGCCCGCTTCTGGCGGCAGGGTGTCGCGCACCGCCTTTGGCAGGCGATCAGCCGATACCATGCCGAAAGAGATGATGAGCTTGGCGGCTTCCTCGACGCTCATGTCGATATGAATTGTGTTCGAGCGTTGGGTGTAGAGCAGGAATCCGGAGGTGGGATTGGGTGTGGTCGGCACGAAGAGGCCCACCACATCATCACCGATCGCGCTTTGCAGCGAGCCGCGCCCCTCGGCCGACACGAAGGCGACCACATACAGGCCCTTCATCGGATACTCGATCAACACCACTTCCTTGAAGGAATTGGCCTTTCCCGAAAATACGGTCTCGACGATCTGCTTCAGCGCGCCATAGATATGGCGCACCAGCGGCACACTATCGACAATACGCTCGCCCATCGAGATCAGGGTGCGACCGAAGAAATTGGCGGCCAGCGCACCCAGCAAGGTCAGGATGACGACGGCGATCACCACGCCCAGGCCGGGAATGGTGAAATCGGCCGGCAGATAGGTTTCCGGATTATAGCGTGCCGGAATCAACGGTTTGACGACCCGGTCGACGAAGCTGACGAAAGTAATGATGAGATAGGCCGTCACACCCAGAGGTGTTGCGATGACGATACCGGTCAGGAAACTATTGCGAAGCCAACGAAACATGCTGTGTCTGCACCCTGTCTGCGCATGTCGCGCCCTGGACCGTCCGCCCCCCGGCCGCGTTACAATACGTGAAGCGGCGCACCGCGCCAACCGGTTGCACACCATGGGCGAGGCAGGGATGATGGGATGAGAATCCAACTGGAGGAATTGTGACCCGGACGTCGTTTGCCACCCGCTTGATCCAGATCGCCTGCCTGATTCTTGTCTTGCTGCTTGTGCTGACGGGCTGGCTCCTGCGTGACCAGATCTATCGCACCTTCCAGGACCCGGGCGTCCCGTTTCAGACCTATAGCCCGCCGCCCGGAGCGGACTACGCAGATGCTGATGGCTGGTATGTCCGCGACCCCTTCACGGAGGCGGACCAGCCCGCTGTCTTCTTTGTCCACCCGACGACCTATTCCGGCGGCGGAAACTGGAACGGCCAGCTCGACAAGGCCAGCGTGGTCGAGGCCGTCCGCAGCGTCGTCCTGCCGAATTACGCGGCCCCCTTCGCCAATTCCGGCGCCCTTTATGCCCCGCGCTACCGCCAGGCCTCGCTCTATGCCTTCATGAATAACCGCGAGGACAGCGTACGGGCGCGCATGTTTGCCTATGGCGATGTGCTGCGGGCCTTCGACGCCTTTGCCAGGGAGATCGGGCCTGACCGGCCTGTGATACTGGCCGGCTATGGCCAGGGCGGTCTGCACGTCCTCGGCCTGTTGATGGACCGCTTTGCCGGTGATCCGGAGCTGCGCAATCGCCTCGTCGCGGGCTATGTGATCGAATCGCCCGTGCCGCTGGATCTGTTCACAGGCCCGCTGGCGACCATCCCGCCTTGCCGGACGCCGGAAGATGTCCGCTGTGTCTATGCTTTCTCCTCGGCCCTGCCGTCGGAGGAAGGCCGTATTCACGTGCTGACGGAGCGGATGATGAGCTGGACGCCGACCGGCGAGCTTGGCCTGATCGACCATCGCGGCCTGCTTTGCGTCAACCCGATCCTTTCCGCCGAGACGACACAATATGCGTCGGCGCGCCAGCATCGCGGCGGCGTCGCGGCGGAAGGCCTTGACCCGGATGCGCGCCCGGCCCCGATCCCCGCCCAGACCGGCGCGCAATGTGCGGATGGAGTGCTCTTGTTCGAGACGCCCCGCTCACCCTCCTTGCGGCGCCCGGGCCGGCTGATGGAGGATTACCGTTTGCCGCCCTTCAATCTCTTCTATGAGGACATCCGCTTCGACGTGGCCCGGCGCAGTTTCAATCTGAGTGCGATCCTGCATGAGGAGCGCCTGTGGGCGCCGCCGCTCGAGGCTCCACAGGACATCGAGGCGGCCCCGGTCGTGCCGATTCCGGACCGCGGGCGCTATTAGCTTCCGCCCGTTCTCAGAGACGCTTGGCGATGGCGTCGAATTCCAGCAGGGTTTTGAGCAGGTCCTCGAACTGCGCCAACGGCACCATATTGGGGCCATCGGAGGGCGCGTTATCCGGATCGGGATGGGTCTCCATAAAGACCGCGGCGACGCCGACAGCCACTGCCGCCCGCGCCAGTGTCGGAACGAATTCGCGCTGCCCCCCCGATGTGGTGCCCTGCCCGCCCGGTTGCTGGACCGAATGAGTGGCGTCAAAGACAACAGGTGCGCCAAAGCCCGCCATGATCGGCAGTGAGCGCATATCGCTGACCAATGTGTTGTAGCCAAAGCTGGCGCCACGCTCACAGGCCATCACATTCGGGTTTCCGGCAGCGGCGATTTTCTCGAGCACATTCTTCATGTCCCAGGGCGCGAGGAATTGCCCCTTTTTGACATTGATCACCTTGCCGGTCTGCGCGGCGGCGACCAGAAGATCGGTCTGACGGCACAGGAAGGCCGGGATCTGCAGCACATCGACGGCCTGGGCCGCGATGACCGCGTGCTCAGCCGTGTGAATATCGGTCAGGACAGGCAGGCCCGTCGCCTCGCGGATTTCAGCGAAGACCGGCAGCGAGGCCTCAAGCCCCATGCCGCGCTGGCTGTTGAGGCTGGTGCGGTTGGCCTTGTCGAAGGAGGTCTTGTAGATCAGGCCGATATCGAGCCTTTCGGCGATGTCAGCGAGAACGGAGGCAACCTCCAGCCCGTGCTGGCGGCTCTCGAGCTGGCACGGGCCCGCTATAATCGTCAGACGGCGCGAATTGCCGATCTCGATCGGGGCGCGGCCTGGCCGGGCCAGGGAAATCACGGAATTGAGCTGGCTCACGGGCGCGTCCTCTTCAATTTGTCTTGCCGTTCTGGGCTGTGGTTGGCGCCGGTCACGGGATCGCAGTTGCGACTGATCCGAAATCTGGTGTGCGGCGTACAGAATTCAACCCGTTATCTGTCCAGAGGGCATTCATGGCAACCATTTCCGCCACCGGCTGCGTCATGATGTGGTTCCGCCGCGATCTCCGGCTCGCCGACAATCCGGCGCTGCGGGCCGCAGTGCAGACCGGGCGACCGCTGATCCTGCTGTTTGTCGATGATCGGGATCGCAAACTGGGGACTTCTCCGGGGGCGGCCGCCGATTGGTGGCTCGAGGGCTCATTGCGGCGCCTGGGCCAGGATATCGCAGCGCGGGGTGGCCAGCTCAGCCTGCATCGCGGCGATCCGGCGGTGCTTCTCCCTCAGCTCGCTGGATCACTGGCGGTCGATGAGGTCTTCTGGAATCGCTCGGGCGAACCTGCAATCGATGCCCGCGACCGCCTGATCGCCACGCAGCTGAGACAGGCCGGAATCATGCCGCGCGTGTTTCACGCCACAACGCTGGTCGATCCCGATCAGCTGAAAACAGGTAGCGGACAGCCCTATAAGGTCTTCAGCGCCTTCTGGCGCTCCGCACTGCGCACGCTGGCGCCGAACGCCGCCCTTCCCGCTCCCGTCTCACTGACGTCCGCCAGCTCGCCCTCCGGCGGCGAGAACCTGACCCGCTGGGCCCTGCGCCCGACCGCGCCGGACTGGGCAAGTGGATTTGCCGCGGAGTGGGAACCGGGCGAGGCTGGCGCGCATCGCCGCCTCAATGAGTTTCTAGACGCCGCGCTGGATGAGTATGCCGAGGGCCGTGACCGGCCTGACCGGGCGGGCACATCGCGCCTGTCGCCGCACCTGGGCTTTGGCGAGATATCGCCGCGCCAGGTCTGGCACGCGGTGCATGACCGCCTCGTAGCGGGGGCGGCCATAAAGCCGGCGGAGAAATTCCTCGCCGAGCTGGGCTGGCGTGATTTCGCCTACTATCTGCTGCACCACTTCACTGATCTGCGTTCAGAGAACTTCAACCGCGCTTTCGACCACTTCCCCTGGCGCTCCGACCCGGACGGGCTGGCGGCCTGGAAGCGGGGCCAGACAGGCTTGCCGCTGGTCGATGCCGGCATGCGGCAATTATGGGAAACAGGCTGGATGCATAACCGGGTGCGCATGGTGTGCGCCTCTTTCCTCGTGAAGCATCTGGGCTGCCATTGGCGCGAGGGGATGGAGTGGTTCGAGCACACGCTGGTGGATGCCGACCGGGCGGTAAACGCCGCGAGCTGGCAGTGGGTGGCCGGTTCCGGTGCCGATGCGGCACCCTATTTCCGGATCTTCAACCCCGTGCGCCAGGGCGAGACCTTCGACCCCAAGGGCGTCTATATCCGCCGCTGGGTACCAGAGCTGGCGCGGCTGTCGAGCCCGGCCGTGCACGCGCCCTGGAAAGGACGCCGGCCATCAGGCTATCCGGAACCAGTTGTCGGTCTGGAGGCCGGGCGAGACAGCGCCATGGCCGCTTACCACATCATGCGTTCGGCAAGTGCTGTGGATAGTCAGGCCGAAGCGAGAACATAGCGGATGGTCTGCCCCTGGGCCTCAAACTCACAGCCAATCCAGGTGCCATCAGAATCATACCAGAGGTCGACACTCAGTGTGCCGGTCATGCGGAGACGCCGAGCCGATACGAGGCCATTGGCGGTCTCGAACTCGTCCGTTCCGAGGTCCTCGATCACCACCGGCATCGGCTCGCCTGTCTCGGTGTTGAGAATGGTCTCCGTCCCCGGTGTATAGCCGCGCCAATGGCTGGAAGGTTGCAGATCAGCAAGACTGTCACGCTCAGGCTGCGACGCGCTGTCTGGCGTACGGTCAATCTCCACTGCATAGCGGCGGCCACCGCGCAGGGTCTGGGCCGTCAATGAGACGAGCTCGTCTTCCTGCCAGGTCTCTTCGGCGTCCTGCGTGTAGTGGAACACCAGCAAGGGCCCGAACTGCACCTTGAGCTCTATATCAATGTCGACCACGAGTTCACCCGCCTCATTCTGGCTGAAGCGAACGATGTGCTCGCCGAAGGGGGTGCCGTTTCGCAGTACCTGGAAATGGATGTCCTCATAGCCGGGAACAGACGCGCCTGCCGGCGCTGAGGCGAGCGAAACCAGGGCCAGAAGGCCGGTCAGTATTGCGAGAGGCTGATTGGTTTTCATGACCTTGTTACGTAGCGGACGTTGTGCCGGATCACCACTGGAAAGCAGCCTGGCCCCTCCGCAATTCCGCACCATGACCACCGGCGCCGGTGCACGCCGGCTGCGCCTTGTGCCGGTTTTGTGCGCCGATTGTTCGCACTTTCGCTCAAAACGCTATAATCCTTGGTCTCTGCACGAAAAGGGGCGGCCTGTGCCAGCATGGCTCTACACATGAATGATCCAGTGATCTCTGCCCGTGAGGCTATGGAAAAGTTTGGCCAGCCCGGCGTCATCTTCATTGATGCCAGCTGGACCTATGATGGCGGCCCGGTTGCCGAGGTGTCGGGTTTCATCCCCGGAGCCATCGCTTTCGATATCGACACGGTGAAGGACAAGCGGTCCTCCCTGCCGCACATGCTGCCGGAACCGGATGTGTTTGCGCGCCATGTCGAAACGCTCGGGATCGGTAATGACAGCGAGCTCATTGTCTATGACCGCATAGGCCTGTTCAGCGCGCCGCGCGTCTGGTGGATGTTCCGCGTCATGGGCCATGACAATGTCCGCGCCATGGCCGGCGGCCTGCCGCAATGGGTGGCCGAGGGCGGGAGTGTTTCGGAAACCCCCGGCGGTGAGCGCGAACCGGGCAGCTATCTGCCCAGCTATCGCCGCGAACTCGTCGCTACGGTCACAGACGTCAAGATCGCCAGCCGCACAGGCTCGCACCAGATCCTCGACGCGCGCTCCAATAGCCGCTTTGCCGGGCTTGAGCCGGAGCGGCGTGCCGGCATGCGGTCGGGCCATATCCCCGGCTCCCTCAGCCTGCCCTATGACAGCATCCTCGACTCCGCCACCGGTGTGATCGAGATTGATGATGAAATGGCTGAAGACCTCGATATTGATCCGGATCTGCCCATCATCACGACTTGCGGCTCCGGCGTCACCGCCTGCATTCTCGCCCTGGCGCTGGAACGCTCCGGCCGCCCGGCCGCTGTCTATGACGGCTCCTGGTCGGAATGGGGCTCACGCACAGACACACCGATCGTCAAGGGCGGGGGACGCCGCCGTCGATGAAGGATGAGACCCGCCTCACCCGCCTGGGCAGAACCCATGATGCGCGTGGACTGGTCAATCCGCCGGTCGAGCGTGGCTCGACCGTACTCGCGCCATCAGCTGGCGAACTCTATGATTTCCCGGCCGGCAAGCCACATTATGGCCGCGTTGGCCTCGAGACCCATCGCGCCCTGCGTACCGCCCTCACCGAGCTGCAGGGCGGCGCCGGCTGCTCCCTCACCGCATCCGGCCTGCTGGCCAATACGCTGGCCATTCTCACCGTCGCGGAAGCAGGCGGCACCGTGCTCGCCGCCGATTGCATCTATGGCCCGGTCCGCAACTTCCTGCTGACCACCCTGTCGCGATTTGGCGTGAAGACGCAATTTTTCGCCCCGCGCATGGGCGCCGAAATCGCGGATCTCATCACATCAGATACCCAGGCCATCCTGCTGGAATCGCCCGGCTCTTTGACGATGGAGCTGCAGGATGTGCCGGCGATCACCAAGGTCGCCCGCGAGAAGGGCGTTGTCACCATTATCGACGATACCTGGTCGGCCGGGCTGACGATGAAACCTCTGGCGCTGGGGGTGGATCTCGCCGCCCAGGCGCTGACCAAATATGTCGGCGGCCATTCCGATCTCCTGCTCGGCGCTGTCGTCGCACGCGATGAGGCGATGGCGAAGCGCCTGCAGACCACCGAGCGTGCCTTCGGCCTGCATACGGCACCGGATGATGTCTATCTCGCCCTGCGCGGCCTTCGCACCATGGCCCTGCGCATGCAGCGCAGCGAGGCCTCCAGCCTGATCATCGCCGACTGGCTCGCGAGCCGGCCTGAAGTCGGCGCGATCCGCCATCCGGCACGCAGCGACCATCCCGATCACGCCCTCTTCAAACGCGACTTCACCGGCGGCTGCGGCCTCTTCGCCTTTGAACTACCCGGCTGGGACATCGCCAGAAGCGAACGCTTCCTCGACGCGCTGGAAATCTTCGGTCTCGGCTTCTCCTGGGGCGGTTTCGAGAGCCTGGCGATCCATTGCGATCCCCAGCTCAAGCGCACCAAGACGGCCCACAAGCACGATGGCGCCCTCCTGCGACTCTCCATCGGCCTGGAAGCGCCGGAGGATCTGATCGCGGATCTGGAAACGGGTTTCGCGGCGGTTCGGTGATCGCCGATAAATGCGCTGGAAGAATGGTGACCCCGGCGTGGCTCGAACACGCAACATCCCGCTTAGAAGGCGGGTGCTCTATCCAGTTGAGCTACGGGGTCTGATGGCTTGTGACGGCCGGTCGGACAGCTGATCTAGTGCGACCAGGGCTGTTTGCGATTGGTCGCGAAATTGTCGGAATAGGATTTGACGTAGCGCTTGGCCGGCTGCGGCGTCGTCACCTGGTAGGGAATGCCCTGGCGCTTGGCATAGGCAACAGCGGCTTCCTGGGTGTCAAAGCTCAGGCGAACTTGGCTACGCATGTCGGAGCTTGAGGTCCAGCCCATCAGCGGATCAGGGCGTCTGGCCATTTCAGGGGTAAATTCCAGAAGCCAGGTCTTGGAGAGACCTCGGCCGGATTGCATCGCATTGCGGGCAGGTTGGTAAATCTTCGCAAACATGCGGGTCTCCCAATCAAGCTCCGGCCCTGCCAGAGGCAGGCCATGAAAATGGTCGGGGCGGCAAGATTCGAACTTGCGACCCTCTGGTCCCAAACCAGATGCGCTACCAGGCTGCGCTACGCCCCGAGATCGCCCTTATGAAAGGCGTTTGCCGGTTAGGCAAGTCTACTCAGCTTCCGAAGGCGCATCAGGCGCAGTTTCGCTGTTTTCCGGCATCACTTCAGCCGCCTCGGGGGCAGCCTCCACAGCGTCCGGAGCATCGCCCTGCAGCGTTCCGAACATGTCGTGGCGGATGATGGCTCCGGGGTGCAAATTCAGCTCTGCTGCGCGTCCCGAGGCAATCTCGAGCACGGCGGCGACCGGAAAGTCTGATGGCAGCACACGGGCCGAGCCGGGCTGGGCATTGGCGATGAGCTTCACCACCACACCATCATCGCGGATGAAGAGGAGATCGAGCCCGACCGCAAGGCTTTCCAGCGACAGGGTCACACGGCGCGGCGGCATATAGACCAGCAGCAGGGCCGAATCAGGATCGAGGCTCTCAACGCCGCGGAGATTCTGCACGATCAGCTGAGGCGTATTGGCGATCTGCGTCGAGAAGCTGTGTTGCGCCTCCCCGGCATCCACCAGAATCTCTTCCGGGCCGGCAAAGGCCAGGAGAGCCGGTGTGGCGGCAGCGTCAACGGCCGGCGCAGACGCCGGAACGGACTCGTCTTGCGCCCAGGCGGGCGTTGACAGGAGCAGGGTGCAGGTCAGCAGGAAGGTTTTCATGGCGGTCAAGCTAGCCAAGCCCGCGCGGCGGCGCAATCGCGCCACGCGGTGCCACGGCGGCTTTGTGCAATCGGGTCAGCCGGGGGCGCCGGAGCGGATCTCGGCCGCGAGCGCGCCCTTCGGGCCCTCGACGCAGCGCACATGCAGGGTCTCGCCCGGCTGGACATCTTCATAGCCGGCGCGCCGCAGGGTGGCCGCGTGCAGGAAGATATCGCCATCGACATCCTGACAGGTCACGAAGCCGTAGCCGCGCAGGGCGTCGAACCATTTGACCGTCGCCATGTGGAAGGGCGTATTGACGACAGCATGAGGGTGAAACCGCCTTGGTCTGACCTCGGCCTGATCATCGCCGCCAGTCATTTCAATGATCTCGACCGCCTGGCGGCCCTTCTCGCCCATCATCGCCGTGCAGACGACATGCGCGTCAGGAAGTGCGGCGCCCTGCCCGAAGCGACGGATACAGCTGGCGTGGAGCAGGATATCGCCCTGCCCGTCTGCCGCCTCAAGGAAACCGTAACCGCGTGCCGGATCGTACCATTTAACGCGCCCCTCAAGGCGGGCCAGCTGGACCTCTTCAAAAACGTCGTGCGCAAAAACCATCACATCACTCGCTTGAACTACGTAACATGAACATTTCTACACAAATTCATTCATGAAGAGAAGTTTAATTCAACGGGTGGTGGCGTAATAAATCCGCAAGATGTTGCGAGCGCCAAGAGATCCGCACAGGCGGGACACTACATATTGTGTTTTCGGGTGGGGCGGCACTCAACCGGATGCGTCAAATTCATGACAACACCTGCGGACAATATTCGCGTGTCAGGGGAATATTTTGTGTGGAAAACTGCACTTTCAGGTGGCGAAGTACGGTGATTCGCAGGCGAAGCCGAAGCCGCTACTGGCCGATTTCGCTCAGCATCCGGTCGGTCACCACCAGCCGCTCGACAGCAGCGGTACTCCGGTAGATGGCGCTGTTGGCACCATGTTCGGAACACTCAACTGATTCGACCCAGCACCGGCCGCCCGTGGCCTGGTGCACAATCTCGTCGGCCTTGTGAAAGGTCAGTTCGGCCATCCGCTCGCAACTCGTGCCCTCGACAATGCGGACACGCGCGATCCCGCGGGCCCCGAGCGCCTCAAGCGCCGGGCGTTCCGGGTCATCAGCGGCAACCAGCAGGGTGTGATCGAACATTTCGTGCAGCCAGTCACGGATGGGTCCGAAGCCGCCGCGCCCGAAATCAAGCACCCAGCCACGCGTATCGAGCTGTTCAGCGGCAAAGACGAAATGGAAGCCGAAGGAGTAGCCGTGCAGCAGCTGGCAATCGCTCGTCGCCGCCCATTGGCGCGAACAGCAGGACAGGCCGCGATCATTGCCATAGGTCTTGGTTGAAAGATGGGCCACGCCGCTCTCTCCCTGCATTTCAGCCCGCAAAAGGCCGGTTAAAAGGCTCCGGGGCCTCCCCCGGGAGGGGTAGTATGACACCAATCAGCAGGAACCCGATCATCGATGAGGCCCAGGGGACATCCCGATCATTGCGATCCCGGCTGGTGAATTTGGACTAATAGCTGGTCTTCAAAGATCTTGAAACTTCGCGTCATTGAACACCCGCTGAGTTTCGAGCCACGAAAATCCGCGCGCGCGTCGGTCTAAACGCGTAGAACCGGTGGTGCAAGCCGCCCATTCAGAGTCATGCCGGATCGCCCCTCTGCACGGCGATGAGCAAAATCGGAGCTGCGGCGGCGCTCGACTGTCACTCCCTGCCCAAGGCGGCATTCAGAGGCGCCCACCAGACATCCGGTCCTGCGTCATGTTCAAAAGTGCTATAAAGTCGGCCTTCAGGAATGGGCGTTCCACGACTCCGATGATCCCGCTCGCCGCGGCAGCGTCCGCTTCCGGCAAGCGCGGATCGGCGGTCAGGACGATAATGCGTGCGACCAATTCGGCCTTGCTTTCTGCGAGGGTCGCCAGCAAGGCCGGGATATCCTCGCCGGGCATCATCAAATCCAGGAAAGCCATGTCGGGCGCCACATCGTCCACCGCATCGAGAAAATACGCCATTGAGGCGAACTCGGAAATCTCTGCGACCCCCTCCAGGGCTCGCCTGACGAGAAGGCGGTTGACGGGGTTGTCGTCAATCACCGCGACCACGGGGCGCCCATTACGCAAGGTCACCCCTCCAATCAAGGCTCTTGAGATGGCCCGCGAGGGCGTCGATCGAAACGGGCTTCACGATCACGGCGTCGAACCCGGCCCGGGCATAGCTTTCCACCTGTTCGCTCCCGGCATTGGCGGTGCATGCAAGAAAATATGGCGACAAATTGCGGGTGGTAGCGTCTCGACGCATCAGTTCCAGCGCGCTTAACCCGTCCAGTTCCGGCATCTGGATGTCGAGGACTACTACGTCAAAGCTTTCGGCGGCAAAGACTTCCAGAGCCGCGGCCCCGTCGCCGGCAATGACGACGGCACACCCCAAACTTTCCAGCATCAGCTTCAGTGTTAGCGCATTGAGGGCGTTATCCTCGGCCACAAGAACGCGGAGGCCCACCGGCAAGGCGGTTGGCGGAACTGAATTTCCTGACTCGGGCAATGTCACGGCCCGGGCCGGGGATAGAGGTATTCGCACCAGGAATTCCGACCCGATGCCGGGACTGGAGTCTACCTGGATATCCCCGCCCATCCGCGCGACCAGCCCCTTCACGATCGACAGGCCGAGACCAACGCCGCCGAATCTGCGGGTATTAGACATATCCAGCTGAGTGAAGCGCTCGAATATCCGATCCAGATCCGACGCGCTCATGCCAATGCCGGAATCCGCGACACAGATTGACAACCCGGCATCCGGTCCGGCATCGCTGTAAAACGCGCTGGCCACGACGCGCCCGCCCGGGCTGAATTTGACAGCATTGCCCACCAGATTGTTCACGATCTGGAATAATTTCCCCGCATCTCCCTCCAGGACGCAATCATCAGGGACGGTATTGCTGACCGTCAACTCGACGCCGTTCTCCTCGGCACGATACGCATTGAGATCGCGGACATTCTCCAGGAGGGCACCCATATCGAAGGCGGCGGTTTCCAGTTTGAGAACACCGTCGGTCAGCCGGGAATAGTCCAGGATGTCGTTCAGCAAGGACAGTAATTGCTTGCCGGCCTGCGAAGAAACCTCGACCATTTCGCGCTGCTGATCAGCGAGTGGCGTATGCTCCAGAAGCGACATCATCCCGAGCACGGCATTGAGGGGAGTGCGTATCTCATGGCTCATCGTCGCAAGAAATGCCCTTTTGGCCAGGGCCGCCGCCTCCGCGCGCTCTAGCGCGGACATAAGCGCCTGTTCGTGGGCCAGACGTTCCGAGACGTCGCGCGCGATAATGGAAACCCGTTGTCCGGCCCCCTCCCCAACACTGGCAAGGCTGACTTCCGCAGGAAATACTGTGCCGTCAGACCGGCGCGCGCTGATGATCTGAGTCGCCATGTTGGGGGCGCCTGACTGGCCCGACAGCACTGACGGCCACAAATCATCGGCCAGTTGGTCGGCATCGGCCGGATCGACCAGAAGGCGGAGAGGCTGGCCAAGCATATCATCACGTCGATAGCCGAACTGCGCTTCGGCGCCGTCACTGAACATGACGATATTTGCATCAATGTCGGTGACCAGAATCGACTCGGGCGATGCGGTGAGGATCGCCGAAAGACTCGCCTCACTGGTCGCGAGCGCCCGTTCGGAAAGGACCCGTTCGGTGACATCCTGAACCGTACCAACCGAGAGCCGCGGCTCCCCATTGTCCGAAAATGATGTCTCGCATCGCTCCTCCACCCATTTCTCTGATCCGTCCGCGAATTTCAACCGGTGCGTGATGAGATAGGCTTGCCGTGTCTCAAGCGAATTGAGGTAGGCCCGATCGACTCGGTCCCTGTCATCGGGATGAATGGCATCGAGAAAACCAGCATAGGAGAGTGGCCCGGCTTCCGGGTTGCGGCGGAATATCTCATAGGTTTGGGGCGACCAATGGAGCTCGCCCGAGACCAGGTCCAGTTCCCACGAGCCGAGCCGCGCCACGCGTTGAGCTTCTTCCAGGCGTAAGGTCTTGGCCTCGAGCGCGCGCTCCGCCCGAAGCCGGTCCCCAATCTCAATCCCGGCACCGACAATGCCTTCAATCGCTCCGGACTTATTCCTCAGCGGGGCGAGCACCATATCAAGATCGACGATTTCGTTTCCCGCCATCATTGGCCGGGAATGATACTGAACACGTTCGCCTTGCGCTGCGCGGGCCATGGATTGGCGCAGCTTCTTCTGTTCCTCAGAAGAATGCGTCCACCAGGCTGTATCCCAGAAAGGCTTGCCAAGAACATCGGCTCGACTCAGGTCAGCGCCGACCAGCGGACGATCATTGCAGTCGAGCAATATACCGTCTCTGTCGTAGACTCCGACAGCGAGATGCAAATTGTCGATCAGCGCTTGAAGCTTGAAGTTTTCCGCTTGCCGCACGTCCTCCACGGCAACTCGCTCGGTGATATCTGTGCCCACAGCGAGCAGTAGAGGTTCGTCCTTCGAACCGATGCGAAGCGGGTTGTCATTCCACTCGATCAACCGTTCAGTGCCATCCCGCAACAGGATGGCACTCTGATTGGCGCGGGTAGGCGCGATCTCTACGGCAGCGAGGAACAGTCGTCGAACCTCTTCCCGGATTCGCGCCGGCAAGAAGTGATCGAACCAGATCTTTCCCCTCCCTTCATTGAGAGGCCAACCGGAGAGCGCTTCAAAAACGGGATTATAATGGGTTATCCGACCGTCGCTGTTCAGCAGGACAGCAATGGCTGGCATGGCATCGAGAATGGCTTTCGCAGCCTCAAGGGTGATCTGCTGTTCTCGTGCCTCGGATCGCGGCGGCTGGAACGGATCACTCACAGCATACTCCTCAACCTTGTGGCCGCCTTAAGTAGTACATCGGCCACGCACCAGTTATGTGCAATGTAGGTGACTGGAATCACGGCGCGATGGTAAGTTTTTTTTCACTACATAAACTAGTGGCACAGGTTGTTAAGGCATGAATCATGGTTGGGGGAAGAAACTTCGCGAATTACGCGCAAGATCCAGTTTGAAACAACAGACGCTGGCCAGCCTACTCAAGGTTAGCCAAGGCTATGTTTCACGCTTGGAAGCCGATAGTGTGATACCCGACGAACATGTCGCCGAGCGAATTCGCCGGCTGCTGGCATCCCCCGAGCATTTGCCTTTCGTGGAACAGGTCGCCATTGCGGTCCGATTGTCGCCGCACATGGTCTGCCTGACCGACGACACTCTTCCCCTCTCTGTTATCGCATCAAGCTGTGGCACTGACGCGACGCCATCGCCCTTCATTGCCTGCGAGGGTAAAGCGGCTGTGGATAATCCTGCACTGGTGGAATTCTGTCAGGGGCTTGCTGAATTATCCACCCTGAGAAGAAGTAACGGGGGAACGATCTCGGCCGGGCATGTCTGGCGCTCTGTTCCAGAGACCGCCGAGCATCACCTGAAATCTGTCCATATTCCGCTGAAAGTGTCGGCTGGCCGGTGGGTTTGGCATTCCACCAGTGTCTTCATCAGCAGAAGCGATTTCGAGGGCACAGCACGAAAATGGGGCGGCCATCTTTTAACCGAGCCCGGCGCACTGCCATAGCCTACCTGGCCGCATCGGAAGCCATTCCGGGGAGGGATTCCAACCGCTTCCCCCTAGCTCGCCACGCTGACTGGCTGGAGAATCGCCGCCGGTACAACCTCGATCTGCTGCCTGGATTCAGGTGTCATGTTACAAGGCCGGGTATCATCGCAGCATGTGAGGCTTGCGATCACAGGCCTGCAAGCTCCGGACCGACAAGTTGGTCTGGCATTTGTCGCCTCTGTGGCAATCGCCGCGTGGACGCAATGGACGGAGATTGCCCCCGTGGGGGTTAATAACGCCTCGAAATACATGGAAAACATCGCGTGGTAGGCCCTAGGGGAGTTGAACCCCTCTTTCCAGGTTGAAAACCTAGCGTCCTAACCGATAGACGAAGGGCCCAACGCGATGAGGGCCGTCTAATACGTAAGCCCGGGGCGTGTGGCAAGACGCTGATGTGAAAAAACTTCAGCGAATTGCTGTTGCCATATCCTCAAGCTGGAACTGGGCGCGGTTTCGGCCATTCCATTGATCAAGCTTGATACGTCCTGCGACGTGCCAGCGACGCTCATCCGCGGCCAGCAGCGCCTCGCCAACGGCCGTGTCTGCGGTCCGGAAACTGATGCCCTGCAGTGAGCCGCCACCGCTGTCCTGCAGCGTAAATCGCACATGATCCTTGCCGACCCGCTGGGCAAAACTGACCCGCAAGTCCGCAAGCGCAAAGCGCGGCTCGGAATTGCCCTGGCCGAACGGGCCGGCTGCAGCAAATCGCGTGGCCAGATCCGGGGAGACGGCCTGCGCTGTCAGCAAGCCGTCCAGGCGCAATGCCATGGCATCCCCTGCCCCGGCCAGTTCCGGCGCCAGGCGTTCATCCAGGAAAGCAATCAGATCATTGATTCGCTCGGCGTTGACCGTCAGCCCGCCGGCCATGGCGTGCCCGCCACCGGCGATCAGCAGCCCCGATTCGCGCGCGGCAGAGATCGCGCCGCCAAGATTGACCCCGGGCACTGAGCGCCCCGACCCCTTGCCCAGAAGAGGGCTGCCTGAGGTCTCCAGGCCGATGATAATCACCGGCTTGCCATAGCGTTCCTTCACGCGTCCCGCGACGACGCCGATCACGCCGGGGTGCCAGCCCTCACCGGATGCCACCAGGATGGAGCGTGCCTGGCCCTGACCCTCGATCTGCGCCATGGCCTCCTCCATCACCTCTGTCTCGATGGCGCGGCGTTCGGTGTTGAGGGCATCGAGCTCGGTTGCGATCAGGCTCGCCTCATCCTCGTCATCGGTCGCGAGCAGGCGGGCGCCCAGATCCGACTTGCCGACACGGCCGCCGGCATTGATGCGCGGTCCGAGCAGGAAGCCGGCGTGATAAGTGCTCGCCTCTTCGCCCTCAATGCCCGCCACGCGCGCCAATTGGCGCAGGCCCGGATTGTGCCAGGCCGACATGGTACGCAGCCCCTGGGCCGTCAGGGCGCGATTGATGCCGTGCAGCGAAACGACGTCACAGATCGTGCCCAGCGCCGTCAGGTCGAGCCATTGCATCAGATCAGGCTCGGGTCGCGCCTCGTCAAACCGGCCACGCCGGCGGCCCTCGCGGTTGAGCGCCACGAGAAAGACAAAGCTCACGCCGGCTGCCGCGAGATGCCCGCAGCAGGAGGCGTCACCGGGCCGGTTGGGATTGACCAGAGCCGCAGCCGGCGGCACCGCGCCATCCATCAGATGGTGGTCGACAACGATGACATCGAGGCCGATCTCCGCTGCCCGCTCGAGCGGCGCGTGGGCCGTAGCGCCGCAATCGACCGTGATGACCAGATCTGCGCCGTTTGCGGCCAGATATTCGAAGGCCGCCGCTGTCGGTCCATAACCCTCGGCGATGCGGTCCGGGACGTAAACAGCGGCTTCATGCCCGACAGCGCGCAGCCAGCGGCGCAATTGTGCCGAGGAGGTTGCGCCATCGACATCATAATCGGCGAAGACGGCGAGCGTCTTGCCGGCATCCAGCGCGTCCCAAACAATTCCCGCAGCCTTGTCCATATCGGTAAAGCTGGAGGGGTCGGGAAAGCTGTCCTTCAGGCGCGGGCGCAGGAAGTGTCCGGCTTCACCGGGCGCGACGCCGCGCCCGGCGAGCACGCGCGCCAGGCTGTCAGGGATTTGCTGCTGGCGGGCAATCGTGGCCACATCGCCCTCGTCCAGCGTCCGGGCCACCCAGCGGCGGCCCGTCAGCGAGCGTTCAACCCCGAGATAGGCGGGTGGCAGGATGTCTGGACGTTCTGTTTCCGTGACCATGCGTGCCTGCCCTTTCGCGCGCCCTATCAGGCCTCTGGACGGGCGCTGCGGATGCGGCGCACGGAATGGTCCGCCGAATCGAGGAAGAGCGTGTGGGTGTGCGCCATGCCGCCAGAGCGGGTCACGCCATCGACAAGATCCCCCTGGGTGACGCCGGCCGCGACGAAGAGGCAATGGCCCGAAGCGAGCTCATGGAGATCATACTTGCGATCGAGATCAGTGACGCCGATGCGGGTCGCGCGACCGCGCTCGTCATCATTGCGGAAATGCAGGCGGGCCTGCATCTGGCCGCCCGTGCAGCGCAAAGCGGAAGCCGCCAACACGCCCTCAGGGGCGCCGCCGCGGCCGATATACATGTCGACGCCCGTGCCCAGCCCGGCCGCGCCCATGATACCGGCGACATCGCCATCGCTGATCAGGCGGACACGCCCGCCCACTGATTTGACGCCATCGACGATATACTGGTGACGGTCACGTTCCAGGACGCAGACGGTGATCTCCGACGGCGCCACGCCCTTGGCCTTGGCCAGGTTGATGACATTGTCAGCGGGCGAAATGTCGAGATCGATGACGCCGGATGGCATGCCCGGCCCGATGGCAATCTTGTCCATATAGGTGTCCGGCGCGTTCAGCAGGCCGCCGCGCGGCGCGAAGGATACCACGACGAGAGAATTATTCATGCCCCAGGCAGTCAGCGTTGTGCCTTCCAGCGGATCGAGCGCGATATCGATCTCAGGCCCCTCACCCGTGCCGACCTCTTCGCCGATGAAGAGCATGGGCGCTTCATCGCGTTCGCCTTCGCCAATCACGATACGACCGCGCATCGGCATGGCGTTCAGCCCGTTGCGCAGGGCGTCAACCGCGGCCTGATCAGCCGATTCCTTTTCACCGCGGCCGATCCAGGCAGACGCGGCAATCGCAGCGGATTCGGCAGCATTGACGGCAAGCAGGGCCAGGCTGCTCAGGGCGCGCGTATCGCTCATCGGTATTCTCTCCTGTAACGCGCCAGCCCCCCGGGCGGCGCCTAATTGAATTGGGTCGTCAGTGATCTGTCATTGCCGGATCGGTCATTGCGGCCGTTCAGTGCGCTCGCGGCCCGTCTCGACGAAAGCGGCGGCATCGCGCTGGCCCTCGGCATTGAGCTCGGCGATCGCTGCATTCTGGGCGTCGCGACGGGCAATCACCCGCGCGGTCTCGCGGTCCAGCTCAGCGCCATCTGCAGTGCTGTAGCCGCCGGTGGGAATGACGGGCGGGGCCTCGCGGCCTGCAACATCACCCTCCAGCCGCTCCTGTATCCAGGCGGGCGTCGAGCTCTGCTCCGCCATTGGATCCAGGGTCGAGCAGGCGCCCGCGCTCAGCCCCATCATCGTGACGGGCAAAATCAGCAGGGCAAGGGGCCGTTTCATGCTATCTCCTGACGCTGGACGCGCGTGAAGCTTTCTATACGCTGATCATCGTCCGAGTCACCACCGCAACACAAGGAATCGGTATGTCCAACGGGTCCGGCAGCGACGACAACAGCGATCCCGCCAATCCCTGGGCTGCGTTGTCCGCTGCCGAAATGGAAACTCTCGACACGGTTTCGCGCAATCTGATGCAGGCATCGCTCAAATCACAACACCTGATGTCCGACGTGATGCGCAAGGCGCTGGAGGGTGATCCGGTGCTGCCGAATGCTGATCCCTTCCATTCCGCGCCGGAATTCAAGGAGGTGTGGGGCCAGATCGTCTCGCAGCCTGATCTGATGATGAAGGCCCAGGCCGATCTGGTGAAGGGCTATCTCGATCTGTGGACGAATACGACCAAGCGCGTCTTCGACGGCTCGCAAACGCCCGCCATCAAGCCGGAACCCGGAGACAAGCGCTGGCGCAGCGATGACTGGACGGAAAACCCGGTCTTCGACGCCATCAAGCAGTCCTATCTGATGAACCAGCATTTCCTGATGGGACTGGTCCACGGCGTCGAAGGCGTGGATGACCGCACCAAGCGCAAGGTGGAATTCCTCACCAAGCAGATGACGGACGCGCTCTCGCCGACCAATTTCGCCCTGACCAATCCGGACGTGCTGCGCGAGACCATGCGCACCCAGGGCGCCAATCTCACCCAGGGGCTGCAGAATCTGATGGCCGACCTGGATGCTGGGGATGGCCGCCTCGCCCTGCGGCAGACGGATATGGACGGTTTCCGCGTCGGCGTTGATCTCGCCACCACGCCAGGCAAAGTCGTTTTCCAGAACGAAATCATCGAGCTGATCCAGTATTCGCCAACGACCGAGAATGTGAAGGCGCGGCCGCTGCTGATCGCGCCGCCCTGGATCAATAAATTCTACATCCTCGATCTGCGCGCCAAGAATTCCATGATCCGCTGGCTCACAGAGCAGGGCATCACGGTCTTCCTCATCTCCTGGGTCAATCCAGGCAAGGAATTGAAGGACAAGACCTTCGAGGACTATATGCATCAGGGCCTGTTCGCGGCGATCGATGCCATCGAAGAGGCCACGGGCGAGACCTCGGTCAATACGGTCGGGTATTGCGTCGGCGGCACCCTGCTCGCCTCGGCGCTGGCCTATCTGGAGGCCAGCGGCAAGCCGGAACGCATCGCCTCGGCGACCTTCTTTGCGGCGCAGACTGATTTTGAACTGGCTGGCGAGCTATTGCTCTTCGTCGATGATGTCTGGATCGACGAGATCGAGCGGATCATGGATGCCCAGGGCGGCGTGCTCGATGGCCGCACCATGGCCGACACGTTCAACCTGCTGCGTTCGAACGACCTCGTCTGGTCCTTCGTCGTCAACAACTATCTGATGGGCCGTCAGCCGCAGGCTTTCGATCTGTTGTTCTGGAATGCCGAC
>TARA_R110000868_G_scaffold45045_3_pt1 | contig 53373 bp, 49 predicted proteins | sample TARA_R110000868 | Tara Oceans TARA_R110000868 (sample SAMEA4397489) | marine metagenome | biome: Polar Biome; feature: [SRF] surface water layer (ENVO:00010504); material: water (ENVO:00002006), including particulate matter (ENVO:01000060) such as... | depth 5 m | reverse complement strand
CAGAAGGCCGCGACGCGAGTGGTTGTCCTTCTTATGGGTCTTGAAGTGCTCCGTGAGGTTCGCGATCCGCTCGGTCAGGATGGCCACTTGGACCTCCGGCGAGCCAGTATCGGCGCTACCACGGGCATGCTCTGAGATGAGCGCGGATTTGCGCTCTTGCGTGATCGACATCGGGTTCTCCTAAAACTCTGTCGGCCCTTGTCAGGGCAAGTTAAAAACACGCACTGGCTGGAATTTTCCGGCCCGTGCCTCGCCGAGTGCCACTGCGGTCCCGTCCGAAGTCGCCAGAGCCATGAAAGAACAATCCTTGCCCGCGATATTCAGCGGACGCCGGAGGGCTTTCAGCTCTTGCGCTTGACGCGGGAGCAGGACAATCGACCGTCCTAGCTTCAGGTTTGATGCCTCCTCGTCGGTGATGGCCAACGCCGGGATGTCGTCCAGCGCGGTCTGTACCGGGAGCAGAGCTTCCGAAGCGGCGCCCTTATGGGCCATTTCTCGCAATTCGTCCAGCGTTGTGGATTCTGCCTCGACGAAGCGTCCGACCACCAGCCTGCGCAGGGCAATCACATGCCCTTCAGTGCCCAGGGCATGTGCCAGATCCCGGGCCATGGAACGGACATAGGAGCCCTTGCCGCAACGCATCTCGAACACGGCGTGATCGGTATCGGGACAGTCGACCAGATCGAGCGCATCGATGCGGATCGTGCGGGCTTCCAGCTCCACCATCTCGCCCTCCCGGGCCAGGTCATAGGCGCGCTCGCCATTGACGCGGATGGCCGAGAAGCTGGGCGGAACCTGCTCGATCTCCCCGGTGAAGCGCGGCAATACAGCCTCGATCGCGGCGCGATCCGGACGCGTGTCCGAGGTCGCCACGACCTTGCCCTCGCTATCGAGCGTATCGGTTCGCTCACCCCAGCGGACGGTGAAGCGGTAGAGTTTCTCGCCTTCCATGGCGAATGGCACCGTCTTGGTCGCCTCCCCCAGTGCGATCGGCAGGATACCGGTCGCCAAGGGGTCGAGCGTGCCGGCATGGCCGGCCTTGTTGGCGTTGAAAATGCGCCGCACCACCGAAACCGCTTGGGTCGAGGTCATGTCGAACGGCTTGTCCAGGATCACCCATCCATGGATGTCCTGGCCCTTATTCTTGCGGGCCATGTCAGTCTCACAATGTCTGTGGCGATGCCGGACGGCTATTCGTCGGATGTCGGCTCGTCATCGCCGCGAAGGTCGCGCTGGACTTGCGGCCGGGCCAGAAGCTGGTCGACATAGCTTGCCGTGTCATAGCTGTTATCGGCGTGAAAATGCAGTTCGGGGGTGAATTTCAGCTCGATCTCCCGTCCCAGCCGTCCACGCAGGAAGCTGGCGCCGCGATTGAGCGCCTTGGCCAGCGCCTGCGGCTCGCCCGGTCCGAGTGGGGCGACATAGACTTTCGCCACCCGCAGATCGGAACTCATGCGCACTTCGCTGACGGTGATCAGGGCTTTTTCCAGCTCGGGATCGCGCAGGTCGCCGCGCGCGAGCAGGGTCACAAGCGCGTGGCGGATAATCTCGCCAGCACGCAATTGCCGCTGCGTCGGAAGTTTCGGTTCGTGAGCGTTCTTGTGGGCCATGGCGCACCTCTCCGAGGTCGGCGGTACAGGCATGAATTGACTGCACCGGCAAGGCGCGCGGGTGTACGCTGGTTAGGCTTTTGATGCAAGCCGCGCGGACCGGCCGGGTTTTCCGGATTGTAATTCTCCACTCGAATTTGTGATCTGCGCTCCGATGATCGTGACTGGAAGCTGCGCGCAGCCGGTCTACAAGCGATGCACAAGCGCCCTGCGGCGCATTCAAACCTGTCCTGCCGGGCTCGCTGCCTGCCGCCGGAAAGACGTTATCGGGGCTCTGTAATGCTGACCAAACTGACCTGCTCAATACTCGCCGGGCTCTGCCTGACACCGCTCGCTCTGGCGGACGCTGACAGTGACCGCGCCGTGGCCGAGGCCTATCTCGCCGCCTATGAAAGCCAGGACTACGAGACCATGAGGACGCTCTATGCGGACGATGCGGTCTTTGTGGATCCGACATCCTTCCATCTCTCCTCGATGCCACCGATTGAGTGGCAAGGCCCCGAAACCATCATTGCGGGGATTGCGAGCTGGGGCCTGGCCCACATTGACTACCATCCCGAGCGCAGCTTCACGGCCTCCGGGGCGGTAGTCTTCGAAGGCGATGCTGACGTTTATTACACCACGCCCGGCGGCGATCGCGTTTTCAACTACCCGATCGTGACCATCATCACCATCAGCGACGGCCGGGTTGTGGAGCACCGCGACTACACAGACTATGCCGGCAGCCGTGAACTCACCCCGCTTGCCGATGCGTCCACCAGCACCAACTAGACCACACGACTTGAAGGATTTGAATATGAGACACACCCTGGCCGCGATCGTGGCGGTCCTGTCCCTGGCCACAGCCGCCAGCGCACAGGAAATCTCCGATGCCGAGCGGGTCGCCCGCGCCTATATGCAGGCCTATTCCGACATTGACTGGGACGGGATGCTCGCCCTGACCGACGAAGACATCCTCTTCACCGACGAAACCGGCATGGGCGAGGGCGTTCCGGCCGATGGCTATCGCGATGAGGGTATCGCCGCGCGTCGCGCCTCACTCGAGGAATTCAGCGAAACCTACCACCCGATCACGCTGGGCCTGCAATGGGACACCGTGTTTGAGAGCAATGGCCGCGTTGTCTTCATGGGCGAAGTGAATGCGCTCTATCCGACGCAGACCGAGGGCCGCCTCTTCCGCTGGCGCAGCCCGCAGGTCTCGGTGATCACCGTGCGTGACGGCAAGGTGGTCCGCCACGAGGATTTTGCCAATTACGCCACTCCTGACCAGAGCATCCTGATCACGCAGTAAGACGGTCAGGCTATCAGACACGAAGAAGGGCGGCCCCGATGGAGCCGCCCTTTTTTGTGTCCAGACCGGGAAAACCGGGTCTAGCCATTGCTTTCCAGCTTGCGGGCGACTTCGATGATCTCGAAGCACTCGATCTTGTCGCCCTTCTGGATTTCCTGGTACTCGATGAAGCCCATGCCGCACTCGGTGCCGGCACGTACTTCCTTCACTTCTTCCTTGAAACGCTTCAGCGTCGAGAGATGCCCCTCGTGCACCACGGTGTCGTTGCGCAGGAGGCGAACGCCACAGCCACGCTTCACGACACCCTCGGTCACGCGGCAACCGGCCGCCTTGCCGAAACGGGTGATGTTGAAGACTTCCAGGATATCCGCATAGCCGATGAAGTTTTCGCGCTTTTCCGGCGCCAGCATGCCTTCCATCGTGTTCCGCACATCGTCGATGACATCATAGATCACCGAATAATAGCGGATTTCGACCTTCTCACGCTCTGCCAGATCACGCGCCTGCTTGTTGGCGCGGACATTGAACGCGAAGATCGGTGAGCCCGAGGACTTGGCAAGAAGGACATCGCCTTCATTGACGCCGCCCGGAGCCGCCAGAACGATCTTGGCCTGCACTTCATCATTACCCAGACGTTCGAGCGCTTGCTTGATCGCCTCGGCAGAGCCCTGCACATCGGATTTGATGAGCAATGGCATTTCCTGGGTCTGGTCTTCCTTCAGGCGCGCCATCATCTGCTCGAGCGATGTGCCCAGGCCGACATTCTGTGCACCGGAAGCGGTCCGCGTCTTGCGCTGGCGATAGCCGGCGATTTCACGGGCACGGCTTTCGCTATCGACCACGGCAAAGATTTCGCCCGGATCCGGAGCGCCATCGAGACCGAGCACTTCGACCGGAACAGACGGACCGGCATCAGACAGGGTCTGGCCGCGCTCATTGGTGAGCGCACGAACACGTCCCCACTGACCGCCAGCGACGACGAGATCGCCGCGCTTCAGCGTGCCGCGACGGACGAGAACGGTCGCGACCGAGCCGCGGCCCTTGTCGATCTTGCTCTCGATCACGACACCTTCCGCATCGCGGTCCGGATTGGCTTTCAGGTCGAGCAGTTCGGCCTGCAGCAGGATCGCATCGGTCAGCTCATCGAGACCGACGCGGTTCTTGGCCGAAACATTGACCGATTGCACGTCGCCGGACATGGCCTCAACGACGATGTCCTGTTGCAGGAGGTCGGTAATGACCTTCTGCGGGTCGGCTTCATACTTGTCGATCTTGTTGACAGCGATGATGATCGGCGTACCGGCGGCCTTGGCGAATTTGATCGCCTCGATCGTTTGCGGCTTCACTGAATCGTCGGCCGCCACCACGATGATGACGATATCCGTCGCTTCGGCACCGCGCGAACGCATGGCCGAGAAGGCGGCGTGGCCAGGCGTGTCGAGGAAGGTGATTTTCTGCCCCCCCTTCAGCTGCACCTGATAGGCCCCGATATGCTGGGTGATGCCACCGGCTTCACCCGAAACAACATCGGTCGAACGCAGGGCATCGAGCAGCGAGGTCTTGCCGTGATCGACATGGCCCATGATCGCAACGACTGGCGGACGCGGCTGTTTGTCCCGTTCCGCATCGTCGACCGCAATGAAACCGGTTTCGACATCGGATTCCGAAACACGTTTCACCGTGTGGCCGAAATCGGCGACGATCAGCTCGGCGTCATCGGCTTCGAGAACGTCATCCATACGGACCATCTGGCCCTGCTTCATCAGGTATTTGATGACGTCCATGGAGCGTTCGGCCATGCGGTTGGCCAGATCGGCCACCGTGATGGATTCAGGGATGGTGACTTCGCGGGAGATTTTCTCACGCGCTGTCGTGCCATCACTGCGGCGTTGCTTTTCACGCTCACGCGCCCGGCGCACAGAGGCCAGCGAACGCTGCCGCTCTTCATCACCTTCGAGAATATTCTGGATGGTGAGCTTGCCGCGACGACGATTATCGGCCTTGGGCCGAACAGGCTGTTGCGCCTGTTGCGGCTTTACAGGGCCGGCGCTGACAGGCGGGCCCTTGCGTTTCACACGGCCGCCAAGGGCATCCAGGGTCGCGGCCGGGTCCGGCAGATCGGCACCGTCGAGCGGACGGGCCGGGCGCTTTTCGGCGACCGGCTTGCGACGCGCTTCGCCATCATTCTTTTTCGGACCGTCATCGCCAAGGCGTGAAGCATCGGCCTCAGCGGCACGGCGCGCCTGTTCCTCGGCATCCGCTTCGCGCTGGGCGTCTTTCGCCTCGGTCGCTTCGCGTGCTTTTTGTTCCTCGAGATTGCGGCGTTCGGCTTCGGCCCGTTCAGCGCGCTCGGCATCTTCCTGCTGTTTCTTGGCGTCCCGGTCAGCCGATTCAGCGCGTGCCCGTGCAATGGCGCGCTGACGCGATACCAGTTCTTCCTCGGAAAGCCCGAGTTGGCGGGCCTTCGCGGCCAGCGCTGACTCACCCTTGGGGGCTGTGCCGCCGCCCTGGGCCCGCCCACCAGCCGGACCGGAGTCCTTGCCTGGTGTCACCACACGTTTGCGCTTCTTCTCGACCACCACAGCCTTGGACCGTCCGCGCGCAAAGCTTTGCTGCACGGTGCCCGAACCGGGACGTTTCAGAGAAAGCGGCCGGCGGCCGGAGGAATTATTGTCGTCTGCGTCGCTCATGCGAGCCTTCCAAGTTCGGCTATCGTTTGACGGGCTTTTCCGGTAGCCGAGTGCCGGAAATCCGCGCTGTACAATCCTGTCCCGGATTGCAGGCTCGCTAAACTAGCGACCTGCTCCCCGTATTCAACCGCCCTTGCGGCCTGCGTCGCAGCTGCCTGTTCAGACCGCCGGCGACCGGAAGCCTTCCAGCTTCCCCATCGTCACTCCGAAAGCACGCACCTGCGAGCCTCCGGTCAATACACCATGCACCACCGAGCCACGTCCGAGCGCTTCGCCCAGTTGCTCCGCGGTGAAGCAATCGACCACCGGGACATTGCCCCAGGCGGCCTCTGCGAGACGGTCGAGCTTGGCCCGGCCGTCTTCTGCTCCGTCCAGCGCCTCGAACCTCCAGGCCGGTCGCCCGGCCTTCAGCGCGATACGCGCGGCATCAAATCCCAGCGCCACCTCTCCGGCCCGGCGCGCCAGACCAAGAAGGCTGAGCGCGCGGGCGGCCAGTTGGGCCTCGATCATATCGGCCAGGCCGGCAGGCACCTTGACGGCGCGCCCGGCAGACCGGTTGAAGAGACCCTTCTTGGCCGACATCTCGACCGCGCCGCGATTGGCGCTGACCCAGATGCCACGGCCAGGCAGTTTAGCAGCAATATCGGGAAACACCTCGTCGCCCGGGCCGATCACGAGGCGGATCAACTCCGCCTCGTCCTTGACCTCGCCGGACGCAATACAGCGCTTTTCCCGGCTCGCTTCAGTTGCTGCCTTGGGATTACTCAGACTTTTCCTCCTCACCGGCATCTGTCGCATTGAGGTCGAGGCCCAGGGCCTCGGCTTCCGCTTCAAGTTCAGCCAGATTCATATTCTCGATGTCAAAGACATGGGCATCGGGGTCCTCGTCCTCAACCTCTTCAACTTCGCGTACGGGCAGGTCTTCCTCGGAGATCCAGCCGGCGACAAGGCGTGCCCGCATGATCAGCATCTCGGCGTCGTCGGCCGAGAGCTCGAAGGATTCCAGAATGCCGGGCTGACGAACACGTTCGCCATTGACGCTCTCGAACCAGCCACGCAGATCGTCGGTCACGAGACCGGCAAGGTCCTCGACAGTCTTGACGTCATTCTCGCCGAGAGCGACGGCCATTGGCAAATCAAGGCCTTCGACCTCAAGCATGGCATCCTCGACACCCAGCTCCTTGCGCTTGGCATCCTGCTCGCCGGCAATGCGGTCGAGATAATCGCGGGCACGGGCCTGGATTTCCTCGGCGGTGTCCTCGTCGAAGCCTTCAATGGCTGCGATTTCACCCAGACCGACATAGGCGATATCCGCCACATCGGTGAAGCCTTCAGTGGCCAGCAATTGCGCGATGACCTCGTCGACATCGAGCGCGCCGGTAAACAGCGCGGTCCGGTCGGCGAATTCACGCTGACGGCGTTCCGATTCTTCTTCCTCGGTGAGGATGTCGATCGACCAGCCGGTCAATTGCGAAGCCAGGCGCACATTCTGGCCGCGGCGGCCGATGGCGAGCGAAAGCTGCTCGTCCGGCACCACGACTTCAATACGGCGGTCTTCCTCGTCGAGCACGACTTTCGACACTTCGGCCGGCTGCAGCGCATTGACGATGAAAGTGGCCGGATCGTCGGACCACGGGATGATATCGATCTTCTCGCCGGCCAGTTCGGAGACCACGGCCTGGACGCGCGAACCGCGCATACCGACACAGGCACCGACCGGGTCGATCGAACTGTCATTCGAGATCACGGCGATCTTGGCACGGCTGCCCGGATCGCGGGCAACGGCGGAAATCTCGATGATGCCTTCATAGACTTCCGGCACTTCCTGCGAGAACAGGGCGGCCATGAAATCCGGATGGGCACGCGACAGGAAGATTTGCGGACCACGCACTTCCTGGCGGACGTCGTAGATATAGGCGCGGACGCGCTCATTGGTCTGCAGGTTTTCCCGCGGAATGCCATCGGCGCGGCGGATAATGCCCTCGGCGCGGCCGAGATCCATGATCACATTGCCGTATTCGACGCGCTTGACGATGCCATTGATGATCTCGCCGATACGGTCCTTGTATTCGTCATACTGGCGCGCACGCTCGGCTTCACGCACTTTTTGCGTAATGACCTGCTTGGCGGTCTGCGCAGCAACGCGGCCGAATTCGATCGGCGGCAGCTCGTCGGCGAAGACGGTGCCGATTTCAGCGGTCTTGTCGATCTTGCGGGCCTCGGCGAGACCCAGCTCCTGGCTGTCATTCTCGACTTCCTCGACGACCGTCATGCAACGGGTCAGCGAGAGCTCGCCAGTCTTGGCGTCAATCTTGGCGCGAATGTCGTTTTCGGCGCCGTAGCGGGAGCGCGCGGCCTTCTCGATAGCTTCTTCAATCGCTTCGATCACGATCGATTCACTGATCGATTTCTCGGCCGCAACTGAGCGGGCGATCTGGAGCAATTCCAGCCGGTTGGCGCTGACACCAATGCTCATCGGAAGTTCCCCGTTACGATGGACTGCGACATCATTCGTCTCCTTCGGTCGTCGCGGGCGCCGCAGCGCGCGCTTTCAAATCCGCCTCAATCAAGGCGTCCGTCAAAACCAGTTTTGCATCAATGATCCAGTTGAACGGGATCAAGGTTGTGTCTTCTTCGCCGTCCATATCGAGCATGACATTGTCATCCTCGACGCCGGCCAGCATCCCCCGGAAGCGCTTGCGGCCCTCGGCGAGCCGGTCCAGCTCGAGCTTGACCTCATTGCCCTGCCAGCGTTCGAAATGCGGCAGGGTGGTCAGCGGGCGGTCAATACCGGGCGATGATACCTCAAGATCGTATTCACCGGAAATCGGATCTTCGGTCTCCAGCGCGTCCGACAGGCCGCGCGACAGGCGGGCGCAATCATCAATGCTGATCGCGCTCTCCGGGCGGTCGGCCATGATTTGCAGGCGCGGGCGCTTGCCGCTCATCACCCGCACGCGGACGATCTCCAGCCCGAGTTCGGCCGCAACCGGCTCGGCGAGATTGAGGATGCGGATATCCTGTGGCGTCTTGGTCTTCAAGCCTGCACTCCGTGGCAGTAACAAAAAGAGCGGCCGCCGGTAGGCGACCGCTCGATAGCATCATCCAATGCGATCGAACTTGTGTAGTGGCGGCTGTATACGCCCGGCGGAGACGATTGGCAAGGCGGGCGCCTCAGCGCCGCCGCCCATTACCTAGACCCGGATGAAATCCATGAAGACCGGGGCGCAATCGCCCAGATTCTTGGTCTCATAGCGGGTACGGACATGGTCGGCCGGCGGCTCCGTCCAGTCAGCGGCCGATCTCGCCGTCCACTCAAAGCGTGGGTCGCCGCCGAGCTCGATCATCACATGATCGGCATAGGAGCGGACGTCGGTCGCGATACGCAGCGCGCCACCAGGCTTGAGAATGCGCGCAAAATCATCCCGCGTGCTCTGCTGGACAAAGCGGCGCTTGGCGTGGCGCTTCTTGTGCCAAGGGTCGGGAAAGAGCAGAAATATCCGGTCGAAACTGGTATCCGCGAAACGTGGCAGGACATCACGGGCATCGCCCCTGTGCAGACGGACATTGCTCAGGGCCTGATCCTCGACACCGCCAAGCGCCTTGGCGATACCATTGAGGAAAGGTTCGATCCCGACAAAGCCCAATTGCGGTGCCCGCGCGGCCTGGGCGACGAGATGCTCGCCGCCACCAAAGCCGATCTCCAGCACCTGGCCAGCTTTTCCCGGCAGCAGCATGCCCGGGTCGATCACACCCTCCGCCGGCAGATCAATGCCCGGCAGAACGTCACCGACAAGCGCTTGCTGGCGCGCCGACAAGGGCTTGCCCTTGGCTCGGCCAAACAGCCGGAAGTCCCCGGAAGCGTTCAGTTGGTCTGTCATGTGCGCGGCTTAGCGAATTTTCACCGCCTCTGCACGCCCGCTATCACTGCGCGGCATCGTCGCTCTCGGTGGCGAGAGTGCGCACCAGCTCAAGCACACGCCGGCGAACCTTGGGATCCTGGATGCGCGAAAAGGATTCGGCCAGCGAGACGCCATCCGGACTCTGGATGAAATCATAGATCAGTGGGGTCTGATCACCATCCGCCATGCCGGAGACCGGCGATGCATCGGAGAGATCCTCAAAGAAGAACTGGATCGGCACTTCGAGCACCCGGGACAGGCGATAAAGGCGGCTGGCGCCGACCCTGTTGGCCCCACGTTCGTATTTCTGTACCTGCTGGAACGTCACGCCAAGCTCATCACCGAGCTTCTCCTGGCTCATTTTGATCAGCTGGCGACGCAGGCGTATGCGTGATCCCACATGCGTGTCGACTGGGTTTGGGACACGTGGATTGAGCTTCTGCATCTGCTTACCTCATTTCAGGGAGCGGGGGAGGCGCTGCCTGTATCTGTTCTACCTACCACAGAGCGGCCTGCTCGGCACCATCACTATCGCTTCAAGGGCGTAATTTGAAATAACTCGCGAACACCTTGCGTCGCTGGAATACAATGCCCGCAAGGGTGACCAGACAGACAATCCAGAAGGGTAAATCCCCCCACAGGCTGTAGAGAGTAGCGGCGATCGGTCGCGGCAGATCGACATCGAACGCGCCTTCCGCCTGCGGATCAATCACCACCGGCATCCGACCCACGGCATCGATCACACCCGATACGCCGCGCGCGGCAGCCCGGATCATCGGCACACCCGTCTCGATCGAGCGATAGCGCGCCTGGTTGACGTGCTGACGCGGACCGCTGGTATCGCCAAACCAGGCATCATTGGACAGATTGAACATCCAGGCGGGACGCGGGGCGCCGGAGCGGACGAAATCGGGGAATATCCCCTCATAGCAAATAAGCGGCATCATCGACGGTGCGCCGGGAATTTCCATCACCACCGGGCCTGGCCCGGGCGTAAATTGCAGGCGCGTGAACTCGCTCAGCCCAATGGCCGACAACAGGCCGGATAGCGGGATACTCTCGCCAAATGGCGCCAGCAAGACCTTGTCATAAAGGCCGACCAGGCGCGGCGTGCCGCCCTGATAGCGCAGGACGGCGAGGGCATTATAGTAGAGCTCACCCTCATCTTCGACAGCCCGGCGGGTAATGCCCGCGATCAACACCTGATCATGGCTGAACATCTCGCCGATCAGGCTCAATGTCTGCCCGTCATCCTCAAGCATATAGGTGGGCAGCGCGCCTTCCGGCCACAGGATATGGGTGACCTCGTCCAGCCCTGGCGCCGCGGTCAGCGCGAGATAGCGGTCGCGGGCGAGCTCGACACCGCCCTCGCCCCATTTCTCTTCCTGTGTGAGGCCGGCCTGCACGATGCGCAGACGCACGCCCGGCTCAATCCCGGGATCAGGCATGCCCAGACGCAGCACGCCGAAGGTGAATAGCGACAGGAAGATAAACATGCCCGCCAGCACCGGCATAACGCGTCGCACCGTGATTGCGGATCCAACCACAAGCGCCGGGGTCACAAGCATCAGCACGGTCAGGAAGGACAGGCCATAGACGCCAAATACCGAGGCGGTCTGGCTCATCGGGCCGCCCGCAGGCCAGGCATAGGCGGGCATATTCCATGGCAAGCCGCCAAAGACATGCCCGCGCAACCACTCAAACACGGCAATGCTGACGGCGAAAACCAGGACCCGCCACTCTGAACGCTGCGCCAGCGCCGCATAGCTCACCATGGCGCCGCCCCAGAAAGCGGCCAGCAGGGCGGCCAGGGCCGGCACCGCGAAGGGGATGAGAAAGATGAAATCAGGACCGCGCGTAATGAAAGCGTAGGCGAGCCAGAACATGCCAGCGAGAAAATAGCCGAAGCCGAACAGGAGGCCGCGCCAGAAGGCGGCGCGCAAGGGACACGATGTGCCCCGGGCTCCATCGACTGTCCACAGAAGTATGCCCAGGCCCGGGATCAGCAGGGGCCAGGCATAGAGCGGCGCCATCGCCAAGGAGGAGACGGCACCCGTAACAAGCAGCAACAGCGCGAGCCGCCAGCCACTCAGCTCGGTGATCTGGCCGCGGACCCGCCCGGGCGAATACCAGGCGCGCGCCGTCAAGAGGGTTCGACCGTGTCGCCGCCAGGGGTGGCAGGGCTGGCCCAATGGGTGGCCCGCACCCGCATGCGCTTGATACGGCGCGGATCGGCCTCCAGCACCTCGAATTCATAGCCCTTGGGGTGACGGATCACCTCGCCCCGCTCTGGAACCCGCCCGGTGAGGGTGAAGACGAGCCCGCCAAGACTGTCGACATCATCCTCTTCGTCATCCGCGGCCAGCTCTTCGCCGATCACCTGTTCAAAGGCCTCGATCTCGGCGCGCGCCTCGACATCCCAGACACCGGGGCCTCGTGCGCGGATCGCCGGCGAGTCCTCGTCATCATGCTCATCCTCGATATCGCCGACGATGGGCTCGATCAGATCCTCGAAGGTCACGAGCCCGTCAGTCCCGCCATACTCGTCGACGACGAGGGCGAGATGCATGCGCCGACCCTGCATGCGGCGCAGCAGATCAGTCGCGCGCATCGATGGCGGTGCGAACAGAAGCGGCCTGCCAATGGTTGGCAGGATTTGCAGCCCGGCCCACCCGTTCTCGCGTTCGCCGTGGGTGCCCGGGGTGAGATAGCTGAGTACGTCCTTGATGTGGACCACGCCCACCGGATCGTCGAGCGTCTCGCGATAGATTGGCAGGCGCGAATGGGCGGCATCGCTGAAGACCTGGATCAATTCGCCGAGCGGGGTAGACACCTCGACACCGACAATGTCGGCACGTGGCACCATGACATCGGCCACCCGCATGTCATCAAGCGCGTCAGGGTCGATGGCAAATGTGCCTGTCGTTCCCGTCCGCGAGGGCAGCGTGCTTCGCTCGGCCGGTTTCACGTCCTCGGGCCCACCAAAGATGCGCCCGAACCATGATCGCGTATCCTCATCGGATGTGTCGCTGATATCGCTCATGAGGTGACAGCCTCATCGGCGCCCGGCATCGCCTTGTAGGGGTCCGCCACACCGAGGCGGGCCAGCGCACGGCGCTCGAGCTCCTCCATCACTTCAGCCTCGTCATCATCCTGGTGATCATAACCCTGAAGATGCAGGAATCCATGCACGATCAAATGTCGCAGATGATCCACCAAGGGCAGGGCACGGGCCTGCGCCTCGCGGATGACCACGCCGGAAGCGAGGGCAATGTCGCCAAGATGATTGGCAGCATGCTCGGAGGCCGGAAAGGAGAGGACATTCGTCGGTTCGGGCTTGTTGCGGAAGCGCGCATTGAGATCGGTCATCGCGACATCATCGGTGAGCAGGACCGCGACCACACCCGGCAGGGCATCGGTGATCTCGGCGCCCGCCGCGGCAACCGCCAGTTCAATCAGGCGAGTCTTGCCGTCGATTGAGGACCAGGCCTCATCCTCGACGATGACATCAACAGCATTCATGACGTTCTCGCGCCGCCGGACCGGCGGACATCCTCCTCATAGGCTTCGACGATTCGAGCCACCAGATCATGCCGCACCACATCGGCCCGGGTAAAGCGAATCGCGGCGACGCCCTTGGTGTGCGCCAGGATTTCGAGCGCGTGCGGCAGACCGGACGGATCACGGGGCAAAAGGTCACACTGGCTCGGATCGCCCGTGACCGCCATGCGCGATCCCTCACCCAGCCGGGTCAGCACCATCTGCATCTGGGCGCGCGATGTGTTCTGCGCCTCGTCGACGATCACAAAGGCGCGATTGAGCGTGCGACCGCGCATGAAGGCGATCGGGGCAACCTCGATACGGCCGTCCGCGCGCATGCGCTCCAGCTCGGCACGCCCCAGCGTGTCAGCGAGCGCGTCCCAGACGGGCAGAAGATAGGGATCGACCTTCTCATTGAGATCGCCTGGCAGGAAGCCAAGCTTTTCACCGGCCTCGACCGCAGGCCGCGTGATGATCAGTTTTTCGACCTGGCGCTGCACCAGCATGGAGGCGCCATAGGCAACCGCGAGCAGGGTCTTGCCGGTACCGGCCGGGCCGACACCGAAAATCAGGTCATAGGCCGGGTTCTTGAGCGCGCGGATATAGGCGCGCTGGCCTTCTGTGCGGGCGATCAGGCTGGATCCGCGCGGCACCCGGATGACACCGTCATCGGTGGTGCTGGAGACAGCATCATCCTGCATGCGCAGCGCGGCGCGCACAGCGGCCTCGTCACAGGTGAGACCGTGTTCAAGGCTGGCATAGAGGCGCTTGAGCACGCGGCGCGCCTCATCCCGGGCCCGCGTCTCGCCGGCGGCAATGACAATCTGGCCGCCGCCGGGCGCGCTGAGGCGGACGCCAAGCTCTTCCTCGATGATCATCAGGAAGCGGTCACCGGCCCCAACCATGCCGCGAAGCCGGTCAACATCCTCGAAATGCAGGCCTTCCGACACCTCGCGGCGCGGCTTGGCAGATCTCGTTGTGCGGGGAGGTGTCTTGGACGAACTCACGCGGCGTCCTGCTCCGGGGTCACAAGGCGGCCTGACAGGGAATTGCGCGACGCGCCGTCAATCTCGACAAGGCCGATGCCGCCGATCAGCTCGGCCGGCCCGTCAACATGGACCGATTGCAGATAGGGGCTGCGGCCATGCAATTGGCCTGGCATGCGGCCGGCTTTTTCAAACAGGACCGGCAAGGTGCGGCCGATCTGCGAGGCGTTGAAGGCCGTCTGCTGTTCGTCGAGCAGGGCCTGCAGGCGCAAGAGGCGCTCATGCTTCACTGCCTCCTCGACCTGACCCACCATGGCCGCGCCCGGCGTGCCGGGACGGCGCGAATACATGAAGGAGAAGGCGCTGGCATAGCCGATCTCGCGGACGCAATTCATCGTCGCCTCGAAATCTTCCTCGGTCTCGCCGGGGAAGCCGACGATGAAATCGCCCGAGATCGCGATATCCGGCCGCGCCTCGCGGATACGGCCGATGAGTTCGGCGTATTCGGCATAGGTGTGCTGGCGGTTCATCGCCTTGAGGATCCGGTCCGAGCCGCTCTGGATGGGCAGGTGCAGATAAGGCATCACCTTCATCTCGTCGCGATGGGCGTCGATGAGGGCGTCGGTCATGTCGCGCGGATGGCTGGTCGTGTAGCGCAGGCGCTCAATGCCGCCGATCAAGGCGAGGTGGCGCAAGAGCTGGCCGAGACCCCAGGGGCCATCGGCCTCGCGGCCGGCGGGCGGGGCGCCGTGATAGGCGTTGACGTTCTGGCCCAGCAAGGTGATCTCGCGCACGCCCTTGGCGGCGAGGCGGCGGATCTCGTCGACCAGCTGGTCGACGGGGCGCGACCATTCCGCACCGCGTGTATAGGGCACGACGCAGAAGGTGCAGAACTTGTCGCAGCCTTCCTGCACGGTGACGAAGGCGGAATAGCCCTCGACCTGACGCTCGATCGGCAATTGGTCGAATTTGTCCTCGACCTCGAATTCCGTATCCAGCGCTTCACCCCTGGCGCGGTGGGCGCGGGCGATGAGCTCGGGAAGCTTGTGATAGGTCTGCGGCCCGACGACGAGATCAACCATGGGCGCGCGCCGCATGATCTCGGCACCCTCGGCCTGGGCGACGCAGCCGGCAACGGCGACCATCATGCCGCCAGTCTCGGCCTTGGCGTCCTTCTTGGGACGCAGGCGGCCGAGATCGGAATAGAGCTTTTCAGCCGCCTTCTCACGGATATGGCAGGTATTGATAATGACCAGGTCGGCACCGTCCGGCGTGTCCGATGACTCATAGCCCAGCGGCGTCAGCACGTCCTTCATCCTCTCGGAATCATAGACATTCATCTGACAGCCATAGGTCTTGATATAGAGGCGTTTACGCGTCGAGCTCATGGTTACTCAGTGGCGGCCTTTGCAGGCTGGCTTCTCATCCGTCCCGGTCCATGCCGGGGAAGCCGCGCGTTATGGGCGAAACTGCCCGTCAAAGCAAGGCCTGACCGGTCATTCAGCCTCAACCGGCGCCGGATTCTTGAGCGTCGCGGTGTCTTGGCCACGTGAGGAGAGCCCGACCAGCACGGCGCCAACCGTCAGAATGGCGGCGACGAGAAAGGCTGCGCCCGGCAAATAGATCGGTGCACTGTCCGCTGTGAAGTAGTGAAAGACGTGCGGCAGGGTCAGGGGGCCAATGACCATGCACAGGCTTTGCAGGCTCGACATGGCGCCCTGCAATTCCCCCTGGCTATTGGCCGGCACGAGGCGGGAGCAGATCGACTGCATCGCCGGGCCGCCAATGCCGGCAAAGGCGCCGACACTCATCACGATATAGATCATCCAGCCTTCGGTGATGAAGCCATAAGCCACATAGGCAAGGGCTGCGATCGAGAAGCCGATGGCAAACGCCCGCCATTCGCCGATGCGGGCTACGATGATTTTCGTCAGCCCGCCCTGCACGATCGCCGAGGTGAGCCCGACAGCCATCAGAGACAGGCCGATATCGGCCGGAGACCAGCTGAAACGCAGCGTGGTGTAATAGGTCCAGAGCGCCGGAAAGGCCGCATGCCCCAGGAAGAAGAGCGCGGCAGCCGTCAACATGGTGAAGACGACGGGGTATTTGCGCATCTGGCTCAGCGAGCCAAACGGGTTGGCGCGCTTGATGTCAAACGGCCGGCGGTTCGCATCAGTCAGGGTTTCCGGCAGGATGAAGAAGCCATAGAGGAAATTCAGGCTGGCCAGCGCGGCGGCGGCGAAAAACGGGTAGCGCGGGTCCATCTCACCCAGCACGCCGCCAATGGCTGGCCCCAGGATAAAGCCCAGTCCAAATGCCGCGCCCATCATGCCGAAGCGGCCGGCGCGATCCTTGGCCTCGGTGATATCGGCGATATAGGCATTGGCGGTGGTGTAGGTGGCGCCGAACACGCCGGAGAACATGCGGCCGATAAACAGGACCGCAAATGTCGTCGCCGTCCCCATGATGATGTAGTCGATCGCAAAGCCGAGCATGGCGAGCAGGAGGATATTGCGGCGGCCATAGCGGTCACTGAGACCGCCAATAATCGGGGCGAAGAGGAATTGCGTGAAGGCGAATGTGCCCATCAACAGCCCGCCCATCACCGCCGCAGCTTCAACCGGCTGGCCGGTCAGCGACATGATGAGGCGCGGCATCACCGGAATGATGATGCCGAAACCGATCATGTCGATCAGCACTGTGATGAAAATGAAGGCGAAGGCGTGCTTGCCGGGGGGACGCGCGAGCATCACGGCTCCTTGATCGCGGGCGCCTACTCTCCAGCGCTCTTCAGCGGTACGCCGTATAACTCCATGCGGTGATCGACAAGCCTGTAGCCCAGCTTGCGCGCGACGGCCTCCTGGAGGCGTTCGATCTCTTCATTGACGAACTCGATCACCTCGCCGGTCTTCAGATCGATCAGATGGTCATGGTGATCTTCACCGACTTCCTCATAGCGAGAGCGGCCATCGCGGAAATCATGCCGTTCGATAATCCCGGCTTCCTCAAACAGGCGCACAGTACGGTAAACTGTCGCCAGCGAGATCCGCGGGTCCTCGTCAGCGGCCCGGCGGTGCAATTCCTCGGCATCGGGATGGTCGTCGGAGGTCGACAGGACGCGGGCGATCACCCGGCGCTGATCGGTCATCCGCAGGCCTTTTTCGATACAAAGCTTTTCGATCCGGTCGCGCATTCCACATCCCCTGTTTTCTAGTCTGGATTGATAGGCGCTGAAGCAAGGCCCTGTCCATCACCGGACAGCGCTTTTTCCAGAACCAGGGCGTCGCTGCCATCGCCATAATAGCCACGGCGGCGGCCAATTTGCGAATAACCGAGCCGCTGATAGAGCGCTCGCGCCGCCGCATTCTCGACCGAGACCTCAAGGAATAGGCGACGTGCGCCGGATTGCGCAACATCGCGCTCACCGCGCGCCAGGAGCCGGGCGCCCGCCCCTTTTCCTCGCAGGTCGGGTATGATGCCGATCGTCAGCACCTCGGCCTCGTCGATCGCCAGCCGCAGCAGCGCCATGCCGACCGGCCTGTCGCCCTGGCGCATCAGAAAACCGAGCGTGGTCTTCATATAGAGCATGGCCGCGATCTCGCGCCCCGACCAGAAGGGCTGGAAGCACTCCGCATGCACCTGCGCCATCAGGGCGGCCGAGGATGGGCCCGTCTGTTCGATACGCAGACGATTCAAGGCTCTAGCCCCCCGGGCAGTTTGGCATCAGGCGGGCGGGCATAAAAGGGTGCTGGCAGTGCCAGTGCCGGATCGGCGGCAGCTGCGAGATCGAGGAGATCAGCCAGGTGCATCTGCGTGATGCCTGTATCCGTGAACCCGTCGAGGCTGATGAGGGCGGCACCCGAACCGGCCAGCCGCCCCACGGGTCCGGCCAGCTGACAGATCCGGCCCGGCGCCTGTTCCAGGCTTAGCCGTTCCGGTGCCGAGAGCCCGGCAGCGCCGCGCACCTGCAATACAAGTTCGCCGCGCTTGGCATCGTGCAGGATAGCCAGGGGGCCATCTCCACCCGCTGTGCGGGCGATAGCTTCCAGATTGCCGATTCCAACTGCAATGGCACCTGTCGCCAGGGCCAGCCCGCGGGCAAAGGCGACGCCGATCCGGCTGCCGGCAAAGCTGCCCGGGCCCGTCGCGACGCCAATACGGGTAAGTTCAGACGGTGCGCAGCCAGCCTCGGCCAGCAAAGCCTCGACCATGAGCCCCAGCCGCTCGGCATGGCCCTGACCGATCGTTTCGGTCATGCAATGATCGGCCTGCCCCGCGACGCGAAGCGCCACGGAGCAGTCCGGACCAGTGGTATCGATAGCCAGCAATCTCATGCCCGCTGTCTAGAGCATTTGCCGCAGAAGTGGGAACCGGTTTTGCGGCTCGCCCCCGAGGTCAGCGCTAGAGGATCCGGGCGGCCTCTTCAAAGGCGAGACGTGGCAGGCGCGGGAAGAGGTTTTTTGTCGTGCCGACGCCGAGATTGATCAGGATGTCGGATTTCCAGTTCGCACGCTCAGGGTCATTGGCGAAGAATTCGGCATCAACGCCTGCAGCGTCAAAGCCCGTCATCGGCCCTGTATCGAGCCCCAGCGCACGCGCCGCCAGCAGGAAATAGCCTGCCTGGAGCACGGAATTGCGACGGCCATTGAGCTCGGATCCCTCGCCGGTGAACCAGTCCCGGGCACCGGGATTGTGCGGCATCAGCTGGGGGACTTTGTCATAGTATTTTTCATCCCAGGCGAAGATCACATTGACCGGCGCTTTCATCGTCTTTTCGAGGTTGCCGGCACCGACATGAGGGCGCAGGCGTTCCTTGGCTTCCGGCGAGGTGATGAAGACAAAGCGCGCTGGCGAATTATTGGCGCTGGTCGGACCCATGCGGACAATGTCGTAGAGCTGGCGCAGCGTCGCTTCCGGCACGGGGGTCGTCTCGAAATCATTATAAGTGCGCGCATCAAGGAAGACCTGCGCGAGCGAGGCCGCGTCAATGGGCTTGTTGTGCGTCGGTTTGGTCGTCAGTTCGCCGGACATATTGGTATCTCCACCTGTTCACTATCGGTTGAGCCCGACATAACCATTCGATCCCCGGACTTTAATGTCCGATTTGGAAAAAGACTTGGCGGGCTCACGGGAGAGTTATTGTGCGATGGCCTCAGGCCACCGCTTCAACAACCTGGATCTCGGGGATGTAGTGCTTGAGCAGGTTCTCGATCCCGGCCTTCAGCGTCATCGTCGAGGACGGGCAGCCGGAACAGGCGCCGCGCATCTTCAGCCGCACGGTTCCACTCTCCGCAATGAAGGAATGGAACAGGATATCGCCGCCATCCTGGGCCACGGCCGGGCGTACGCGTGTATCGATCAGCTCGATGATTTCCTTGACGATCTCGGCATCGTCGCCGGCATAGGCGGCGTGTCCGGACTCCGTCTGGGCATCGCCGAGGATTGGCCGGCCGGACTGCAGCCCGTCCATGATGGCGCCCAGAAGGAAGGGTTTGACATGATCCCACTCAACCGAGCCATCCTTGGTGATGGCGATAAAGTCCTCGCCCAGGAACACACCCGTGACGCCCTGGACCAGAAACAGATCAGCCGCGAGGGGCGAGGCCTCGGCATCGTCGGCATTCTCGAATTCATGCGGGCCAGCCGGGGAAATTTCGCGGCCAGGCAGGAATTTGAGGGTGTTGGGATTCGGGGTCGATTCGGTCTGGATGAACATTGCGGGGTCTCCTTACCCCTCAATTGGCGCTGATCGCAGCCCGGTTCAACCCTTTCCGCGACAGGGTTATCAGGACAGCGCGTCGATCTCGGCATTGTCCATATCGCCGGGCACGACCGTCACCGGCACCGCGCGTCCGGCAAACAATCCCTTGCCGCGGGCCAGTAGCACCACGAGAGGCCCCGGGCCGTCCCCGGACACCGAGGCGCCCAGGATGAGCAGCGAGATCAGCGGATCATCCTCCAGCAATTGCGCCAGAACCGCGCGCGGCTCGCCTTCGCGCAACAGTAATTCCGGACGCACACCCGTGACGGCCTCGGCATCCTCGGCCATGGATTCAAGCATGGCCTCAGCCGCAGCCTCTGCCTCGCGCTTGGCCGTTTCCGCAACGCCGATCCAGTGATTGAAGTCGCCGGTCTGATAGCTGGCAACGATCGCCACCTTGGCACCAGTCGTTACAGCGCGCCGTGCCGCGAAATAGAGTGCCTTGCGGCATTCCGGGCTTTCATCGGCAATGACGAGGAATTTGCGGGTTCGATTTGACATTGGTGCGGAGTTTGGCGAGTTCACAGTGCTACGTCCAGCAATTGGTGACTGACGCCTTGAAAACAACCCCCGAGGATATCGCTCCCGAGCACAATGACCGGCGCAATGCCGCCAGCGGCATGCGAACAACACGCCTGTCCGCCCTGGCGATTGAACAGTCTTCAGAGGCTGGCGGCGAAGCACTGCGGATCGCCTTCGAGGATGTGCGCAAGGTTCGCCTGTCTGTCGAAATGGCCGGGCCATCCAGCCAGGTCGTCTGCCGGGTCCGCGATGCCGACGGCCGCGAGCTTGTCTTCGGCTCGATGAGCTGGGTGCGTCCTGGGGCCTGGGAATTACAGGCCGAGACGTTTCGGGCCCTGCTCATCGCCCTGCACCGCGCCCTCATCCCGCATCGCGACCGGATTGCCTTTCTGGAAGGCTCGACCCTGGGCATTCTTGTCACCCTGTTCTCACTGGGCGCGGCAATGGTCAGCATCACACTGATCGTCTTCGCCTATTTATTCTTCTGGCAGGAAAATCCGGTCGGTCTGTTTTTCCTGCCGGGCACGGCGGCCGGTATCTGGATGATGCGGCTCTTCTGGCCGCGCAAACCCCGATATTATGATCCCGACCGCTACGCCCTGGCAGGCCCGCCCGGGCCCGGCACAGCGGCCGGACCCGAAGCGGACTGAGCTAGTTCTGGTCTGCCGGGACAGAGGGCGGTGCTGAGCGGACGTCAAATGTGACCGGGACATCGCCGGCCTGCTCGAAGACCAGAACGCCGGAGACTGTCTCGCCCTCGAGAACGGGAGCCAGACCGAACACCATGACGTGACGCCCGCCCGGCGCGAAGACAAGCGGGGCGCCCGGGGTCAGATCCTGCGGCCCGATCTCTTCCATCTGCATCATGCCGGTTTGCGGGTCCATCGTATGCCCGTGCAGTTCGGCATGGTCGGCCCCGTCGATACGCGCGCCGACAAGCCGGTCCGATGTCCCCGTCGCAAGATCGGCGGTGAAATAGGCAGCGGTCACATCGCGCCCGACCGGATGCGGCCGCATCCAGCTGGCTTGTACATGGATCGTCGAGGCAATCGCCGGCTCCGCCTGGCTGGCAGTCGCAGCCGGGCTTGAGGAGCCCGCATCCTGCGCGGCGGGGCTGCAGGCCATCAGGGCCAGCAGGGCGGTTGAAAGCAATATCTTCTGCATGATCTCGAGCTCCTCCAAGGATGAGGGCTCTATAGGCGGACGGACGGCCGGTGAACAGCGCGACCGAATGTCCCGCCCGCTAACCGGCCCGCCGCACTCAGCTCCAATAGCCGACGATCTGCTTCACTTCACGCAATATGGGTGCCGCGACCAGCCGCGCCCGTTCGGACCCTTGCGTGAGAATGCGGTCAATCTCGGTCGTATCGGAGACCAGACGCCGGAATTCGTCAGAAATCGGCGCGAGATATTCCACCGCAACATCGGCCAGGGCCGGTTTGAAGACACCAAAGCCCTGACCGGCGAACTCGGTGAGGACATCGGCCTTGGTGCGGCCGGTGAGGGCGGCATAAATGCCGACCAGATTGGACGCTTCCGGCCGTGCATTCAGCGCCTCGATCGTGTCCGGCAAGGGCTCGGGATCGGTCTTGGCCTTGCGGATCTTCTTCGAGATCGTGTCGGCATCATCGTGCAGATTGATCCGGGCATTGTCGGAGACATCGGATTTCGACATTTTCGACAGGCCATCGCGCAAGCTCATGATCCGGGTGCCGGGACCCTGGATATAGGGCTCGGTGATCGGGAAAATGGCCTGTCCATCGCCGTATTCGCGATTGAAACGCACAGCGATATCGCGGCACAGCTCGAGATGCTGTTTCTGGTCATCGCCGACCGGCACATGGGTCGCCTTGTAGACCAGGATGTCGGCTGCCATCAGCACCGGATAGGTGAAGAGACCCACGGAAGCGCGCTCGGCATCCTTGCCGGCCTTGTCCTTGAACTGGGTCATACGCTCGAGCCAGCCCATGCGGGCGACGCAACTGAAGATCCAGGCCAGTTCGGCATGTTCCGGCACGGAGGACTGGGCGAAAATCGCGCTCTTCGCCGGATCAACCCCGGCGGCGATATAGGCTGCTGCGGCGGAGCGTACGGCGTTCGGCAAGGCCTTGGGATCGTGCGGCATGGTGATCGCGTGCATGTCGACGACGCAGTAGAAACACTCCCAGCTGCCCTCATCCTGCAAGGCGACCCAGTTCTTGAGCGCCCCGAGATAATTGCCCAGATGCAGCTGGCCGGTCGGCTGCATGCCGGAGAAGATGCGTTTCGGGCCCTGGTAGACGGTCGCTGTATCACTCATGACAAACCTCTAGTGGAAGGAGGGAAAAGGGAGAAGAGGTCTTAGCGAGCGCGGCAGCAGGGCTCAAGGGCGCTTGAGCGCGTCGCGCAGCTCGGAGGCCCGCAATGCGCCCGTCACCACCGCCGAAAGCCCGTACACCGCCGCGCCGCCCAGGCAGACCAGCAGCAGGGCGAGCAATGGCGCACCGAGCGTATGAGCGATGATCCAGCTTTCCTGGCTGCTGGCCAGAGCGAGGAAGGCCGACATTACAGCGACAGCGACCAGGATCCGCGGCAGCCTGTGCATCAAGCGGGCATCGGGCTGCAATAATCCTCGCTTGCGTAGCGTGATGGCCAGCAAGACAGCATTCACCCACCCGGCGACCGAAGTCGCAATCGCCAGACCGAGGAAGTTGAGCGGACCGAAGAATAGCGTCAGCCCGAGAACGAGATTCACCACAACCGATACCGCGGCGAATTTCATCGGCGTCATTGTGTCCTGCCGGGCGAAGAAGCCGGGGGAGAGCACCTTGATCAGGACGAAGGCCGGCAGACCGATAGCAAATGCGACAACCGCCATGGAGACCTTGTCGGCCGCATCGGCGGTGAAGGCCCCGGTCTGGTAGAGCGCGGTGACGATGAAATGCGGGATGACCGCGAGCGCGGCGGCAGCCGGCAGGGTCAGCGCCATCGAGATTTCGAGACCGCGATTCATCACATTGGCGGCGCCATCCACATCACCGGAGCGCAGGCGGCCCGACAGGGTTGGCAGCAGCGCGACGCCCATCGCAATCCCGACCACACCCAGCGGAAACTGATACAGGCGGTCCGCATAATAGAGCCAGGAGCGGGCACCCTCCTCCAGAGTCGCGATCGAGGAGGTCACCAGGATATTGATCTGTGTCACGCCCGCAGCAACCGCGCCGGGCACGCCCAGCACGATCAGGCGCCGCGTATCCGGCGTCAGCCTGGGCAGGCGCAGGGTCAGCCCGACGCCGAGCTGACGCACGGAGAACCAGAGCCAGACGGTTTGCAGCACACCGGACAGGGTAATCCCGACACACAGATAGAGCGCCATCTGTTCGCCGCTCGTGCCGGAGAAGAGCAGGACGCCGATCATGGTCAGGTTGAGCAGGACCGGCGCCGCTGCGGCGGCAGCGAATTTGCCGTGCGAATTGAGGATGCCGCTCAGCATGGCCGAAAGCGACATCATCAGAAGATAGGGCATGGTAATTTGGGTCAGCAAGACTGCCAGCTCGAACATGCCGGGGTCTTCGACAAAGCCTGGCCCCAGCAGATACATCAGCCAGGGCATGCCGATCTGCGCCACGACAACGAAGATCAGCATGGCGGTGAAGAGCAGGGAGAGGACCTGACGCGCAAACAGCTGGGCCTCTGTCGCGCCCTCAACCTCGAGCTTGCCGGCATAGAGCGGCACAAAGGCAGAATTGAAAGCGCCCTCGGCGAAGATACGCCGGAACAGGTTGGGAAACTGAAATGCCGTCAGGAAGACGTCGGTGACAGGCCCGGCGCCAAGCGCTCCCGCGAGAAGCCTCTCGCGCAACAAGCCGAGAACCCGGCTTCCGGTGGTGAAAAGGCCGACAATGGCGGACGAGCGCAAGAGACGCATGATTACCTCAGAACGCTGGCGCGAGCCCGCGCAATGCCGCGCTCGGCGGCTTTTTCGTCAAGCGCCGTCTCGCTCTCGCTCATCACGGCAAGCAGGCCGGCCCGCAGTCGTTCCGTCACTTCGGCATCCTCAAGCTTGTGCCCCATATGCGTGACGTAGAACACGTCCGTCGCCCGCTCGCCATAACCATCGATCTGGGCGGATGTAAGGGACAGATTCTGGTCCGCGATCACATCCGCGAGATCGACCAGCAGGCTCGGCCGGTCCCGCCCCGAGGCCTCGATCACCGTGGCATGCTCGGCAAGGTCGTTGGAGATGCTGACATGCGGTGTCACCTGGAAAGCGGCGTCGCGATGCCGCATCGGCATGATCCGGCGGCGCCGGACCGGGAATTCCCCGGTCGCAACCACCCGCAGATAGGCCACCAGCGCATCGCGCTGGGCCGTATCATGGCGCCCATAGGGCTGCCCGGCCGCGTCCTGGATATAGAAGACGTCAAACACTGTGCCCGAGCGGGTCGTGTTGATCGTGGCGCCGACGACATCAGCGCCCATATCGGCCAGCGCGGCCACAATATCAGCAAAGACGCGCTCACGGTCGGGCGACCAGATCATGACCTCGGTCGCCGCCCGCCGGCGATCAACCCGCACGGCCGCCGCCGAGGCGCGGCCGGTCTCGAAGACATGCCGGGCAAAGGCGGCGTGGCGGAAACGGTCCTCTTCGGAGAAGGCGACCCAATAGGCATCATTGAGCTCGGCCGCCCACCATTCGGCAAAGGCCGGATTGATCCGGGCCAGCCGCGGCAGGGCCCGTTCCCGCGTGATCCGGGCCCTGTCGGCAAGGCTTTCGCGCGCACGCTCGAGCCCGTCGCCCTCGCTCTGCAGCACATTCTCGGTCGCCGAATAGAGATCGCGGATCAATTGCCCCTTCCAGCCATTCCATACCCCCGGCCCGACGGCACGGATATCGACCACGGTGAGCACGGTCAGAAGACGCAGGCGCTCCACCGTGCCGACGGCAGCGGCAAAATCGGCGACGGTCTGGGGATCGCTGAGATCACGGCGCTGGGCCGTATCGCTGAGCAGGAGATGGGTCTGGATCAGCCAGGCGACGAGCTCTGTCTCTTCATCGTCCAGCCCCAAACGCTTGCAGGCTGTGAGCGCGCGTGCAGCTCCCTCGATACACTGATCGCCGGCGCCCTTGCCGGTATCGTGCAACAGCACCGCCAGGTGCAGGGCGCGGCGATGCTTGATCAAGGGCATGACGCGCGTCGAGAGCGGATGGTCGAGCGGGTGCTGCCCGTCCTCGATTTCGCGCAACAGCCCCAGCGCCTGCAGTGTGTGCTCATCGACGGTGTAATGGTGATACATGTTGAACTGGGTGCGCGCGACAATATCGCCGAATTCCGGGATATAGCGGCCAAGGAGTCCAGCCTCGGTCATCAGGCGCAGGACCGGCATCGGAGCCGGCGAATCCAGCAGGACCGCAAAGAAAGCCCGTGCCGCGCGCGGATCCTCGCGGAATTTTTCGTCGACATGATAGAGCGTGCGGCCGATGCGGGCGACGGCTTCCGGATGCAGGTCGAGCCGGCGCGAGGAAGCAACGTGGAAGAAGCGGATCAGACAGACCGGATCATCGGCGATCTGGGTCGGATTGGCGAAATCCAGCCGGCCATCGCGCAGCACGAATTTGCCGAGATCAGCCCCGGCCTCGGTGTCATGGCCCGGCAGGAAGCGCGCCAGGCCGCGCGGCTTTGACTTCCAGGCGTCCGATTCCAGCTTGGCACAGACCAGACGCGTCAGCGCCCCGACATCCATCGCCGCGCGGAAATAGCGGCGCATGAAACGTTCAACCGCATTCTCGTCCTCGCCATCGACAAAGCCCATGCGGGCCGCGATCTCCGGCTGGAGGTCAAAGGTCAGCCGCTCATCCTTGCCGCCCGCCAGCGCGTGGAGATGAAAGCGGATCGTCCACAGGAAATCGTCCGCCTCGACATATTTCACCACATCATCGACCGAGAGCAGGCGACTGCCGACCCAGCGCTCGAAGGCATCAGCGCCGTAGAGGAATTGCGCCAGCCAGCGCATGAGCTGCAGATCGCGCAGCGCGCCCTTGCCGGATTTGATGTTGGGCTCGACGGTATAGCGCGAGCGGCCGGCCTTCTCGATACGGGCATCACGCTCGCGCAGCTTGGCTTCGACGAAGCTGGTCTTGTCGCCCGCGATCACCTCCTCGCGAAACCGGCTCGCCATCACGGCCGCGCGCGGCTCGTCGCCAGCCAGAAAGCGCAGGCTCAGGAGAGCCGTGCGCTCGGAGGCATTCTCGCGCGCCATTTCCAGCGTCTCGTCGATATTGCGGCAGGCACCGCCGCCGACATCGATCTTGATATCCCAGAGCGCATAGAGCACGCGCTCGAGGAAGGTGTCCGTCGCCTCGCCGGCATCGTCGGGCTTGAGCAGCAGAAGATCGACATCGGAGAAGGGCGCCAGCTCGCCGGCACCAAATCCGCCCAGCGCACACAGGGTCACACCGCGCGAACCGTCGGGATCGGCACTGGCCATTGAATCGAAGAGGGCATGCAGGCTGACGCTCATGCCGTCGGAAAGCGCCTGTGCGGCCAGCGCGCCGCCACCATCGGCGACGAGGCAATCAAAGGCCTGCTCGCGAAACCGGTCGAGCGCCGCGCGGACATGCGCGAGCGCGGCCGCCCGGGCTGACAGCGAGTCCCAGCCTTCCACAGCCAGCGCCGCCGCGAGCTGGGCGCGCAGTTTCAGGGCATTCAGCGAAGCGGGAAGGGCAATCCGGCTCATGGGGCGCTCGATCTGGTGCGTCGGCACTCTAGAGCAGCCTGCCAGCCAAGGTCACGCATTCTTCATCAGCGCCTTGAGCGCATAGAGCAGGTCGAGCGCCTCACGCGGTGCCAGCCCGTCCGGTTCGATCTCGGCCAGCCGCTCCTCGACCGCAGAGATGGGCGGCGGCGCAGCCGGTTCATGCACGGCAAACAGGGGCAGATCCGCCAGCGCGGCAGCCGGGGCGCCTTCCGATTCCAGCCGCGCCAGGATGGTCTTGGCGCGCTTGATCGCGACCGGCGGCAAGCCGGCGCGGCGAGCGACTTCAATACCGTAGGAGCGATCGGCTGCACCAGCGCCAACCTCGTGCAGGAAGACCAGCTCGCCCCTCCATTCGCGCGCCTTGAGCGAGCAATTCCCCGCCGCATCCAGCCCGTCGGCCAGCCGGGTCAGCTCGTGATAATGGGTGGCAAAGAGCGCCCGGCACTGATTGATGCCGTGCAGATGTTCGGCGGCTGCCCAGGCAATCGACAGACCGTCAAACGTAGCCGTGCCGCGGCCGATCTCGTCGAGAATGACAAAGCTGCGCGGGGTTGCCTGGTTGAGGATGGCCGAGGCCTCGATCATTTCGGCCATGAAGGTCGAGCGCCCGCGGGCCAGATCATCGGCCGCCCCGACGCGCGAATAGAGCCGGTCGGCAATGCCGATCCGGGCCGAACGTGCCGGCACATAACAGCCCGCCTGGGCGAGCATGAGGATAAGCGCGTTCTGGCGCAGATAGGTCGATTTACCGGCCATATTGGGCCCGGTGACAAACATCAGCCGCGCGCCGGTCTCGCCGGATCCGTCGAGCGTGCAGTCATTGGGGGTGAAGCGGCCATCGCCGGCGCGCTCCAGCGCCCGCTCAACGACAGGGTGACGCCCGCCAGCAACCGCGAAGACCGCGCTGTCCTCGACAACAGGCCGGCAGGCCTCGCTCTCGACGGCCCATTGCGCCAGCGCAGAGGCGACATCGAATTCGGCCAGGGCACGGGCGCTCCGCCGCACCAGATCGGCCTGGCATTCCACGCGCTCGCACAAATGCTGGAAGACCTCGATCTCCATCGCCAGGGAGCGCTCGGCGGCGCTGGCGATGCGCGATTCCAGATCGGCCAGCTCGGTCGTGGTAAAGCGCACGGCATTGGCCATGGTCTGGCGATGGATGAAATCCTCGCGGCCCATCAGCGCATCGCCATGCCTGGCCGTCACCTCGACGAAATAGCCCAGCACATTATTGTGCCGGATCTTCAGCGCCGAAACGCCCGTGGTCTCGGCATAGGTCTGCTGCAGCCCGGCGACGATACGGCGCGAGGCGTCGCGAAGCTTGCGCGTCTCGTCCAGCTCGGGCCGCCATTCGGCAGCTACAAAACCACCATCGCGGGCCAGCATGGGCGGCTCGTCGATAATGGCGCGTTCAATATCGCTGACCAGTTGCGCCAGTTCCGGCTTGTCGGCGAGCGCCAGTGCGGCAAGCCCTTCAGCGAGCATGGCAGGCGGCGAACTCAGCGGTGCGGCGAGGATCCGCGTTGCCAGCGCCTCGCCCTCCTGCAGGGCCGCCGAGAGCGCCTTGAGATCACGCGGACCGCCCCGGCCGAGCAACAGGCGCGACAGGGCCCGCTCGGCATCGCCCGCGGATTTGAGCCGTTCGCGCGTCTCGCGGCGCAAATCGGAAGCGCCCTCGAAAAATGCGATGCAGTCGAGCCGTTGATCGATCACACGCGCATCGGTGAGCGGCCGTGCCAGGCGTTCCGCCAGGCAGCGCGCGCCCGGCGCCGTCACGGTGCGATCAATGGCGTCGAGCAGGGAGCCGGCGCGCTGGCCGCTCAGCGTGCGCTCGATCTCGAGGCTGGCGCGCGTCGCGGGATCGACAGCGAGCACACTGCCGGCCGCTACCTGCCTTGGCGGCGCCAGCTTGGCCGGCGCGCCCGCCTGCGACAGGGCGAGATAGTCGAGCAAAGCCCCCAGCGCGGCGCGCTCGGCCTTGGAGAAGTCGCCAAAGGCCGTCAATTCCTGGACACCGAAATGCGCCTTGAGCTGGCGTTCTGCCGAGGCGGCATCGAATTTGGCGCGCGGCAGCGGTGTGATCGTCGCGCGCGGCGCCAGGTCCCCGGCCTCAATGAAGCGCTGCTCCTCGATCAGCAATTCGGCCGGATTCATCGCCGCCAGCTCGGCCGCCAGATTGATCGCCGCGATCGGCATGGCGGCAAATTCGCCGGTCGAGACCTCGGCCCAGGCCAGGGCCGCCTCGCCGCTCGCCAGGCGCACCAGGGCGGCGATGCGGTTGGAGCTGCGCGGATCGAGCAGCGTGTCCTCGGTGAGCGTGCCGGGCGTGACGACGCGGCGGATGGCACGATTGACGACAGACTTGCTGCCGCGCGCCTTGGCCGCCTTGGGATCCTCGGTCTGCTCGCCGACGGCAACCTTGAAGCCGGCCTTGATCAGTCGCGCCAGATAGGCGTCGAACGTTGCCGCCGGGACACCGCACATCTGGATCGGCTCGCCCTGGTGTTCGCCGCGCTTGGTGAGGGCGATATCGAGCGCGGCGGAAGCGCGCACGGCATCATCGAAGAAGAGCTCGTAGAAATCGCCCATGCGATAAAACAAAAGCGCATCGCCCGGCGCCTCGGCGCGCAGGGCAAGGTATTGCGCCATCATCGGCGTCGCCCCGTCGGCATCGGGAAAGCTTCGGTCGAGCGGCACCGGCATCTGGGTCATCGCATTCATCAAGGCGGTCCGTGGCGAGGTTTCGTCTTGCGCGCAAGGGGGCGAAGCGGCTAGAGCCCTACTTCTATGGGAAAATCCCGCGCGGGCAAGGATGGCAGTGATGAGCGACAGAAGCAGCAAGGTCGATGATGAAGAAGCGCTCGCCTTCCACCGCGAACCGACCCCGGGCAAACTCGCCCTCGCCCCGACCAAACCGATGGCCACCCAGCGCGATCTCTCGCTCGCCTACAGCCCGGGCGTTGCTGCCCCGGTCAAGGCGATCGCGGCCGATCCCGACAAGGTCTACGACTACACCTCCAAGGGCAATATGGTCGCCGTCATCACCAATGGCACGGCCATTCTCGGCCTCGGCAATCTCGGCGCCATGGCCTCCAAGCCCGTGATGGAAGGCAAGGCGGTCCTGTTCAAGCGCTTTGCTGATATCGACGCCATCGATATCGAAGTCGAGGAGGAAGACGGCGAGGCCTTCATCGAATGCGTCCGCCGCTTCGGCAATACATTTGGCGGCATCAATCTGGAAGACATCAAGGCACCGGAAAGCTTCATCATCGAGCAGCGCCTGCGCGAATTGCTCGACATCCCCGTCTTCCATGATGACCAGCACGGCACCGCCATCATCTCGGTCGCCGGCATCATCAATGCCTGCCAGATCACCGAGCGCCGCATCGAGGACCTCACCGTCGTCGTCAATGGCGCGGGCGCTGCCGGCATCGCCGTCCTCGAACTCCTCAAGGCGATGGGTGTCGACAGCAAGAATGCCGTCCTTTGCGACAGCAAGGGCATCATCCACACCGGCCGCTCCGACCTCAATCAGTGGAAGGCGGCCCATGCCGTCGAGACCGACAAGCGCACGCTGGCCGAAGCCATGGATGGCGCCGATTGCGTGCTGGGCCTCTCGGTCGCTGGCGCCTTCACCAGCGAAATGATCAAGTCGATGGCGGCCAATCCGATTATTTTCGCCATGGCCAATCCCGACCCGGAAATCACCCCGGAAGAGGTCGAAGCCGTGCGTGACGACGCCATCGTCGCCACCGGGCGTTCCGACTACCCCAACCAGGTCAATAACGTTCTCGGCTTCCCCTATATTTTCCGCGGCGCCCTGGATGTGCGGGCCCGCACCATCAATGAAGAGATGAAGATCGCCGCCGCCCACGCCCTGGCGGCGCTGGCCAAGGAAGACGTGCCCGATGAGGTTGCCGCCGCCTATCATGGCGCGCGTCCGAAATTCGGCCGCGGCTATATCATCCCCTCGCCCTTCGATCCGCGCCTGATCTCCTATGTACCGCCCTATGTCGCCCAGGCGGCGATGGATAGTGGCGTCGCGCGCAAGCCGATTGCCGATATGGCTGCCTATCGCGCCTCCCTGGCGCGCCGCCTCGATCCGACCGCGGCCCTCCTGCAACGCATCCAGGGCGCGGTGATGGGCTATGGCCGCCGCATCGTCTTTGCCGAAGGTGAGGAGCCCTCCGTCATCCGCGCCGCCTATGCTTTCCAGAGCCAGGAGCTCGGCAAGGCCATACTGGTCGGCCGCGAAGACATTACCCGCGCCAATATGCGCCTGGTCGGCGTGCCGGAAGATGCCATCGAGATCGTCAATGCGCGCCTTTCGGAACGCAATGCCGACTATGCCGAATTCCTCTATAAGCGCCTGCAGCGCGAGGGCTATCTGCGCCGCGACGTGCAGCGCCTCGTCAATAATGACCGCAATGTCTTCTCCGCCTGCATGGTCAAGCTGGGCGATGCCGACGGCATCGTCACCGGCACGACGCGCAGCTATGACGCCGCCCTGCGCGATATCCGCCTCGTGCTCGATGCGGCGCCGGGACAGCGGGTCATCGGCATGTCGATTGCGCTGGCGAAAAACCGCACCCTCTTCATCGCCGACACCAATGTCACAGAATTCCCCGACAGCGAGGCCCTCGCCGATATCGCCACCGAAGCCGCCGCCGCCGCCAAGGGCTTCGGCTTCACCCCGCGCGTCGCCTTCCTGTCCTATTCCACCTTCGGAAACCCGGCCGGCAAGCGCTCGGAAAAACTCCAGACGGCCGTCGAGATCCTCGATTCCCGCGGCGTCGAGTTCGAGTACGAGGGCGAAATGAATGTCGACGTCGCCCTCGATCCTTCACACCGCTTCCTCTACCCCTTCTCGCGCCTGAAAGGCCCCGCCAACGTCCTCGTCATGCCCGCCATCCACTCCGCCTCGATCTCGACCAAGCTGCTACGCGTCGGCGGCGGTGCCAATGTAATCGGACCCATGCTGCTGGGCTTCGAAAAGCCGGTGCAGATCGCAAGGCTGGGCGCATCGGTGAGCGAGATCACGACGCTGGCAGCGCTGGCGGCCTATGATCCGGAGAAGCATGAGGTTGAGGGGGATTTGGGGGAGTAGGGGTTAGCAGCGCCGCCGGGAAGCGGGCCAGCCGGGCCTGGAGGCTCCACCCATTCCGTCCCTTGAATCTCTTGCCAGCAGTGGGCCACCGGGGTTCAGCGCCGTCAAGGCCGCCTTCGGCGCCGCTTTGCGGGCATGCGCCAGATAAGCGCTGAACCCCGGTGGCGAGATCTCGGCATGAGGTTTTGGGGTGAGGGCTGGCGCCGGGTGCGCCCAGCTAGAACAAACGCTCACAATCAGCGTCACCCTGACGACGGTCAGGGCCCAGTTCGTAGAGCGGCTGCGCATCAACACCTCGCGCCAAACCCAATTTCCGTTGCGTATGGAACTGGGTCCTGACCGTCGTCAGGATGACAGCTGAACTATCGGCTCCCGGTCCCTACCCGGCCGGATCAACCGGCTCACCGCCCGCTTCGCGGCTCACCTTCGCGGGTGCAAACTTCAACCTCAGCGCTTCGCCGATCGAGGCGGCCACGGCCACCAGGCCGAGGGCGGCGGTCAGGATAAACACGTAAGCGAAGCCCTGGGTTTCGATCATCTCGCCCAGCGCGCCGCGGCCGAGGGTTCCCACAAGCATGGTCAGTGAGGCCAGCAGCGCATATTGCACGGCGGCATAATCGGGGTTCACGATGGCCGAGAGATAGGCCACGAACACAACACTGGCGAAGCCGACGGCGAGATTTTCGCCGGCAATCGCGGTCACCAGCCAGGAGAGGCGTTCATTGACGCCGAAGACGGCCATGAGATCACCCAGGCGCGTGAGTTCGAGGAAACCACCGACGAAATGGGCGCCGGTGGTGAGATCCCAGAAAAGAAGATTGGTCGCGGCAGCGAGCAGGGCGCCGAGGATCAGGCAGGGCATGCGGCCAATGGCTTTCAGCGCCAGCCCGCCAATGCCGACACCGGCAATCGTCATGATGACGCCGACGATTTTCGAGGCGATGGCGACATCGTCGAGCGTATAGCCCATCGCGCCGAAATTCGTGCCGAGATAGAAGGGATAGGCGAAGGCGCCCCAGACCAGATCGGCGAAGCGGTAGGACAGGATCAGCACCAGAACCAGCGGCGCCGCCCAGCCGAGGCGGGCGACCAGATCCATCAGCGGTTCGAGAATGAAGCGGTGCAGCGTGTTGGCCGCACGGCCGAGACCGGAATGCGGCGTCTGCACCGGTTTCGGGTCGCGGCGCTCGATCCACAACAGAATGGCCGAAACGATGGCCGGTGCGATCACGGTGACCGTCACGATCCAGGGGCCGGTATTGCGAATGAAATCGCGCGCGCTCGGCGGTTGATCGCCCAGCACGGTGGCGGCCATGAAACTGCCCAGTGCAAACAGGGCCCAGCCCCAGCCGGCGAGAACCAGGGCGAGGGCGAAGTGCCGGATGCGCTGGGAGACCTGACCCCCCAGCCGGATCAGATGATCATCGACTGCGACCACCCGCTTTGACTCGCGGGCGATCAGCACGCCGGTCACGGCCAGCAGCATCATCGCGGTGAGCAGCATGAAGGTGAAGGACCAGCCGATCCGCGCCGCGAGGATCAGGGCAAGGAAGCCGCCGAGAAACCCCGAGATTCGATAGCCGAGCTGATAGAGGGCCGATAGCGAGTTGAGATGGTCCTCATCGCGCGCCACCTCGATGCGCCAGGCGTCGATAACGATGTCCTGGCTGGCCGAGGCGATGACGCCGATCAGGGCTGCCAGCGTGATCAGCGGCAATTGGCTTTGAGGGCTGGCAAGCGAGATCGTCGCCATGGCGATCATGATGATCAGCTGGAAGCCGAGCATCCATCCGCGCCGATTGCCGAGCCGCCCGAGCAGGGGCGGACGCGAGCGGTGCAGGGCTGGCGACCAGAGAAATTTGAACGCATAGGCCAGCCCGATCCAGGACAGGACGCCGATCGTCGACACATCCACATCGGCCTCGGTGAACCAGGCGTTCAGCGTGCCGGTGAGGATGGCATAGGGCAGACCGGCACCAAGGCCGAGGAAGAGCATGGCCAGCAAGGTCTTGTCCTTGCCTGCCGCGCCGAGTCTGGAAAACACCGATGTCTTTTCGGTTGCGGCCTCGGTCATGTCCCTGAAACTCCTCAGCGAGTGGGCGTTGCGGCGGCCATGCTGGCCTGCTTCTCACCGCCGCACAAGCGAGCCAGTGTGCCAGCCAGGAGGACAGGGTCGACCGGCTTGGTGAGGAAGTCGTCCATGCCCGCCTCGAGGCAGAGCTGGCGGTCGGCCTCGCTGCAATTGGCGGTCAGCGCGACGAGCGGCAGCTCCTGGCCGCTGAGCCTTGCCATGCGGGCAACATCGGGGCCGCTCATGCCGGGCATGCGCTGGTCGAGCAGGGCGGCATCGAAGCTGCTCTCCTCCAGCGCCCGCAGGGCGGCCGGGCCGCTATCGACCATCACCACCTGGGCACCGAGGCGCTCCAGCGTGCGGCGGGCGATGAGCGCATTGACCGGGTCATCCTCGGCAACGAGCACGCGCAGCCCCACCAATTGTGCCGGCTTTTCCTCGGGCTCGGAGCCGCGCCGACGCCGGGCCTGTTCCGCTTGCGCGGTTTCCGTTCCGGTGATCTGGGCGATCAGGGTCGAGCGGCGCACCGGCTTGACCAGCCAGCCATCAATGCCGGCGGGCATTTCGGCGATGACCTCATCCTTGCTGGCCGGCGTCACCAATTGCCAGACGCGCTGCGCCCCGGCCGAGGCGGCCTGGCTGGACCAGGCCTCGTCGATCAGGAGCTGGCGTCCCGCTGCCGCGGCAAGATTGTCAGGAGCATCAATAATCAGCGCGTCAGCGCCGAGGGCGCGCAATTGATCGGCCAGCGTCTGGCACAGCGTCGCATTGGGGCCGGCAATCGCCAGCGCCTGGCCCGTGAGGGGCTGGCCGGACCCGCTTGTCAGCACGGGCAGATCAAAGATCGCCCAGAATTTCGCCCCCGCCCCGAGCCGGCTTTCCACGCCCATGGAGGAATCCATCGCCTCGACCAGGCGGCGCACCATGGCCAGACCCAGACCGGCCCCGCCCTCTGCGCCATCGCGCTCGGCCGCGCCACGCTCGAAATGCTCGAACAGCGTCTCCTGATCGAGTTCGGAAATGCCGGGTCCGGTATCGCTGACGGCCAGCGAGAGCCGCGGCCGGCCATCCTGGCCAGGGGCATTGCCAATATCGATGCGGATACCGCCCGTGGCGGTGAATTTCACGGCATTGCCGATGAGATTATAGAGGATCTGGCGCAGACGGGCCGCATCCCCCTCAATCACGAGCGGCGCATCCGTGGCATGGACGACGCCGATCTCGAGGCCTTTTTCCTGCGCCCGCAGGGCCGCCAGCTCGACGGTTTCGCGCACCAGCTCCGCGACGTCGACCCGGTCAGGGCGCAAGGTGAGCTTGCCGGCCTCGAGCCGCGACAGGTCGAGAATATCATCGACCATGGCCAGGGCATGCTCGGCCGAGACCGCAAAGGAGCGCACATATTCCGCCTGGTCAGGCCGCAAGGGTGTCGCCTGCAGCAGGCCGGCCACGCCGAGCGCTCCGGCCAGGGGCGTGCGCAATTCATGCGTGACGGCGGCGAAGAAGAGCGATTTGGCGCGCTGCGACGCTTCCAGATCGGCATGGGCGGCACGGCGCCCCGTGACATCGCGGCCGACCGAGATCACGCCACGGCCATTGGGCAGGAGGCGCTCATCCCATTCGATCCAGAGCGGACCCTGACGGGTGCGCATCAGCATTTCATAGCGGCGCGAATGTTCGGAAGCGACTGGTGGAGCGACGGAAAACCAGCGCCCGACCCAGTCATTGCGCACCCCGCCAAACGCCTCGAGGAAGGCGCTATTGACGTGGACCACACGGCCGCCACCGCCGCGCACCAGGACCAGTTCGCCCGCCGCATCGAGCGCAGATATGAGAAACTCAGCCGCCCCCATCGCGGGTGCGTCTGCATGGGTTTCGGCCGCCCAGTCCGGTCCGGTGCGCCCCGATTGCGGACGGCCGGACTCCGGGCCGGAGCCGAATTCAGGATCGGGCGGCGTATCGCGTGTCATGACAGGGCAAAACTAGCCAAGGGAGGTTAATGATCTGTCGCCGTTTGCCCGGCGGCGAACGCGCGGAAGACAGCACAGAATCCGCCACGGCAGAGCTGCCTGGCGCTACTCGGGAGCACGGGCGGGCCGCAAGACCCGGGCTCCGCACTGGCTGGCGCGAGGTCCCGGCTGTCGCCGGGATGACGCTGCTCTATGGGGAGGGGTGGAGGATGGTCAGGGCCACGCACCGGCAAAGCCGGACCATGCCCCCCTCTACTCCCCGCCCTCCAGCATCCGCGCCGCGCCCGACCGCGCAAAGCCCGGCCGCGGCGGCGCAGCGGCCTGCGCCAACCCTCTCCTGCAGGACAGGGCTTCGGCGATATGGACCCGGCGGACATGCTCGCTGCCGTCGAGATCGGCGATGGTGCGGGCGACGCGCAGGACGCGGTGATAGCTGCGGGCGGTGAGGCCATGCTGGACGGCGGCCTGGTTGAGCAGGGCTTCGCCCGCGCGGTCAGGGGCGGCAGCGTGTTCGAGCAGGTCGGGCGGGAGATGGGCATTGAGATAGCCGCGTTCCGTCTGGGCTTCACGCGCGGCGGCGACGCGGGCGGCGGCCGCCTGCGTGCCCTCGGACGGGGCGGGCAGAGCGAGATCGGCGGGGGTGACGGCGGGGACCTGGATCTGCAGGTCGATGCGGTCGAGCATGGGGCCGGAGATGCGCGCCTGGTAGTCGCTGGCACAGCGCGGACCCCGGCGGCAGGCACTGCCATCCTGGCCACCCCCGCCACAGCGGCAGGGATTCATCGCCGCGACCAGCTGAAAGCGCGCGGGGTAGGAGATGTGGGCATTGGCGCGTGCCACGGTGATCCGACCGGCTTCGAGCGGTTGACGCAGACTGTCGAGAACCTGGGGATGGAATTCCGGCAATTCATCAAGGAAAAGAACGCCATGATGCGCCAGGGACGCCTCACCCGGCCGCGCCCGGCTACCGCCGCCGACCATGGCGGCCATCGAGGCGGAATGGTGGGGCGAGCGGAAGGGGCGATGGCGGGTCAAGCGGCCGCGCTCGACCAGGCCGGCGACGGAGTGGATCATCGAGACGTCGAGCAGTTCGGCGGCCGAGAGCGGTGGCAGGAGGCCGGGCAGGCGTTCGGCCATCATGGATTTGCCGGATCCCGGCGGTCCGACCATCAGGAGATTATGTTGCCCGGCAGCGGCGATCTCGAGCGCCCGCTTGGCGCTCTCCTGGCCCTTCACCTGGTTGAGATCCGGGACGGCACTGGTTTCGACCAGCTCCCCCGGCACGGGCCGCGAGAGCACCTGGCTGCCCTTGAAATGATTGATCAGTTGGATCAGCGAGGCGGGCGCGATGATTGCGAGGTCACCGCCAGCCCAGGCCGCCTCGGGCCCGCAGGCTTCCGGACAGATCAGTGACAGACCGGCCGCATGAGCCGCGACGGCGGCGGGCAGGGCACCGGGGGCTGGCGCGATGGAGGCATCGACGCCGAGCTCGCCGAAGGCGAGATTTTCCTCGATCGCGTCGCGCGGCAGGATGCCCAGCTCGGCGAGGACGGCGATCGCGATCGGCAGATCGAAGTGCGAGCCTTCCTTGGGCCGGTCGGCCGGGGCCAGATTGACGATCAGGCGTTTGGACGGCATCGACAGGCCCAGCGCCGCAAAGGCGGCCCGCACCCGCTCGCGGCTTTCTGCCACCGCCTTGTCGCCCAGCCCGACTATGGAGAAAATCGGCTGCGCCCCGCCTGCCAGCTGGACCTGGACATCAACGATCCGGGCTTCAGCGCCCTCAAAGGCCACGGACGTGGTACGCGCCGCCATTTTCCAACCTCCCCGCGCACTGGTGGGCGAGGCGAAACCTCAGTCCAGCCTCGGGAGTCGCGGTGGCGGAAAGCCACCAAATCGGCCGGACAGGGAGCTAAACTCCCGCCAGTATTGCGTTTTCCACAGGCATGAGAACAAAACATGTCCAAAGACAGAACGCACAGTGACCGCAAGTTCGATACAAGTCAAGCGTGTGCGATCAACCTAGGCGAGCTTTTGTTCGACCGCGTCCCAGAAAATGGCGCACGTATCAATGCCGGAGAAGCGTTTGAGCTCCTGCACACCGGTTGGTGAGGTGACATTGATCTCGGTCAGCTTGTCGCCAATGACATCAATGCCGACCAGCATCAGCCCGCGCGCCTTGAGCATCGGCCCGATCACCTCGCAGATATGCTGGTCAGACGCCGTCAGATCAGAGGCCTCGGCCTTGCCGCCGACATGCATGTTGGAGCGGGTCTCGCCTTTCAGCGGCACGCGATTGATCGCACCGACCGCCTCTCCATCGACCAGCAGGATGCGCTTGTCGCCCTCGACGACGGCTGGCAGGAAAGCCTGGGCGATCACCGGCTCGCGCGTGCGCTCGAAGAACATTTCCAGCAGCGCCTTGAAATTGCCGTCGCCCGGCTTGAGCCGGAAGACGCCGGCGCCGCCATTGCCATAGAGCGGCTTGATGATGATGTCCTGATACTTGTCGCGAAACGCACGGATGGCCTGGGCATCACGGCTGATCAGCGTCGGCGGAACAATGTCGGGATAGAGCAGCGGCACGATCTTTTCCGGGCTCGAACGCACCCAGGCCGGGTCATTGAGCACCAGGGTCTCGCCCTTGAGCATTTCCAGAATATGCGCCGCCGTCTGATAGGCCATGTCGAAAGGCGGGTCCTGACGCATGAGGATGACATCGACATCGGTCGCAAGGTCGAGCTCGACCTCATCACCGAGATCGGCGTGATTGCCCTGGACATGCCGCACCGTCACCGGGCGGGCGCGGGCCGTGATGCGGCCTTCGCACCAGGACAGGTGCTCGGTCTGATAGACCCAGAGCTGCGCACCGCGCGCCTGGGCTTCTTCCATCAGGGCGAAGGTCGTGTCGGCATCGACATTGACGCTCTGGATCGGGTCCATCTGGACCGCTATTCGCATTGTCACCGCTGATACTCCCCGCCACCGAGCAATTGCGCATCGGAGTTAGGCGGCTCTCCATCGGAATCAAGCCCCGGCATCGCCTCGCCCGCACACGCGGCCGCCCGGCGCTCGCCCCGCGGCGGCAAATCGCTCGGCACACCCGCGATACGGACCAGGCTGATCACCTCGGTCACGCCGCTGACCAGGGAGGCGTGAGCGCTGACACGCTCAAGCTCGCCGCGCGACCGTGCCAGGCCCAGCAGATAGACCTTGCCGGCATAGGTCTCGACATTGAAATTGACGCTGCGGACATCGCGGTCGGTGAGCAAGCGGCCGCGGACGCGCTGGGTGATCCAGCTGTCATTGGCGCGGTCGCGCAGACCATTGGACGGGCCGACCTGGATCTCATTGGCCACATACCGCACGGCAACCGAGGACCAGGCCAGGCATTCGGCCATCAGCCGGTCATCCTCGCGCGGCACATGACCGGTGAGCAGGGCAATCCCCTCGGTCACCTCGACATCTATCCCGTCCAGCGCAAAGCCCTCAGCGCGCAACATGGACGACTTGATCGAGAGAGAGGCACTGGTGTCGTCGAGCTCACGCCCGATGGAGCGTTCGGGCTGGATCGCGGCGCAGCCCGCCAGTCCTGAAATCAGGAGCGCGAGCGGGACGAGCAGGCTGGCTTTCTGTCGGATCGGCATCCGGAATGGCTCCTGTTGAAACGCGTTGGCCGTAAACTAGGACGTTTCCTAGAGAAGATCGAGAGCCCTGCCGCCCTCGGGCGTCCAGGCCGCGCGGTGATGCCGGGGCAGGTGCCAAGGCGCGATCAGCACGAGATCATAGCGCATGTGCAGGGCGGCGAAAGCGGCATGCCGGGCCCGCCAGAGCGAGGCGGCCCGCTCGATCCGGCCGCGCTGCCGGCTGCCGACGGACTCAAGTGCCGCCGTCAGCGTGGCGCGCGCCTTGACCTCGATGAAGACGAGATATTCCCCGCGACGGGCAACCAGGTCTATCTCGCCCGCTGCCGTGCGGGCACGGTGGTCGAGCAGGCGGTAGCCCTTGACCACCAGCCAGGCCATGGCGAGCCATTCCGCCCAGCGGCCGCGCGCCTCGGCTGCCTGGCGGGGCGCTGTCATCCGGTGCCATCCTTGAGCGCGACGGCCCGGGCATAGACATCGCGCTTGCTCCAGCCAGAAACGTCGGCGATGCGAGCAGCGGCATCCTTGATGCGCATTTCGGCCATCACCTGCCCCAGCGCGGCATCGATGCGAGCTTCGTCCCAGCTGTCATCCGGCGCCGGACCGACCACAATCACCATCTCGCCGCGCGGCGAGCCGGCCTCGAGATAATGTGCGGCCAGTTCATCGAGCGAGCCACGGCGCACTTCCTCGTGAAATTTCGTCAGCTCGCGGCACACCGCCGCCTGCCTCTTGCCGAGAACCTTTGCCATGCTCGCCAGCGAGGCCGGCAGGCGCGAGGCGCCCTCATAGATCACCAGGCTGCCGCGGATCTCGCGAAAGGGTTTGAGCCAGGCCTCGCGCGCCGCGGTCTTTGGCGGCGGAAAGCCAGCAAAGGTGAAGCAATCGGTCGGCAGTCCGGCGACGCAGAGCGCACTCAGCACCGCGGAGGCGCCGGGGATGGCCGTCACCATCAGCCCGGCCTCGATGACCGCATGGGCGAGCTTGTAGCCCGGGTCCGATACGAGCGGCGTGCCGGCATCGGAGACCAGGGCGATGATTTCCCCGGCGGCGATGGCCTCGAGCACGCGCGGCCTTACTTTATCGCCATTATGGTCATGATAGGGCTGGAGTTTTGCCTCTATGCCATAGGCATCGAGCAGGCGCCGCGTGACCCGCGTGTCCTCGGCGAGCACCCGGTCGGCACCTGCGAGGACATCGAGGCAACGCAGGGTCACGTCACGCAGATTGCCGATCGGTGTCGCGACCAGATAAAGACCGGGCGCGAGCGCTTGCCCACCCCGTGCAGGCCGGATAGTTTCAGCATCAAAGCTTTCAGGTGATCGTGTCATGTTTTCAGATGTAGCACTGCGCGTCTTCGGGTCCGCACCAAGAATTGCACAGATCGGCGGCGTCCGCCTGCTTGCTGTCATGGCCGTGGCCACGCTCAGCGCCTGCGGCACGACGCCCGACGCGCCGCCACCCCCGATCTATGTCGAGCATCCACCCGTTGTGGAGACGCCGGTCGAACCGGTCGAAACGCCGCTCATCGACACGGCTGTTGGCCTGGTGCCGCCGCATATGGCCGGCCGCGAGCTGGCGCGCGTTGCCCTGCTCCTGCCCTTCTCCAGCGCCAATTCCGGCGCCCGCGCTGAATCGCTGCGCCTGCTGCGCGCCGCCGAGCTGGCGCTGTTCGAGCGCGCCGGCGGCAATCTGCTTCTCATCCCCAAGGACACTCAAGGCACCGCCGAAGGCGCCCGTTCCGCCGCCAATGCCGCCATCGAGGATGGTGCAGACCTGATCATCGGGCCGCTCTTCGGCCAGTCGGTGACGGTCGTGGGCCAGGTCGCGCGCCGCGCCGGTATTTCCGTGATTGCTTTCTCGACCGATACGAGCACGGCCGGCAATGGCGTCTATCTGCTCAGCTTCCCGCCGGAGATCGAGGTTGCCCGCGTCGTCGACTACGCCTCGCGCCAGGGCGTGCAGCGCTATGCCTATCTCGGCTCGCAAAACCCCTATGGCATGGCCGTTTATGACGCCTTGCGCGACAATGCCTCCCTGACCGGCGGCGCCCTGACAGCGGAAGCTTTCTACACCGGCGATGTCGAGGCGATGGCCAGCGCGGCCCGCCGCCTCGCGCATGGCGTGTTTGAAGAGATTACCCCGGAGGAGGCCATGGAATTGCGCCGCTCGGCCTGGGTGCCCGATCCCGATGCGCCCTTCCAGGCCGTGATGCTGCCGGAAGGCAGTACGCGCCTGCGCTCTCTCGGGCCACTGCTGATCTCGCAATCCGTCGACCCGCTCATCGTCCGCTTCCTGGGCACGGGATTGTGGAATGACGAGGCGCTGCTGCGCGAACCGGCGCTGCATGGCGGCTGGTTTGCCGGCCCCGACCGCACCGCGCATGACCGCTTCGAGGCCTCCTATGAGGAAGCCTATGGCAGCGAGGCCTCGCATATTGCCAGCCTGGGTTATGACGCCCTGGCCCTGGCGGCGAATATGGATGGCGGCGAATTGCGCTTCAGCCGCGAGGCGATCGAGAATCCGGACGGGTATTTTGGTGCCGACGGCCTGTTCCGCCTCACCCATGAGGGTCTGATCGAGCGCGGCCTGGCGGTTTATGAAGTCCAGCCGGGTGGCTTCCGCGAGATCGAGCCGGCGCCGCAATCCTTCGACCCGCTGGCCTTCTAGCCAGTACTCATCTCACGGGACCAGCTCCCCCGAGATCCGGTCGGCGAAGATCCGCCCGGCCGGGCTCAGTCGGACGCGCGCCCCTGCGCGCTCGACCAGTGACTGGCTGATGAGGCGCTCGAGCGCTTCGGTATCAATCGAGTGGCCAGTCATGGCCTCGAGGTGCTGCAAATCCAGCCCCTCGGCCAGACGCATTCCCATCAGGATCCGCTCGGCCCGCTCCTCATCACTGCTGAGCGTCTCGCGGCTGACCAGGCCATGTCCCGACAGAGCGACCCCGTCGATATAGGATTTCGGCCGCAATTGCGCGATGCTGGCGAGGCGCCCGCCCGAACTGGCCGAGCCGAGCCGTCCATGCGCACCGGGGCCGATGCCGATCCAGTCCCCGCCCTCCCAATAGAGCCGGTTATGGCGCGACTGGTCCGCAACCGTGCGGGCGTGGTTGGAGATTTCATAGGCCGCCAGCCCGGCCGCCGCGCAAATCTCCTGCGTCAGCTCATAGAGATCGGCTGCCAGATCCACCGGGCTGTCGAGCTGTTCGCCGCGTTGCGTACGCTTGCCAAAGGCGGTGCCGGTCTCGATGGTAAGCTGGTAGGGCGAGATATGGCCGGCGCCGAAACCGATCACGGTCTTGAGTTCGGCTTCCCATCCTTCGATGGTCTGTCCCGACAGAGCATAGATCATGTCGACCGACACCCGCTCGCAGGCGGCCAGCGCGGCGTCGATGGCTGCCCGGGCCCCGGCACTGTCATGGTCACGGCCGAGCATTTTAAGCGCTGCGTCATCCAGGCTCTGCACACCTACCGAGAGCCGGTTGATCCCGGCCGCGGCCTGTTCGGCATAGCGTTCCCGGTCCGCCGGATTGGCCTCGAGCCCGATCTCGATGCCGGGCTCAAACCCCCACAGCGCCTCGGCCTGCTCCAGCAGGCGTCCGATCTGAGAGCCGGTGAGCAAGGAAGGCGTGCCGCCGCCGAAGTGAATGGTGGCCAGGCGCCGCGGCCCGGTCATCTCGCGCCAGGCCTGCATATCGGTGAGGATCGCCGCCAATAGCGCGTCCTCCTGGCCCTTGGGGCGGTAGACGTTGAAATCGCAATAGGGGCAGATGCGGGCACAGAAGGGCCAATGGATATAGAGGCCGAGCCCTGTGGCGAGGGACGTCATCGCCCGAATTCCGCTGCCATCATCGCCCTGAGGGCGCGTCCGCGATGGCTCAGAGCCTGCTTCTCTGCCGCGCTCATCTCGGCAAAGCTGCGGCTTTCGCCGGCAGGCTGGAAGATGGCGTCATAGCCAAACCCGCCTTGCCCACGCGGTGGCCAGACGATCTCGCCCTCTGCCTCGCCGCGATAATGCGTGACACTGCCGTCCCGGCGGCACAGGGCAATGACGCAGACAAAGCGCGCCGTGCGATCACTGCCGGCGGCGACCAGCGCCTCATGCACGCGCCGCATGGCAAGGTCGAAATCACGATCCTCACCGGCCCAGCGCGCCGAGAACACGCCCGGATCGCCGCCCAGCGCATCGACGGAAAGACCGGAATCATCTGCCAGGCAAACCCGTCCGGTCGCTGCCCAGGCGGCCTTGGCCTTGAGCGCGGCATTGCCGTCGAAACTTGATTCAGTCTCGTCCGGCTCATCCAGCCCCAGCGCACCAGCCCCTTCCAGGCCTATGCCGCAGGGGGCCAGAACTGCCTGCAATTCCTTGATTTTGCCGGGGTTATGGCTCGCCAACACCCAGTCTTTCTGTTCGCGCATGGCCGGCCTCATTACAGATGTTTTATCGCCTTTCGAAAAATTTATATCGAAAAACGATATTTTTCGCTTGCGTCTCCGAAACAAGGAGTTTATCGATAATCAACAAGGACGGGAGACATCGTCCTGAGACATGAAATGACAACGGTAATTGGTCGAATTCAACACGAAGGAAACAGTAAGATGGTCAGGTCCAATAATTCAGACGGTCGTGCATTTGCATCATTCGTCATTAATATGGTGCTGCTGATTTCGGTCGCAGCCGGTACGTTCTACGCTATTGCACCGGTTATGGCGTAATGGTTGAGACAAGATAGGACCAGTGATGCGGGTGCATCCCGCCACTGGTCTTGTCTGACATTCACATAGGGAAGGGGAGGTCATGAAAGCGCTGGGGCAAGGATCGGTCACATCGGTTCTCAGAATGGTGCTGGGCATTGCCTGGTATCTGTGTTGGGCCCTGCTCGCCTTTGCCTCTCTGGTTCTGGTCGCCGCGGCGGCCGCCTTCGTCATGGACGTCCTGGGCTATAGTCCTGGACCCGTATCACGCCTTTTTGAAGCCCTGCAGCATATCGGCTGGATCTACCCTCTTTTCGTCGCCGAGATCGTGGCAGCCATGGTGGTCATTGACCGTCTGCGCCGGGTCTTTTCGACGCTGATCGCAGGGGACCCTTTCGTGCCGGAAAATGCCCGGCATTTGCGTATCATTGCTGGCGCTATCGCCGCCTATCAGATCCTGCGCCACCTCACCCAGGGCGCGGTCGCCATGCTGCTGACCTTCATGGATATGGACGAACCGGTCATCGGTGGCGCCCAGCTCGACGTTACGCCGAATATCAGCCTGGGCGCCTGGTTTGCAGTGGTAACCCTGCTGGTATTTGCGGAAGTGTTCCGCGAAGGTGCGAAAATGCGCCAAGAACAAAAACTGACGATTTAGGGAGACGCACGACATGCCCATCCGCGTCACCCTCGACCGAATGCTGCTGGAGCGCCGTATGTCGCTGACAGAGCTGTGCGACCGCGTCGGAATTACCATGGCCAACCTGTCCATCCTCAAGACAGGCAAGGCCAAGGCCGTCCGCTTCTCGACCCTGGAAGCGCTCTGCCGCGAACTGGGCTGCCAGCCGGGCGATCTCTTATCGTTCGATGATGAAGATGATGAGGATGACCGCGACGCCGCCGAATAGGCGCGATGCGGACCTAGAAGAATTCGTCCGCCATCGGTGGATGGATCAGACGGCGGGAGTGGGCCTGCAAGGTACCCTTCCCAAGAGACGCCAAGCGGGCCGCTTCCAGCCCCCCAGCGCACTCCCGCCGTCTGCCTATGCTCTTCACGCGTCGCCCGAAGGCGTCACCATTTGCAAAGATACCGGGATTGACCCGCTCCGCAAGTCGCCCTGCGCCTGACGCAGCGCCATCCTTTGGTCACATTCTCGCGCACATGTAACTCAAGCGTGTTCTATATGGGGGAGGTATCATGTTTCGGGCACTGGCGATTTCAATCCTATTCACGACTGCCGCAGCGGGCGCGGACCCAGCGGTTACAGGGCATGACGACACAGGCGCCTGCGAGGGCGACGGCATGCGTTTCTGCCGAATTGCCGACGGCGTGTCCTTGGCAGACGCGCAGCAACACCTGTCCGATGCCGACACAGCCTACTGGATCGAGGGCGACACCATCGCCATCGTCGCCCGGCGCCCGGCAGGCGACGAACCCGCCATGCTCTGCTGTGCCTTGCAGGAAACGCTCGACCTGCTTGATGACGGCCAGATCTGGGGCGCCCGCTTTGCGATCGCCGATCTGGACCAGGCCTTCATCGACATCCTTGTCTTCCCTGCATTGGATGCCGCAGACGGTAGTGGCGGCCAACAGCAGCCCCTGACGTTCAGGGGCCCCAACGCCCCGCCGGCACCGCCGACCAGCTCAGACCTGGCGGGTACCCTTGAAGACATCGAGCTGTTCAGCGACGCGCTGGACATGAGCCGCACCCTCACCATCTACACCCCGCCCGGCGAGCCGCCGGCAGACGGCTGGCCAGTGGTTTACATGGCTGATGGCAGCTCCGTGACGTGGTTGGGGCGATTTGCCGACGCACTCATCCAGCGCGGCGACATTGGCCCGGTCATGCTCGTCGGGCTCTGGAATGCACCCGCTCCCCCGCTCGACCTGGCGAGTTTTTCCCCGCGCACCGATCCGAGATCACAGGAATATCTCTGGGGCATCGATCCGGAACGCTTCCAGGCCTATGACGCCTTCCTGATGGACGAAGTCATCCCGCTGACCGTGCGTGACTATAGCGCAACGGAAGTCCGCGATCAGCGTATGTTGTTTGGAAGTTCAAGCGGCGCCGCCTGGGCCATCTCGGCCGGCCTGCTCCATCCCGCTGAATTCGGTCATGTCACCGGCGCTTCATTCGGCTGGAATAATGCGGTCTCGACGGCGGAGGCCAGTTCCGAAAGCCCCGTCTTCTATCTCAGCGCCGGCGAGTTCGAACCCACCTTCCTGAACACCAGCCGGCAAGCCATCGAAACGCTCACGAGCGCTGGCGCCGAGGCTCACCTTCAAAGCTTCGTGTCGGGACACAGCCCGCTGGCTTTCGCGCTGCAATTCGAGACGGGTCTCAAAGCGGCCTTTCCGGCCGATCCGGGACCCGTCCCTGAACGCTAGCGCTTCAGTGCTGCCAATTGCAGGGCGCCGAGATCGGCGACGCCGGCGCGGGCGAGGGCGAATAATTCCTCGAACGCTGTTTCCGGGATCGGGCGGTCTTCGGCCGTCGCCTGGATTTCGACAATCCCGCCATTGGGGGTGAGGACGAAATTCGCATCGGCCTCGGCGCGGCGGTCTTCCTCGTATTCGAGGTCGAGGCGGGATTCGCCATCAATCACACCGCAGGAGATCGCGGCGAGCTGGCCGTGTACCGGATCACTCTTGAGCAGGCCTTCCTCGATCAGATAGGCGGTGGCCTGTTTCAGCGCGACCCAGGCGCCGGTGATGGCAGCGGTACGCGTGCCGCCATCGGCCTGCAGCACGTCGCAGTCAATGGTGATCTGGCGTTCGCCGAGGGCCTTGAGATCGACGACAGCGCGCAGGGAGCGGCCGATCAGGCGCTGGATTTCCTGGGTCCGGCCCGATTGCTTGCCAGCGGCCGCTTCGCGGCGCGAGCGCGTGTGCGTGGCGCGCGGCAGCATGCCGTATTCCGCCGTCACCCAGCCCTTGCCGCCGCCGCGCAGCCAGGGCGGAAGATTGTCCTCAATGCTGGCGGTGCACAGCACATGCGTGCCGCCGAAGCGGGCGAGGCACGAGCCTTCCGCATAGAGCGAGACGCCCGGCTCAAGCGTAATTTCCCGCATGGCGTTCGGGGCGCGTCCAAAAGGTCTCATGCTGTTCTCTCCGCAATTTCCTGCCTGCAGCTGGTAAAGCGCATCCCGGCCCGCATCAAGCACCGCTTGCCTTGGCCTTCCCTCGCGCACAGGGCGATTGAACACAGAGTAATTGAACATGGGCGCGGTCAGGCCTAATTGATGGATATGTCCGAAACCCCGCCAAAAACCGGTCTGGCCGCGCTCGACGAGCGCATGCGCGATATTTTTCGCGAGATTGTCGAAAACTATCTGCAATCGGGCGGACCGGTCGGATCACGCACGCTGGCACAGGCGGGCAAGTTCTCGCTTTCGCCGGCCTCGATCCGCAATACCATGGCCGACCTCGCCCAGATGGGCCTCCTGTCGGCGCCGCATGCCAGCGCCGGCCGCATGCCGACCCATGCGGGCCTGCGCCTCTTCGTCGACGGGCTGTTGCAGGTCGGCGAGCTCAATGCCTCCGAGCGCAGCGTGATCGAGGGCCGCGTCGCCACGACCGGCCGCACCGTGCCCGACCTGCTCAATGAGGTCTCCGCCCTGCTCGGCGGCCTGGCTGGCGGCGCCGGCCTGGTCGTTACGCCCAAGCGCGATGCGCCGCTGCGGCATGTCGAATTTGTGCCGATCTCGCGCCTGGAAGTGCTCGCCGTGCTCGTCTTCTCTGACGGCTCGATCGAGAACCGGCTGATGTCGGCACCGGACGGCCTGCCGCCGGCAGCGCTGGTGGAGGCGGGCAATTTCCTCTCCTCGCGCCTGACCGGGCGCAGCCTGGAACAGGCGCGCCTCGATATCGAGCGCGAGATTGCGGAGAACCGCTCCCAGCTCGACGCGGCGGCCCAGGTCCTGGTCAAGCAGGGCCTGGCCGATTGGGGCGGCGGTGGCGGTGAGCACCGCTCGCTCATCGTGCGCGGCCAGGGCCGTCTGCTCGACAGCGTCGATGCGGCCGAGGATCTCGAACGCATCCGCCTCCTGTTTGATGATCTCGAGCGCAAGCAGGAGCTGATTGCCTTGCTCGACCGGACACGGGATGGCCAGGGCGTGCGCCTGTTCATCGGCGCGGAGAACCCTCTCTTCAGCCTGTCGGGTTCAAGTGTGATCGTGGCTCCCTATATGAACAGGGATCAGGAGATTGTCGGCGCGCTGGGTGTAATTGGCCCCACCCGTTTGAACTATGCGCGTGTTATCCCGCTGGTTGACTATACAGCCCGCGTCGTCGGCAAGATCCTTGACGGCGCCAGACCTTGAGAGTGAATGAGCATGAGTGACACCGAAAACAGCCACCCGCACGAGAGCGAAGCCGAGGACGCCATGACCGATCTGACCGATGATGACGGCGCCGCAGACGATGCGGCCACCACGCCGATTGGCGATGACATCATCGTCAAGCTGAATGCGGAACTGGAAGCGACGCGCGACCGGCTTCTGCGCGCCGTGGCGGAATCCGAGAACACGCGCAAGCGGGCCGAAAAGGAAGTGCGCGATACGCGCGATTATTCGGTCTCCAGCTTTGCCAAGGACATGCTCGACATTTCCGACAGCCTGTCGCGCGCCGTCACTGCCGTCGATGAGGCAGCCCTGGCCGCCGCGCCCGACTCCATCCGCAATCTGGTCGAAGGCGTTGCCATGACCGAACGCGCCCTGCTCTCCAAGATGGAGCGACATGGCGTGCGCAAGGTCGACCCGCAGCCAGGCGATCATTTCGATCCGCACAAGCACCAGGCCGTGGCACAGATCCCGTCGGAATATGCCGCCGGCACGATTGCCGCCGTGATGCAGACCGGCTTTGTCATCGGCGAGCGCACCCTGCGCGCCGCCATGGTTGCCGTCTCCGCCGGACACGCGGCCGATGGCGCGCCGCAAGGCTCCGGCGAGCCGGGCGATACGGTTGATATGAAAGCCTGACAGCCGGGCTGATTACCCACCCTCTTGCAGAACGGGTGATGAGGCTATTCTAATTGTCCGCAAAGCGGCGCTCCAGGGCGGGGCGCGAAGCGCGGGGAACCAGTATGCTCATCACCCATCTTGCCAGCCTCGCTGTGCAGGCCGCCGCTCCGGTGCTTGATCCGGAAACCGCCACCCGGGCCTATCTCGCAACGCTGGACGGCGCTGCCCGGGCCCGGTCGGACGCCTATTTCGAGGGCGGTTATTGGCTCATCCTGGTCAATTTCGTGATCGGGCTGGCGGTCGCAGGCCTGCTCCTGCAGACCGGTTTTGCCCGCAAGCTGCGCGATGTCCTGCTGGGATGGGTCAAGTTCAACTGGCTCGCGACCCTAATCTTCGCGGCAGTCTACTCAGTAGTGACCGCACTCCTCACCTTCCCGATGACGGTCTATCAGGGGTTTTTCCGCGAGCATGCGTATAATCTCTCGACCATGAGCTTCCCGGCCTGGCTGGCCGAATGGGGGATCAATCTCGGCGTCGGCGCGCTCATGTTCGCCGTCTTCATCACCCTGCTCTACATCATCATCCGCATCACCAGGGCGAGCTGGTGGCTGTGGGGCACGGGCATGTCTGTCGCCTTCCTGGCCTTCATCCTGTTTATCTCGCCGGTCTATATCGACCCGCTCTTCAATGATTATCAGCCAATGGAACAGGGTGAGCTGCGCGATGATATTCTCGGCATTGCCCGCGCCAATGGCATCCCGGCCGATGATGTCTATGTCTTCGACGTCTCGCGCCAGTCCAACCGCATCACCGCCAATGTCTCCGGTCTGCTGGATACGACGCGGATCGCGTTGTCCGACACGCTGATCGAGAATACCGACCGCGACGAGGTGCTCGCCGTCATGGCCCACGAGATGGGGCATTACGTGCTCAATCACTTATGGAAGATGTTCGCCTTCTTTGCCGTGCTGGCCGCCATCGGCTTTGCCGTCACCAATGGCCTGTTCAACTGGGCCAATCGCGCGCTCGGCCGGAAATGGGGCATTTCCGGCATTGGCGATGTCGCCGGCCTGCCGCTGCTCATGGCCAGCCTCTCGGTCTTCTTCTTCCTCGCAACACCCATCCTCAACACCATCATCCGCACTCAGGAGGCAGAGGCCGATATTTTCGGCCTCAACGCCGCGCGCGAGCCCGATGGTTTCGCGACGGTGTCATTGCGGCTTTCCTCCTATCGCAAGATCGAGCCCGGGCCACTGGAGGAATGGGTCTTCTTCGACCACCCGTCAGGCCATGCGCGGGTCTTCATGGCAATGCAGTGGAAATCCGCCCAGCTGGAATTGGGCGCAACCGATCAGACGCCGGAGCTGCACCTTGACCGTGCCGAGGCAATAGCGGCCGAGCTGGAAGCCGCCAATACGGTGACGCAATGAGCGTGGCCCCGCAGCCGGAACGCCGCCCCCGGCCTGCCGGAACTGGCGTGATCTCGGCCTCTGCCTGGCTCTTGCTGCTGCAGATCGTGCACACGCTCATCGTCGCGGGCTGCATCGCCTGCCTGGGGATGATCACACTCTATGCCGTGACGGGGATCGGGCCCTGGCTGGCGCTGATCGCGATCCTGCCACCGGCCGGCGTTGGAGCGGGGCTCCTGCTCAATCGCGGTGAGTGCATTATGCAGGTCTGGGCCAGAGAGCTCGCCGAAATCGAGACCGGCTGGGCCCGCGATGTGCTGTTTCTGCCGGAATCCTGGGCTTTGAAAGTCGTTCCTGCGCTGCTGCCGCTCTTCCTCCTGGCGGGAGGAGGCATGCTGGTGCGCTTCGCGCTGGCAGTCTGAACCGGGCCGTCAGCGGGTATCCCGCCAACGGCCCGGTCATAAATCAGGTCAGCCTAGCAACCGCGAAGCTGGCCATTGCGCCAGTAGCTGCAGCCATCACGGCTGTCGATATAATACTGCCCGCCCGTGCGCTGGTCGGTATAGAGCTGGGACTGGTAGCGGTTATTCTGGTCCCACATGCAGGTGCCTTCGCTGCGGCAACCGGCATAGGCGCCGCCTGCAGCACCGATGGCGCCGCCAATGATGGCGCCGGTGCGGGCATCGCCCGAACCGGTGTTGTTTCCGATGATGGCACCGGCAGCGGCGCCCATGGCGCCACCGGTAAGGGCGCCCTGAGTGGTCGCGCCACAGGCCGTCAGGGCGAGTGCGGTGAGGGAAATCGTGACAATCTTGGTAAACATGATGTCGTCTCTCTGTTTCGACGGGCCCTCGTGAGCCCGACAAGGGGAAAGTTTCGCATCAAGAAAACAGCCGGATGCGCACGGCTGAGACACTAACTACACCCTGGTGTTGTCGGAAAGATGGCAGGATTGCGCAAACCCGGCCGAATTCGCCCGATTCAGGGCAAATTCACCCGCCTCAGCGTCAGATTGATCCGTCCGCCGCCGGGAAAGCTTGCCTCCGGCAACAGCGTCGATGTGCCGGGATAAATCCGGTCGACGCCGTGATAGCAACGCCGCGCCGCGCCCCCGAGCACGACGACATCGCCGGAGGTGAGGATCATCGAGCCGGTCGCGCCGCCACGCTGCGGACCGCCAATGCGAAAGCGCGCCTTGTCGCCGAGTGAGACCGAGATCACCGCCGCGTCCGTCGCTTCCTCATCCCAGTCGATATGCAGGCCCATCCGGCTCTCAGGCCCGTACCAGTTAACCAGGCAGGCCTCCGGCGGGACCGGATAATCGGCGTAACGCTGCCAGAGATCCAGCAGAGCTTGCGGGATGGGCGGCCAGGCCTGGCCGGTGCCGGGATGGCGCGGCTCATAGCGATAGCCTTTCTCCTTGTCAGTGACCCAGCCGAGCGGGCCCAGATTGGTCAGCCTTACCGAGAGCGGCTGTCCGGTGCGCGGCATGCCGGGCCGCCAGAAGGGCGCGGCCGCCCGGGCGTCGATGACAGCTTCGATCAGGGCCTCCTGCGTGGCGCGATCGAGCGCTTGTGGCAGAAGCCGGAAACCGGACGGCAGGGCGAAGGGCGCGCGTGAGCTCATGGCTGGAAACTGCCGCAGCCGGCCACCGCATGCCACCCGCTTGTTGCGTGAAACTGACAGACGGGTACGGACAGATGCAAATGGCTGCGAAGAATCAGCATTTCAGGGGCTGGCGGCTGCACGCACCCTTGCACTCCGCTCCGCCCCTCCCTAAATCGCCTACCAACAGCGGGGTTATTCCCGCTACATCATGAACCACACCCGGTGGCGGCTTCACCGGACTTTCAACGACGATCCCGAAGGGGGCAGTCAAACGGGGTATTGGATGCTTGGTCTCAAGGTCCATATTCGCGTGGCGGTCCCGCTGTGAGAAAACGGAGAACACATTATGAGCAAGGTCATCGGTATCGACCTCGGAACCACCAATTCCTGCGTTGCGGTCATGGACGGCGGCGTGGCGAAAGTCATCGAAAACTCTGAAGGTGTCCGCACCACCCCGTCCGTTGTCGCGTTTTCCGCAGACGGCGACCGGTTGATCGGCCAGCCGGCGCGCCGCCAGGCTGTGACCAATCCGGACTTCACCTTCTTTGCCATCAAGCGCCTGATCGGCCGCAATATGGACGACCCGACGGTCAAGAAGGACATCGATATGGTGCCCTACAAGATCGTCCCTTCGGAAAACAACGCCGCCTGGGTCCAGGGCCGCGACAAGAAATACTCGCCGTCGGAAATCTCGGCCTTCATCCTGCAAAAGATGAAAGAAACCGCCGAAGCCCATCTCGGTGAAAAGGTCGACCAGGCCGTCATCACCGTGCCCGCCTATTTCGACGACGCCCAGCGCCAGGCCACCAAGGATGCCGGCAAGATTGCCGGCCTGGAAGTCCTGCGCATCATCAATGAGCCCACCGCT